>Ga0182021_10010020_pt1 | contig 11238 bp, 8 predicted proteins | sample 612E3MmetaG_FD_120493 | JGI IMG/M metagenome (GOLD analysis project Ga0182021, IMG submission 120493) | Permafrost microbial communities from Stordalen Mire, Sweden - 612E3M metaG (Illumina Assembly) | ecosystem: Environmental > Terrestrial > Soil > Wetlands > Permafrost | place: Sweden...
CCGGCGACCGTGTTTTGAGTCGTAGTAGACTTGCCGATGCCGCCTTTGCCGTAAATTGCAATCTGTCTCATGGTGTCCTTCCTAATGTGAGGCCTGGTAACGGCAATGGACCAATGCAAGCGACCGGCCAGAGAGGCGGCAGTGGTGGGTCGCTGGCGGAAGTCCGCAGGGAGAAGCCACTTGTCTGGGCGCTCGGCGCGAAAGGGCGGGGCGCGGCCTGCAGGAAGCTACATTTGCGTAGGATCCGGCAGAGGCGGGACACGCTCAGGTAGGGCGAGGTTCAAAATGGCGCTTCGGCGCGTCCCCGAGGCCCGGCGCAGATTGGTGCTAACCGCAGTTTGCCGCACGTCCGCCCCGGATTTCACCACAGAGGCCACAGAGATCACAGAGACGGATCGGAAGGAAAGAAAGGTTCGGAGCCGGCTCCGGAGCCCTTTGCCTCCGGCCTCTGTGGCCTCGGTGGCCTCTGTGGTGAAATCCGGTTCGCGCGTCTGGCCTGCGAATTCCGCGCAGAGCGTGGTTAGCACCTATGACCCTTGCCCCCCCCCCGGCTCTGCCGCGCCCTCGCCCGCTGCGCGGGGCGAGGCGGAGTTCCTGGAGGCTCGGAAGCTCGCGAGCCGAAGGCGCCCGACCTTGATTGGCTTAGGCGACCTTGGCGTGGTCGTGATGACGATCGCTGAACGCCATGTAGGGGCGCCCGCCGCTTCGTATGGGAATTCTCTCGGCCACTGGGTATATGGAGATACTGCCGTTGTCGCTCTCCCCAGGACCGGCGGTGGCCATGATGGCGTCCACGACGGGCCCCACCATGTCTTCGTCGACGATGATCTGGATTCGCGCCCTGGTCGCGTCGTTGATGAAGAAGGAAGAACCGCGATAGATTCTCAGCCTACCGTCGGTACCACAGCAATCCGTGACCTTCGACTGGATCATGGACTTGACCCCCACCTGCCGGACCCGTCCCTTTACGTCCTCGACTTTGGATGGATTGATAATGGCGTCGATGCACTTCATGGGCTTGCCTCCTGCCAGTCAGGAAAGCAGATACAAGGCGGGCCGACAATGGGTCGAGGCGCGAGTTTCCGATAGATTTGCCGGGAAGCAACTGCGGCGAAACGTCAGGAACAATGGCGTGACAATCCGTTCTTAGCGGGGAAGCGTGTGCCCCGCTAGACGGCCCTTGGAGCAGCGACCCGCCCTCGCGTTGGCGAAATACCTTCGTGTAGGGGCCGGCTCAAGACGAGCTTCGCCCCGTTGCCGAGGCTCGCCGCAACTTGTCCAGGTCAACGCGAAAACGTTCCACGCGAAGCCCCATGATCCGCTCAGAAATCCCCAGCTTGCGCGCCGCCTCGGCCATGTTGCCTCGGGCGCTCTTGAGAGCCTCCACAATCATCTCGCGCTCCACACCATCCAGAGTCGTGCGCAGTTTGCCCCGCATAGGGGTGTGGCTTGCCTCTGCGGTCTGCAAGGTGGGGGGCAGATGATGACCGTGGATGACACCGTCGGTGGAGAGCAGAACCGCGCGCTCGATCACGTTTTGTAGCTCGCGCACGTTGCCCGGCCAGTGGTAGGCAACCAGCATGTCGATCGCGGGCGTGGAAATGCGGCGCACGGGTTTGTTGGCCGCCTTGGCGAAGCGCTCGACGAAATGGTCAGCCAGTTGCAGCACGTCGGTGCGGCGATCGCGCAGCGGCGGAACGTAGAGGGGAAACACATTCAGCCGGTAAAACAAATCCTCGCGGAATTGGCCTTGTTGGACTAGCTGTTCGAGGTCGCGGTGAGTCGCGGCAATAACCCGGACATCCACGTGCAGAACCTCGTTACCGCCTAGCCGCTCGAATTCCTTCTCCTGCAACACACGCAGCAGTTTGACCTGCGTGGCGAGTGGCAGATCGCCGATCTCGTCGAGAAAGAGGGTGCCACCATTGGCCAACTCGAAGCGACCCTTGCGCCGGGCCACCGCGCCGGTAAAAGCCCCACGCTCGTGGCCGAAGAGCTCGCTTTCCACCACGCCGTCGGGCAAGGCGCCGCAGTTAACCCGCACAAAGGGCTTGTCGGCGCGCGGGCTGTTGTAGTGGATGCACTGGGCGACCAGTTCCTTACCGACGCCGCTCTCACCGCGAATCAAGGCGGTCGTGGGGCTGTCCGCGACCTGGGCAATCTCGGCCAGGACGTGCGCCATCGCGGCCGAGTTGCCAATGATATTGGCTGGTCGAAAGCGTTGGGCCAGCTCACTGTGCAGACGCGCATTCTCGCGCTCCAGCGATTCGTATTGCTCGCGCGCCGCCTGCCGCATGCGCACCGCTTGCGCGAGCATGGAGGCGATGATGGTGAGCAGACGAACGTCCTCGTCGAGAGATACTTCATCGTGGGACAGGCGGTCGACACTCAGCGCTCCCACAACCTCTTTGCCGTTGATGATGGGAACGCAGATGAAGGAAACCTTGCCGCTCTCGCTGTTGCGGTTGCGCCGGCGGGCGCGCGTGCGATCGAGAAACAGCGGTTCCTCGACCACGTTGGGCACGACAGCAGGCTCGCCAGTCGCGATGACCTTGCCGGTAATTCCCTCGCCAAGCGCGTAGCGGCCGCGTTCCATCTCGTACGGGCTAAGGCCAAAGGCATCCTCGATGACGATGGAACCGGTGGCGCGGTTCAGAATCGTGATGGTTCCCCGCAACATACCCATCCTGGCGGCCATTCGCTGCAACACGGGGCCCGTGACCTCGTTCAGGGCGGCCGTCCGGGTGAGCTCCTCGCTCACTTCCAGAAGAAGGTCCAGGTCTTGCCTGGCACGCGGATGGGATTTCGCTGCAAGGTCGCGCATTGTGGATGTACGCTAGTTGATGAGGCGCGAGGTGACGGACGTCATTCTTCTTTGCAAGCGATTGGCCCACATCGCGCCGATTACGGCGCTTACTTGCATGACGATGAACACGGTAGCGGCGGGGCCTAGATCGGGAGCTGCCGCCCTATAGGTGAGACAGCAGATGAGGCCTATCGCCAACTGCACAGGGAGAAACGTCTTCGTGTAGCAGTTCGATATGTGTCCGTTTTTGCGAATCCGAGTCGGGCCGATCATCGGGTTGCCTCCTTTCTTCGTGGGTTCAGAGCTAGTGTTCCGTGACGCTATTGTTGGGTGTAGCAGAAACGTATGACCGTCGTGTTGCCAGTACATTAAAGGTTGGTAACGCGTCGTTTGGGCGCCGTTTGCGGGGAAAGATGTTGCGCGCGGGAAACAAGACAGACATGTGTAGACAACCAAGCCATGATCGCGGTAGGGCTTGGGTCTTTCGCGATCGGAGGCTGGCGGCAATCAGCGCAGGGTCAGTCCTGGTGGGCGCCAAGACCTATCTTGGCAATGGCACCAACTTTATGGTTAAGTCGAGGGACGAATCCGCCGGTTGCCGAATGCCAAGTTTCGCCCGCCTCGCCATAATTGCTATCTCAGTGCTGCTGCCGGGGAGCGACGTCCTTGTAGGCCAGTCGTGTCTGTGGAGATAATCAGATGAGTAGCACCCAGCCCGGCACACCGGTGGACAAGATGAGTTTCCTGGAAAGTGCGTGGCGCGTGGTGATTGGCCGGCCGCGGGACTTCAAGGACCCGGGCGTGTTTCACCAGATATCGCTAGCGGTCTTCCTGGCCTGGGTTGGTCTCGGCTCCGATGCGATCACCTCGTCGGCGTACGGTCCTGACGAGTGCTACCGCGCGCTGATCGAGCACGGAAACTCCACGTATCTGGCGATCCTTCTGGCTTTGGCTACGACTGCGACTGTGTTCGTGATGTCGTATGCCTACAGCCGGATCATCGAGCACTTCCCAAGCGGCGGCGGCGGCTACCTGGTGGCGAGCAAGCTGCTGGGCGAGAAAGCGGGCGTCGTGGCGGGCTCGGCCTTGCTGGTTGACTACATTCTGACCATTGCGGTGTCGATCGCATCAGGCGGGGATGCGGTGTTCAACCTGCTGCCCCTGGCGTGGCACGTGTGGAAATTGCCAGCCGAGTTCGCCTTGATTCTCTTGCTCATCGTATTGAACGTGAGGGGCGTGAAGGAATCGGTGGCACCGCTGGTTCCGATCTTCCTGCTCTTTCTCGTCACGCACGCCGTGCTGGTCTTGGGCGGGATCGCTTCGCACGCGGGCCAGGCGCCCAGGGTGGCCAGCGAGGTATCGGCCGGGTTCTCTGATGGTCTGCACCGCTACGGGGCTTGGGGCCTGTTCATGATCCTCATGGCGGCCTATTCCCGCGGGGCGGGTACTTACACGGGGATCGAAGCGATCTCCAACGGTCTGCAAGTGATGCGCGAGCCGCGGGTGCTCACCGGCAAGCGCACCATGGCTGCGCTGGCGGTTTCGTTGTCATTCACCGCAGGAGGGATTCTCTTGTGCTACCTGCTGTTCGGGGTTCAGCCGCAGGCGGGTAAGACCATGAATGGCGTTCTTGTGGAGACCTTCGCGTCCAACTGGTATCTCGGGCATGTTCCCATCGGCAAAGTCTTTGTGGCGCTGACTTTGGCTTCGGAGGGGGCTCTGCTGTTCGTGGCCGCTCAGACCGGCTTTATTGGTGGGCCTCAGCTCATGTCCAACATGGCGGTGGATTCTTGGCTGCCACGGCGATTCTCTTCCCTTTCCGATCGTCTGACCACCAGGGATGGCGTCCTGATGCTGGGCGCGGCCGCGGTTGCGGTCCTCCTGTTCACCCATGGCAGCGTCGATGCGCTGGTCGTCATGTATGCGATCAATGTGTTCATCACGTTCTCGCTTTCCCAGTTGGGGATGTGCCGTTTGTGGCTGTCTGAACGCAGACAAGGGCGCAGGTGGGTGCGGCCGATTTTGGTTCACGTGGTGGGGTTGGTGATGTGTGTCGGCATCCTGGTCTTTACCGTTGTGTTGAAATTCGGCCAGGGTGCCTGGGTGACCGTTCTGGTGACGGCTGCGCTGGTAGCCGCGTGTCTGGCGGTCAAGGCTCACTACCGGGCGGTGGCGCGACAGTTGTCTTTGCTCGACGCGGATCTTGGCAGCTTTGTCGGGATCGAAGGCGTGGGCGGCGAGCCCGATCCGCGCAAACCAACCGCGGTTCTCTTGGTGGGCAAGTTTGGCGGACTCGGCGTGCACTCCATGCTGTCGATCCAGCGGACCCTTCCGGACTACTTCGCCAACTTGATCTTTGTTTCGGTGGCGGTGCACGACTCGGGCACTTTCAAAGGCACAGCCGAGGTGGACGCCCAACGCCGGGCGGTCGAAGAGGACGCCCAGAAGTACGTGGCCCTGGCACGCAGTCTGGGTTGGAATTCTAGTTATCGCACTGGCGAGGGATTGGACCCGGTTCACGAAGCCACGCGCCTGTGCATCGAACTTTCCCGCGACTACCCGCGCGTGATGTTTTTCGCCGGCAAGCTCATCTGGAAGCGCGAAACCTGGATGCAGCGAATCCTGCACAACGAGACCGCCTACCAAGTCGAGCGCCGCTTGCACTGGAAGGGTTTGGCCATGTCCGTGCTCCCCGTGCGCGTGGGTGCCGGTGAACGGACAGCGCCGGTGATGGAACATGACGTCCGGTAGCGCCGAGCCCGGCAATCGCGCGAAGGATGCGAGCCCCGGCGGTCAATAGGCCCTCGCGGCGAAAGCGGGGAGAGGGCGAGGGCCATAGGTGCTAACCACGATTCTCCCGGGACTTGACGGCCGTCGGCGCGATCCGGAGTCTCACCACAGAGGGCACAGAGGGCACAGAGGCCGGAAGGAAAGGGTTTCGGATCCGGATCCGAACCCTTCCTTCCGATCCGTCTCTGTGATCTCTGTGCTCTCTGTGGTGAAATCCGGGGCAAACCTGCGGGAAACTGTGGTTAGCACTCTAGGGCCCGGCTCTCAGCTTTCGCGGATTGTATGGGGTGACGGGTGCGGGCTCCCCCGCGATCTCCTGTTGCAAGGCGTACAGGGCATCTTGGCACATCAACATCGCCTTGCGTTTCTGATCCAGGGACATGGCAAGCGAGCGCACGTTGGTGTTCTCGCGCGAAGAGTGAGGATCTGCGTGCGGAACTCGCTGAATCGTGCGTAGCTCGCCCGCGCAGTCGCCAGATCGGGGTCGGCACGCAGGGCGGGTTGGGCGGCCAAGTTGTCCAGCGCCGCGCGCACCTCGCGATCGTCCTTTGCCATCAGCGCCTCCAGCTCGTCCATCTTCTGGTCGCTTTGCTCCGCGATGTGAGGCGCAAGGCGGGTTTCGAGGCGCAGGACTGCCGCCTGGGCTCCGGCCGCGACCAGCAGCATCTTCTGCGGCGAAACTACATGCCTGGCCAAAAAGCGCGCCAGAGCTGACTCGGCTTCTTTGGCCGCCTCAGCTGCTGGACCGAACGCCAGAGCGAAAGCCTTGATGTTGGTGTTCTTGACCGCCAGGGCGAGCAGATCGCGGTCGATCCGTTGATAGTCCGCGAAGCACTCGGAGAACACCGCGAGTTGCTCCTTCTCCCTCTGACCGGCGCCGTCGGCCAGCATCTCGCCCAACGTCGTGCGCAGGCGCTCAACCTCCGCCGTGGCGGCGCGCGTCTGATCCGCGAATGCCTGCGAATCCTGATCCGTCACGGCCAGAACAGCGCTCTTCTCCGCCTCGGAGGCTGCGGCGAGGGAGTAGCGCATGCGCTCAACCAGATCGACCTTTCGCGCCTTGAGCTCGATCTGCCGATCTGGGCTGCGCTGGCCCTGGTAGTGCAGCGCCAGCAGAGCAAGAAGAAGCATCACTGCCGCCCCCACTCCCACCCGGATCAAGTCACCGATTCCTAGCTTGAGTTTCACGATATCTCCTTGGCGCTACCCAGGACGTGCCTTTTCTGGGATGCAACGTAGGCATCCCGCGTGCCAGGATCCTGAGGTGCGACTATTCGGGAAAGGCGCGATACCTGCGCGGCACAGCTTGCCTTGTGCAACCCGAAACCGCACGTGGATTGCATCATGCACGGCGACTACTGACGTGCAGGGCGCCGTCATGGCGCCTTGCGCGAATGGCGGCTGGCGAAGGCGCAGCTCTCAGCGAAACCACCGTCGCAGACGATCGCCCAGTCCGGCCGGCTCAGGCTTCGCAGGCGCCCGGGTGATGCGCGCCATGGCCGCGGTCACGTTGTCAAGGGCGCCTATGCTGTTGGCTGCGTCGATGAGCGCGCGACAGCCGCCGGCCGCATCCAGGTCTTCCACAACTCGCGGGAATTCGGTTTCATCCAGCGCATTGTACAGGCCGTCACTGCACACGATAAGCACATCATCCTGCGCCAGCTCGCGCGTGATGCGGTCCGCGCCCACAATCAGTTCCCGTCCCACGCTCCGGGTGAGCACGCAACGATCGGGATGGTTGCGCAGCCGTTCCTTGTTGACAAGCCCCAGGCTGGCGCGCTCGGCAGCCACGGTGTGGTCTTTGGTCAGTTGCAGGATCTGTCCCTGGCGGATGAGGTACAGCCGGCTGTCACCCACATGCGCGGCCAGGGCCTCGCCGCGATCGAGCACCAGCGCAGTCAGGGTCGTGCACATGCGGCGCAACTGCGGCACCACCACGGCGGTATCATAGATTTCGATGTTGGCCTGTTGGACCGCGCGAACCAGGCGTTTCATCGTGGCCACGCCCGGCCCCTGCTCCCTGAAGGACCGCACCACCACCTCCGTGGCACGCTGGCTGGCTACCTCACCGCCGTCGTAGCTGGACACCCCGTCAGCCACCGCGACCAAACCACACTGGTCACTTTCGCGGTAACTGGTACAGGAGTCTTCGTTGTCGCCCCTTTCAGTGCCCGGGTGACTGAGCACCGCCATATCAAAAGCAAATGCGGCTGGCGCTAGCTGCGGCGGGTCAGTCACAGGCGGCACGGGCGGCTCGCCTTCGGGAGTGTCTCCAGCTGCTGCTTTGATGAGCGACATTCAAACTCTCTAGATCGCGAGGCGGGCGCCGCTCCCGAGGAAAGGGAACGACGCCCGCACCCGACTGACTGCCACCGCTGCGGAAATGCCTCGCGGCACGACCTGTCTCCTACGCCGGCACGCGACCCGCACCAACCACCGGTTTGTCCACCATCACCGCGCGCGCCTTGGCCTTACTGTTGCGCAGGAAATATACGGCGCCATACATGCCCCACACCGCGCAAGCGCCGAGTGCAATGTACGGCTCCTTCACACTCATGCCCGCGACCATGAATGGTCCTACCAGGTAGAAGAGCATGCACACCAGGTTGGCAACCAAACCGAACAACGGAATGAACAGGTGCTTGAATCCGTTGAACGACTTGTGCTCGCGGAACGCCACCATCGCCACAATGCAGGTCATCATGTAGAGCATGAAGGTGCCGAAGTTGCTCACCAGGGTCACGATGACCAGCGAATTGGGCAGCTTGGCGTAGGTCTCCGGACTGAATATGCCAAAGCCGTACCACAGGTTCTGGAACTTGGGCTCCAGCGCGGACGGCGTGGTGCCGCCCAGGTACAGCGATACCGTGATGATGCCGATCACCGCCGAAATTGCAGCGAGAATCCAGATCGACCGATAGGGTGTCAGCGTCTTGCCGTGCAGCATGCCGAAGTGCGCGGGCATTTCCTCGTCGCGGCCCATGGCATAGGTCACGCGCGCCCCGGTGCTCAGGCAGGACAGCGTGGTGCCGATGAGGGCCAGAAACACGGTGAGCGCCTGCACTAGCATGAAAGCACGCCCGGCTTGGTAGCTGCCGAAGAGCCAGGTGCCTACTATGACCATCATATCCCCCAGCGGAGCCCCGGAGCCGGCCGCATTGGTCATGGTGTAGCCCTGATTAAGGAAGTAGTTGGCCGCGAAGTACTCAATCAGGTAGCAGAAGATGCCCTGGATGCCGAGTGACAGAAGCACCGCCCGGGGAATGTCCCGCTTGGCATTGCGCGCCTCTTCACCCATCGAGGTGACCGACTCGAAACCAACCAAGATAAGAATGGCGATGCAGGCCTGGATAACGATCAGCGAGAATCCGTGCGGGGCCGGCACCGAGGAAGCCCGGTCGTGGAACTTGAAGTGCGGGGTCAAGGTGGTGGGATGGTCCGCGTCGACCGGCTCCATCTTCATGGCTTCGCCGGCGGCGTAAGTAATGGTGAACGGCACCGGCTTGCCATCCTTCATCTCGGGTACTGGCATCCCGTCGTCGTCCATCTTGGGCGCGGTGACCGGCTGACCAGTGGCATCCATCTTGGGCTTGCCGTCCTCGACAACGGGCTCCTGCACGACGTTGTAGTCAACCGGAATGCCATTGACCAGCTGGAAGGCCCGTGAGCCCTCGCCGTGGTGGACCCGGTACGAGATCGCCATCACCGAGAAGACCAGCAGGGCGGTGATCTGCACGATATTGATGAGCACGTTGACCCCGGTGGTGCCGGTCACGCCCCGGAACGCGATGTAGGCCACGCCAAAAGCAAAGCCCACGCAGAAGAGAATCATGAAGAGGGGACTGTTGATCGATCCACTGAAGGTGTTGGGAAAGAACTGATTGAGCAGATACCCACTGAGGATGGCTGTCACGCCGACCATGCATCCCGGATACACCCAGTAGTAGAGGTGGCTCGCCCACCCGGTCATGAACTTGGCTATCCGGGCAAAGCGATAGGCCTTGGTGTGATTGAGAAAGGCCTGCTCCGCGAAAAAGTAGGACGAGCCAGCCCCGGGATAGAGCTTGGACAGCTCGGCGTAGCTCAAGGCCGTGGCAAAGCACAGGAGCAAAGCCGCCACGATACCGAACCACATCGAGGAGCCCGCCAGCGGCGCGCCGTATAGGGACTGCATCTGATAGGTGAGCCACAGGAATGCGCCCGGCGCGATGAGCGCCATGGCATTTACAGTCAGGCCGGTCAGGCCCAGTGTGGGTCGAACCGAACCTTTCGCTCCACTGTCATTGCTTGCTGCCGATTTGGGTTCCATGTTGTGTTCCTTCTTCTGTTGCGAACCGCCACCAACGAGTTGTGATTCTGTTCTGCCTTGCTACCGAACAACTATACTCACAGTCGGTTAACAACGTATTTCACCACGGCCAATTTGCCGTAACACTAGGGGCTGCAATGAGGCGACCCACAAATGGGCTATCTGGGCGGAATCACGCAGGATGAAACGGTTGGGCCGCGGGTCGGTCATCTGGCCGAAACAATCCGGACGCACGACCGAAAAGGCAGACTTCTGCACATGGCGAAAGACCGTGATTGGAGGCGACAATTTCCCAAGTGTTCTTGCTGCGCCGATTCTGCTTCACCGACAAGTTTCGCGGTTGTCACCTGGTCGTCACAGGGGCTGCGCATCGTGGGGGCAAGGAGATCACCATGCAGCAACAACAAGTTCAGGCCGCAAAAAGCGGAATGCGTAGCAGACGTATATTCAAGGCAGTCACTCAGTGGCTGGCGATCGCGACCAGTTTGCTGGCGCCCTTGGTGGCGGCGGCCGGCGAGGTCAGCGTCAAAGGCTCGGACACCATGGTGATCTTGGGCCAGCGCTGGGCCGAAGAGTACATGCGCGTTCACCCGAGCGCGACCATCCAGGTCACCGGCGGCGGGTCGGGCACGGGGATCAGCGCTCTCATCAATGGCACCACGGACGTCTGCCAGGCCTCGCGAACCATGAGCGTGGCAGAGAAGGAGAAGCTGCGGGATCGCTACGCCACCATCGGGGTCGAGATCCCGGTGGCACGCGATGGCCTGTCGGTCTACGTGAATGCCAGCAACCCACTGGCTGAAATCACCATGGACCAGCTCAAGCTGGTCTTCACTGGCAAGGTCACCAACTGGAAGGAACTGGGCGGGCCGGACGCAAAGATCGTGGTGTACTCACGCGAGAACAGCTCGGGCACCTATGTGTTCTTCAAGGAACATGTACTCAAGAACGCCGACTACACGGTGCGCGCGCAGAGCATGCCGGGCACGGCCGCGGTGGTAAACGCGGTGGCCAAGGAGAGATTCGGCATCGGCTACGGGGGCGCGGCCTACGCCAAGGGCATCAAGCTGCTCAAGGTGAAGAAGGACGCCGACAGCGCGGCAGTCGCCCCGGATGAGACCCACGTAAAGGATGGAAGCTACCCGCTGAGCCGGCCGCTCTTCTTCTACCTGCGCAACAAGCCGGCCGGGGACGTAGGCGCTTTCGTGGATTGGGTCTTGTCGGCGGCGGGCCAGGCCATCGTTACCAAGGTGGGGTACTACCCGCTGAAATAGCCGCTTGTCACACGACTGTCACTTTCCGGTCACGGCAGCGTTGCCTGGCGCTGCTCCAC
>Ga0182021_10010021_pt1 | contig 11238 bp, 11 predicted proteins | sample 612E3MmetaG_FD_120493 | JGI IMG/M metagenome (GOLD analysis project Ga0182021, IMG submission 120493) | Permafrost microbial communities from Stordalen Mire, Sweden - 612E3M metaG (Illumina Assembly) | ecosystem: Environmental > Terrestrial > Soil > Wetlands > Permafrost | place: Sweden...
ATAGTAGCACCCTTTATTGGCATAAAAATAATAGATCTAATTTTAACAATTGCAGGATTTAAATAATGAAGTGCAATTTCATTAATTCAATAACTGAAGGAATATCAGAAAGTATAATTTACAAAAAATTATTTTTTCTTTTGAATATTTAAAATAAGTTGAAATGAAGTAAAAATATGGGAAAAAACATCTTAAAATCTTTTTTATTCTACATCATATTTATAATAATACTTGGCTTATTATATCCGCTTTTAGTAACAGGGATTTCAAAAATAATTTTTTCGGCCAAATCTGAAGGTTCATTAATCTATATTGGCGGTAAGGCAGTTGGGTCGGAGCTTATAGGGCAAAATTTTATTGGTGATAAATATTTTCATCCAAGGCCCTCTGCTGCTGGGAAAGATGGTTATGATGCTATGAGCTCTGGTGGTTCCAACCTTGCTCCGACCAATAAAGATTTTATTTCAACTGTCAGTGAAAGGTTGGCTGCTTTCAAAAAGGAAAATAACCTGCCTGATAATACAATTATTCCGGCAGATATTGTTACAGCATCAGGAAGCGGGCTTGACCCCGACATTTCAATTGAAAGTGCAATGCTGCAGGTTGAAAGAATTTCGAAAGCAAGAAGTATCCCAGCAAATGAAATCCAAGATTTGATTACAAAAAATACGGAAAACAGGATTTTAGGATTTTTGGGCGAGCCCAAAGTAAATGTTTTAAAAATAAACATATTGTTAGATAATTTAGGTAAATAAGAATTAATTAAACCGCGCATCTTTTTATAAGACCTTATAGATAATATGTGGTCTTATTTTTATATTAACTAAATCAATATTTTCAAGATATATTCATACCAGAAATTTCTGTGATATATTTGTTGAAATAAATAGTTTGCTGATATAATTATTAGAGGTTCTTAAGACTATATAACTTAAGTCTTTTATATAGAGGGCAAATGAAAGAACAGTATATTGTCAATTATTTTACGGTCGGCCTATTTTTCATAGTAAGTTTTATTTTCGTACCTTTCATCGTTTTTGTTACAAAGTTTTTAGCTCCCAGCAATCCCACTACCGAGAAACTCATGAAATATGAATGCGGAGTGCCTGCTCGTGGCGGCATATTCGCGCACTTTTATATCAGGTATTATATTTTTGCCTTTCTATTCGTCATATTTGACGTGGAAGCAATATTCTTATTTCCATGGGCCGTTTATTTCAGGCAGCTTGGTATCGGCGTATTCATCGAAGTGTTTATTTTTATAATTATCCTAGTGATTGGACTGGCCTATGCCTGGAGAAAAGGGATATTGAAATGGGTTTCTTAGAGGGAAGGTATACAAAACCTAATCTAATAACTGTTTCTTATGACAAACTGATGAACGCAGCAAGAAGCAGGTCTTTCTGGTATCTGACATTTGGTGTCGCTTGCTGTGCCATTGAATTTATGGCTGCTGCAGCTTCACATTATGATTTTGAAAGATACGGCATGTTCTTCAGGGCCTCACCCAGGCAGGTTGATATGATAATCATATCGGGAACTATAACAAGGAAGTATGCACCTGTCGTAAAAAGGCTTTACGAACAGATGGCTGAACCAAAATATGTGGTTGCCATGGGTTCTTGCGCCATTACGGGCGGGCCTTTTTATGATTCATACAGTGTGGTTCAGGGAGTTGACAAAGTCATACCGGTAAATGTTTATGTGCAGGGCTGCCCTCCTAGGCCGGAAGCTCTATTTAAGGGTCTGCTGGAATTAAAGAATGTGGTTAAAGGGCAGACAATAGTCATCAAATAAGCTGGAGCTAAAAAAATATTGTTAGAGGGCAGACGTTAGTCATTAAATAGTCAGTACTGAATATATTTATATGGAAATAATCAATTACGAATATAAAAAAACGGATAACCGGGATGTAATTGCCGCCATCCAGCCAAAGGCAGAAACAGCAGGGGTTGCAGTTAAATTTTCTGAATTTAAAGAGCAGCTTTTTTGTGAAATCGACTCGGCAGATATCAAAAAATTCTGCTCACTTTTAAACAGTGACGCTGAACTCAGTTTTGAATATATAAAATTTCTTACTGCCGTTGATTATGTGGAATATATTGAAATGGTCTATTGCCTTTATTCTTTTAAAAATAACTGGTCCATAATTATTAAGGTAAAGCTTGACGGCCGGAAACCTGTTGTTGATTCAGTCTGTTCCATTTACAGGGGCGCAGACTGGCACGAGCGAGAAACGGCGGAAATGTTTGGGATTGATATCATGGACCATCCGAATTTAAAGCATCTCCTGCTTGCCGGAGACGAGGACGGATACCCTCTCAGGAAAAATTTTGAGATAAAGTGGGAGGAAAGGGAATACATACCTCCGGAGAAATTTGAATAAGGAATTATCCTAGAGGATTATTCATAATTTTAAGGCATATTTTTCTTTTTTTTATTGTTAATTATTAAGTGATAAATATAAAAAATGCTGATATTAATATCGGATTTGACGGGCGTATCAGGCAGTTGATTTGAATAGCGGGTTTTTAAAAAATGTATGACGAAGCCGAAATTTTACTGGATGATTTACCCAAAGATTATATGGAGGTTAATTTCGGACCCCACCATCCTTCAACTCATGGAGTTTTCAGGTTTATTGCTAAAATAGACGGCGAAAGAATAATAGATATAGATCCTGTTATAGGTTATCTTCACAGGGGCATAGAAAAAATAGCTGAAAACAGGACTTACGTGCAGTTTAAGCCTCTTGTGGACAGGCTTGATTACACGGGGGGCCTAAATAATGAACTCTGCTACTGCCTTGCCGTGGAAAAACTAATGGATATAGAAGCTCCTCCGCGTGCCCAGGCGATAAGGGTCATTTGTGCGGAACTTAACAGGATTGCGGCGCACCTTATTTTTTTTGGAGCTATGGGTTTGGAGACAGGAGCATTTACTCCGCTTCTTTTCGGGTTTCTTGATAGGGAAACGATTCTAAATATTTTTGAGATTATGGCCGGCGGCAGGCTGACTTTTAACTACATAACAATTGGCGGAGTAAGGGAAGATATACGATCGACCGTTAAGACTTACTTTGACAAATTCAATAAAGAGTTTCCTGTAAAGCTCAAAAGGTATGAAGAGCTTATCACCGGAAATGAGATATTTATAAAGAGGTTAAAAAATGTAGGAATCTTAAAAAAGGAAGACCTTTTTAACTGGGGGGCAAGCGGACCGACACTGAGAGGCTCCGGAGTTAAGTTCGACATAAGAAAAGTAGAGCCTTACAGCGGATATGAAAAATATGATTTTGATATCCCGGTGGGAACAAACGGGGACGTATATGACAGATATCTTGTCAGAATGGAAGAAATAAAGCAGTCAATGAGAATAGTGGCGCAGGCGCTCGACAACCTGCCTTCAGGTGATTTTACCGCAAAGGTGCCAAGGATTATAAAACCTCCTGAGGGGGAAGTGTATGTAAGGAATGAAGGGACCAAAGGAGAAATAGGTTTTTATATTGTCAGCAAAGGAGATAAAAACCCTTACAGGCTTAAAATCAGGACCCCTTCCTTCAGCCATATAAATATGCTTAATTTTGCGGCAAGCGGAAATTATATTGCTGATGCGATAGTTATCCTGGGAAGTTTTGATACGGTAATGGGCAGCTGCGACAGATAACAATTTTGACAGATAGAAATTATGACTGATAGCAATTCTTGTCTAAAAAATTATTAGCTAAACATAGATTTTAAAATTTTTCAGAGTGATTTTTTAAGTTTTTAAAGGAGACTCAGGTGGTCTGGTGGAGCATACTTTTATGGGCGTTGTTAAAGCTGGTGATAGCGTTCCTTTTTATTTTTATCACTGCTCTTATCCTTATCTGGATGCTTCGAAAAATAATGGGCCACATGCAGTACAGGCGTGGGCCCCGCCACCATGGACCCCACGGAATTTGGCAGACAGTGTTTGATACCATAAAGCTTTTAGGCAAGGAAGACATAATACCTTCCGGAGTGGACAGATGGACTTTTATTTGGGCGCCAATGATAATTTTTGTTCCGAGCCTGATGGCTTTTGTGTTCCTGCCATTTGCAGAAAAGATTGTTGCAACTAATATTGATATAAGCTTGTTTTTTGTCCTTGCAATAATGGGCCTGTCAATAATTGCTCTGCTAATGGCCGGTTGGGGTTCAAACAATAAATACGCGTTGCTTGGAGGTGTGCGTAGCGCGGCTCAAATGATGTCTTACGAAATACCGATGCTGATTTCTGCGATGGGTGTTGTAATGATGTCAGGAAGCATGAACTTAAGTGAGATAGTCAGGGCGCAGCAGCATATCTGGTATATAGTTCCGCAGCTTGTAGGGTTTTTTATTTTTGGCTGCGCATCACTTGCAGAAATAAATAGCACCCCTTTTGATATACCGGAGGCTGAATCAGAGATTGTATCCGGTTTTAATGTTGAATACAGCGGATTTCGGTTTGCGGCATTTTTCCTGGCGGAGTTTGTAAATCTTTTTATAGTATGCGCCCTTGCAGCACTTCTTTTTCTTGGCGGATGGCTCCCGTTTACAAATCCGGTCTATGGTACGATTTTCTTTCTTGTAAAGACTTATGTATTGATTTTTATAGTAATGTGGATAAAGTCTACCTTTCCGAGATTCAGGATAGACCAGTTTATGAATTTCGGTTGGAAAGTCCTTCTGCCGCTCTCCCTGGCAAATCTCTTTGTTACAGGTGTTATTGTATTAATGGTTGATAAATTTAGAGGTGTTTAATTGTTAGGTGTCGGATTGCTGAAAGGATTAAAAACAACGCTCAGGGCATTTTTTTCAAGGCCGGTCACGATTATGTATCCTTATGAAAGGGTGCGTATCGGTGACAGGGGCCAGGGATTAATCAAGCTGAGAGTCACAAGTTTTGACCCTGTAGTTTATAAATGTACAGGATGCGGGATCTGTGAAAAAAACTGTCCTCAGCGATGTATTGAAGTTACAAAAAAAGAAGGCGAAAAACAACCCGAGATATATACAGTAAATTATGGGTTATGCATGTTTTGCAGGATCTGCATTGATGTCTGCCCTTTTGATGCTCTTGAAATGACGCAGGACTCAGAGCACATAGGTTACAGCAGGCAGGATTTTATATGGGAAAAAGAAAAACTGGCAATGAAGAGCTTATATATTGTTGAGGAGAAAACCCCGGCTTCAAGGGATGCTGATGGGGCCAGTTCTTAATGACGATGAGGCCGTTCTTAGCCTTGAGGCAGGTTCTTAAGCTCGGGGAGCTGGCTTAAATAAAAAATTGATTTAATTGATAAAGCATAAAAAAGGGGTAGGACATTTTAGCTTTTATTTTATTTTTAATAATTAGTTTTATCCTTATTTTTTCGGCGATAATGGTTATCACCGGAAAACATATCCTGCATTCAGCATTCTATCTTGCAGCAACCCTATTGTGTGTTGCGATGTACTTTATTATGCTGCGTGCAGAGTTTTTGGCAGCGGTAGAGGTACTTGTATATATAGGCTCGATAGTAGTGCTAATACTCTTTGCACTGATGCTTACAAGGACAAAAGTCGGGGAAGATACCAATATTTCAAATAACCAGAAAGTTTTTGCCGCGCTTACAGCCATCATTCTTTTTGTAAGCCTTACATTGGTTTTCTCATATTCAAAAATTGACACAGTCGCAGAAAATGCAACTGCTTTGAAAATAAGCTCCATTAAAGATTTTTCTGGTATTCTGTTTACAAAATACACTCTTCCTTTTGAAATTGCTTCCATCCTTCTTCTTACTGCGCTAGTCGGTTCCATAGTGATTGCAATGAAAGAAAAACTTCAAACCGAAAGCGAGACTGTTGTCGGGCAGAAAAGTATCGATGCTGGCAATACTGGTAATCAAAATAATGAAAATAATGTTCTGGCAAACCAGGGGGTGCAGGATATTGCGGCAATCGACAAGAATATAGGCAGCAATTTGGCAGGCAGTTCAGAAACCATGGTGGGGGATGTTTTACCTGATACTGATGATGCCAAAGGTGAAGGACAGAAAGGCGAAAATTAAATGCATCTTCAATTGGGTTTTGAATTAAAACTTTTATATTTTTTGGTCATGTCAGCGGTCCTATTAGGGATAGGCATTTACGGAGTCCTGACAAGAAGGCATCTTGTGCATATCCTTCTTTCCATCGAACTTATATTAAATGCTGCGCTGATTAACCTGATAGCCTTTTCCGCTTTTACGACACCGGATAAAATGACGGGACAGATGTTTGCAGTTTTTATAATTGTTGTCGCTGCATGTGAAGTGGGGGTCGGGCTTGCTATCATCCTTTCTGTTTACAGAAAGAAGAATACTGTTGATATAGATAATATGAATATACTGAAGTGGTAGGCTTTAATCAAAAAGTGTTTTTAATGTTTTAGAGGGTATAAGGAAGGGCAAGAATTGACACAGATAATATGGTTCATTCCACTTTTGCCGTTTATGGGTTTTGTAATAGCTCTTTTGCTGGGTAAGAGGTTTGGAAACATTGGCACGAAACTTTCCACCGTGATTCTTGGAGTTTGCATATTGCTTTCCTTTTATTGTGTTTATCTTGTTTATATGGCTGGCTCTTTTTCCATTAGTATGAACTGGTTTATAACTGCCAAATTTTCCATTAATTTTGGCATGCTCGCAGACGGACTTAGCGCAATGATGCTGGTCGTAGTCTCCATTGTAAGTTTTCTTGTCCATCTTTATTCCATAGGCTACATGCATGGCGACAGCAGATATTGGCTGTTCTTTGTCTATCTCCAGCTTTTCAGCGCTTCAATGTTCGGGTTGGTACTTGCAGACAATTATCTTCAAATGTATATATTCTGGGAGCTTGTGGGGCTTTGCTCATATCTATTGATTGGTTTCTGGTACGAGAAGCAATCCGTAAGTGATGCGGCAAAGAAGGCATTTCTTACAACAAGGGTCGGCGATGTCGGAATGATGATTGGTATCCTGCTTTTATTTTTAACCACCGGTTCTCTTGCATTTAGGGAAGTGTTCGCCAAAGTTACAAATGGCGGAATTTCTCCGGGAATCCTTACCGCAATATCCATATTATTGTTTTCGGGAGCAGTTGGAAAATCTGCTCAGTTTCCCCTGCATGTATGGCTACCTGACGCCATGGAGGGCCCGACACCGGTCAGTGCTTTGATACATGCTGCTACAATGGTTGCAGCAGGTGTTTACCTTGTAGGAAGAAGCTTCCCGTTATTTTCCGCCTCCCCCCAGGCAATGACGGTAGTTGCATTTGTCGGGGCATTTACTGCCATATTTGCGGCAACAATAGCCGTAGTCCAGAATGATATTAAAAAGATACTGGCATATTCAACAATAAGCCAGCTTGGATATATGATTTTTGCACTTGGAATGGGCGCATATGTAGCCGGCCTTTTCCATCTTATGACACATGCATTTTTTAAAGCTCTACTGTTTTTGGGCGCCGGAAGCATAATACATGCAACCGGAACTCAGGATATAACTGAAATGGGCGGTCTTGCAAAAAAAATGAAGACAACGGCTTGGACATTTGTAGCGGGCTCGCTTTCCCTGTCAGGGTTTCCTCTTCTCGCAGGTTTCTGGAGCAAGGACGAAATACTCGGATTTGCATTTGGTACGGGACAGTATGTGCTCTTTGCTGTGGGGGTAATTACTGCATTTTTGACTGCTTTTTATATGTTCAGGCTTGTATTTGTTGTTTTTGGGGGAAAACAGAGCCATGCAGCAGAACATGCGAATGAGTCCCCTAAAACGATGACAATACCGCTTATAGTGCTTGCAGTACTGGCAATCATAGCGGGGTATATCGGTGCACCATTTATAAGCAAGGAAATAAGTTTCGGTGAATTTATAAAAAACGGCATGCATGTCAAAGAGGCCGCGTTTAATTTTATCCCCATGATAATATCTGTGATTGTTGCGCTGAGCGGTATTCTTCTTGCATATCTTATGTATGGTAAAAAATCTATTCCGAAAGACTGGCTCTACAGGTTTACAAAACCATATCACAAAATACTTGTTAACAAATATTATATGGACGAGTTTTATTCAAAAGCAATTGTAAGGCCCGGGATAAAATTAGCACATCTTGTAAACTGGTTTGACAAGAATGTCATTGACGGGTTTGTAAACTTTACTGGCAAGGCAACGGTTGCAATCTCCAAAGGAGTGCATCTTTTTGATTTGGGGGTCATTGATGGATTTGTAAACTGGACCGCCAAAGAGACGTATAACAGCGGCAAAAGATTAAGGCTTCTACAGACAGGAAATATTTCAGGATACGCAATAGTAATGTTTGCAGTCCTTGCAGTATATATAATATATATAATTATCAGGACCGGCTTCAGATAAGATTAAAAAAACATATGGACCAATTCTTTAAAGTACAGGAGGCTATGGATGGGTTTTAACATATTATCGATGATTACTTTCATACCAATTCTGGGGATGCTGATTATTGCTATTGTGCCAAACAGGGGCGAGAAAAGCGCAAGATTGATAGCGCTGATTACAACACTGATAATGCTTGGCTTAAGCGTTGTTTTGTGGATTAATTTTAACAGCGCCCAGGGTTCGATGCAGTTTGAAGAAACGTACAGGTGGATACCGGGAGTAAACATTTTCTATCATCTGGGTGTTGACGGAATCTCACTGCCTTTTGTATTTTTAACCAGTCTTTTAATGGTTGTAAGCATTCTGGTTTCCTGGAACATAAACTTAAAACCCAAAGTATTTTATGCCCTCCTGCTTCTTTTGGGAACCGGGATGATAGGTGTTTTTGTTTCACTGGATTTTATCCTATTTTACATTTTCTGGGAACTTGTGCTTCTTCCCATGTATTTTCTCATTTCGATATGGGGGAGCTCAAACAGGATGTATGCAGCCACCAAGTTTTTCATATATACACTTTTCGGAAGCGTACTAATGCTTGTCGGCATATTAATGATTTATTTTAACTCAGGCTTAAATAGTTTTAGCATACTTGAACTTACAAAATCCAATATTGCGCCAAATATGCAAAACTGGATCTTTTTGCTGCTTTTCATGGGATTTGCAATCAAAGTTCCGATGTTTCCGTTCCACACATGGCTGCCTGACGCTCACACTGAAGCGCCGACTGCCGGCAGTGTCCTGCTTGCAGGGATCTTGCTTAAGATGGGCTGTTATGGTTTTATAAGGATAAGTATTCCAATACTTCCGGATGCCGCCAGGGCCTGGGCTCCTGCAATTGCCATTCTGTCGATTATCGGGATAATTTACGGCGCGCTTGCAAGCCTTATACAGAAAGACTTAAAACGGCTAGTGGCGTTTTCATCAGTATCGCACATGGGGTTTGTGATGTTAGGCATATCATCGCTAACCCCAACCGCAATAAACGGCGCTGTTCTGCAGATGTTTAACCATGGTTGTATTACTGGTATGCTCTTTTTGCTGGTCGGCATGGTATATGAAAGGACTCACACAAGGCAGATTTCAGAACTGGGAGGGCTTGCAAACAAAATGCCCCTCTGGGCAGGCATTCTGGCATTTACTTCCTTTGCATCCCTTGGCCTTCCGGGCCTGTCAGGTTTCTGGGGTGAGTTTTTAGTGCTCTTTGGCACATTTAATAAAGGCAATATATTTTCAAAAGTAATGGTCTGCCTTGCTGTTCTTGGAATAGTCCTGGGAGCCGCATATCTCTTATGGATGCTCCAAAGAGTTATTTTCGGGAAAGCAAACGAAAAACTTGGAGAATTAAAAAAGCTGTCATGGCTTGAAGTTATAACGCTGACGCCATTGATAGTCATTATTATAATTGTAGGTGTTTTCCCCACACCGCTTATAAATATGATAAATGCGTCTGTGACTTATATTTTAGGGATATAAAGGTATAGAAACCTGAGGTTATAAAATGGTTATAGATTTGATTTCAATAATACCTGAGCTGATAGTGACCGGTTTTGGGCTGCTTGTCCTGATGCTTTCAGTGTTTATTGGAAAGAAATTCGACAGGGCTATAGCTCCTGTTATTACCGCAGGTATTGTGCTGGCTATTGGCGCCGTGTTTGCATTTAATTTCTATAACCCCGCCTCTGCCTTTAATAACTCATTTGTTGTTGATAATTTCTCAAGCTTTTTCAGGATTTTTACGCTTATAACGGCACTTATAATAGTCGGGCTTTCTGTTGGTTATGTTAAAGAAAGCGTTTATATTAAAAGAAACCTTGGAGAGTTTTATTTTCTGATTATGATGGTGACTGTGGGCACAATGCTCATGAGCTCTTCAGGGGATCTTATAATGCTTTTTTTATCACTTGAGCTGGTAAGCATCCCGACATATATACTTGCAGGATACGAGAAGATGAATGAGCGCTCAAATGAAGCATCGCTTAAATATTTTATACTGGGGGTGCTTGCCTCTGCCATCCTTGCATACGGTTTTTCCCTGATATATGGGGCAACAGGGGAGATAAACCTTAAGGAGATTGCGCAGATCATAATAAACAGGGATCTTTTAAGCAACAGCTATTTACTTATAGTAGGCACTATAATGGCACTAATCGGTTTCGGGTTTAAAATCGGTGCAGCGCCGTTTCACTGGTGGGCCCCCGACACTTATGAGGGTTCCCCAACGATTATAACCACGCTCATTACGACAATTGCAAAACTTGCGGCTTTTTCAGGGCTGATAAGGTTTTTGTTTATAGGAATAAGCAGGTTTAAGGACTCGGTCTGGATAATTTTATTTATAATAATCCTTTCAATGCTGAGCTTTATACTCGGCAACTTTATGGCGCTGCCCCAGAAGAATTTTAAGCGGCTTATGGCATATTCAAGCATCTCACATGCAGGATATATGCTGATTGGTTTTGCCGCCGCAACAATGGATGCGCAATGGGCCGTTTTTGTATATCTCATGGCATATATTGCAATGAACCTTGGAGCATTTTCAGTTGCAATGCTTGTGGAAAGGACAAGGAAATCGGAGGAAATAAAGGCATTTGCAGGAATGGGGTATACTAACCCGTTTATTTCAATATGCATGATAATATTTATGATATCCATGGTGGGTATTCCGCCGTTTGCAGGGTTTATAGGCAAATTATTTGTCTTTAAAGCAGGTGTTGAGGCCAACCTTACCTGGCTTGTCATTATAGGGGTGCTTACGAGTGTAGTATCGCTCTGGTACTATGTAAATATAATCAGGCACATGTATTTCATTAAATATG
>Ga0182021_10010022_pt1 | contig 11238 bp, 9 predicted proteins | sample 612E3MmetaG_FD_120493 | JGI IMG/M metagenome (GOLD analysis project Ga0182021, IMG submission 120493) | Permafrost microbial communities from Stordalen Mire, Sweden - 612E3M metaG (Illumina Assembly) | ecosystem: Environmental > Terrestrial > Soil > Wetlands > Permafrost | place: Sweden...
AGGCGCGGGCAGCACAAAGAAGTACACGGCGATCAGCGCCAGAACAGTCGCCAAGTCGAGCAATCTCTCAAGGATGATCGACGCGAACGCGGCCGAGGTCTTCACCCCGTGGCGGCGCCCAACGAGGTAGGGCCTCAGAACCTCGCCGGCCCGGGGTATCAAGAGGCCAGAAGCGAAACCGACCATCGTGATCGAGAAGAGGTCGCGAAGCGGCACGCGAGCCAAAGGAGCGAGCAGGTAGCCCCAGCGCCAGGCGCGGACTAGGTAGACGAGCACCGTGACCAGCGCGACGGCCGCGAGCCAGCCGACGTCCGCGAGCCGAAAGGCATCGGCCAGCTCGCGCCAGTTCAGGCCTCGGAAAAAAAAGAAGAGGAGAACGGCAGCGAGGGCGAAGCCCAGGGCGAGACGGCGACGATGTCCTTTGAGCCCGCTCACGAAGATCCCCGCAACATGCTATAGATCAGAGACTTGTCGGCAAGCTCGGACTCTACTACAGGTGCATGTGCATCGTCAAACGAGGTGTGGTGCCCCGGCCTGTCGGCGATCGCTCGGCACAGCGGGGAAGGAGTAGACTGTCCGCGACAGTCGCTCACACGGAGGAACCAAATGTCCCGTTACGCCACGCCTCGTCCTCACTATTGCCGACTCCTATCGGGAGCGCTCCTGGCATTTGCGATGACCTCGCCAGCCCTGGCTGAGACCTCATCGCCAACCCGGCCGGCGACCGCGAACACGCCCTATCTCGATCCGAGCCTGCCGATCGAACAGCGCGTCAACGACCTCGTTGGCCGCATGACGATCGAAGAGAAGATCTCGCAGATGGCCGACCATGCGGCAGCCATCCCGCGGCTTGGTGTGCCCAAGTACGACTGGTGGAACGAGAGCCTGCACGGCGTGGCCTTCGGCGGATATGCCACCAACTTCCCGCAGGTGATCGGCATGGCCGCCACCTGGGATACGAGCCTGGTCAATCGGATGGCCCAGACGATCTCGACCGAGGCGCGCGCCAAGTATCACCAGGCCATGCGAGAAGAGCACCACGAGATGTTCTTCGGCCTCACCTTCTGGGCACCCAACGTCAACATCTTCCGCGACCCGCGCTGGGGACGCGGCCAGGAAACCTACGGCGAGGACCCGTTCCTCACAGGCCGCATGGCGGTCGCTTTTGTCAGCGGCATGCAGGGCAATGACCCCAAGCACCTCAAGGTCGTGTCCACACCCAAACACTTCGCCGTACACAGCGGACCGGAGCTATTGCGCCACACGTTCAGCGCCAACATCTCTGCGCACGATCTCGAGGACACGTACCTACCGGCGTTTCGCGCCGCCGTCAGCGAGTCGCACGCACAGTCGGTGATGTGCGCCTACAACGCGGTCGACGGCGTGCCGGCCTGCGCCAGCACGACGCTGCTCCAGGACCACCTGCGCGACAGCTGGGGCTTCGACGGCTACGTCGTCTCTGACTGCGGTGCGGTCGCGGACGTCTCGGGCGGTCACAAGTTCGCGCCAGACTACGCCCACGCCTCGGCCGCGGCGATCAAGGCTGGCACGGACCTCGAGTGCCAGTATCGGCAGTGGGCGGCCTTCACCGAGTTACCGAATGCGGTCAAGCAAGGGCTGGTCGCAGAAGCCGACCTCGACCGCGCCGTGAAACGGCTGTTCACCGCGCGTTTCCGCCTGGGTATGTTCGATCCTGCGGAGTCGTACGCTTACGGCCGCATCCCTGTCTCCGAAGTGAACTCGGCCGAGCATCGCCAGCTGGCACTCAAGGCCGCAAACGAGGCGATCGTGCTGCTGAAGAACGAGCGCGGTTTCTTGCCGCTCTCGCCGAGCATTCGCAAGATCGCCGTGATTGGTCCCACCGCCGAGTTGGTGCAGTCGCTCCAGGGCAACTACAACGGCACACCGCCAGACCCGGTCTCCCCCATCGCCGGCATCGAGCACCGCTTCAAGGACGCGAAGGTGCTCTATGCGCAAGGCTCGAGTCTCGCCGAAGGAATCGCAGTGCCGATCGCGCACACAGCCCTGCGCACGGCTGACGGCAAGGAAGGCCTGACCGGCGAGTACTTCGTCACGCCCGATTTCAGCGGCAAACCCGCGGCAGTGCGCGTGGATCGCACCGTGAACTTCAACTGGGACAAGGCCATCCCTGCGACCGGGCTAGAGCGCAACAACTTCTCCGTGCGCTGGACCGGCACGCTCAGGCCGCCGGCGGCCGGTGACTACAAGATCGGGGCGCGCGTCAACGTCTGCTACGCGTGCGAGAGCAACGAGCAGTTCCGCGTCTACGTCGACGACCAGCTCGTGGCCACGACCGCCGAAGGGGGAAAGACCGAGGCCCTGCTGCACTTCGACGGCACCAAGCCGCGCGCCGTTCGCGTCGAGTACCTGCACGGCACGAACGCCGCGGGCATTGACCTGACCTGGCAGGCCCCTGCTGCCGCGCAGCTCAGTGAGGCCGTCACAGCGGCCAAAGAGGCTGAGGTGGTCATAGCGCTCGTGGGCCTTTCGCCACAGCTCGAGGGTGAGGAGATGATCGGCGTCTCGCTGGAGGGCTTCCACGGGGGTGACCGCACCGACATCCGCCTGCCGAGGGCCCAGCGCGATCTGCTCCAGGCGCTCAAGGCCACAGGTAAGCCGTTGGTCATCGTGCTCACCAGCGGGAGTGCGTTGGCAGTCCCAGACGAGCACCGGCTCGCGAATGCCGTGCTCGAGGCCTGGTATCCCGGTGAAGAGGGCGGCACCGCGATCGCGCAGACGCTGGCCGGCGACAACAATCCCGCGGGGCGGCTGCCGCTCACCTTCTACGCTTCGACCGATCAGCTGCCACCGTTCGAGGAGTACTCGATGGCCAACCGAACCTACCGCTACTTCAGCGGGAAGCCGCTCTACGGCTTCGGCTATGGGTTGAGCTACTCGACGTTCGCGTACAGCAACCCAAGGCTGTCGAGCGCATCGGTGCGGGCGGGTGAGCCGGTCACCGTCGAGATCGACGTGAAGAACACCAGCGGACGTGCCGGCGACGAGGTCGTCCAGGTCTATCTCACCCAACCGAAGACGGCGCTCACACCACTGCACACCCTCGGCGGGTTCACGCGCGTCCACGTGGCGCCGGGCCAGACCGCGCACGTCAAGATCCAGGTCGATCCGCGGACGCTCGGCCAAGTCAACGACAAGGGGGAACGGGTCATCCTGCCGGGAACGTACAGCGTCGCGATCGGCGGCGCGCAACCCGCCGAATTCTCCGGCGCGGTCACGGCCACCTTCGAAGTCGCGGGATCGCAGACCCTACCCCGCTGACGTCTTCAACGCTACCCAAATCGTAGGGGCACGGCACGCCGTGCCCCTACCTCTCTAGGGCGCTGCTGCCAGACCTGCGCTGCCGTCGTAGGCACGCGCCCCAGACCCCCGGCGCGTCGCGTAGGGGCGGAACGCCGCTCCGCCCCGGATCCGTCAACGCGCACGCCGGCCTGCCGGTTGTCTACTGATCTGGATCCAGAAGAAGTTGGCGGGGTGGACGAGACTTGAACTCGCGACCTCCGACGTGACAGGCCGGCGTTCTAACCAACTGAACTACCACCCCGCGAAGGTGGTCTGGCTGATCCTGGTGGGCGGTACAGGATTCGAACCTGTGACACCCGGCGTGTAAGACCAGTGCTCTACCGCTGAGCTAACCGCCCGGCGGAAACTGAAAAGCAGTTTAGAAGACGGGCTGGCGAGTGTCAAACGACGCTCTACAACCCGATCCTCACAGGCCTCCGATTGTGGAGTGTCAATTTCGCCTGACAGGTTCTCGCGGACGCAGAGTTGTCTGTGTCCACGCGCTCTGCCGCTAGAGCGCACTAGGCCGCGTACTTGGCCGCCCCGGAACCGCTCTGGCACCGAGCTTGCCTTTTCCAAAGTGTGTGCGACGGACCGGCGGGGATCCCGGAAAGGGAGAGACGGGGTTCCCGCCGGGCACTCAGAGGAGGTGAAAGCGCACTCCAGCTCGAAAGCTCGCGAGGCATGTCGTTCGGCGAGGCGGCCGATGCCGCCTCGCCTCCCAGAAACGAAAGGCGCAATAACCGCCGTCCTCGCCAAGCGAGGATCGGCAAGGAGAAAGAAATGAAGCTCAATCGTGTCGTCGCCGCTCTCGTCGCGCTCGCGTTCGCCGCGGTCTTTGCCAGCGCCCCTGTGTCTGCCGCTGGCAAGCCTGTCCCCACTGCAAAGGTGAACATCAACACCGCCACCGCCCAGCAGTTCGCGACTCTGCCTGGCATCGGCCCGAAGCTCGCCGCGCGCATCGTCGAGCATCGTCAGCACTCCGGCCCGTTCCGTACAACCCAGGAGCTACTCAACGTCAAGGGCATCGGCGAGAAGAACATCCAGAAGCTCCAGCCGCACATCCTCGTCGGCGAGGCGCCTGCGCGCGCTGCGGCCGCCAAGTAGTCGTCGCCCGTGGGGACGGCGCCTGCCGCGCCGCCCCCACGCCATGGCACGGACATCCAACCGAGATACGAAGATGAGCGAACGCGGCGCAAGCGCAGTTGAGCTGGTGATCGCTGGCGCGATAGTGATCGTAATGGCCTCAATCGCCGTTGCGAATCTCAAGAGCCAGGTCGAGGACATGCGGTTGCTGGGGGCCGGACGCGCGTTCGTAGGGGAGTTTCGCAAGGCGCGCTCGGTGGCTATGTGCCGGAACGTGCAGACCGCAATGCGATTCGAGGAACGGACCGACGGCGTCTACTATTCGCTCTACGCCGACGGCAATCGCAATGGCGTGCTCAGCCGCGACATCGAGCGCGGCGAGGACCACCTCATCGGGGGTCCTTTCCGCCTCGACGCCAGCGTGGCAGGCGTGCGCGTGGGGATCATGCCGGGCATTCCTGCGCCACCGCCCGACTCAGGAGTGCTGGATCCCACGGATCCGGTCCGGTTCGGCCGGTCGAACATGCTCTCGTTCTCGCCCTTGGGCACGGCCACGCCAGGCACCTTCTACGTGACCAACGGTAGATTGCAGGTCGCTGTGCGCGTCACGGGCGGGAGTGGCCGTGTACGTCTGATGGCCTATCGAGGTGGAAAGTGGGGAGAACCGTGAGCCACACGGGCTCGACAGCGACCTTCAGTCGACGGCCAACGCAACGCCCATCCGGCTGCGACCCGACCTACGTCATACGCATCGACCCGGCCGACGGCGCTGACGGCGTCTTCCGCGACGCTTGCGTCCTGGCGAAGCTCTCGGCGCCGGCGGATCCCGCGACCCTCTCGACGACCACATTTCGGATCGAGGATCCCGCCGGCACTGTCCCGGCTCGGCTGCGCCTCAGCCCGGATCGGCTCATTCTCATCTGGGCAGCGGAGCGTTTGCTCGTCCCTGGCGTTGCGCACGTGGTCCGCTCCAGCGGCCTGCTCGATGCGCACGGGAAGGAGGTGCTACCGCACCGGAGTTGTTTCATCCCCTGTGACCTGACTTCGACCGACTGGCCGCCGTAGTTCGGCGATCAGCTTGAGGCCTCGCGCGGCAGTATTCCCGAAGCCCTCCGTCTCGTCCCACCAAAGACCCCGCCCCTCTCTTGAGGACACCCTCTTGCCGACCACACACTCCGCGCGAGGCCGCCGCCCACGGCGCAGCACTGTCGGCGGCTGCACGGTTGCGACGCTATATAATGAACGAGACCGTCGACCGGGCTCGTCATGACTGCGCAAGTCACGCTGCTCCTCACGCTGCTCCTCTACACCGTTGTCGCCGTGCACGCATCGCTGCGGGCGCTCGCGCGCAGCCGCATCCTGGCGCGTTGGGCGCACGTCGCCGTCGTGCTGGCCTTTGCGCTCCACACGCTGAGCCTGGGCCAGCGCTGGGCGGTCGCCGGACACCTGCCCGTTGTCGGCCTGCGTGACATCGCCACGGCACTGGCGTGGGTCGTCGTGCTTGTCTTTCTGCTGGTGAACGCGGCGGCGCGACTCGAGGCGCTCGGTCTGGCGGCCTTCCCCGTAGCCTTCGCGCTCACGCTCGTTGCCAGTCTAACTTCGCCGTCGGGCCGCGCAGACCCACAGCTTCAGAGCCTCTACTTGCCCGTGCACGCTACGTTTGCCGTTTTCGGCGGCGGCGCGCTATTCGTGGCCTTTGTCATGGGTACGCTCTACTTGATCCAGGAGCGCGAGCTGCGCACGCGGGCACCGAGTTTCTTCTACTACTTCGCTCCCAGCCTGGAACGCTGTGACACGTTGGGCGGGGCCAGCGCTGGCGTGGGCCTGACGCTGCTGACGCTCGCCATCGTCAGCGGCATGCTCTGGAGCCACGCCGCGCGTGGCACGTACTTCTCAGGAAGCGCGAAGGAGTGGAGCGCGGTCTCTGCCTGGCTGATCTACGTGGTCCTCGTGGTCGTGCGCCACCGTTCTGGCTGGGGCGGGCGACGCACGGCGGTGCTTGCCATCGCCGGCTTCCCCGTAGTGCTCTTCGTCTTTGCCTGGCTGACCTGGGCCATGCGCTTCGCTCCTACGACGTCATGATCTTGATCGTCGGTGTCAGCCATCGCACAGCGCCGCTCGCCGTACGGGAGGCCCTGGCCTTTCCAAGTGAGCAGATCCCAAACCATCTGAAACGCCTGCACGAGGGGACCGGCCTCGCGGAGGCGATGATCCTCTCGACCTGCAACCGCGTCGAGCTCTACGCCAGCGCCGACGGCGCGAACGCTGTCGACAGTCTCGTGAGTTGCCTGGCAACCTCCCACGAGAAGTCGCGAGCGGAGATCGAAGACTCCCTATATCGCTTGGCGGGCGATGACGCCGTGCGCCACGCCTTCCGCGTCACGGCCAGCCTCGACTCGATGGTGGTCGGCGAATCGCAGATCCTCGGCCAGGTGAAGGAGGCCTACCAGATCGCGGAGAGCGCGGGCACGTTGGGCAGCGCGCTGTCGGCGCTTCGCAACCGATCGCTGGCCGCGGCCAAGCGCGTGCGCACGGCCACGGCCATAGGCCGCAACGCCGTTTCCGTGTCGCACGTGGCGGTCGAGCTGGCGCGCAAGATCTACGGCGACATGCGCGGGCGCCAGGTGCTGCTGATCGGCGCTGGAAAAATGAGCGAGATCGCAGCGCGTCAGCTGGTGGCCGGCGGCGCGCACGCAACAGTTGTGGGCGGCCGGCGATTTGAGCGCGCCTGCGAGCTGGCCAATGCGCTGGGCGGCACCGCTGTCCCCTTCGAGACCCTCGGTCAGGAGCTGGCGCGCGCGGATGTCGTTATCAGCGGCACCGGCGCGCCTGACATCGTCGTCTCGCGCGCCGAGGTCGAGCGAGCCTGCGCAACGCGGCGCCACCGCCCGCTCTTCCTCATCGACATCGCTGTACCGCGCGACGTCGATCCCACGGTACGCCAGCTGGCCGACGTGTTTCTCTACGATCTGGACGACCTCAAGGCCGTAGCCGAGGCCAACCTCCGCGAACGGCAGCGCGAGGCCGGCGAGGCCGAGGCGATCGTCGAGCAGAGCGTGCGCGACTACCTCGACTGGCAACGCTCGCTGGACGTCGTGCCTGTGCTCGTGGAGCTCCGTCAACGCGCCGAGCAGATCCGCCGCGCCGAGATCGAGCGCGCGCGCAAGCAGCTGGGGCCCCTGACGGCGCAGCAAGAAGAAGCGGTCGAGCGCCTGACCAGCGCGATCGTGCAGAAGCTGCTTCACGCCCCTTCCGTGCAACTCCGGGAGCTGGCCGGCCACGGCCACCCCGCTGCTGACGCATCCTTCCTGCGCAGGCTGCTCGGGCTCTAGCGTCTCGCCAGCAGAGGTCGACGCTGGTTGCACCGCGGCGCGCCTCGGGGTATTGATGTCGATCGTGGTCATCCGCATCGGCACCCGCGGCAGCGCTCTGGCTCTCTGGCAAGCGCAGCACGTCAAGACGCGGCTGGAGGTGCTCGGCCATGCCGTGACGCTCGTCTCGATCACGACCACGGGTGACCGCCTGATCGACCGCCGACTCGAGCTGGTGGGCGGCAAGGGCGCCTTTCTCAAGGAAATCGAGGAGGCGCTACTCGCGCGCAGCATCGATCTGGCGGTCCACAGCCTCAAAGACGTGCCCACGACGCTGCCCGCAGGTCTGCGACTCGTCGCCTTTCTCGAACGCGCGGACGCGCGCGATGCGCTCCTGTCCGCGAATGGGCAGCGCCTGAGGGAGCTGCCCCACGGCGCGGTCTTGGGGACCACGAGCTTGAGACGGCGGGCGCAACTCCTCGCTCAGCGCCCAGACCTTCGTGTCGAGGATCTGCGCGGCAACGTCGACACGCGCCTGCGCAGGCTGCGCGAGGGCCGCTTCGACGCGATCGTGCTCGCGCTGGCCGGCCTAGCGCGCCTCAATCACACGGCCGAAGCCACCGAGATCCTGGATGTGGCCGTCGTCTTGCCGGCACCGGGCCAAGGGGTCATCGCCCTCGAGTGCCGCGTGGACGACTCGCGTCTCGTCGCGGCTGTCGCGCCCCTCGATCATGGCCCAACAGCACGCTGTGCGATTGCCGAGCGCGCGCTTCTCGCCGAGCTCGGCGGCGGCTGCAACGTTCCGCTTGGCGCCTACGCGCAGATCGAGCACGAGCGCGTCCGACTGCGCGCTATCGTCGCGCGCGAGGACGGATCTCTGATCTTGCGGGGCGAAGCGGAGCACGTCGATCCGGCGGAGCTCGGACAGCGTGTCGCCGGGGAGTTGCTCGCACGCGGTGCAGCGGCGCTCCTGGCTCCGCCCACTCAGGACCTCGGCCAATGAGCGACGCGCCTCTCGCCGGTCGCCGCGTGCTCGTCACGCGCCGGCCAGAGCAGACATCTTCGCTCGCCGCTCGCCTAGCGGAGCTGGGCGCGATCGTGGTCTCGGTGCCCGCCATTGCCATCACATCTCCTGAGGATCCGGCCCCTTTCGACGCCGCGCTCGCTCGCATCCGGGGCTATGACTGGGTCGTCTTCACCAGCGGTAACGCGGTCAACGCGGTGGCGGATGGCCTCGCCGCGCGCGGACAACAGGCGGCGCTTGTCGGCCCGGCGCTTGCCAGCGTGGGTCCGGCGACCACTCGCGCGCTCGCCGCGCGCTTTCCCGACTGCGCGGTCGAGCTGCAACCGACCGCGGACTTCCGCGCCGAAGGGCTGCTCATGGCCTTTGCTGAACGCGGCTGGCCACGCGACCAGAACTGCTTGATTCCGCACGGCGATCGCGCACGGGACATCGTGGCCGCCGGGCTGCGGGAGCGAGGCGCGCGGGTCGATGCGGTCGTCGCCTATCGGACCGTCGTCCCGGACGGGTTCGCCGATGCCCTGGCGAATGCTCAGCGAGACCGAATCGACCTGGCGCTGTTTGCGTCGCCCTCTGCGGTGGAGAGCTTCGCCTCCGCCGCTGGAGAAACCGCACGCGTGCTTCCGATCGTTGCGATTGGCCCAATCACGGCCGAGGCGGCGCGGGCGACCGGGCTAACCGTTCTTGCCGTGGCAGAATCCTCGACAATCGACGGTCTCGTGAAAGCGGCCATCCGCTGCTTCGCAGCGAGCGCGCTGACGCCGGGATAGACGGCCGTGCAGAGCCAAGACGGTTCAGCGCGCGCTGAAGGGAATCAGCTCGGGCTGCCCTTCATGTAGCAACCGAACGGTCTTGATGTACCGCTTGTTGACCGCCAGGAAGGGCTCAATCACCTCCCCGCGGTTGATAGAGACCTCCGTCAAGAAGAGGAATGGCCGGTCGTCGCACAGGACATCGCTGGCCCGCTTCTTCGTCTCTGGGATAAAGAGCCGACCCACGAACTCGCTGGCGTCCGTTTCGATGCTCACTGTGGCCCACCGCGCCCGGCATGGGTTCGACGCCACCCTATCCGCGACCTTCTGAACGGGAAAAGCCCTGGCCGCCATGACTGACCTCCACTCGGCCGCTCTACCTAGGCTCGTCGACCGACACCAGCCTTATGAGCATGGGGCGTGCCAACCACGCGGCGACTCGCAACTTGCACAGGCAAATGGGCTTGGCCGCTAAGCGTCCACCGCCGATGTCGGCGACGCTTCCGGAAATTCGGCTTCCGCCGGGCAGGGTTCCCGAGCGGCACCGCGCGTCGCACCGGTGTCGGGCCATCTTCCCGCGGTGCGGGAGGCCGCGTGCTAGACTACGACATGCGTGAGAGTGTGGGTCGTGGGCCGACTCGCGTCGAGGTCCTTGGGCCACGGCCCGCCGTCGAGCATTGGACCGAGATCACCGCGGGACACGACGTACAAGTGCTCACTGCGACGGGCGCGGCCCACTTCCCGAACGCGAGCAGCGACTTGGCCGTCGCGCTGGTGACGCCTGCCGAGGCGGCAGCTCTCGCCGCGGCGATCGCTGCGCGCGCTGGAGCCGCCACCCCACCGATTGCCTTGCTCGTATCGTCGCCGGATGGCGAGCACGCGCTGACGGCATTCGCGCGCACGCTGGCCCAGGCCAAGCACGAGTGGGAACAGGCCTTCGACGCTATCGTCGACCCGGTGATCATCCTCGCCGCGGACGGTCGCGTCCGTCGCGCCAACCGCGCCCTCGCTCAACGGCTCGATCGCCCCTTTGACCAGTTCATTGGCGTGCACTACGCGGAGATCCTTGGCGCAGCAATACCGGCGTTAGATCCGATCGCGGAAGCCCTCAGCACGGGTCAGGCGCTCGTCCACGAAAGGCGCTTCGCCAACCTGAAGGGAATCTTCCAGGTCACGCTGTCGCCGCTGTCTTGGCAGCACGACCGGCCGGGCGTGGTCGTGATCCTCAAGGACGTGACCGAGTTCAGGGACCAACAGGCACGGCTCGAGCTCGCTCATCGACTGTCGGACATCGGCCGGCTGGCCGGCGGTGTGGCCCACGAGATCAGCACGCCGCTGGCGTCCATCGCGTTGCGCGCCGAGAGCCTGCTGCGCCACGCGCAAGACGGGCGGCTACTGGCAGTCGACGCCTTTGCCGATTTCCAGCGCTACCTCAAGACGATCGAGGACGAGACCTTCCGCTGCAAACGGATCATCGGTGCGCTGCTCGAGTTCAGCCGACCGCGACGGCCCGAGGTATTGACGAGCGATCTGAATATCCTGGCCGAGAAGGCCGCCTCACTAGTAAGCGACCAGATGAAGGCCAAGCAGGTCAGTCTCAAGCTGGAACTCGCGCCGACGCTCCCGCCCGTGATGATCGACCCTGCGCAGCTGCGCGAGGCGCTGATCGCGCTGCTGCTCAACGCCCTCGACGCCTGCGAGCGCGGGGGGCGGTCACTGTCGCAACTCAGGCGCTGGCCGACAGGCG
>Ga0182021_10010023_pt1 | contig 11237 bp, 6 predicted proteins | sample 612E3MmetaG_FD_120493 | JGI IMG/M metagenome (GOLD analysis project Ga0182021, IMG submission 120493) | Permafrost microbial communities from Stordalen Mire, Sweden - 612E3M metaG (Illumina Assembly) | ecosystem: Environmental > Terrestrial > Soil > Wetlands > Permafrost | place: Sweden...
CACCGTTAACAACCGGCAGGTTATGAAAGCCTGACTGCATAGTCCATATTTCATAACGCCGGGGACTGAAAGTCTTTGCTGTATATTCTTCACGGCCCAGATCGATGAGGCATGGTTTACCGTCATAATACATTACACACGATCCGACATCATTATGATTATGGCTTTCATCATTAAATCCTCCCTTGGCTCCAAAAAAAAATCCTAAAAAGCTTCCCTCTTTGTCACGCGCCCCGGCAACCTCTGTATTTGGCAGCCAGAAATCTGCAACCAGCGCTTCTTTGGCATCTGCAATCCTTATCTCATCCATGAGCCCGAGATTCTTTATCTGATCACATATCTTACCCTCCGGACTATGTTCTCCAAATTTACTCAGCTTTGCAAGATATGCTCCAAACTGCTTCATTTGCGTGTCATTAATCGCTTTGCCATATCGATATACAACCGAAGCATCTCCATAGGTTGTAGCATCAGCATCAGCGAAATTGATAAAGTATGGAGCATGAATATTAACTTTATAAAAATATTTTCCGATATTCTGAATTAGCGGATTGTCGAATACGTCAAATTTTCCATAGGTTGCATTTTTCAGGATTTCAAGACTCTCGTATAACAAAGCACCTGCAGCTCCCCAGTAAGATGGGCCTTCATCGCATCCGCCGTCATCGGAATATCCATTCAGGAATTTATCAAGCGAATTGATGATTTTTTGAACTTCAGTGACTTTTTTGACAGGGTCGCTTTCGAGCAGAAGAAATGAGTTGAGCATATTATAGTTTATCCATGGGTTCCAGTTATTCGGACGGCCCCCTTTAAAACCCATATACCAGAAATCATCTCTTGTGAAGTAAGGAATCAGAGCTTTATTCATGATCTCCTGTTTCAAACGTTTGGTGATCAGCGGGTGTATTTTATCAAACTCATCTCTGAACAGATACCAGGTCCATGTCAGGTCGTTTGTTATTTCCCCCACACCAAGATCGACAAATGGTTCATTTATATCAGGTAATCCTGCTCCTGCTTTTTGCGAACCAAGGTGAGCCGACCATCCCCACCATGTCTGTTCGCTGAAATACCATACAGCATTCACTATCTGATCAGTGAATCGTCCTTTTCCTTCAACCAGTTCACCCATAACAAGCGAAGTGAGGGCATCACTGCATGCTGCATAAACTTCCTGTCTGCGGTTCCCGGAACGGATGAATTCGAGATAATCTGTTGCTTTTACAACCGGCCAGTTATAATCTAAATATCCCTCTGCTTTAGCTATATATTCCTTTCTGATCTTTTCCGGAATATTCAGCCAGAATTGTCTGTTCTTATAATCCGGAAGTTTGCTCCATGAGTTATCAGTAACAAGGACTTTTGCGAGGTCTATCTTCTGTGCTTCTTTTGCCAAAATGTTTCTCTTCTTAGGTGATAATTCAGCTGAGACTTTATTGGCAGAGACTAAGAAAATTAGTATAAAACAACATGACAGAATGGTTTTCAGATCAGAAATATATGGTTTCATAAGCTTGAATATTTCGTAATTTTAAAAAATATTATTTGCTCTTATTCATTAATCTTTTCTTATATATTTGATATAAAATGATTCATAATTATCAAATGTAATTGAAATCTTAAAACAGATACAATGAAATTTATTGGATTATTAGTTTTTGGGCTGATATTTTTTTATTCCGGATATGCCCAGCAAAAGAGGATTTACATTGCACCCGATGATCATACGGATTATATGTGGTCAGGAAATGAAGAGGTATACAGAAGCGCCTTTCTTGAAACTCTTGACTATTATATCAGATTAAATGATTCAACAGCCAACGAATCTTATCCATATCAGAGCAAATGGAATTGTGATGGTTCATTCTGGGTATATGAATATCAGAAAAACCGTACTGCACAGCAATTTACAAAACTTATTGATCAGATAAAGAGTGGTAAAATTACTGTACCTCTGAATACTCTTCCCGGATTACAGGGTATTGCGCCAATAGAGGCTAATCTGAGGGGGATGTTTTATGCCGGTTCACTTGAACGGAAATATGGGCTTGATCTTGAGCTGGTCATTAATATGGAAGATCAGGTTCTGCCACTTGGGCTATCTTCCTTATGGGCAGGAGCAGGAGCAAAATATTCGTGGCGCGGGGTATGTGATTGTGCAACAAAAGTTAAAGGCCTCTATTCAAGGCCTCATGAAATATACTGGTATAAAGGACTCGATGATCAGAAGATACTGATGAAGTGGTATTCTCTGGTCATTAATAATCAGCATCTGGGTGGTTATGCGGAAGCCCGTGATCCGCAAAAATCTATTGAACTGTGCAAAGATCTGATGAATAGTCACAAATATCCTTACCTGATTTCGGGAGCTTTTGGCAAAGGATGGGATGATCTTAAAACTACTACAGACGAATTTCTCAAAATAGCAAAACTTAATTCTGATTCAGATTATCAGGTAATTGTATCGAATGAAACAGATTTTTTTAAAGACTTCGAAAAGCAATATGGATCAACACTTCCTTCAGAGTCTGTTTCTTATGGCAGTACCGAATGGGGCAATAGCCTGGCTTCTCTTGCAGAGGTGTCTGCAACCGTAAAACGATCGGTTGAAAAACTCCGGACAGCCGAAGCATTATATACCCTGGTAGCATTAAAGGATAAAAATGCAGGTATTGGACTAAGTGAAAAAAGAGAAAAAGCGTGGATAGCTTGTGGCCTATATTTTGATCATGACTGGACAGCTGATAGTCCTGTTATATCAAGAAAGCAAAAGGCGCAATGGTATCGTAAAATGGCCTTACAATTAAGCAGTTATACAGACACTCTTTATAATTTGTCATTGACAGGACTGGGTGAATTGATTAAAAAATCAGAAAAAGCATCAGAAACATTCTATGTGTTTAATCCTCTGAGCTGGAACAGGACAGATTATTCAGATTACAAATACAGCGGATCGCCGGATATAAGTGTAATTGACAAAATTATTTCAAAGGAGGTACCTTTTCAGTTTATTATAAAACATGATGTGAAATACCTGAGAATCCTTGCAAAAGATATACCATCAATGGGCTACAAAGTATTTGAGATAAGAAAGGGCCCCTCTTTGTTAAAATTTGGTAAGGCAGCAATAGTTACAGATAGCATCATTGAAAACAAAAATTACAGGATTGTTTTTACAGGCCAGGGAGTAATTGCGAGCCTTAAAGATAAATCAAACAATAATTATGAGTACATATCGCCAATTAATAATTTGTATGCCAATGATTTGGGTTCTGGTGGAGAAAAATCAGCTTCTCCTCTCAGGGTTGAGAATGCAGGATCTGTCTCTGTTACACTGGTGGCTGAGTCAAACAACCCAGTTAAGCATACTTCACGACTGACACTATTTGGGTCAAATGACAGGATTGAAATTGAGAATTACATTACTCAGAATTTAGAAGCAAAACCAATGACTTATGCTTTTTCTTTTAGCCTGACCAATCCGAAAATATTGAGCGAAGAAGCAGGCGCAATTCTGGAAGCTAAACCCAGATCAATGGGAGGGAATTATGCTGACAGTATCTGCAGATTGGACTGGATTGCAATGAACCATTTTGCTGGTATGTTTAATGGAAATAATGGCATGATAATCTCGAACCGGGATGCTTATCTTATGAAAACGGGGAATAGCACAGTTACTGCTCTTGATTGTACTACCCCTCAGATTAGGGTTTTAGCCGGAGGTCAGATCGATGCACCTGATCTTGGCATAGTAAATCAGGATGGTGATTCATATTTTGAAGATTGGTTTGCGTTACATCCGGACAGAAATGGTTTTAATGCAGCAAGAGCAATGAGATTTTCACTTGAACATCAGAATCCGCTTGTGGCAGGCAAAGTAACAGGACAATCTGGATCTTATGGATCAAAGTTTTCTTTATTCACAATATCAAATTCTGATATTCTCATGTGGTCATTAAAGCCAGCGGAAGAAGGAATTGAAAATGGAATCATTCTTCGTGTATGGAATATGGACAATCAGGATAATGACTGTATAATTTCTTCTGCTTTTCCGATAATTAAGTGTAAAGTAACGTCACATATAGAAACTGATATATCGGATATTATCCCTCAGGATGGACAGCTAAAGGCAGTGATCGGTCATAACCGGTTACAAACATTCCGGATTTTTCTGAAATGATTCTAACTGTTTCGCATAGTCCTTTTGAAAATATTGAATTTGAATTTCTAAATGCCAAAACTATGAAAATTAAACTTTCTACCCTGATAATTTTACTTTCCGTTTTTGTAATGACATCGAATGGTTCACCGAAAGTTCTGACTATTCATCAGTGGGACGTTTATTCCATTTCTTTTAAATCAGGAAAGGTTTATCCCAATCCTTATAAAGATATCCCGGTTACAAATGACTTAGATCTTCTGAAAGTCATCTTCGTTGGAACAGGAGGCGATGCCTTAAATAAGAAAATTACTATTGTGGGTTTCTGGAATGGAGGATCGGAATGGAGAGTTAATTTTGCTCCCCCTTATGCCGGAACCTGGAAATATACTGCTTCGTCAAATGATAAGAGCATGAACGGAAAGAAGGGGAATCTTGAAATATTACCATGGAGTAATGAAGATAAAAATGTCAATCCATGCAGACATGGTCTCATAAAGGTAAAATCGGACGGAGAGAATGCCGGACATTTTTTTGAGTACTCAGATGGAAAGCCCTTTCTCTGGATAGGTGATACATGGTGGAACTGGACTGACAGGAGGATTCACTTTGACTCATACAAAAAACTTGTTGATAATCGTGCAGAAAAGGGGTTTAACATAGGTCAGCTGTTTGTTCCGGGCAATGGGTGGGGAAGGGAAAGTTCTTTGCTTGATTCGACCTATACCATACTTGATACCGCACAGGCAAATAATGTGGAAAGAATGATTAGGTACGCAAATTCAAAGGGGATAACAGTCTGGATTCATGGATGGTGGAGCCGGCCGGATCTGAACAGAGAGGTGGGTGCAGAAAAGATCGAACGATGGTGGCGTTATCTGGTTCACAGGTTTGGTGCATATAATGTAATATGGGTACTTGCCGGGGAATATAATATGAACAATTATGGCGGTTTTAATATTGATTTCTGGAAAGATCTGGGGAACCTGGTAAAACATGAAGATCCCTATGAAAGGATTGTAAGTCTGCATAATACACCTCCATTCTGGGAGGGAGGAGCTGATGCTCCACAATGGGCAACCGGAGAAGTATTGCACAATGAACCATGGCTCGATTATAATCAAAGCCAGGTGGGACATGGAAAGTTTGCAAATGAAATGATTCCATGTATCATTACTGAAGAATATAACAGGAAACCATCAAAACCCATTGTAGTTACTGAACCCTGGTATGAATTTATTGAAGGAAATCCAACAGCGATGGATATCCGGTTTGCAGCCTGGTCAGCAATACTTTCAGGTGCGGCCGGACATACTTATGGAGGTGGCCACGTATGGCTGGCGAGTGTACCGGAATCTCCGGCAGCTGGTGGAGACTGGCCCATGGAAAAGGGATTTGAAAGAACAACCTATGACTACAAAGGAGCAGAGTCAATGAAGTATCTGGCATCATTTTTTAAAAATATCAGGTGGTGGAACATGGCGCCTCATCCTGAATTAGTGAAAGAATATCCTCAGCCATTCTGCCTGGCGAAACCAGGAGTGGAATATGTATTGTATCTTCGGTATGCCGGTGTTGTAAGACTTAAGATGGACAATTCAGCCGCTTCGGGAACTTATCTGTATCAATGGTACGATCCCGCTTCAGGAAATTTATCTGATGCAAAAAAAATTCAGGGTTCAGGGTTGCTGAGATTTAGTTGTCCGGAATCATTCCCTGCTGTACCAACCTACAGTGATTGGGTTCTTTATTTAAGAAGAGAATAGTAGTTTTGGAAGATCAGTCCCAATCTCAAAAATCGATCATCGCTTTCATAACTCCGTCTTCATACCCGGCAACAAGATCAAATGCCTCTTTTGTTTTGCTGAAAGGGAAGCGATGCGTAACCATATTGCCAATATCTATTATACCGTTTTTCATCATCTCGAGAGTGGGTTCCACACAATCGACCTGCCGGCGTATGAACTGGAGTGATATCTCTCTGCGACGTGTCGTCTCGACATTCATCGACCATCGGTCAAACTCAGGAATACCTACAACTACCAGTCTTCCTCCCGGTTTAAGAACATCTATAGCCTGATCGAATGCTTCCTGCTGACCGCAACATTCAAAAACCACATCAAGTCCTGATTTCTCTTTTTCGAGGATGGTTTTAACTACAGCTGCCTCTAAAGGGTTTATTGTCAGGGTCGACTTTTCCTTTAATGCTATTGCCAGACGCTTCTCAATTTTATCTGTAACATAATATGATTTAGCCCCTTCCGCTATTGCAGCAAGCATTACGCTCATTCCTATAGGGCCATATCCAAATATCCCGATCTTAAGATTTTTCACACCGCCTGATTTCTTAACTGCATATACTCCAATAGCGAGTGGCTCAGAAATTGACCCATGGTCAGGTTTAAGTTTCCCTGTAAGTGGAAAACAGCTTTCCTCAGGCATTACGATATATTCCATCAGGCATCCTTCAGCCTGATCCGGACAACCAAGAAACCTTAGTTTACGGCATGTATGATGCCTTCCTGCGAGACATTGATCACATTTCCAGCATGGCATAGCGGGCTCAATTGCTATTGTATCACCTGGTTTTACTCTTTTTACGGCCGGACTTGTTTCGACTACGACCCCGGCTCCTTCATGCCCCACGGTAAAAGGATAAACAACTTTCTGTGAACCTATCTGACCCTGAGTATAATAGTGAATATCAGATCCGCATATTCCAACCACCGACATCTTAATCTTTACATCATTGGGATTGATCAAAACCGGTTCAGGAATATCTTTCATTTCCATCTGCCTTATCCCTGTGAGCATCATTGCTTTCATTAGTATTAATTGTTAATTTTAAAGCATACAAATATAAGGAATACCTTTAGTCTAAATAATAAATTATTAACTTTCCAAAAACAAAGCATATATTCAGTTCTGTTTTCAATACATATTAGACCATTAAAAATGAGAATATTGCAAAATGAAACTGCTGCAGTTATAATTGATATCCAGGAGAAACTTCTGCCACATATTCATGAATGGGAGAGTACCCTGCAAAACTGTCTGAAACTGATTGAAGGGCTGCAGATTCTTTCAATTCCGATTCTTGCAACACAACAGTACACTAAGGGGCTTGGTCCGACAGTTCCCTCTATTATTCAAAAGTTTCCTGAATTCCTTTATATTGAAAAGATAACCTTCAGCTGCTATGAAGTGCCTGCTTTTGCAGAACAGATTTTAAACCTGGGCAAACCAAATATAATTCTTTGCGGCATTGAATCGCATGTATGTGTGCTTCAGACCTCTGTCGATCTGATTAAGTCGGGATATATTCCTGTAGTAGTGGAAGATTGTATCTCTTCAAGAAAACCAAATGATAAACGTATAGCTGTTGAAAGGATGAAGCAGGAAGGTGCGATTATCACTACAATGGAGAGCCTTCTTTTTGAACTAACCAGGCGTGCAGGAAGTGATCTGTTTAAAAGAATTTCAGGAATTGTAAAATAATCTGGTCAGAACAAAATAAAGAGTGAGTTAAACTTATGAGAAAAATATATGGAATAGGTGAAACAGTGTTCGACATTATATTTAAGGATGGACAACCGCAGGCAGCAAAAGCTGGAGGGTCGGTCCTGAATAGTGTCGTTTCGATAGGACGTATGGAATTACCTGTCTCTTTTATAAGTGAATATGGACAGGATGATGTTGGTAATTTAATCGATAACTTCCTGATATCCAATGGAGTAAATACATCGTTTGTCCATCGTTATACTCTGGGCAGTACAGCTCTTGCACTGGCATTCCTGAATGAAAAAAATGATGCTCATTACTCTTTTTACAAGGATTATCCGGTCAACCGTCTTGATATTAAATTCCCTGTTATTGAAAAAGACGATATCGTTCAATGCGGCTCATTTTATGCTATCTGGCCCGAGATAAGAGATAAGTTTAAATATTTCATCGGGAATGCTTATGACAAAGGTGCACTGGTAATATATGACCCGAATTTCAGGAAGACCCATTTATCTGAATTGGATAGTCTACGGCCATTGATCATAGAAAATATTAAGATGACCAGCCTGCTCAGGGGATCGGATGAGGATTTTAAAAATATTTTTGGTGTTGACAATGCCGATGAGGCCTGGGAAGTGGTAAGTGAATTTTGCAAGTGCCTGGTTTATACTGCAAATGTCGAAGGTGTGTATGTAAGGACACCTTCTTTCTCAGGCAAGTTTCCTGTTAAAAAAATCACCCCGGTGAGTACTATAGGTGCAGGCGATAATTTCAATGCAGGAATGATAACCGCGATCTGCAGGAATAACATTAAAAGAGATCAGCTTGAAAAACTTACTGAAAAAGACTGGTCGAGAATAATTTCAACTGCTGTTGACTTTGCAACCCAAGTCTGCCTGAGTTACGAAAATTATATCTCATCCGAATTCGCAAAAAATCAATGTATGATGATGTAATGCTCTGTCTACCTCTGTACAATGATTTATTATATATTCCGGTGCTCTGCACCTTTTTTCCTGACGACATAAATTTCACTACAAATATTATGGTGCTCCGCACCTTTTGATTTTAAAAAAAGCAGCAGCGCTGCAAAATATTTGTAGATATATATGAAATACAGAAACATAGGTGCAGAGCACCGGAATATTTTTTATTCCAATTCAAAAATCAATCCCTATTAAGATCAGATAGGTTTTGCGTGCTTAAGCAAATATTTCTCTGCCTTCAGTGACCACATAAATCCGTTTTTTGAAACAATCTCATTTAATCCAGCCAGGAAGCTATCTTTTTTTGCCAGTTCCGGAAGATCAACAAGAGAAACAAGTGGCATGGAAATGTTAGTATAAATGAGCTTTTTGCCCCCCGGAATCTGAGGCAAATTCAATGTGGTTTCCACTACTGCATCCAATCCTCCCACGTGAGTGATCATGATTGCAGGATTTATTCTTCCTTCGCTCATGAGGCTTAACGATTCCCTCATGTCGTCAGTATTGCCACCGGAGGTACCAACAATATGAGTGAATGCATAATGGACATTATAAAAATTGAATTCAGCTTTAAATTCAGGATTTGTCGGTCCGGCGAAAAAATTGAGACATCCGTCGAAACCAAGAATTGCATCGCCCATCTCTACGACAGGTTTTACAGGTGCAAAAACGAATACGTCATCATATCCTGTGCCACCTGATATTTCGCGCAAATATTTTGCCGGATCCTTCATTGTGCCTGTATTGACATAAATTAATTTAACACCGTCTTTGGCAGCTTTTTCAGGTGGAAACAAACCTGAAGCTCTGGAAAGTCTCTTTTCATCAATATCTGTGACAACCATCAATGCGGGTTTCCGATCCTGATGAAGAGCGTAATCTATAGCTCCCAGACCCATTGGACCAACACCTGCAAGGATTGCCATCTTGCCTCCAATGCGTATTCCCATATCATGATCATATGTTCCCGGCGGAATGTGATAACTCGCATGAAATGCCCCGACAATGCACGACATTGGTTCTGAAAGAGATGCCGGGAAAAATGCCTCGCCTTCATAGGGAAGAAGACAATCGGCTTCCATTACAATCGATGGTATAATCACATGTGTTGCGTCGCCTCCGATGTAGTGGTAAGAGTACCCTGGGGCATTCAGAGTTCCCATCTTGTTCATTGCAGGCTGAATAGAAAATTTCTGACCCTTCTTGAATTTATTCTTCCATTTTTTCCCAACTTCCAGTATTACACCGGCAAATTCATGACCTATAATCGTTGGGTTAGTAAATACATCATCAGGAACACGTTTATGATCAGCCCCTTGTAATGCTGCCTTATGCGACGACATGCATATGCTGTCGGAAATAACATGTGCCAGGATTTCGTCATCCTTCATATCAGGTAACTCAAATTCTTCAAGACGAAGATCTTTTTTACCGTATATTCTTACTGCTTTTGTTTTCATATATTAAATTGTTTCATAATGATTTACCCACCCCAGGCTCCCCGCTGAAGCGGGGCAGGCTCTCCAGGGAGGAGATTCATTTGGATTCCTTTTTACTTTTGTCTTTTGTCTTAAAAACTGCTTTCAGCCTAACATCACCTGACCCCCCGTGACAGGAACTGCCTGACCTGTTTCATACTCCTGATCTATAATATATAAGAGTGCCTTCATAACATCTTCAAGTTTGCAGCCTCTTTTCATTGGTACCTGATCCTCATAAAATTTTCTCACATCCTCAATGTTTTTTGCACCAGGTACCTTGCCTGTTTTCAGATACTGGACAAATAACCCATTCTGTGGATCAGACCAGAGAGGACCTTCATAAAAATTACCCGGGCAAATTGAATTAACCTTTATTCTGGAAGGGGCAAGTTCAAGGGCAAACGATTGTGTGAGACCTACTCCTCCAAATTTAGCGCCTGAGTATGCAAAATTGCGATTACTGCCTCTCAGACCTGATTTTGAATTGATCTGAATTATATCGGAGAAATATTCAGGGTTTTCCTGATTTTCAATCTTCATGACTTCCGAGGCATATTTTACACAATGGAAATAGCCATTATAGTTTACATCGGTTGTTTTGGAAAAGGTATCTGGATCCATTTCATCAAGTCCGCCTGCCCTCAATATCCCTGCATTGCTTACCATCAGATCCAATCCACCAAATTCTTTCACTGTAGCTAAGATAAGGTTCTTTACAGATACCGGATCGGAAACATCTGTCTTGACGAATATTGCTTTATTTGATGTCTTCTTTGAGGTTAACCGCGAAACAAACAGATTGCCTGTCTCCTCATTGAGATCTGCTACAATAACATTTAGATTCAACGAAAAGAGCGTTTCCGCAATACCTGCCCCAAATCCCTGAGCTCCCCCTGTCACAATGGCAATCTTATTATTCAGTTTGTTTCCTGAAGCTGATGTCTGTGAAATTTTTCTCCTGTAATTCTCCACCTCCCACTGATCGATAAAGGAAACCTGTTCAGGGGTAAGAAATTTTATGCCACCACAGAGCGAAGCGTAGTAACTGATTTTAATAAGGTCCTCATAAACATCGAGGCTTGCTTCTGCAGATGCATAGCTTTC
>Ga0182021_10010024_pt1 | contig 11237 bp, 10 predicted proteins | sample 612E3MmetaG_FD_120493 | JGI IMG/M metagenome (GOLD analysis project Ga0182021, IMG submission 120493) | Permafrost microbial communities from Stordalen Mire, Sweden - 612E3M metaG (Illumina Assembly) | ecosystem: Environmental > Terrestrial > Soil > Wetlands > Permafrost | place: Sweden...
AAGCGGTCAACCGGCTGGCGTCGCGGTTGGCCGCGTGGCAGCGCAACGGCTCGCACGGAAAATTGTTCGACGGGGTGAGCAACTGCGATCTCTCGAACCGGCTCGTGCATTTCGAGCTGGGGCTGTTGCCGCAGTCGAATCTGGAGATGAAGGAGGCGGCCGTTTACTTGATCGCCAACCGGCTGCGGCAGCGGATCGTCACGATGCCGCGCGGGATCTGGAAGCAGTTCATCCTGGAGGAGCCCAGCCGGTACATTGCCGTCGGCGGCATGGAGGAATTGCTGGCAGAATTCTATGCTCAGATGGGCAAATTCGGCTGCCACATCCTGCCGGCAACGCAGCAGTACGGACAGCTGGCGAAGAGCGCCCTGCGGCCGGTGATCTTCGGCAATTCGAAGCAATTTTTCCTCTTCAAGCAGAACGACCGGCACGACCTCGACGACATTGGCGGGGCGATCGGGCTGCCGGAGTCGGCGCGGGCCGCGATCCGCGGCTTTACCGCACCGGAATACCAGAGCGGCGAGGCGAAATTCTCCGAGATGGCCGTATTCACGCAGGAGGGCGAACGCACCGAGTGCGGCGTGGTACGCAACTTCGTGACGCCGGAAATGCTCTACGTCTCGAACTCGTCGGGGCCGGAATACGACGCCCGGATCAAGGCGTTGCAGGAATACTGCGATCCCCTCGAAGGCGTGATCGCAGAAACCGCAAAGGCGCAGGCAGCAAAATTGAAACGCAGAAAGAAAGGACTGAAAGACTATGCGAACACAACCGCAGCTTAAAATCGTGCTCGTTATTGTGGCGGCGGGCGGCGCGCTCCTGCTGGGCGGGTGCTCGGCGGTCAGCACGACGATGCAGCGGGCCGGGGCCGTGGGGCTCGGCTCGACGATCGGCGGGCTCGCCGGCTACAAACTGGGCAACAAGGATCCCGTCAAGACGGCGGCCGGCGCAGTGCTCGGCGGCGTGGTCACGCACGCAGCGATGGGCCAAGACCCCGCCGTGCTGCAGGAAGGCTTCGACCAAGGCTACGTGCAGGGTCAGAGCGACGCAATCAAGCGGCAGTATTTTCTCCGCCAGGCGCTCGAACAGCGTCCGGCCGGGAGCGGGGAAGGAGAACCAGTTTACTACGTCGTGCCGGGGCCAACGGTCACGGCGGACGGGCGGCAACTCAAGCCGCACGAGGTCGCCGTGCGGGTGGTGGAGTAAAACAAATGTTTCAAGCGGAGAACCAACTATGAAAATGAGAAAATGCCATATCATCAGTCTTCTTGTCGGATTCGGGATGCTCGCTATGCAAACGCCGCGGGCTTGGGCGATCGCCGGCGTCGGCGATGTCACCTTTGCGACCATCGTCGCGGACACGACGGCCCCAGCGAAGTGGGCGTTGGAGCTGGAGCAATGGACGTCGCTCATCAGACAGTCGACCGCGTATGTCGAAAAAGCCGATCAAATGGTCAAACTCGCGGGCGATCCCAAGGAGCTTGTTAAACAGATGGCGGGAATCGTCGGCGAGTCCGGGATTTTCACCGATCAGCTCGATACCGCGCTGGGGATACAGACGCAGAAAGACGTGCTCGATCTATTCGCAGCGTCATTTCAGCTGAGGGATGCGGTCACGGGTGCGGTGAAGGATTTCAGTGCCATCGATGACCACTACCGGGCATTCGGTAAGGATTTCCGGCTGGATCCGCACAAGTATGTGCGGTTCACGGTGCAGGAGGCGATGCAAGCGCGGTACCAAAAGGCGGCGGAGAATGCCGAGAAAATCGAAAAAACCGAAGCGGCTTTGCAGAAAGACCTGCTCGCGCGACTGAAGACGGCTGGTACGGCGGCAGAGCGCGATACGATCAGCGCGGCGATAGCGGCGTCGCAACAGCGCAACACGATGGCGCAGGCGAAGGCGGAACAGTGCAGCAGGGAATGCAATCTGCTTGCCGGCAAGCTGCGTCTCGCGGCTGAGAACAAGGTGGAGGTGGAAAAGGAATGGGCGAAGACGATGCTGAAAGAGATGCGAAAGCGTGCGGTTGATGCGATGTCAGCCCAGCAGGACCCCAGTGCGATCGACAACGCCGCCGACGACACCCCGACGGATACCGCTTCGGCGCCCACCGCGTAATCCATGCGCCAGCGAGCCCTCATTCTCCTGGGCGGGTTTTTGCTCGGCGTGCTGCCAAGCACTGTCTGGGCGTCGAAGGCGGGACCGGTGTTCGACAGGTATGGAACCACCATCCATGCCACCTTCGAGCCGACGAGAAACGCCGCGCGCTTCATTCCGCATACGGAAACATTGCGACTTCTCAGTCAGGTTGTTTCCGCGCTGATCATCGTCGGCGGGCTGCTGACCAAGATGCGCAAGGACGAGACGCAGATGGAGGGCATCGCGAGCATGGTGCTGAAGGTCGGATTCATCGCGAGTCTGTCGTCTCCTCTGGGATTAGGCGATCGCTTTGAAGACACCTGCGGATGGATGGCCGACACGATCGGCCATGCGACCTTTCCCTACACCGGCCACGGTGCCGCGTATGCCCCCACGTATACCTCAGTTGCGTCGAACCAGGTGCCGCCCGTCGTTAGGAAGATTTTCGAACTGACGAATCAGTGGACGATCGACTCGACGCCGGCGGAGGATCAACGGGTCGAAACATCGGGCCAGGAGGCGGTCCGGGATGAAGCTTGGAGTAAGAAAGCGGGTAATTGGGCTGCGATGACGGCGAGAGCGTCTGACAACCCGGAAGTAGCGACGTGGGCGGCGGTCGCGGGCGCGTTCCGCGTGGCAACGCTGCACGTCATTGCGCTGGGGGTGGGACTGGTCTGCACCAGCATCGTGTTCCTGACCTATTTTGCGGAGGTTCTCCGGCTGATTCTCTTCCATGCCGGGCTGGCGATCCTGCCAGTGTTTATCGCCGGCTTGGGGGTTGAATGCATGAAGAACCAATCGGTCCGGTATATTCTCGGGCTCTTGAGTTTGGGCCTCTGGCCATTGGGTTGGGCCATAGCGAATATCGGCACGGTTCGACTGATCAATGTGGCGACCAATTTTATCCACAATCTCTTGATCAGGGAGGTGACCCAGCAGTATTTCGGCACGACTTTCCCCACGATTGTGGCGGCGGCGCCGGACTTGAGATGGGACGTCATGGTCATGTTGGTCGCGCTGACACTTGGCTTATGCATCTGGATGCTGATGGGGTTGGTTTATGGGCCGGTGTTGATCAGCCGCATTTTGACCCAAGGTGCGCATATGATTGGAGGAATGGTGGGCGCAGGCGCCGGGACGACCACGAGCTCGGCCACGGCCCTGACCGACGGCTCCGCGGCGCCGCTCGCCAACGCGTTGACGCTCGCAGCGGGAAAGGCTTCGGTGATGACGAGCCGAGGCGCGGCGGCGGTTGGCTCGGCCTCCGCCAATGGAACCTCCATGCTGGGGCACGTGGGCGGCGGCAATGTGGGTGCCGCCGCGACCTCGATGGCTCCGCGTATTGACGCGGCGGTGACCGTAGCGGACGACGTTGAGGCTGGGACGGTGCCCGCCGGCGCCGCTCGTTTGGATCGGACTTTGGGTGGCGGCGGCGGCCGTATCACGCGCGGCGCGCTCCATGGCGCCTCATACGTCTTGGAAGCGGCCGCACCGATCAACGCGAGGCACGAGAGCGATTTGGCGTCCGGTCCGGATCGAGTCTCCAGCCAACTCCGGCCGAGGCCTTGGCAGCCCAGGTCACAGCCGTCGCCGATATCAAAATGACCGGCCTTTCTCGAGGGAGCAAATCAGTTTTTGAGAGACCGCCGGCCGGGAGGCGTGGGCGAGACGCCCAGGTCACGTGGCCCGGGCGTTCCGCCCCTGGGTTTGAGTGGTCTCTCAAAAGCCGATTTGCGTCCTCTTTTCGACCGATCTCATAACGGGAATTGACGCATATAAACAATTTCGCCTGAGTCGGCCCCCTACCTCTTACCCTACATGAAAAAACATACTGGTCAGCATACGAGCCAACGCGGCTTTACCTTGGTTGAACTGATGATCGTGCTCCTGGTTCTCGGCGTTCTCGCCGGCTTGATCTATCCCACGGTGTCGCGTTCGCGCGACAGCGGATTCGATGTCGTGAAGAAACAAAACGAAAAGATGCTCAATGCTGACATGCTGGCGCTGTACGAAGCGGGCGTGGATACCACCACGTACGCCGATGCCGCGTCCGCCATCGCGGCGTTGAAAACCGGAGTATCGGTCCCTTCGACGATTGTCGGCGGGCAGGCGCAAGTGGTGAAGATCGATGTGGACGTGAATCCGGCAGCCTACACTTTCACGGCGGCCACGGCGACTTCGCCGGCAATCTTCGTGGCGAAACTCAACGAGCGAACGGTGTCACCGACAAAGGCACCGTAAGCGGCGTGACCAAACGCGCAGCGGATTCGCTCACCCCAGCGCCATGAACTCGCGCCGCGGCTTCACGCTCGTGGAAGTGTTGCTCGTATTGTTGGTGCTCGGATTGGTCGCCAGCATGCTGACGGGCGGGTTTTCCGGGCTTTTGCCGCTGGGCCGGGAAACCGTGGCCGTGACGAAGGCCCGCGAAATCAATGGCGCGCGGCGGACCTATGCGCTGATCGTGCCGGACGCGGCCACGCAGTGGGCCGCGGCGTCGACGGATACCGACAAGGTGACCCTGCTCCTTAATGCGAAGTTGCTGAATGGCACGGCGGCTGACCATTTGACCCTGCCAGGCGACTACACGTTGAGTCTGGCGGGGGCGATGCGGGACAAGACGGTCTTGAAGAAGGGCGCGGCCACGCTCGACTATACGGAGTGAACCATGCGCCGGGCCAACCGCGGGTTCACACTGTTCGAGATGCTGGTGGTTTTGTTGGGGATTGGCCTGGTGGTCGGGCTGGTAATAACCGGCCTGGTGGCGGTCGTGCGCGGGCTGGTCCCACCCCAAATTGTGCTGAAAGGCGAAACCTTGTCGGTGGCGCCGGCGTTTGCGCCGTTCTCCCCGGCGGTGGACCTGCACCAGACCCTGACGGACCGCATCGGCGGCGCCCGCGCCGTCTATGTGCTCGGGGGCCAGCATCTTTCGCTGGCCGCGGACGCCCGGGCGGCGCAGCAGATGCCGCTGGCGGCGACCACATTGCCGACCATCCCTGATTTCACGCCCGGCCTGCCGTTGGATGCGAAAAGTTTTTACGATCTGTACGCGGCCCAGCTGGGACCGGTGAACCCGGGCGCCCATGCGGAGGATTTTTCCCTGGTCGTGGTCGGTCCGAATGGCGGCGCGCTCGCGGTCACCTGCCTGGTGCAGGTGACGCGCACGGCGCAGACTTTGACCGACGGGTATGAAACGGAACACTACGTGGTACGGGAAGTGACGCTGCTGGATGTCGGCGGTGCCACCGCACGCTATGCCTTTGCCGAGCGCCCGGAGCGGATCACCGGCCTCTTCGTGGGTGCCGTGCATTCCTGGTATCGGTACAGCGAAGCGGCCGGGCAGTTTGAGGAAGGCCCGGCCAGCGTCGTCTTCCCCGATCCCTGGCTTTATGCGGGGGCCCGGGGCAATGCCGACGATGTGCCGCCGTTCTCGCGCTTCGTTTATTTCATTCCCGTAAGCTCGTGACGCGATCTTTCCAAAGCCGGATGGCCCGCCCGCCCCGTTACGCCGATCGACGCGGTTATATCACCCTGTTGGTTTTCGTGATCCTGGTCTTTTTCTCGACGATTGCGGGCATGCACATGCTGCTGTGCATCGGGGTGGGGCAGACCGCGCGGGCGTACGACGCCTACCGGCAGGGGCTCGCCGAGGCCACGCGACTCGAACGAGCGGTGAACGAGAGCTGCCTGATATTGCGCGGGGTGAATTATGCGTCCTCCACCCGGACCACGGCGGATGAAGTCGCCGCGCAACTCGCGGCGCTCGATGCCGGCGGGACGGCGATCACGGTGAACGGCGTGCCCGCCACGCTGCCGGCGCCGGTGAGTTTTCCGGATGTGACGGCGGTGCCCGATCCGCTGGGCGCGCCGAGCGCGACCTTGCAGGGCCTGGCGTCCGCCGAGCTGGGCCGGTTGTTGGGCCCCCGGGTGGCGGAGTACCCGGTGCAGGAATTTCGCTTCACGTCGCGCCGCACCGTGCTCGACCGGGCCTACGATTACGGCTGGCTGGTCCGGGCGCAGCTCGTCGCGGTGCCAATGACGCGGTATTCTGTGGTCGCGTACGAGCTGCCCGACGAGATCGGGGCGGCCACGGCTGGCGCCGGCGGCAGCGCGCCGACCCCCACCGCTCCCATCGGCCTGGCGCCGGGCAGCGATCCCGCCAGCCTTCCGGCCCTGCAAGCGGCGGCGGGCACCATGCCGTATCATTTCCGACGGAAAGCGGTCCTGGCGACGGCGTACCAATATCTGTTTTCGCAGCATTACCTCGACCGCGTGGCGGAATACGTCGGCATCACGCATTATCACGATCTGGACGCGGCGGCCAATGCGACCGCGCAGCTCGACGGCCTGGTGCGGATGGGCAACGGCGCCAACTTCGACCTGGGGCTGGCCGGCGGAGGGCAATACGCCACGATCCGCTATACCAAGGACGCGGCCGTGGTTTTCACCCGCCAGGCGGGGAAAACCGTCAACCTGAGCGATTCCATCGGCAACGGCAGCGCGGCGCCGATGCTGGTGGTGCTAGCGGGCCCACCGGCGCCGGCCGCGCCGCTCACGGTGAATTTCGCGGACTCGATTCAGCGCCCGGTGGTGCTGGTGGGCTACAATATCCGGGTGACGGCCGCGCCCAATGTCGGCCTCGCCGGCGCCCTGTTCCTCGATCCGCTGAGTTCGGTTGCGGCCGGGACCGGACCCCTTCTGGTGGGGCATCTGTCGTACAGTCTCCGGGCCGGTGGCGTGTCGGCCGGGACGGTGCAGGCGGGGGCCGCCCTGCCTCTTTCGGCCGAAGCCCTGGCCCCGCGCGTTATCTACGTCGCCACCACGCAACAGCGTCTCTAACATGACGGCGACCACATCCATTGGACAGCGTACGGGGCGCGGTTTCACTTTGGTCGAGCTGCTGCTGGCGATTCTCATCCTGGCGGCGGTGCTGGGGCCGTTTCTGGCATTCGTTTCTCGAATACCGGATCTGAACAGCGCGATCGGGCAGCAGGGGAGGAGCGAGGCCTGGCGTTCGTTCACCGATCAGGCTTTGGTGGCCGGGGTCGATCCGAGTGCGGCCGCGGCTTTGCGTCACGGGGTCAACCCGGCGGTGCCGGCCGTGCCGGCGCCGGTGGTGACGCGCAGCGTCGCCATGGCGCCTCTGGGCGGTGCGACGGTGCGGGCGATCCAGGTGCAGGTACCGGCCACGGCGGCGGAAACACGCCCGGGCGGGTCCGGTTTTGAGTTGGGGGCTGGCACGCCGCCGCCGGCGCGGACCACTCCAGCCGCGCCTCTCCTGCCGATCGTGATGCAGACACCGGCGGTGTCGCCCGCCCCAGGCTCGATCCTGCCGATCGGGGCGTTGACTGCGGGCAGCAGCGGCGCGCCGGCGACGACGGTGGTCAGCGCCAGTGTGATCGACGGTGGCCGGGTGCACTTGGAAAATGGTCGGCCACTGGCGGCGCCGACCGGGATCGGCGTCGCTGCGCAAACGGTGTCGGCGGCGGATCTCGTCCAAGGGGTGAGCGGCCGGGCGTGGAATGAATATGTTGGCCAGAACGCAGGGGACAAAGCGGTGATGCTGGCCGACGGGCGGATTCGCTGGCATACGCAATCCGGCGGTCGCCTGCTCATCTACGAGCCGAGTCCGCCGGTGGCGTATGCGTATTTGCTGGATCTCGGCACACCGGTGGTGGTGCACAACACGATCGAGGTGGCGGGCGGCGCATCAATCGACATTACCTATGACGAATACCTGAACGTGCGCAACGGCACCTCCGCGATGCGCCTCGATTGGTCGCAAACGACCAAGACGGCCTTCGGCAGCACGTGGAATACGTTCGCCCCGGGCTTCAACTGGACTTTTCAGGCCGAAAGCGGGCCGTTCAGTGGCGACCTGAAAGGTTTTTTCGCCGTGGACAAGGAATACCTCTGGGCGGACAGCTCGGCGGTGGCGGCCGCGCCGGTACTGCCTCCGGGGGCCATCGCGTCGCCGGGCAATTGGACCCTCGCCCGCCAGACGACCAAACTTGGCAAGCCCGAATTGGTGACGCAACCGGGCTACCAGGGTGGCTCATATGCGGCGGGCGGGATCGAGCTGCGCGTGCCGATCCACGATGGCGAGCGTCTCGGACGCGTGCAGTCGGGGACCACAATTAGTACGGGCGATACCCTCCAAGTGCAGCTCGAACCCAACCCCTAGCGCTTACGGAGCTTCGCGAAATATGGTGACGCGATTTGCCTGTAGGTCGGGGTTTATCCCCGACGGATTTTCCAAGATGTCGGGCGTAAAGCCCGACCTACCAAAGTGGCGGCCAGCGTCACTGTATTTCGCGAGGCTCAGTAAGTTGTAAGAAACAATCTGCCGCGTAAAAAGGGTTAATATAATATTTTTAAATACAAGTATTGGACCTTTTTTCCATGAGCTACTTCGGCTTCGAACGAGAACGAGAACGAGAACGAGAACGAGGACGACAGATGACGGATGACCGACGGAGGTGGGGGCGCTACGTGGCGGGATCGGGCTTCTTTTCCGGCGGGTCGGGGTACAGGTGCAGGTCGGGGTAGAGTTCTTTGGCGCACTCGGGGCAGATGCCGTGGGTGAAACTCGCGTCGGTGCGGGCGGCGATGTAGCTCTCCACCTGGTTCCAGTAGCCCCGATCGTCGCGAATTTTTTTGCAGTTGGCGCACATCGGGATGAGACCGCTGAGGGTTTTCACCTCGGCGAGGGCGGCCTGCAACTCGGCGAGCAGCCGCTCGCGCTCGACGAGGGTATGCTTGCGCTCGATGGCGTAGCGCAGCGTGCGCGCCAGCAGCTGCGGCGTGACCTGGCCCTTGGGCAGATAATCCTGCGCGCCAGCCTGCACGAGCTGGAGGCCCAGCGCCTCGTCGTCGAGGCCGGTCAGAACGACCAGCGGCACTTTGGAAAACTTTTCGTGGGTCTTCCCCAGCGTGGCGAAGCCGGTGCTGTCGGGCAGCGTGAGATCGAGCAGGACGACGTCGATGCCCCCGGCGGCGAGGCGCTCCCAACCGGCCGCGAGCGTGTCGGCGTGCTCGCAGCGAAAGGCCGGGCGATCGGTGTTGCCGAGCGAGATTTCGATCAGGAGGGCCTGGCCGGGCTCGTCTTCAACGATGAGGACATTGATGGGGGTGGGGGCCATGAGGGTCAGGCGCGCGCCGCTGAAATCTCTCCCCAAGCGGGCGAGATTTCAGAAATTCGAAATTCGAAATTCGAAATCCGAAACAAATTGGAAATGCGAAGGCACAAAGGCACAAAATGATCCCAAGTCTGGGTAGCTCCGTTGGGAGACTTCGGGGTTTTCATGACTTCGGATTTCGATATTCGATATTCGGATTTCCGGCTAGCCGGCGGTTTCGCCGGCTAGCCGGTGGAGGAGGGCAGGCGGGCCACGGTGAGCCAGAATTCCTCGATGGATTTCACCACGGCGCTAAATTCGTTAAAATTCATCGGTTTGCTGATGAAACAATTCGCGTGGAGATCGTAGCTGCGCAGCACATCGTCCCGGGCCCGCGAGGTGGTCAACACGACAACCGGGATGGTCCGGAGCGCGGGGTCGGCCTTGATCTCGGCGAGCACCTCGCGGCCGTCTTTGCGCGGCAGATTGAGATCGAGCAGGATGAGGTCGGGCCGGGGGGCCGCGGCGTACGGGGGCCGGTGGCGCAGAAAATCGAGCGCCTCGACGCCATCCTCGACGGTGTGGATGCGGTTGTGCACCCGCGCGGTGCGCAGCGCCTCGACGGTGAGGCGGACGTCGCCGGGCTCGTCCTCGACGAGGAGGATTTCAATCGGGCGGGCGGGGTGCCCGATGACCGGCGAAACAAGGATGGGATTCATGCGATGGGACTGCGCGGCAGAGTGAAGTAGAAGATGGTACCGCGATCCTTCACGGAGTCCACCCAGATGCGGCCGCCGTGCAGTTCGACGATTTTTTTGCAGATCGAAAGACCGATGCCGGAACCGGGGTATTTGCTGCGCCCGTGGAGGCGCTGAAAGATGACGAAGATGCGCTCGTAGAACTCGGCGTCGATGCCGATGCCATTGTCGCGCACGGCGAACTGCCAGGCTTTTTTGTCCTCGGTGAGGACGGCGCTCACGTGCACCCGGGGCGGCTCGGCGCGGTGGAACTTGAGGGCGTTGGCCACGAGGTTTTGGAAGAGCTGGCCGAGCTGGATCGGGTCGCCGGGCACAGTGGGCAACGGATCGCAGGTGACGACGGCCTGCTGTTCGCGGATGGCGAGGCTGAGCGTTTGGGCGACCTGCCCCATGATCCCGTTGCAGTCGACCGGGACAAAAGGCCGGGTTTCCCGGCCCACGCGCGAGTAGGCGAGCAAGTCCTGGATCAGGGTCTGCATGCGTTGCGCGCCATCCACCGCGAAGCCGATGAACTGGTCGGCGTCGGGATCGAGCCGCCCCCGGTAACGCTGGCCGAGGAGTTGCACAAAGCTCGAGACGAGGCGCAGGGGCTCCTGCAGGTCGTGCGAGGCGATGTAGGCAAACTGCTCGAGGTCGCGGTTGGAACGCTCGAGTTCGGCGAGCACGGACGCGAGTTTTTGTTCGGCCTGTTTGCGGGGCGTGACGTCCTCCTTGACGGCGACGAAATGGGTGATCGCGCCCGCGTTGTTTTTGAGCGGCGAGATGATGGCCGCCTCCCAGTAGAGCTCGCCGTTTTTCTTGCGGTTGTGGAACTCGCCCCGCCACTCGAGGCCGGCCAGGATGGTGGTCCACATCTCGCGGAAGGTTTCGCGCGGGGTCGCGCCGGAGTTGAGCACGCGGGGATTCTGGCCGAGCACCTCCTCGGGCGTGTAGCCGGTGAGTTCAGTGAACTTGGCGTTGACGTATTCGATGCGCGCCTCGCGGTCGGTGATGACGAGGGAGGTGGGGCTCTGCTCGACCGCCCGGGAAAGCTTGCGCAGCGTTTCCTCGGCCCGCTTCTGCGTGGTGATGTCGTCGTGGGAGCCGAGCATGCCGATGACCAGACCCTCGCTGTCGCGCAGTGCGATCCGGTTGGTGCGCACCCACCGCTGCTGGCCGTCGGGGCCGGGAATCGCCTCCTCCTGGGCGAGGAGGGGCGCGCCGGTTTCCAGAACAGCGCGGTCGTTG
>Ga0182021_10010025_pt1 | contig 11237 bp, 11 predicted proteins | sample 612E3MmetaG_FD_120493 | JGI IMG/M metagenome (GOLD analysis project Ga0182021, IMG submission 120493) | Permafrost microbial communities from Stordalen Mire, Sweden - 612E3M metaG (Illumina Assembly) | ecosystem: Environmental > Terrestrial > Soil > Wetlands > Permafrost | place: Sweden...
GACAGCAGTTCCTTCCGTTCGGCAGTGCTCAGAAATCCCCGGCGAATCATAGGGAGCATTGAGATCCCGTTCGCCTAAGCTTACAAGCACTTTCTGCCGGGTTTTCAATGAGTCAGGGTATACCTTGAAACGCTCGCGCATCTTTTATGCGCTAACCGCGGACGCGCGCAAGTGGGCTCCGGCGAAGGCACGCCCGCGCAGCTTGCTGCTGTTTACTTTGGAAGGTGAACCCGCGCCAGAAAGAAGCCCGGCGGGCCGGCGCCCCCGGTTGCCCGGAAGAGGAGCTATTTTCCCGGCCTTGCGGGAAGTTCTCGAAAAGTCTAACAAGCTGCAAGGGATTCCGAGGTGTTTGCGGACAGAGGCGAGGAGCCATTTGCATGGGTTACAAAAATTTTTTGCGATCTTTTGGTTTGTTTGTGATTGAAGGTTACGCCTCTTAAGAGCTAAGCAGGAGCGTGGCGGGTAAGGAGGCGGAACGGGATGCGCATGGCGGGGCTCAGTTATTGTGCGCGCTGGCTGTTTTCGGCGGTGGTGCTTTCTGCGGCGGTTTCGACGCACGTGCCCGGGGCACAGGCGCAGACTTGCGGCAGCGACTATACCATCAAGGAAGGCGAGTCGCTTGCCGACATCTCCGCCAGGGTCTATGGCAGCTCCGCGCAATGGCCGCTGATCTTTTATGCGAACCAGGACAGGATGGGGACCAACGCTTCCATGCTTGTGCCGGGGCTGGCGATCCGCATTCCTTGCATGAGCGGCCAGGCGCCTTCGGCAGCCAAGGCCCCGGCAGCGGCCACTCCCGCCCCAGCGCCGGTACCTGTTCCAACTCCAGCTCCAGTTCCGGCTCCGCTGGAGGCGGCTGGGGGGGCGGGGTCCTCCGGTGGCGGCGACATCGAGCTGTCGTCCGTCGTCAGGCAAATCCAGTTTCTCACCGCCGACGGCTACACGCCCTTCACCGACCGCTCGCTGCCGAATGGCGGCATGATCACCCAGACCGTCATCGCGGCGATGAACCTCATCAAGGAGCAGTCGGGCGGCGCTTTCAATTACAACGTATCCTGGGTGAACGACTGGGCCGCTCACCTGAATCCGCTTCTGATCACAAGAGCGTTCGATGCCGGCTTCCCCTGGCTGAAGCCCGACTGCGCGCATATCGCGGACCTGTCCCAGGACGCTAAGTACCGCTGTCAGAAGTTCTTTTTTTCCGATCCGCTGTTCGAGGTCTTCACCGTCCTGTTTGTGAGGGCCGATTCCCCGATCACCTTCGCCAAGGACGACGAGATCGTTGGCAAGTCCCTTTGCCTGCCCGTGGGGCAGTCCACGCACGAACTCGATAAAGGCGGGCGGAACTGGGTCAAGGAGAATAAGATTACCTTGCTCCGGCCGCAAAACGTGGAGGAGTGCTTCAGGCTTCTCGGCAGCGGGTCTGTGAACGCGGTGGTTACGCCGGATTTGACCGGCAAGTCGGTCGCCGCGGCGCTTGGCATGTCGGACAAAGTGAAGTCCCTGCAACGGCCCGTCGCCATCGGCACGCTGCATGTCATCGTGCCGAAGACCCATCCGCATGCCAGCACCATGCTCTATTATATCAATACGGCCGTGGGCAAGCTCAGGGATAGCGGCGAATACGACAAGATCGTCGATGGCCATATGTCCCGCTTCTGGAGTGCGCAGGAACGCAAATAGGGCCGGTGGCCAGTTGTCTGCCGGTGCCCAGTAGCTTGCTCATGCGCGCTTGGCTGGTGCCTTGACCTAAGGGAATCTCCCCTCATCCTGTCCTTCTCCCCATGGAAGAAGGGACCCTCGAACTACCCGCAGCGCGATTTCTAGCGTCCCCTCTCCCATGGGGAGAGGGACAGGGTGAGGGGAACGAGCTTCGATCATGCCGGAACCTCGCATCCGGCACTACTTACATTGGCCTGCATGGCAGGCGTTCAACAAAAAATGGGAGGGCCGAAGCCCTCCCGGCAGGTTCGCGAATGGGCGGAAGGATTTCCGCTACGATCCCAGAAGCGGGGAGGGATCGACCGGCTTCGAATTCTTCCGGATCTCGAAATGCAGTTGCGGCTGGCTCGCATCGCCTGTCGTGCCGGCGGTTGCCACGGTTTGCCCGCGCTTCACCACATCGCACTTCTTGACCAGAACCGTGTCCGCATGCGCATAGGCGGTCACATACTCGTCGGCATGCCGGATCAGGATCAGGTTGCCGAAGCCCGGCAGCTCGTCGCCGACATAGGCAACCACGCCGTTCTCGGCCGCCTTGACCGCCGTTCCCTTCGGAACCGAGATCGTGATGCCTTCGTTCACCGTGCCGTCCTTCTGCGTGCCGAACTGCGAGATGGTCTTGCCGTCGACCGGCTTGCGGAAGCTGGCGCCCATGCGCGGCAGCGGGTTGGAAAGCGCCGCCTCGCACGTAGCCTCGCCGCCGGATGTCAGCCCTGACTTGATCGCCGGAACCGGCTGAACCGGGGCCGGCTCTTGCAGCGGGTTCGCAGGCGCGGACGCCGCTGGTGCGCCCTTGTCGGCGAGCCGGGCCGGGCCTTCGGCGGGTGCCTTGGGCTCCTTCGCTGGGGCGGCATCGCGCAGGGGCTTACCCGCGGAGGCAACCGCCGGACGCGACTGATCCTTTTTGGCAGGCGCCGCCTGTGCCTGCTCCTTTCTGGCCGGGCCGCGCGAGGCACCTGGCGTAAAAGACGCCGGATCGGCGCGGGGAATGAACAGCTTGGTACCGGGCCGGACATGGCCCGCCGAAAGGCCGTTGGCACGCGCGATCGTATCGACCGTCACGCCATAGCGCCTTGCCAGCGTGTAGAGGGTGTCTCCCGGTGCAACCGCGATCATCTCGCCATCGGTCCGCCCGCTCCAGGGGCGCCGGTGCTCGAACCCGCCGTCCTCGGGACCCCTGCCATAGGCGGAGCGCTCGCCGCCATTGTAGGGCGGCTCGCCCGTAAAGGAACGCTCAGGCCTGGGCTCGTAAACGCGGCTCTCGTCCCTCGGCGGATATGACGGCGGCGGCGGCGGCGTGGCATCCGAGCGCCGGTAGAAGTCCGATGGGGGCGGCGGCGGGGCGTCCGGGCGCCGGTAGAAGTCCGATGGCGGCGGCGGGGCATCCGAACGCCGGTAGAAGTCCGATGGCGGCGGGGGAGCGCCGCGATCGAAACCGCGCGGATCGCCGCCTTCCGGCACATAGACACCGGCAGGCGGAGCGTCGCCCCTCGGGCCGTCGTAAGGCGTGAAGACCCGCGGACCTGTGTAGGTGCCGTCCGGAAGCGGAGGCAGGTTATCGCGGCCGTAGCCATCCGCCAGCTTCGTGCCTTGAGAGGGCTGGCGCTGCCGCAACGGTGGCAAATCCACCCGGGAAGCCTGCAGATAGCCGCTGCTTTGCGTGGGCGCCGCGCTGGCCAGGCGATAGCCGCCAGCCTGCGGCTGGTAGCTCGCGGGCTGCGCGAGCGCGTAGGAAGGCTGGGACTGCGCCGGCTGCCGGTAGTTGTCCGCGATTCTCGAAGTTGGCGCCGCAGCTTGGGCGACGCGGGGCTCCGCGCCATAGCCGCTGTCGAAGGAGGCCTGGGCAAACCTATCCGAGCCGGCGCTGCATCCGCCCAGCAGAACGAAACTCAAAGTTAAATTTGCTGCCGCGCGCAACCGGCCCGGTCCGCGCGTACCCTTTACAACATCACTCATCACCGCACCTCATTTGGAGACGAGTTTGCAGCGGAAGGCTTAAAATTAACTTAAACGGAACAACGTTATTTGGGGCTTCCAGGTAGGCAGCAATATGCACTGCCTTCCGGAGCGAGGGGCACCAGGGGCACGAAGCGCACGGGAAGGAGCGTCTGATATTCGAGATTCCCGCCGTCGCGCGTGATGAGCGTGATCCTTTGATCGTAGCGGGAGCCGAGCGGAATGACCATGAATCCGCGGGGAGCGAGCTGATCGAGCAGCGCCTTCGGTGTTTCCTCCGCGCCGGCAGTGACAAGAATGCGTTCGAAAAGCCGCTGCTCGGGCCAGCCCCGCGTGCCGTCGCCCACAATCGCCGTTATGTTGGCGAGGCCGAGCTTTTCGAACCGCCCGGTGGCGAGCCGGTGCAGCTCGGCGTGCATCTCGATGGTATAGACATGGCGGGCAAGCCGCGAGAGAATCGCCGTCTGGTAGCCCGAGCCGGTGCCGATTTCGAGAACCTCGCAGTCAGGCGTCAGGTGCAGCCGCTCCGTCATGTACGCGACGACGAAAGGCTGGGAGATGGTCTGCTCGCATTCGATGGGAAGCGCTTCGTCGGCATAGGCGTGCTCTTTGAGATCGCTGTCCGATATGAACTCTTCCCGGGGGGTGCGGGCCATGGCTTCGAGCACGCGGGGGTCGCAAATCCCGTTGCGTTGAAGGCTGATCAGAAGCTCCCGCAGCGTCTCGTTTAGCATAGGAACCGTCCCAAAGCGGCCATCCCTCGCGCGGGGCTGCCCTCCTCTAGGGCGTCAGGAGGTCCGCGAGCCTCCGGCACGTATCGTTATGCGTCAGGTTAAGATAAAGCGGCGTTACCGATATTGCGCCCGATTTAACCGCCCACATGTCCGTGCCCTTGGGGGCGTGGAACGAGCGGCGCTTGAAGCCGAGCCAATAATAGGGGGTACCCCTCGTATCGAGCCGGTCCTCGATGCGGAAGTAATCCGGGTCGCGCCTGCCTTGCTCCGTTATTTGAATACCCTGAACCTTATCCGGTTCCACGTCCGGAAAATTGACGTTTATCAAGACATTCTCCGGCCAGCCGGCCTCGATGAGCTTGCGCACGAGACCCGCGCCATGCTGCATCGGCGTCTCCCAATGGATCTTCCTGGGGTCGTCCCAGTTTACCGCGAGGCTCAAGGCGATGGACGGAATGCCGAGCATCGTGCCTTCGATCGCGCCCGCGATGGTGCCGGAATAGGTGACATCGTCGGCTATGTTGGCGCCGCGGTTCACGCCGGAGAGCACGAGTGCCGGCTCCTGGCCCTGGAGCATGTGCCGCACCGCCATAATCACGCAATCGGTCGGCGTGCCCTTGACGGCGAAAATCCGCTCCGAAAGCTTGCGCAGGCGCATGGGCTCGTGCAGCGTCAGCGAGTGCGCGGCACCGCTCTGCTCGGTTTCGGGCGCAACCACCCACACATCGTCCGAGAGATCGGACGCAATCTTCTGCAGGACATTGAGGCCGGGCGCTTCAATGCCGTCGTCATTGGTGATGAGTATACGCATGGCCTATGTAATACGTTAAGTCGCGGCCCGTGCCTACCCTCGTTTTGCGAATGCACGGGCGGGGCGCACTCGAAACGGCATGCAACCCATTGCCTTTCTGGTGTTTGCTGTCCTTCCCGCCGCCAGCCGGAAATTCCCCGGCGGGTTAGCGAGCGCCGCCGGCTTCCTCGGCGCTTCCGCCGGAAATTGCTGGAAAAGCTTCGCCTTTTTGGGGGCGGGAGCGGACCCGGTGTTGCGTTGGGCTGGGGCCGTCGAACGGAGCGCCGTGGCGAAACTGCCCCGGCACGACCAAAATCCCGTCAATATTCGTTCATACGCATGGGGGTATCCATCAGCGTTCACCGTTTTGGGGGCATCGGTAATGAACTGTCCTTACTGCCAGAAACCTATCAGCAAGCTTTCCATTCTCACGTCGCTTGGGGGCGTGCGGGTTTGTCCGGAGTGCAAAAAGAACTACGTCGTCAAGTACGACTACAAGATCGGGGCCATCGTTTTGGCCGCGGGCTTCGTGCTGGGTACGCTGGTGCTGACTGCGTTGGAGGTTTCTGGGGGCGTGGCGGGTCTTGCGGGTACGGCCATCCTGGCAGCGGCGGCCCTGGTTGCCGGGCGGGCGGAAAAACACGCCGGTTGACCGGACGCCAAGGCTGAGGTTCCCCGGGTTAGCGGCCCAGCATCGAGGCTATCGCGCCCGGGAGATCTGCACGGGCTGGCAGCTTTCTTTGCGCTTGCTGGGGAGCGGCCGGCGCGCCTGAGCAGGTGCCCTTTTCTTCGAGGACGACGCGCGAGTAGGCCTTGAGAACGGTCTTGAAGCTAATTTGTAGCGTTTCGCGATCGATGCTCCAGGCGTTGCTGTAGGTGTCGAAGCTTTGGTTGAATGCGATGCGGGCGGGGCTTGCCGCAAAGGATTTCCGGTCGAAATTCCTTAAGGGGTGGCCGTCCTTGAGCACCTTCCCATCGCCAATCGTGAGCGGCAGCCTGTTTCCGGACTGCAAGGTGCAAACGAGCGAAAGATCGTGCGCCGCGGCCGGTTCCAACCATGCGGCCAGCGCAATCGCTATTGCCGGACAAAGCGCCCTGTTCATCGCCGTTCCCGTCCCAAAACCGGCGGGCCTGCGTCCTGGCCGGTGCCTTGGGAAAAATTATCACAACTTCCTGTCCAGGGCCTTAACAGAAAGCTGCGCGTTTTCGCGCGCTCAGCGGCCTGACCATTCCGGCGCACGCTTTTCGAGGAACGCGGCGATCCCTTCCTCCGCATCGCGGATCAGCATGTTCTCCACCATCACGCCGGCCGTGTATTCGTATGCGTCCGCGAGCGGCATTTCGATCTGCCTGTGGAAAGCCTTCTTGCCGATCGCGAGCGTAAGCGCCGGTTTGGCGGCGATTTTCTTTGCAAATCCCATCGCTGCGCCGAACACTTGCGCATCCGGCACCACGCGGTTCACAAGGCCCAGCTCAAGCGCCCTGGACGCGGGCACCGCATCGCCCAGGAGCAGCATCTCCATCGCGGCTTTGCGCGGGACGTTGCGGGAGAGTGCGACCATGGGTGTGGAGCAGAACAGGCCGATATTCACACCGGGGGTGGCGAATTGCGCGCTTTCACCGGCCACGGCAAGATCGCAGCTCGCAACGAGCTGGCAGCCGGCCGCCGTGGCTATGCCGTTCACCGCCGCGATAACCGGCTTGGGGCAGGCAACGATGGCCTGCATCATGCCGGCACAGGCGCGCATGGTCTCCTCGAAGAAAGCGCGGCCCCTATCCGCATCGGCCCGGTGCGCGGTCAGCTCCCGCAAGTCGTGGCCGGCGCAAAAGGCTGGGGCTGCGCCGCGGATGACGATGGCGGCCACCTCGCGCGCCGCACCTTCGTGCTCGATGGCGGCATGAAGTGCTGCGATCAGCCCGAGCGAAAGGCTGTTGCGCGCCGAAGGCCGGTTGAGCGTCAGCACCGCCACCGCGCCTTGCCGCTCGCTCAGGAGAATGCCGGGGCTTTCATTCGCCTTCTGCTGCGCAAGCGTGTCCATTGCGTCCTCCATTGAGCGCGCGGAGTTGCAGTAGGGCCGGTGCCTCGGATCGAAGGTTCAACCCCTCACCCTGTCCCTCTCCCTCTGGGAGAGGGACGCCAGAAATTCTGCTGCAGGTTGTTCAAGGGTCCCCTCTCCCATGGGGAGAGGGACAGGGTGAGGGGAGATTCCCTCGGTTCGCCGCGCCACAGGCCGGCCTGGAACTCCATCCCGTATGCAACGATAGCTCAATCCGTGCCCATTTTCACCGTCGCGTCGATATCGGGCTTCATCTTCTTGACGATGGCGACGTTTTCGGGCGGCGGTTCGCGCGAAAGCTCGTCCTCGATGTTGTCGAGGTTCTCCTTCAGCTTTTTCTTGCTGTCCGGGTTCAGGAGGCCGAGCTTCTCAAGCTGCGAGATGGCGGCGTGCTTGTTCTGCTGCAGCGTGTCGCGGGCGATACCGCGCGCGGGACCCACGGTGATGAAGAGGTAGGAATTCGCTACCGCCTTGCCCGTCTCGCCCCAGTCTTTCAGATCCGCGAAGCCGTGAGCCTTGGCGCTTTTTTCCGCCTCGGTCTTGAGCTTGCTGTTCTTGATCGCCTTGAGCACCGCGCCCAGCGGGTTCTTGGCCAGCTCCGAATCCGCGCCGGTCTTGAGCCCCTCCATGACGGCGATGTCGCGCATCTCCCCGAAAGAGGCGAGGAAGCGCGAGATGCCGTCCTCGCTTAAGACCGTTTCCTTGGCCCAGGCCTGCCCGCCCGCCAAGAGCGCGGCGAAGGTGAACGCCAGCAAAATTCGTCCTATGAGGTTTCTAAGTCCGCCCATGTCTTGAGGCTCCTGTTCCTCGCCTATTGAATTGCATGCCGCTCTCATTGCGTGCAATCTTGGTGAAATAACGGAGACGCAATGCCAGGGGATCGTACACTGCCGCGGCTTACGCCGGCCAAGCTATCCACAGCCGAGGTGAACTTGTTCCTCGCCGAGGAGTTTCCGCAGATCGCCATCGGCCGCCTGTTCACGGTCGAGGAGACGCGGGCCGGCTTCGCGCGGATGCGCATGCTTTACGGCGAGCACCTGCTCCGGCCGGGCGGGACGATCTCGGGGCCGTCCATGTTCGCGCTGGCCGATGTCGCCATGTACGCGGCGGTGCTGGTTTCGGCCGGGCGCATCGCGCACGCGGTGACCACGAACCTCAACATCAACTTCCTGAAGAGGCCCGCCGCGCGCGACATGATCGGCGAGGCGCGCATCCTGAAGCTCGGCAAGCGGCTGGCCGTGGGCGAGATCGCACTGCACTCCGATGGCGAGGCGGAGCTTGCGGCGCATGCGACGGCGACTTATTCCCTGCCGGATTATCGCAAACCGAGCTGAGCGGTTGCGCCGCGGGATTTGCGGAGGTGCTGTTTTGAGCCATTTGCGGGACCGATGCCGCAAGACCTCCGTGCTTGCGCACCTTTGTTGCAGTGAAGTGTGCGGGAGCGCCGCCGGCGTGGAGTGGGGAGGCGCCTGGCCCACGGCCTCTTGCTTATAGCGGGTCCGGCCGGGTCTGCCCTGAAAGGGCTGTCTCTGGAAATTAACCGCTTCGCAGGCGCGGAGGCGTAGTCTTCCGATGAGGCCTGGTACACCTTGCGGGAAGTCTTGAGCCGCAGCACCGTCATCGCGGGGCACGGAACGTGCCGTTGCGATGCAGATACCGGCGCTGTGCTCCGGGCTCGTGGATTGCTTCGCTCCGCTCGCAATGGCGGGCCGGAACTTTCTGCGGCTGGTACTGGCCGCCACGGCGCAGCGCCGCCAGGAGCTTGAACATGACGATCCTACCCGATCCCCCGCCGCCTTTAAGACTTATCTCACTGGAGGATTATGAGCCGTTCGCCGGTGCGGAAGCCGTCGACCGGCTGTTGCAAAAGGCAGCCCGCCTTTTCGATTTGCACGTGGTCCATGTCAGCTCGACCTATTACGGCGGCGGTGTGGCCGAGCTTCTCTCCGCGCTAACCTTGCTGATGAATAGCGCCGGGATCAGAACAGGGTGGCGCGTCATCCAAGGCCGTCCGGATTTCTTTAGCATTACCAAGAAGATGCACAACGCCCTGCAGGGCGGCAGCATCAACTTGACGGATCTGAAGCTCGCCATTTACGAGGAGGTCGCGTTCGAAAACGCCGCGCGCCTCCATTTCGATCACGACGTCGTTATCGTTCACGATCCCCAGCCATTGCCGCTCATCAGACATTTTCGTAAAAAGGTGCCATGGATTTGGCGCTGCCATGTGGACCTCTCGGCTCCTCACCCGGAACTTTGGTCCTATCTCTCGCAGTTCATCGAGCGTTACGATGCTGTCGTCCTCTCGCTTCCCGAATATGCGCAGCGGCTAAACACGCCGCAGCGTTTCATCATGCCGGGGATCAATCCTTTCTCGACGGCGAATAAGGAGTTGCCGGATCGTGAGATCGATGAGCGGCTGGACCGTTACGATATACCGAGAGATCTGCCGCTGGTGGTGCAGGTCTCGCGTTTCGATAAATGGAAAGATCCTCGGGGTGTGATCGAGGCGTTCCGCCTCGCCCGCAGGGAAGTCGATTGCACTCTTGTACTCGTCGGCAACGTCGCCATCGACGACCCCGAAGGCGTGGAGGTGTTCGAATCCTTACGTAATTGCGCGGAGGAGCGGATCCGCATCGTATCCGTTCAGGATTCGGCGCTGGTCAACGCCTTGCAGCGGCGCGCCGCTGTCGTGCTGCAAAAGTCGGTTCGCGAAGGGTTCGGACTGACCGTTACCGAGGCGATGTGGAAAGGGACGCCAGTGATCGGCGGCAATGCCGGCGGTATCCGCCATCAGATCCGCGACGGCGAGAACGGCTTTCTGGTCGACTCCGTGGAGCAAGCCGCCGCGCGTATCGTCCAGGTTATCAAGGATGACAGATTGCGTGAGGAACTCGGCAGAAGAGCGCGCCAGACGGTTCGCGAGCGCTTCCTCCTGACCCATCTCATGGAACAGTGGCTGGATCTGATCGGCGGGTTTGAAGCGAGATTTCCGCTCGCATCGCGGCCGGCCGATTGAGACGCGGTCCGGCTTCGCGCGGATGCGTATGCATTACGGCTACCACCTGCTGAGGCCGGGTGGGACGATCTCAGGGCCGTGTCCATGTTCGCGCTGGCGGATGTCGCGATGTACGCGGCGGTGCTGGTTTCGGCCGGGCCAATCGCGCACGCGGTGACCACGAACCTCAACATCAACTTTCTGAAGAAGCCCGCCCCGCGCGACATGATCGGCGAGGCGCGCATCCTGAAGCTCGGCAAGCGGCTGGGCGTGGGCGAGATCGCGCTGCACGCCACGGCGACCTACTCGCTGTCGGCCGGTTGAGCGCGCCCTGGTCATCCCAGAAACGTGGTTCCAGGCTATTGCGCCGGCGGGAATGTCGCGATTTGCGCCGCACGGCTTGATCATGCTTGCAAGCAGTGAGAGGACCTTTCGCGGTCTCGTGGGAGAGTTTTGCGGCGTCCACGTCCGGCAGATTAGTCGAAATGGGAACTGTCCGGCTCCACGCCAGGAAACAAAGATAGTGTGCCGAGTAAACGGGAATCCTGAATCTGCAGCCGTCTGACGAATTGGCTGGCCAGGACCACATCTATAGGAAATCCAGGGGAGCAGATATGAAGCATCCAACACCGTTTGGCGAAGCCTTGCGAATATTACGTGTCGCGAAATGTCTTTCTCTTGAGGATATAGGTGCAAGGCTTGAAGTAAGTGCGCAATATCTTTCAGCAGTCGAGCTTGGGAAAAAATCAGTCCCAAACACACTTGTTACTAGGGCCTGTTTACATTCACAGGAGCCAGATGAATGATACGACGATATTGATAAAACCGCTGAAGCACGCATCTGTTTTGTCGTAACTGGTTGCTATTCGGCGGAATGCTTTAAGTTTACAAAAGAAGTTCTCAACCAGATGGCGCCATTTGTACATTTCTTCATCGTGAGAAATAGGCTCGACGCGGCCGTCCCTAGATGGAATGACTGC
>Ga0182021_10010026_pt1 | contig 11236 bp, 8 predicted proteins | sample 612E3MmetaG_FD_120493 | JGI IMG/M metagenome (GOLD analysis project Ga0182021, IMG submission 120493) | Permafrost microbial communities from Stordalen Mire, Sweden - 612E3M metaG (Illumina Assembly) | ecosystem: Environmental > Terrestrial > Soil > Wetlands > Permafrost | place: Sweden...
CTTTGTATTTTCCATCGAACAGAAGCTGCCGCACTTTCGGCAGATTCTTCAGGGCCCCGGGATTGGCGTCCCATCGCGGCTCACCGGTCCAAACAGATTTTTCATTCAATTCAAGCCGTTCCTGTTCAACACCGCCAAATATCATGGCACCAAGTCTCCCGTTTCCCACAGGTAGGGCTTCGTTCCAGTTCGCTGCCGGCTGATTGAACCAGATCTTCATTCCGGATGGCAGATTCTCACCATACGATGTTTTAAAGTTCCAAAACAGCAGGCATATTACTATTGGAATAATTGACAAATGATTTATTTTCATCCGGATAACTTTTATGATCTGAGAGAATTTACGGATAAATTTATAGGATAAATTATTTAAAACCTATAATTAAAAGGTAAAAAAAAAGAATATCAAAAGCTTACCACCACCAGCTTACAGTTATTTCCAAGGGTAGAGTAAGATTAAAAAAACTTTTTAACCGCTGAGCGCAATGATCTGCAGAGCCGGAATATTCTTGTATAATTCTTCCCGGTTCTCTGCGTTATTCTTTGCGTTTTATGGGATTATTTTTTCAGAAGATCGCGGATTTCTGTTAAAAGAATTTCTTCTTTTGTAGGAGCCGGTGGGGCTGGAGGGGCTGCAACCTCTTTCTTTTTTCCAGCATTAATTGCCTTAATAAGCATGAAAACAACAAAAGCAACGATAAAAAAATCGAAAGTTGCCTGGAGGAAGTTACCATAATTCCAGGTAACTGCAGGAATTGTTCCAATTGCAGCTTTCATAACAACTTTTAAATCAGTAAAATTGACACCTCCGAGTAGTAATCCAAGAGGAGGCATGATAATATCGCTTACGGCAGATGTGACAATTTTGCCAAAAGCTATACCAATAATGATACCGACTGCCATATCTACAACGTTGCCTTTTATGGCAAAGGCTTTAAATTCATCAACTAGTTTCATAATTTCAGGTTTAAGTTATTGATTACTAAAATTTATAAGAGATCCCTATTCCAAGTATTTCTTTAAACTGAACTTTTGATCTGACACCTTCCCCTGGCCCGATTGTACCATTACCGTTTACGTCGGAGGGCACCCTGATCTTGTCATCATATATAAGCTGGGTGTTGATACTTGCAGAAATAAATTTATTTACCTTCAGGGCAATTAGTGTCTCCCAGTTTACGACAATATTCTGTGGTTTTTTCGCGTAATTTGAGAAAAGATCGATTTTTGTGGTGAAAGACACATTCTTCAAAAATTCTGATTTAAAATCATTCCTCGAGTAGATTGCTCTTAAATATCCACCGAATTCTGTAAGAGACTTCTTGCCCGGGCTTACGCCAAACGCACCCTCATCAGCCAGTTTCTGATCGTTGACAATAGTGAACTTTACGGTTAAGGGAGCAATAAATGCACTGAAATAATTATTTGGTTTATAGTCCAGTCCCAGGGCAATTAAAAGATATGCCGGAGAGAACATATCTGAAATTTTGTTTGAGACATCAGGATAATTATAACCTGGGGCCATTTGAGTTTTAAAGTTGAAGAGACCTGCATAATAGAAATTCTTAAAAGCATCCCGTCCGTAAATTGATAAAAAGTCGAATTTATCATCAGTTTTACGAAAACTGCTGTTTTTCCCCTGTTTTAACATCCCATATCCGAGGTCAAGAGAGTTATCCCATACTGATTTTCCCTTTTTGTAGTTGGCAAAACCACTGAATATACCGTTTATTGCTACGGAATTTTCTCCTCCGGCCACCCAGTTTGTAAGAGAGGTCTGCGCAAGGTTCAGGACTAAAAAACCACCTCTTTTCCACCCCTTTACACTATCAGCCTTTTGTGTCCGAAGTTGTTTTTCACCTTCAGTTATCTGGCTGAATGTTAAGATGTTAACTAATGTCAATAACAATATAATTGCATAGAGTTTTTTTTTCATAGTTTATTTTTTTATGGTATTGTACACATAAAAACACATCCGATCATTAATAAAATGAAAGAATGGTATACAGTATCAAAATCTGTTAATATTTATTTCGGGACTTCTTTGATTTCAGCTTTCGCGGCATTCCTGTTTAAGGATGCGATTCCGTTATTACGGCCGCTTAAGCTTTTATAGTTCTGGCTGGTGCCGATGATCTGATTGTTACCAGCAATCAAATTAAACCGGTACATTTTAGTAGGAGTCTGTGATTTTGTTATCCTTTCAGGATCCGATGAATTCTTCTTTACTGATTCGATACCATTAAGACAGGCAGCTTTAGTCGTATAACCTTCACTGCTTAAAATGGTCTGTCCGTTATCAGCTTTCAGACGAAACCTGAATTCATTGTTTTTCCCGCTCTGGTAAACTTCAAATTTTGCCATAGTTTTGGTTTTTAAGGTTAAAAAAAATCTCTATTAAGTTAAATCTGAATTTACAATTTAACAAATATTCAATCTTTTTTGTTTAACGATAGTTAATAATTTATTATAATTATCATTAATTATAAGTACTAATTTACAAAACACTCCCGATAGGCCAGGGTAAACGAGGAAATAATATATTGGTTTTTAATTTATTACTTATGTCCATTATATTAATTGAGATATCCCAATGTATGGAAGAAAAGAATAACTTAAATTTGTGGTCTCAGTGAGATAGGAAGAAGCTGATTTTTTTGCATCTGATGTTTCAACATGTAACTGATTGAACTTATTTTAATTACATATAAAAAATTAAAATGTTCGGATATTTTTTAAACATATAATATTGACATCTAAGATTATGAACAGGAAAGAATTATTTACTGCACAGATAAATGAGGGTTATGCCTGTAAAGGAGATTCAATTATATTAGGAGCAGCAATCCTTGATGGTGTACCAGTCACCGGTACCCAGGTTAAAGTACCACTTAAAACCATGAACAGACACGGGCTTATTGCGGGTGCAACCGGTACCGGAAAAACAAAAACCCTGCAGGTACTTTCGGAGCAGCTATCCGACAGGGGAGTACCCGTTCTTCTGATGGACGTGAAGGGCGATTTAAGCGGTATTGCAGTACCGGGAGAAGCAAAACCTTTTATACTGGAAAGGCATGCCAAGCTAAATCTCCCTTTTTCAGTGAAAGGATATTCTGTTGAATTGATGTCTCTTTCACAGCAGGAGGGTGTAAGGTTAAGAGCAACTGTTTCCGAATTCGGTCCTGTGCTTCTTTCCCGCATTCTCGATCTTAACGACACTCAGGAAGGAGTTCTGGCAGTAATTTTCAAGTATTGCGATGATAATCAACTTGCACTTCTCGATCTTAAGGATCTTAAAAAAGTTGTCCAGTATGTAACTGAAGGGGGTAAAGCAGATATAGAAAAAGATTATGGAAAGATTTCCACTGCGACAACCGGCATAATCATGCGCAAGATTCTTGAGCTTGAACAACAGGGTGCAGATCTGTTTTTCGGGGAACTTTCCTTTGATATTAAAGATCTGATGAGAAGGGATAAAAATGGTAACGGATATATCAGTATAATCCGTCTGACAGATATTCAGGACAAACCAAAACTGTTTTCTACTTTTATGCTTTCGCTTCTTGCAGAAATTTACAGTCATATGCCTGAGAAAGGCGATGCTGAAAAACCGGAACTGGTAATTTTCATAGACGAAGCCCATCTTATTTTCAACCAGGCAAGCCAGGCCCTTCTCGAGCAGATTGAAAACATTGTAAAACTGATCCGGTCAAAAGGGGTCGGTATCTTTTTCGTAACTCAAAATCCGACCGATGTTCCAAACGGAGTTTTGGCGCAGCTCGGACTGAAAGTTCAGCACGCCCTGAGAGCCTTTACTGCAGTTGACAGGAAAGCCATTAAACTGACAGCTGAAAATTACCCGATTTCAGAATACTACAAAACAGATGAAACTATTACAAATCTTGGAATCGGAGAAGCACTGGTAACTGCCCTGAATGAAAAAGGGATCCCGACTCCGCTTGCCGCAACTATGCTTAGAGCCCCTGTCAGCAGGATGGACATTTTGTCTCAGGCTGAAATTGATTCAGTTAACAGATCATCAGTTCTGGTTCAGAAATACAGTCAGACTATTGATCGTGAAAGCGCATATGAGATTCTGAGCAGGAAAGTTTCCGAGACAGCAAAAGAGGAGACAACAAGGAAAGAATGGGAGAGCGGGAGAAAGGGAGAGGGGGAGAAATATCCCACCCGGACATCTTATGGAAGAAGCAGGACACCACAGGACGAGATGGTCAAAGTCCTGACAAGCGCTACATTTATCAGGGGCGTTTTCGGGATACTTAAAAAAGTAATGAAGTGATGAGGTTATCTTTTAACCTTAACGCTGTCAACAAGATATTCTGAATCGCCACGCCAGAAAATTGTTCCGTTCTTTTGCCTGTAGTGAACTATAATCATGTCTCCCTGCAGGGTATCAAGTTGTCTTATCAACGCCTTGTTTGTCAGGGTGAAAAAGAACTTTTCTGACGCAAGAGCTACATCTTTATTGGAAGAAACACTGCTGAGGATCAATTCACCTTCATAGGTCTTGATAAGCATTCCCTTGTGGGAGAATTTCTGCAACAGACCTGCACGATAACCCTCGCTGTAGGTGAAAAAATATTTCCAGTAGATCACAATACAAACGATAATAACTATTGCCGACAGAATCCACTTTAAGATCTTTTTGGATTTTTGAACAATCCCTGTACGGAAAGAAGGTTTGGAAGAAGAAGGGGTAGTACTCATATCAATCAATATTAATTTAGTTTACATGTGTTGATCAGTTTTTATTATTATCTTTTTGAAAGTTCTACAATATCAGTGACTTCCAGAACGGATTTTTCACTGCCTATCAGAACGGAGTTTATCATTCCGGTTGCTACCTCGCTGAGGGTCGAAACAAATTTTGGCATCAGTTTATGAAGAAAAGGATAAAGCAATCTGAAAAAAGAGTAATATCCATGTGCGTTTTTAGCTTGTTTTGAAGGCAGCATAAAGCCCGGGCGGAATGCATAAACTTTTTTGAACGGCAGCTTCATCAGATCGTTTTCTGTCTTTCCCTTTACCCTTGCCCAGTTCAGTCTCCCTTTTTCAGTGCTGTCAGTGCCAGCTCCCGAAATATAGCAGAATGTCATATCAGGATTTTGTTTTGCAAGGATTTCAGCCATATGCATGGTTAAAGTATAGGTCAGTGAGTAGTACTTATCTTCTTTAAGACCAACAGATGAGACCCCCAGACAAAAGAAACAGGCGTTATAATCTATCAGCTTATCAGCAATGGGGGACAGATCAAAAAAGTCGGTATGAAGGATCTCGGTCAGTTTCGGATGAATAACACCACATGGCCTTCTGTTTATAACAAGCACCTTCTCGACATCAGGATGAAGAAGGCATTCCCGGAGTACGCCTTCTCCAACCATCCCGGTTGCACCGGTTATAATAGCCCTTATTTTCATTATGATATGTTTAAGAAATCATTTCCTGATTAAGACAACAAAAGGTAAGACTTTTTAGTGTATTTATTGCTTTAAAACACAGCTTTTCTTATTGCTTCTGGTTTTCTCCTGAAGCGGTGAAATAGATCCTGAAGGCTGGTTTGGGGACTTCATATTTAATAGTATCAGGGGCAGTTCCTATAATTCTGAAACGATCCGAAGGAATCGCTTTATCATGGCTCAGGTAGTTCATCATGAAATCTGTTTGCATGGTTTTTAAAGAATCAATTTTCATCCTGAGCTTTTGGTCTCCGATATAACTACGGCAAAGCAGGGATAGATTGCCTGTTCCCTGTGCAGCTAATGATGAATCCCTGCTGACCAGATATTTAATCAGTGAGCTGTCGGCAATGTTTCCGGCGTTGACCCCTGTACTTTTACTATATTTAAAATAATCATCCGCTGCCAGGATATAGGCCAGCGTGTCAGTCGTTTTTTTGATGTCCATACAATAGATAAAATCGATGTTTAGATTAGGTTTCCTGGTCAGGATATCGGCTAAGATGTCGACCGATTTCATATTTTTCTCATCGGGTGAAGGTTCAGACAATCCGAGAGTTATTTCCTGCAGCCTTGCCGGGTCAACCTTAAATAATCCTGAAAGCATTTTAACCGGGGAGACAGCAGCTTTTACAAACAGGTCACCAATAACACCGAATATTATTTTTCCAAGATTCCGGATTTTCACCTCTTCACCCTTCATTTCAACGGGTGCTTTAAGATCTATTATGCCATCCTTGTCAGAAAGTATACCAATGGCAAGACGGAGCGGAATATGATATTTACTATCTTTTATCCTTGATTCGCCGAGAGTGAACTTTCTTAAGTACAGGGTATTGTTGCTGACAAGCGATGAAGCTCCAAGCTTATCTTCTGTCTTGAATTTCATTATACCCCCCGTTACCGGGAAACCGAAGAAATGTTTAAAGTAGGCATCCATGTCCTTCATCCGGAACTGATTAATGGAAAATGCAATATCCATTTCATGGAGATCATACGGATTAAGTGTCGCATCTGCGATAAAGTTGCCTGTTCCGTTGAGACCGGCTGAAATGTTGAATTTAAATTTACCTGTATTACTAACCGGTGAACTTTCTAACTTCAGATTGTCAATTACATAATCGAACGGGTAACGAAGCGTCTTATCTGCAAAATGAACCTTTCCGCCTGATATCAGCAGCTTCGAGAAGGTGTAAGAGCCTTCAGCCCTGGCAGTAGTATTGCCTGATTGTAGCTTAAGAGTGTCCGGCCGGGTTGCCGCAGCGGGTTTTATTAATGCGAGCCAGTTATTCGTGGAGTCGATCATCTCAAAAATTATGTCAGGATTGGTGAGCCCGATATACTTGAGGCTGATCCTGTTCCTGTCAGGTCGCAGGGAGTCAATGTCCACAGTAAGGTCTTTAAATGATAAAACGGGCCTCTTAAGGGTATCAATGAGTTGAAAGTCAAAGATATGGTTAACTCCCCGGACAAACATCTGCATTATGCTGTTCATGTTTCCTTCTACTAAAATGTCGTTTGAGAGATAGCCGTGTAAGGCTGAGATGTGCATATTCCTGTGAACATATGGTTCAATTATGTCGAGGTTCAGACTGTCGAGTTTTAGTTTAAAAGAGTAGGTGCTGTCAACCAGGTTAAGGGCAAGATTTGAGGATAAACCTCCTCCTTTGACAAATCGGAGATCGAGGCCAAGTTTTGTTGAGTCACTGTGCCATGTAAAACCGGGTATCAGAAGGTCCAGCTGGTTAATCGCTATTGTGTTGTTGAGCCGCTCATCGGAATATTTCGCAGATCCACTGTTGATCCGGATATTATTAATTGTGTATTTTACAGGCTTTGAGGGAATAGTATCTTTCTTTGAAGTCAATAATTCGGAAGTAAGCAGGGATGAGAAATTGAATTTATCGCCATTCTGAAGCACTTCGATATATGGATCATCTAATGAAAAGTTTTTGGCAGAGATCTCTTTTTTGAATAACGGGAGAAATTTTACATCGATTTTCATCTGTTTAAAGCTCAGGAATACGGTATTTGAATCAGCCTCAAAAAGCTTAAGATCATTGATCTGAAATTTACCTGTGAAATAATTGAGCCTTATCTTTTCTATTGTAAGCTTACGGCCTATGAGTTGCGGACTCTTTTTAACAGCATACCATCGTGCAAAACGAGGTGCAGTAAAAAGCAATGCAGCTATAATAAGGATAATGCCTGGGATTATCCAGTACCGTTTCTTTAAACCTGAATTTTTCATAGGGTTGTGGCATTTATTGAATCCTTCATTTAATCCGGTAATATTTTATTTCCCGGATAACAGATATAATATATTATGCTAAACCCTAATGAGTTCTGTTTGTTCAGTGGGAAATAAGTAATTTATTATTGTTAAAGACTTCTGATGATTTGTGAGAATAAACCGGTTCTTTTTTGTTTCCGGGTTCATTCACTTTGATCTCTTTCAGCTTTGCCCCTTTTACATCATCAAGAACAATGGCAGTCCTGTAATCTTTCTTTTCACAAGTCAGTATAATATTTTCAAATGTTATTCCATCAGCGTGACGGATATAAAATCCCCAGGCAGGAAGTTCTCTGAACATTGAAAATTCAGGATAGGAGGCAGCCATTTCAGGTACTTTATCCAGTTCATTCAGGTCAACTCTGGCAAAGAATGGATTTCCACCTCCGGGATAATGTATTTCGATATTTTTCAAAGTGATATTTTCAATTTTTGAATCAGGAAGTCCGGCTATTGAAGAGGGAGAGATGTTGCGGGGCATATCCTCTACAGGTCCCTCATAATTGTAACCTGCATCAGGTTTAGTCGAAGGGACTTCCGCATATACATTTGTTATGCTGATATTGTTCATTTTACCTTTTTTCCCGGCCTGACGCTCACCGATCCTGAGAAAAATAACATTTCCGGTATTGATCGACCTTAAGCTGTCGACAATTATATTTTCGACAATCCCACCGTCAACTGCGGCAAATGTGATCGCTGAACGATAGGTGTCAAAGACAAGGTTACTGATGATTTTTATATTTCTGAAACCACCTAATGATGCTGTTCCAAATTTTATCCCATTTGCACTGGTACGGATTGTATTATTATGAATGAAGACATTCTGGCAAATAAAAGAGGCATTGTGCGATTTCAGGCAAATACCATCATCAGCTGCATCAAAATAAGAGTTTGCTACAATGACGCTGTCACAGTCAACAATATCCACACCGTCATTATTCCAGTACGATTTGCTGTCGACAGCAATCCCGTCAATTATCAGGTTTTTACACTGGTCGTACTGCTGGTTCCAGCTTCCGGGGTCTTTCAGCGTGATACCCTGTATTTTAATATTCCGGCATCCTTTGAAATAGATATTCTGTGGTCTTATCCCTTCCCATGGACGGTCATACTTCAGGGGATCTTTTACTACGCCTTTGTGGATAAGATCAACCAGATTATTTGCGACGGTAAATCCCTGACCGTTGACCACTCCTTTTCCTGTAATACCTATATTGTTTTGATCAATAGCAAAAATCAGGGCGGTCCAGTTCGAAATATGTTCATAGTCGAACGGATTATCAGAACCCACAAGTATTGCACCTTCCTCCAGCTGTATTGTGACATCCGATTTCAGGTGAATTGTCCCTGTGAGATACCTTCCGACATAAAATACAAGTCTGCCGCCTCCATTTTCATTAATATAATCGATAGCTTTTTGTATTGATGTTGTATTTAATGTCGTTCCATTCGATTTGATTCCAAAAAGAGAGGCATTGTAATCTCTTGCGTAAAGGGATACTGAGAACGACAGAATAATTGTGAGGAAAATAAACTTTATTGTTTTCATAGTTTGATGTCTTGGTGTCTTGCGGTCTTGCAGTCTTGCGGTCTTGCGGTCTTGCAGTTTTAATAAATAGTTACCGGACCAATTAATCCCATGGATTGTATTGGTTGATTTTTAGTTTTCTCATTAGTCCAGTATTGTGCGATTGGGTTGTCTGTCAGTGATTTCATATAATTGCCCATTGTCGTTGCAACTTTTATTTCAATATCATTAATGCCCGGGGTCAAAAAGTCCCTGACTGAGTATATTCTGTGGCCATACCATTTCACACCACATTCTTTCCCGTTCACCTTTAATTCAGAGGTTCCGTATACTTTTCCCAGGTTAATAATGAAACTTTTCGGATCCTCAATGGTTATTTTATTACGATAAATTACGAATCCTGAAAAGCTGACAAATTCAGGCATCTCTTTAAGGTCCTTTAAGGTGTCCATCCGGACGGATTTTACCGAACCATCGTGGCAATGTATAAACTCAGCGCTCCATCCTGATTGAATTGTTTTTGTAGTTTGGCTCCCGGTTGGTAACGGATTCCATAATGGCCCTTTCCGGTGTTTATCAAAAACAAACAGGAATGAATCCGCGGGTCCGATATCGATATCCATGCTGTTATCTTTTGAAAGTGTTATCCTGTACCTGTTACCTGTTTCCGGGTTCCATATCCATCCCTGCTTTTTAGCAGTGATCTCCTTCGAAAATGTAATAGTTGTCCGATGTGAGTCGTGGAGATGGGAATTTATTATATACACGAACTCAGAACCATCATCTGCCCGGTAACGGTTTTGAAATATGAATGGATCAGGTTTTTCAATCCTGAGATAAGGCTCAATACCAAACTGCTTCTGAACTCCTGTATACCAGATGATAAAATCCTTTTCGGGTTTTTTAAGCAGGATGAAATTGCCAGGGTATGTTTTCATCTTTTCGATGCAACTCAAAACTTCCCTGTTCTTTTCCTCGTAATTTTTCCAGCCCGGCGATTTTCCAGGATAAGTTTCAATACAAAAGATTCTTCCTCCCGTTTCGACAAATTCCAGTAGCTTTTCTGCTGTTGTCGTCTCAAGACTGTCAACCTGAATCAAAAAAAGCGTATGGTATTTGCGAGGGCCATATAACATATAACCATCCTTCATAGCGGAGTCTCTTATAACTCTCCCGGACACATAGTCGCAGCCGCTGCCATTTTTATTTATCGCTTCCCATACAAGCGTCATGTATTCGACATGAGTAATGGATGGGAAGGGCTCCGTCTGTGAACCTATGAGGCTCCACATGTCTTCAAGAGGAGGGAGTATCGCAATGTCAGTGTACATTGTGACGTGTTGTAGTACAGCGGATAGCCTGGCTTTATACTCATTGTACAGGTGAAAGTAAGGCCACCAGGTATTGTTTTCATTAAAATATCCTCCATATCTTATCCACCCGGGGTAAGGAGCTTCCGGCGGAGAGTAGTTAAATCCGTGAAAAACCGAATGAGTTACACCCGTAATGGCACTCTGATCTCCCCCGATTTTCAGATTTTCAAGTGTTGTATTAAACACAGTGTAAGTGTCAGTCATCTCCTCACAGCTGATCAGTCTTTTAGCTTTGAGGTTTGCAGCAGAGGAGACAAATTTATTAATCATCGTATAAGCCCTCCCGCGCCGGTAGTCATCTTCCGGCATTTCTTCGCCAACCCTGTGCTTCAGCCAGTTTGTGGTCCACGACTCACATTCAGGAATATCATAATCAAAGCTGCTTTCAAGAGGGAAAAAGCCACGCCCATAAGCCTGTGCCCTCGATTTGACATTCAATCCTCTGCACCATTCGACATATGTTTTAATAAAACGCTCCTCAAGCAACTCAGCTTTAGTCAGTTCAAAGTCGTACCGCATTCGTCTTACAATTTCCTCAACTTCTGCTGAAAAATTGACTCCA
>Ga0182021_10010027_pt1 | contig 11234 bp, 8 predicted proteins | sample 612E3MmetaG_FD_120493 | JGI IMG/M metagenome (GOLD analysis project Ga0182021, IMG submission 120493) | Permafrost microbial communities from Stordalen Mire, Sweden - 612E3M metaG (Illumina Assembly) | ecosystem: Environmental > Terrestrial > Soil > Wetlands > Permafrost | place: Sweden...
ACCGCCGAACTGCGCGAGAACCAGACCGACCAGGATTCGCTGCCGCCCTACGACGTGCTCGACGATATCCTGCAGGCGCTCGTGGACCGCGAGGAGCCGTTGCCGGCCATCGTCGCGCGCGGCCATGCGCCGGAGACGGTGAAAAAGGTTGAGCGCCTGCTCTATTTGTCGGAATACAAGCGGCGGCAATCCGCGCCGGGCGTCAAGATCACCGAGCGCAATTTCGGCCGCGACCGCCGCTACCCCATCGTCAACCGCTTCCGCGAGACGCTTCCGTAGTCATTCATTTTTGCCGGCCAAAAGCGTTTCAACCGAATCGAGTAATATATGACCGTCGCTCCCCTCATCCTGTCCTTCTCCCCATGGGAGAAGGAACGCCAGAATAGACCGCATCGCGAGAAACAGCGTCCCCTCTCCCATGGGGAGAGGGGCAGGGTGAGGGGTGAGAGGCCCGAATTGTCCTCAATGCGTGCGGCTCGCAATAACCAGGTGCTGACATGCCAGTAAAAGTCCGCTTCGCGCCGAGCCCCACCGGGCGGCTGCACATCGGGAATATCCGCCCCGCCGTGTTCAACTGGCTGTTCGCCAGGCGCGAGGGCGGTACGTTCCTTTTGCGCTTCGACGACACCGATCTGGAGCGCTCGAAGGAGGAGTACGTCACCGGCATCCGCGACGATCTCACCTGGCTCGGGCTCGCCTGGGACGAGGAGTTCCGGCAGTCGCAGCGGCTGGAGTTCTACGCGGCGGCGGCGGAGAAGCTTAAGAAGTCCGGGCGGCTCTATGCCTGCTACGAGACGGCGGACGAGCTGGAGCGGCGGCGTAAGCGCCAGATGGCACGCGGCAAGCCTCCGGTTTACGACCGGGCGGCGCTCAAGCTCACGGCAGAGGAGAAAAAGGAGCTTGAGGCGCAGGGCCGGAAAGCCCATTGGCGCTTCCTGCTGGAGCACCGGCGCACGGCCTGGGACGATCTCATCCGGGGGCCGCAAGAGATCGACGCGGCCTCGATCTCCGATCCCGTGCTGATCCGAGGCGACGGCACGCCGCTCTATACCTTCACGAGCGTCGCCGACGATGCGGATGTTGGCATCACGCACATCATTCGCGGCGAGGACCATGTGACCAACACCGCCGTGCAAATCCAACTTTTCGAGGCGCTGGGTGCTCCCGTGCCCGCCTTCGCGCACCACGATCTGCTCACCGGCGCGCAGGGCGAGGCGCTGTCCAAGCGGCTCGGCTCGCTCTCCATCGCGGGCCTGCGCGAGGAGGGGCTGGAGCCGCTGGCGGTGATGACACACGCCTCGCTCATCGGCACGTCCGACGCGCTGCAGCCGCAGGAAAGCCTGGAAGCGCTGGCGAAGCTGTTCGATTTCGCCAAGGTCTCGCGCGCACCGGCCCGCTTCGATCCCGAGGAGCTGAAGGGGCTCAACGCGAAGCTTTTGCATGCCACGCCTTACGCCGCCGTGGCGAACCGGCTGAGCGAGCGAGGCATTGGCGGCGGCGAGGCTTTCTGGCTGGCGGTGCGCGCCAATCTGGGAGTTTTCGCGGACGTGGACCAGTGGTGGAGCGTCGTTCACGGCAACATCGAGCCGGTTATCGAGGACGCAGCCTTCACTGCCCAGGCGCTGACGCTGCTGCCGCCCGAGCCTTGGGATGCCGGCATCTGGCCGCAGTGGACCGAAGCCGTGAAGAAAGCGACGGGCGCGAAAGGCCGCGCACTCTTTCACCCGCTGCGGCTCGCGCTGACCGGCCTGGAACGCGGCCCGGAGCTGAAAGATCTTCTGCCGCTCATCGGCCGCAAGAAGGCCAGCGCGCGTCTTGCCGGCAAGCCTGCCTGAGCCAATAGGTGCCTATGTGCTTTCGCGAGGCCGGCGCCTCGGAACATTTCGACGCGCGTTCCCACCTGGAAACTGGCGTCAACTGCCGTTTCCAGGTTCAAGATCGCCGGGCAGGCAGGAAGCGAAAGCGGCGCCCGGAGGCGCCGCATCGCATGATTGGCGTGCCGAAGCCTACTTGAGGGGCTCGATGCCTGGCATGACATAATAATTTATGCCCACGCGGACCGTGTGGAAGGCATCGTCAGGCGTGTTGACCCCCCAACCCGTCGCAGTCAGGCCGTCAATACGCGTCGGCTCGTTCTTGCCGAAGTCGAGATATTGGTACTCCACTTTGACGGACCAGGCCGGATTAAATTTATATTCAGCGCCACCACCCAGCACATAGCCAGAAACAGTATTGTCGAAATTAAACGAGTCGGCCACGCTGATTGTGCTTTGCAAACCGCCGTAGGCGTAGCCGCCAGTGAAATACACTAAGGCATGATCGAAGGCGTAGCCCACGCGGCCGCGCACCGTGCCGAACCAATTCAGCTGGGTCTTGAAGTTATCAAAGCCGTCCGTTCCGGAGCCGCTTATGCCGGCGCCTTGAATATCGGTCTCGAAGCCTATGACGAACGGGCTCGCCATCTGCCAGTTGTAGCCGAGCTGGACGCCGCCGAAGCCGCCGTCCGCGTGATTACCGCCGTAGGCGCTGTAGGGGCCGGATGCGTCGACCCCGGCAGGATAGGAATACTTGTCATTATAAGCGCTCCAGCCGTAGCCGCCGTTGGCGCCGAGGTAAAAGCCGGTCCAGACGGCCGGGCCGTAAAACGTGTCTCTGGCGGTGCAGCCGGGACAGCGGTACATGTCCGCGGCGTTCGCCGCTGTAAGTGCGGCCAAGCTCGTAAGCGTCAGGCCGGCGATGCGGGAGAGATGGTTCATTTTGTGTGTCCCCGTCTTTCTAATGATTGCCACAGGCCGGGGCAGCCTAAGCACGCGAAGCTTACCTCAAGTTGTACACTTGGGGCCATTCCGGGCGGACCTGGGGCGGCGGAATATCTCCACGCCGGCAAGTTTCATCATCAATATCAATTGAGTATAGCGGTGTACGCCGCATTCTTGGCTTGTTGCGCATTGGTAACACAAGTTAAGAAAGGGTAAAAAATGCGAGCAATGCAAGCTATGCGCTGTGGAATACTGGGCGCTCAAAGGCCTGCTGCTGCATATCGGCGGCGAGAAGGCCGCGGCGCGTCTTGCCGGCACGCCAGCGTGAACAGGGGCGTTTCTGCGCTAAGCCATTGCGTTGCAATAAGTTCTTGCTTAGCGAATCACTCTGAAGGCTAGGCGTAAACATCAAGGCCGGGGCTCCACGATTCGGGATTGCGGCATTCGAAGGCATTGGCGGATGCCTGCGGCCAGGCACCAAGGCTGCGCCCGGAGCGCGGCAGGTGGCGAAATAGTGCAGCGAGCTGCGCTGCGGGGCGTTCCGCGGGAGGGGCACTCCAGGCCGGCTCCGCAGGCAGCTCCCATCTTAGCCCCGCCGGCAAACCAATTAAGAATCCGTGACGTGTCGCAAGCAGCACGTCATGGTAAATGCAGGCGTGGTAAACACTGAACCGCAATGCGTTTTTCGCGCGCATTCTAGCGAAATTTTCCTCACTTTGGGTCGATTTCCACGGTTGAAAATCCCCGTTAAATATAACAGCAACTCGCGGATTAACCTTGAGACGTGACTCCAGGACATTTGTTTTTGGCGTCACATCAATGCGTTAGAACATAGATACCGGCTTAACGTTTCCGTAAAGCGCATCTGCTAATTTAGCTCGAAATCGAAAATCACCATCGCTCCATAGGAAATCCGCCCAGCAGCCCCACAAGAAATTTACCGCGTACGACTGAGGCCCCATGGACAGTGCCGGGTATACTGTCGTTTCTATGGCCGAACCAACCCGAGCGATAACCGGAGATAGCGATGCCGGAAGCAACTTCTCTCAACCTTCCCAGCGGCGTTCAGATTTCAGGCCCATTGAAACCCGGCTATGAGCGCGTACTGACCGCCGGAGCACTGGAATTTGTGGCATCCATCGCACGCCGGTTCGAGGCGCGGCGCGTGGCTCTGCTGCAAGCCCGCGAGGAGCGGCAGGCCGCGTGGGACGCAGGCTCGCTCCCCGGCTTCCTGCCCGGAACGAAGGCCATTCGCGAAGGCGATTGGAAAGTCGCGCCGATCCCAGCCGATTTGCTCGACCGGCGCGTCGAGATCACCGGGCCGACCTCGCGCAAGATGGTCATCAACGCGCTGAACTCCGGCGCCACCGTGTTCATGGCCGACTTCGAGGACGCGCTCTCCCCCACCTGGCACAATGTGATCGAGGGCCAGATCAACCTCATGGATTATTGGCTCGGCCAGATCGATTACACCGAGGAAGACAGCGGCAAGCGCTACGCCATCGGCCCGAACCCGGCAATTCTCATGATCCGGCCGCGCGGCTGGCACCTGTCCGAGAACCATATCTCCGTCGATGGCAACAAGGTCGCGGGCGCTTTCGTGGATTTCGGCCTCTACTTCTTCCACAATGCGCGGCACATGCTCGACCGCGGCACCGCCCCCTACTTCTATCTGCCAAAGACGGAAAGCCATCTGGAGGCGCGGCTTTGGAACGAGGTGTTCCTGTTCGCGCAGGAGCGGCTCGGCATCCCGGCCGGCACTATCAAGGTGACGGTGCTGATCGAGACCTTGCCTGCGGTCTTCGAGATGAACGAAATTCTCTACGAGCTGCGCGAGCACATCGCCGGGCTCAATTGCGGCCGCTGGGACTACATCTTCTCCTACATCAAGACGCTCCGGGCGAAGCCGGAATATGTGCTGCCGGACCGTGGACAGGTCGTGATGAAAAAGGCCTTCCTCAAAGCCTATGCCGAGCTTCTGATCCAGACCTGCCACCAGCGCGGCGCGTTTGCCATGGGCGGCATGGCGGCCTTCATCCCCAACCGCCGCGATCCGGAGGTGACGGAGAAAGCGCTGGCCGCCGTGCGCGAGGACAAGCTGCGCGAGGTGCAATACGGGCATGACGGCACCTGGGTGGCGCATCCCGATCTCGTGCCAACCGCGCTTGAGATCTTCAACGAGCACATGCCGCAAAAGAACCAGCTCGATAGGCTGCGCGAGGATGTGACGGTTGGCGAGAAGGAGCTGCTGCAGCCGCACGAGGGCACGCGCAGCGAGGAAGGCCTGCGCATGAACATCCGCGTCGGCGTGCAGTATATCGAGGCGTGGCTGCGCGGAAACGGCGCGGTGCCGCTCTACAATCTCATGGAGGACGCCGCCACCGCCGAAATCTCGCGCACGCAGATCTGGCAATGGCTGCATTACGGCGCCACGCTGGTTGACGGACGGCGCGTTACGGCGGAACTGGTCGAGGCTTGCCTCGCGGACGAGATGGCCAAGCTCAAAACCACGCTCGGCGATGCCTACGCAAAGGGCCGGTTCGATGAGGCCATCGCGCTGTTCAGGCAACTCGTGCTGAGCGAGAAGCTTGAAGCGTTCCTGACATTGCCGGCGTATAAGCTCATTACATAGAGTGCCTAAGAAGACCCCCTCACCCTGTCCCTCTCCCCCAAGGGGAGAGGGCACGCCCGAAGCAGCCTCTTCATCTGGGAGAGGCCGCAGCCAAACTCCCTCTCCCCTTGGGGAGAGGGCTGGGGTGAGGGGGTCTTATTCAAGCCATCGCCAGAATTGGAATCGCATGATAGACGGGGCACCTCCGCCAATCCCAATCCTCTCCGGGTTGGCCGAAATAGCCGCAAGCCGCAAGGCCTGGTTTTGCGATGTATGGGGCGTGCTGCACGACGGGATCTCCGCATTCCCGGCCGCCGTGGACGCTTGCCGCGCGTTCCTGCGGAGCGGCGGCGAGGTCGTTCTCGTCTCGAACTCGCCGCGGACTTCGGCCCCCGTCCTGGAGCATCTTCAGATCGCTGGCGTACCGCGGGACTGCTTTACCGCGCTCGTGACCTCCGGCGACGTGACGCGTGGCTTTGTCGAGGTCTATGCCGTCGAACCGATGTTCCATCTGGGTCCAGAGCGCGACAAGTGCCTGTTCGAAGGGCTGAAGGTCCAGTTTGTATCGGCGAAAAGTGCCATGGTTGCCGTTTGCACGGGCTTTTTCGACGAGGATCAGGAGACGGTCGAGGATTACGAGCCCATGCTGGCCTCGCTCGCGGTCAGGGGCGTGCCCATGATCTGCGCCAACCCCGATTTGATGGTCGAGCGCGGCTCAAGGCTCATGCCATGTTCGGGGCTTCTGGCGCAGCGCTATGCGGCGCTCGGCCAAACCGTTATCCAAGCAGGCAAGCCCTACGCCCCCATCTACCAAGCCGCGATGCGGCAGCTTTCAAGGCCGCTGCCCCAGAGCGCGATCCTGGCCATCGGCGATGGCATCCATACCGATATCGAAGGCGCCTGCGCTCAGGGCATCGACGCGATCTACATCGCCAGCCGCGTGAACCTGGGCGAAGAGGCGGAGGACGGGCTCACCCCGCCCATGCTGGACCGGCTTTTCGCCGGCAAGCCCTTCCGGCCGGCCGCCGCCATGCCGCACCTGCGATGGTGACTTTTGGCCTACTTGCGGAAAGCCTGGGCTGCTCCGTATATGAGTATGTTGCGCTGCAGCGAAGTTCGCTTCCGCTTGTTCCCCAAGCCACCGGGGGCATATGTTCGCGGCACTTGGGCAGGTAAGAGTTGCGTAGGAGGGACGATGACCACCACCACGATAGGTCCGGGCCATTTTTTCGAGGACCTTCACGTCGGCATGGAGGAGAGCATCTCCCACACCGTCAGCAGCGAAGGAATTCATTCCTTTGCGGAGCTTAGCGGCGACATCAACCCGATTCATCTTGACGAGGCCTACGCCAAGGAAACGCCATTCCGAAGGCGTGTCGCGCACGGGATGCTGAGCGCCTCCTATATTTCGGCCGTGTTCGGCACCAAGCTTCCGGGACCGGGCTGCATCTACATCTCGCAAACGCTCAACTTCAGGGCGCCCGTCCACATCGGAGACCGCGTTACCGCGACCGTGCGGATCTCCGACTTGATCGAGCACCGGAAAAGGGCAATCTTCACCTGCGCCTGCACGGTGGGCGAAAAGGTCGTTCTGGAAGGCGAGGCGGTGCTCATGGTTCCCTCGCGCGCAGCAAAATAAGAGAGGTGGAATGGACGTTGTCCGGGGCTGGCGGGAGGTTCCCCAGCATCTGAAGGGAGCTTCGCTTGCAATCGGCACTTTCGATGGCGTGCATTGCGGCCACCGCACCGTGCTCGACGCAGCCAAGGCGAAAGCCGCCGAGGGCGGGCTGCCCATGGGCGTGATGGTGTTCGAGCCATACCCCAGGGTGTTCTTCCAGCCGCAAAGGCCGTTCTTCCGGCTGACGAGCCTTCCGCGCAAGCTTGAGCTACTATCGGCCCATGGCTGCGGATTCACCGCGGTGATCCCGTTCGATCGCGAGCTAGCTGCGCTAACCGCGCCGGAATTCGTGCGCATTATCCTTGCAGAGGCATTCGCCATCAGGCATGCCACGGTTGGCTACAACTTCTTTTTTGGAAAGGGCCGTGGCGGCAATCCAGGCGTTCTCGCAGAGGAGGGCCGCCGCCACGGGTTCGGTGTCACAGTGGTCGAAGCCCAAGGCAATGCCGGCGAAATTTTCTCTTCCACCCGCGTGCGCGAGCTGCTCGCCGAAGGCGATGTCGCCGCCGCCGGGGAGATCCTCGGGCGCTATTGGCGGATTTCCGGCAAGGTGGAAAGCGGTGCGGGGCGCGGGCAGGGCCTGGGTTACCCGACCGCCAATATCCGCCTCGAAGATGGCATCACGCTGAAGCACGGGATCTACGCCGTTCATGCCTATGTGGACAGCAACAAGCATCGCGGCGCGGCCTATCTTGGCACCCGGCCGACCTTCGACGCCGGCCTGCCGCTGCTCGAAACCTTCCTCTTCGATTTCGATGGCAACCTGTACGGCAAGGACATCGAGATCGAGTTCGTCGGCTTCGTGCGCGAGGACGCGAAGTTCCGCGACGCCGGGACGCTGACCGCGCAGATGGCCGCCGACGTGGCCAAGGCCAAGGAATTGCTCGCCTCGGCCGAAGCCGCCCGGTAAAGCCGGCTTCGGTCATTACCAGGGCAGCGAAGCAATCCAGGAGCATTTAGGGGGCAGGGATGTTGCAGTCCGCGCTCGTTCTTGTCTTCGCTTTGGCGGGGATAGGAGCCGCGATCTTTGCGGGAATGATTGTGTTCGGCACGAGCGAACCGCCGCCTTCGCTGAATTCGGTGGCAGCCGCCTTCGATAAGATCGACTTCAGCGATCTGCCCAGCACTGGAAAACTTCCCGCGCGCGGCGGCGGAACGATCGCTTTCCGCCACTGGGATACAAGGCCCGCTAGCGGACGGGAAACGCTTGTCATAGCGATTCACGGCGCATCGGGCTCAGGCATCAGCCTGCACCCGCTTGCGAAAGCGCTCGCTGCCCAGGGCCTGCAGGTATACGCACCGGACATCCGAGGCCATGGAGAAACCGGCCGCCGCGGCGACATCGATTACACTGGGCAGCTGGACGACGATCTTGAGGATTTCGTCACCTCCACGCAGCGCCAGCACCCAGGGGCACGCACCGTCCTCCTCGGCCTGTCCGCCGGAGGGGGCTACGCGCTGCATGCCGCCGCATCCCGCAACGGCAGCCTGTTTGAGCGGGCCGTTCTGCTGGCCCCGATGCTCGGCGCGCACGCCCCGACCTTCCGGAAAGAAGCGCGCGCATGGGCCAGGCCCTTCATTCCAAGGTACATCGCGATTTCCATCCTCAAGCGCTTCGGGATTCACGCTCTCGACGGCCTTCCGGTAATCGCCTTTGCCATCGATCCCGCCAGAGCGCACTTGCTCGCCGGCACTTACTCGCTCCGCCTCCTCAGGGCGTTCGCCACCAGGAATTACGTTCGGGACCTGAAGCAAGCCCGCATTCCGCTGCACATCCTTGTGGGCGCCGAGGACGAACTATTCGACGCGGAGCAGTTCGAGCCCGCCGTTCACGCGGTCCAGCCCGATATTTCCGTGACCGTAATTCCCGGCGTGAACCACATGGGAATGATCGCCGATGCCCGTGCGGTACCCGCCATTGCAGAAGCGTTACGCACCCGATGCTAATACGAAAGTTGCGCCAAGAATGCCGCTTCCCATTTCGTTAACGCCACGCTAGAGACATGCCGGCGAATGCGGCCTCAGGGAATATTTTGGCCGAAGCCTAGCCGGCAGCTGCCGTTCCCGCGAAAGCGGGAATCCATATTTGTGCAGGCATAGCAGCCTGTTAGATGGATGCCCGTTCGCGCGGGCATGACGGTTTGCGGCCCGGCTTCAAAATGAGCGCTGTGGCACCGTAATCGCAGTATCGCCGTACAGGATGGACCATGATCGACCGCCGTAGCTTTCTCCAACTTGTGCTCGCCGCACAGGCCTTTGCCGCATTTCCCGCGCGTGCCGGCACGCGCGGCCTGCGCATGAGCGACCCGCAACCGTTTTCCTATGACTGGCTTAAGTCTCACGCGCAGGCGCTGGCTGGCGCCGCTTATATCCCGCCGCCCCGGCCGGACCCAAAAATCGTGGCCTCCATCGATTACGACGCGCATGGCCAGCTTCACTACAAGCCGGAATACGGGCTGTTCGGCGACGGCGAGCCGGGTCCCTATCCGGTCACTTTCATGCACGTGGGGGGATATTTCCCCAAGACCGTTCGCATGTACGCGGTGGAGCAGAGCGGCGGGCAGGACGTTGCCCGCGAAATCCTATACGATTCTAGCTATTTCACGATTCCATCCGGGAACGTCGCGGCGCAGTTGCCTGTGACACCGTCGCCCATGGCGGGCTTCTGGGTGCGCGAGCCCAAGGCCGGAACCGAGGACTGGCGCAAGGCCGAGCCGTGGATCTCGTTCCTGGGCGCGTCTTATTTCCGCGGCAAGGGCGAGCTTGGCCAGGTCGGCATGTCCGCGAGAGGGATCGCGATCACGCCCGGCGGCAGTTCACCCGAGGAATTCCCCGACTTCACCGGCTTCTGGTTCGCGCCCTCGCCGGCCGATTCAAAAACCATCACCGTCTACGCGCTGCTCGACGGCCCGAGTGTGGCCGGCGCCTACCGTTTCATTATGGAGCGTACCAAGGGCGTGGTGATGGAGATCGAAGCCACGCTCTTTTTCAGGCAGGCCGTTGAGCGGCTTGGCTTGGCGCCGCTCACCACGATGTTCTGGTATTCGGAGACGGTGAAGCGGGCCGGGATCGACTGGCGCCCGGAGGTGCACGATTCCGACGGTCTGGCGATGTGGACCGGCAGCGGCGAGCACATCTGGCGGCCGCTCAACAACCCTGCGCATACCAGCGTATCGACGTTCCAGGACGAGCATCCGCGCGGCTTCGGCCTTTTGCAGCGCGACCGCAATTTCGACCACTATCTGGACGGCGTCGGCTACGAGAAGCGGCCGTCCACCTGGGTCGAGCCTATCGGCGATTGGGGCAAGGGCACCGTCCAACTCGTCGAAATCCCGACCGACGACGAGATCAACGACAACGTCACCGCCTATTGGTGCCCGCAAAAGCCCGTCGAGGCCGGGGACCGGATCGATCTGCGCTACCGCGTGCATTGGCTTGCGGACGAGCCTTTTCCGACGCCGCTGGGCCGCTGCGTGGCAACGCGCCTGGGCCGCGGCGGGCAGCCTGGCAAGCCCCGCCCCGCCAGCGGGGTGCGCAAGTTCGCGGTCGAGTTCCTGGGCGGGCCGCTGTCGCAGCTTCCCTACGGGGTGAAGCCGGAGCTGGTGCTGTGGTCGTCGCGCGGCGAGATCACCTACACCTACGCCGAGGCGGTTCCCGACGATGTGCCGGGCCACTGGCGCGCGGTGTTCGACCTGACCGTCGACGGCAACGATCCGGTGGAGTTGCGCCTATATCTCAAGTCTGGAGACCGGGTGCTGACCGAGACCTGGCTCTATCAGTACCGGCCTTTCTCCACCATCAGCTATCCCACGGGGTATTAGCCGCGGCGTGGGCCGGAGAGCGGCCGCCCGCTTGGACGGCCGTAGCGCGACGCAACATGCGGAACGGTGCTGACGCCAGACGATGCGGAATGCCTCGATCTGGAGAAGTTCCCGGCCTCGGACCTATTCTCCGATGGCGGCCGCGATTGTTTGACGATTTCTCCGGAGGGCAAAACGTCGCTTCGCGGATCGCATGACGCCATGATTGCTTCTGACAGCACCTCACCAAGCCGCTTTTCATACGCCGCCGATCATGCTACGAGAGTGACAAGGCCACGTGGCGGAGTGGTGACGCATCGGACTGCAAATCCGCGCACCCCGGTTCGATTCCGGGCGTGGCCTCCATTCTTTTCCTGCGCCGTGAA
>Ga0182021_10010028_pt1 | contig 11234 bp, 9 predicted proteins | sample 612E3MmetaG_FD_120493 | JGI IMG/M metagenome (GOLD analysis project Ga0182021, IMG submission 120493) | Permafrost microbial communities from Stordalen Mire, Sweden - 612E3M metaG (Illumina Assembly) | ecosystem: Environmental > Terrestrial > Soil > Wetlands > Permafrost | place: Sweden...
CGATGTACCCGGCGGACAGGTTCTGAGCCATGAAGCCAGTCGAGAGGAAGACGCCGGCACCGACCATGTTGGCGATGACGAGGCCCACGCCCGACCACATACCGAAGGTCTTCGAGGGGGAGGACACGTTCCCGCGAGGTCTACCCCAGTCGGGTCTCTGGTGCGAGCACCCGGGTCATCGCCGCTCGAAGCGGAGCACCAGCGGATCCACCTCGGGAGGCAACACCAGCGACGAGAGGCCCTCATCGGCCGTCATCGTCCACCCTGGCGCCGCCGACTCGTAGGCGCTCCAGTCGCCGGCGGCGAAGCGATGCGTGGTCGTGATGACGAGGTACTGGCGCACGTGTTCGGCCGCGAAGACCCGCCGCTCGAAGGTGTTGCCCGGCGGAGGAAAGCAACACAGCACCACCGGCCGCGGGTAGCGCTGAAGGGCTGTCACCGCGTCGAGCTGCTCCACCGCTTGGGGGTACTCGAGCACCCGTGCCCAACTGTGGTCGTCGGTGGCCTGCACCGAGAGCCCCGCCTCGCCGAGGAAGCGGCTCAAGGTCCCGTCGCCGGCCGCGACCTCGAGGCACTCCTGGCCCTGGAGGCGCTGCACCAGGGCCGAGACGAGCTCAGCCGAGAAGAAGCAGTAGATGCCGCGCTGCTGCACCAGCGGCATCACCTTGCGTCGATCGACGACCAGCGGCCAGAGGAGGCGAAAGGCCCAGCGCGACACCGGCTTTCGTGTGAGCCCCTGGCGGAAGAAGAGCCGCTGCACCAACAGGCCGCTCCACAGCCCCAGGCGCACCGGGCCGTGGGTGACGCCGGTGGCCGCCGACTGGAGCATGCGCTCCACCGCGAGTTGGCCCAGGCGCGCGGCGACCAAGAAGGGCAGGGCCTCGGCCAGCACCTGGGGGTTCCCGTGGCTCTTCTTGAGCTTAGTTTGCCAGGGGGCGGCGGCGTCTTTGAGCCCGGTGACGAAGCGCTCCAGGCCCGTGGGCCCGGCCTTGGAGGCCTCGACCAACCGTGCGCCCACGGCTCGCCACTCGGCCGGATACACGGCCATCAAGGCGTCGAGGGGCGTCGACTCGAGCTCTGACAGCGCCTCCCTCGGAGAGCGGCCCATTTCGCCACACGGTAGCAGGTGAAGGGCGCGTTGAGGGAAGCGCGAGGGCTCCACTTTTCATGGTAAGGCCAGCGGCCATGTCGATGCTCGCGCTCCTCGTCGTCCTCGCCCAGGTTCCCCCGCCTGCTTCCGCCTCCGCGGCTGGCCCCCTCGACTTCACCGAGGACGCCAAGGCCCTGTTCCGCGTCGTCGCCTGTGGCTCAGACGCGCCCTTGCCGCCCAACGTCGACGCCAAGGTGGTGGAGGCGCACTGCAAAGAGATGCAGCGCCGCTACGGAAAGTACCGCGCGATGTGGATTAAGGAGGCCACCCCCTTCATCGAGGGGCTCAAGCCGGCCGGGTTGCCCACCACCGTGGTGTACCCCTTCGGTGGCGGAGACCTCATCTCGGCCCTCACCACCTACCCGTCGGCCAAGGAGATCACCACGATGTCGCTGGAGCACGCCGGCGACCCCCGGAGGCTCCTCAAGGGCATCGACGCCAAGCAGCTCGAGCAGTCGCTCCAGTTGCTCCGCTACACCTCGTCGGGGCTCTTGGTGGCCAACGACTCGAAGACCGAGAACCTGATGAAGGTGCAGCGCGGAGAGTTGCCCGGCCAGCTCTGCTTCTTTCTCATGGGGCTCGCGGCCCACGGCTACGAGCCGGTGCAGCTCCGGTACGTGAAGCTCAACGCCGATGGCTCGCCGCGGTACCTGACCGCCGAAGACCTGCAGAGCCTCGAGAAGAAGGAGGCCACGCTGCTCCACAAGGCCTGGGTGTCGCCCGATTTCTCCGAGGCCTTCGACAACCTCGAGCTCGTCTTCGTCAAGAAGGGTGAGGACCCCAAGACGCAGGCGCGGGTGCACCGCCACTTCGCCCAGAACCTCGACGACAAGCACTTCGGCCTCGACACGGCCATGCAGGCCTACCTCGACGCGCGCAAGCCCATCGTGGCGATGACGAAGGCGGCGAGTTACCTCTTGTGGCGCGACGACTTCCGCCTCATTCGCGACTACCTCCTCTCGCACATGGAATTCATGGTGTCCGACTCCACCGGTGTTCCCCCGAAGCTCGCCCAGAAGGCCGGCTTCTCGCAGCAGGCCTACGGGCACTTCGCCGAGTCGTTCCTCCCCGCGAACGCCACCTACAACGAAGACTTCCGGCAACTGTGGAAGACGGCCAAGCCGCTCAAGTTCCGCTATGGGTACCTCGACAAGAACCTCTCGATGCACATGCTGGTGACCTTCCGTGCCGCGCCCGACGGCGGAGCCCCGCTCGAGCAATGATGGCGTGCCTGCTGGCGGGGGTGCTGGGCCAGCTCGACGGAGGACTCGCCGAGGAGCCGACCCCCGCTCAGCTGCTCGTGTCCCGCACGGTGGAGCGAGAGTACGTCGATCAGCTCCTCGATGATGGCCGGCACCAGCGCTTCGGCACGGCAGACAAGGGGCCGGTGCACGTCTGGCGGCCGAGGCGCTACACCGCCCGCGACGCCGCGATCATCGTCTACGTGCACGGCTTCTACACCGACGTCGACACCGCCATGCGGGAGCACAACCTGGCGGCCCAATTCCGAGACTCGGGCCGCAACGCGCTCTTCATCGTGCCGGAGACGCGCTCGGGGCGGAGCGACCCGGTCTACTGGCCCGACCTCGCGGAGCTGCTCTCGACGGTTTCGCGGCGCCTCACGCTCGAGCTGCCCCAAGGGCCGGTGATGGTGGTGGGGCACTCCGGTGCGTACAAGACCATCGCCTCGTGGCTGGCCAAGGGGCCGCTCAAGGAGGTCGTGTTGATCGACGGCCTGTACGGGAGTGACGACGACTACCGCCGGTGGCTCAGCGACGGTCAGGCGCCAATGCCCCGGCAGCTCGTGCTGGTGGGCTTCGACACCCAGAATCAGGTCGACGCCTTCGTTCGAAGGCAGCCGGTGTCAGTACAGTTGGACACGATTCCCTACCTCTATGACGAGCTCCCACTCGCGGCGCGGCGTGCTCCCGTGGTGGCGCTCAAGTCAGAGCGATTTGATCACATGGCGTTGGTCACCCAAGGGCGGCTGTTGCCCTGGTTGCTGCATGCGCTCAGGTAGTCACGTCTGTGCTGTGCGCACGTGACCCACAAGTCGGTCTCGGGGTATGGGGGTGGTCAGGGGTTGGTCTGCCTAGGTAGGGTGCGGTCGGAGCCGTTGGGAGGCAGCACGATGACGCGATTCGCCCCGAGCTTGACCGTGCTGGCACTGGTGTTGCCAGCATCGTTGAGTTGCGTGGTCGCGAATGATCCCACCGACGCCACGCTGGTGTCGCTCGGGCTAAACCCTGGAGCCATGAGTCCCGCGTTCAGCGGCGATCACCAGAGCTACGTGGTGACCGTTCCAACCGGCATGAGCTCCTTCGTGCTCGTCGCCACCACGAGCGCGCGGGTCAGCACGCTGGGGGTAATCCAAGATGGAGGCCCCTACGTGAGCCTCAAGAGCGGCGTGGTCTCTCCAGCGCTGAGCGTCCCGCCGATCGGCACCTGGTCGAGCGTGACGGTGCGGGTGCTCGCGGCCGACGGTGCCGCCACGAAAGAGTACTCGTTGTTGGTGAAGCAGGCTCCCTCGGGAGGTGGCGTCCTCGCGGCCCTGACCGCGAGCGCAGGCACGCTGAGCCCGGCCTTCGATGGCGCGACTTCGAGCTACTCGCTCAGCGTGCGCAACGGTACGGGGAGCGTCAGCCTCACGCCCACCACCAGCGACGGGACAGACGTCGCCGTCAAACAGGACCAAGGCGCCTTCGTCCGCGTGGCGAGCGGCGAAGCGACGGCGCCCCAGGTGCCGGCGGAGGGGGTACCCTCGACGGTCATCGTGAGGGTCACCGGCCCGAACGGCTCGACCAAGGACTACACCGTGGCCCTCACCCAGTCCGCTCCCGGGAGCTTCGTCGTCTATGCCATCGGCGACTCGACGATGGCTGACGTCAACACCGATGCCTCCGCGACTCAGCGCGGTTGGGGCCAACTGTTCGCTCACCTGGTGGGCCCTGACGTCATGTTCGTCAACGCAGCCAAGAAAGGCTCGAGCACGAAGTCGTTCATCGCCGATGGCTCCTGGGAGGCGGTGCGCTCGAGGCTCTTGCCCGGTGACTTCGTCTTCATCCAGTTTGCCCAAGGCGATGAGGTGGACCATGGGCTGGAAGGCAACGGAGGCGTGGGCACCGCGCCGTTCGGCGCCTACCAGGTGTACCTCCGCCGCTACGTGGATCAGGCGCGGGCGGCCGGGGCGACCCCCGTGCTGTTCACTCCCGTGGTGCGGAGCACGTTCTCGGGGGCCGCGCTGCCGCCGTCGTCCTGTCACGACCTCACGGGCGTGGGCGCCGCGTCGATTCCCCCGACCCAGAGTCTGAACTACGTCGACGCCATGAAGCAGGTGGGCACGGCCAGGGCGTGCGCGGTGGTGGACCTCACCGCGGCGACCAAGCTCCTGGCGGAGCAGCTCGGCCCCACGGGCGCGCCGGCGGTGATGTTCGTCGCCACTGACGACGCCAACCTCCAGCCTATCGGTGCTTCGCTGGTCGCCACGCTCGCGGCCGAGGCGCTGCTCTCCCAGGGAGTTCTGATGGGTCACCTGAGCGTCTCGCCGGTGCTGGTGGTCAACCCGTCGACGCTCGACTTCGGCACCGTCTCGTTGGGTGGCACCTCGAACAAGCCCATCTCGGTGATGGGGCTCTCGCTCAGCCCCGATTCGGGCTCCGTCACGGTCGCCGCGCCGACCGGGTTCCTGGTGAGCGCCACCGCCGCCGGGACCTTCGGATCGAGCGTCAAGCTGGCCTACACGGGCACGAGGCTGTCGCCCCAGACGGTCTACGTTCGTTTCGCGCCCACCGCGGCGCAGACGTTCTCTGGAGCCGTCACGGTGGCGCCGGCCTCGGGCGCAGGCTGGAGCGTCTCGGTCAGTGGGAGCGGAGGTCAAGTCGCCACGAGCGTCACCGAGACCAGCGCCTTCTACCCTCTCGTGGCCGATACGAGCTGCTCCGTCGTCGGGTTGGCGACCTGCACAGAGGAGGCGTTCTCGAATCTGTATGTGAAGAACTACCAGACCCCCAGCCTCAGCTCGACGACCTGGACCCCCTGGCCACCTTCGACCACCATCACCCAGCGCGTCATCGTTTTCGGAGACGCCTGGCCATACTTGGAGACGGCGCCGGTGCCGGCCCGCTACGTGGAGTTCGCGGTGAGCCCGTCAGCGGGCAAGACCTGGAAAATCGACGGTCTCGGGCTCTGGGCAGGAACCAGCGAGAGCAACTCGATGGCCTACCGAATCGAGTACAGCACGCAGGCCGACTTCGGCGGCACGACGACGCTGCTCGACTCGCCGACCAACGGCAACTACGCGATGATGTCCCGGTGGTTCACTCCGACCATCACCCTGAACCCCGGAGACACCCTGCGGATCCGACTCTTCCCTTGGTACAAGAGCAGCACCGAGAGCGTGAAGTACGTGTGCCTCCAAGGGCTGTCTGTTCATGGGTGGGCGCAGTAGCCCGTCCTCAGTGCATCGCGTTTCGGATGGGCAGCCGGCGGAGGAGCTCGGCCTCGCCGACCAGCAGCTCGTCGAGGCGCTTGGCGACAACCTGGGGGCCGGCGACCGTCTCGGCCAAGCGCACGAAGAGGCGCTCGTGCCCGCCCTCGCTCCGCGCCAGCTCGGCGTAGAAGTCGCGCAGCTCGGCCTCGGGGAGCTTCGCCGCCAAGAGCTCGAGGCGCTCGCAGCTGCGGCCCTCGATGATGCCAGCCATGAGAAGCCGGTCGAGCTGGCGCTCCTTCTCGCCGGTGCGGAGCATGGCCTGCAGGCCCTGGGCGTAGGGGTCGCCGCCGTCGCGCCCGAGGGCGAGGCCCCGTGCCTCCATGTACTGGAGCACCCGCACGAGGTGGGACGCCTCCTCCTGTGCGAGCAGGGCCATGTGCAGGGGCAGGCCCGGCACCTGTGGGTAGGCCTGGAGCAGCGAGAGCGCGGCGGCCGCGGCCTTCTTCTCGCAGTGGGCGTGATCCACCAGCACTTCGTTGAAGTGGGCCAGCGCGTTGTCCAGCCACGCAGGAGCGGTCGCGAGCTTGAAGTCCATGTTCTCTCTTTTGAAACCTCAGGCCCAGACGGTGCGCTGGGCCCGGCCTGCGAGGTAGCCGACTTTTCGGGCCACGTCGGTGAAACGTGACGACTCGTCGACCCGCAGGGTCAGCCGGGGCAGCGACGAGAGGAGGAAGCGGGAAATTTGCCCTAGGCAGAGCGTGGCGTGCCCCCGGTTTCGCTCGTCGGGCACGGTGTAGATGCCCTCCAGCTCGGCGCCGTATTGGGAGCGGCTCCCCACGTCGAGCTTGAAGATGAGGCGCCCCTGGTTTTCGAGCACGTAGGTCCGCCCCGACTTGACCCGCTGGCGCACGCGCACCGCGAAGCCTTGGGGGTCCTCACTGAGCGGGTCTCTTCGGAAGATGTCGCGCACCGCCGCCGCCGCCAGGGGTACGAGCTGCTTCAGGTCGGCCTCGGTGGCTCCTCGGAGCGAATGATTGGTGAAGGGGCCCAAATCGTCGGCCGAGACCGAGTACAGCTTCTGGCCTTGAGAGAACCGCGGCGAGACGCGGAAGTGTTGCACCATCGCGTCGATGAGCGGTTTCTCGCCCATGCAGGAACGCAGCGGCATCTGGCTCACCAGTTTCCGCGCGATCTCCGAGACGTGGCTGAGCCCGCTCGCCGACGGCACCAAGAGCCCGCCGTTTCCGCCCACGAAGATGGTCGCGGTGAGCTCCCCCGTGTCAGAGAAGCGCCCCATGTACCGAAAGGGCGCGCGCTCGGGGCCGCAGACGACGCCGAACTCCTCCATCAACCCCAAGAGGTAGAGGTTGTGTGGGAGGTCGCGGCTCAAGAGGGCGCGCAGGGCCCCGACGTGCGACGGACCGAGCTGCTCGATGGTCACCGGCATTCGAACACGCAAACCCTAGTATGGGCGGTTCCTCCGAGCGACCAGGAACAGCTCCCTGCGCAACCTCAAGACCTTGGCGAGGCCAAAGGCCGTGGAGAGGACCCCCGCCCGGCCCACCTCGTACGCTCGCTGGAGTCCCCCTCGGCGAGCCTCACGCTCCCGGAACAGGCCCTTCGAGCGGGCGCAGACGGTGAAGCCCGAGCTCGAAAGCAGCCGCTCCAGGGTCTCGTCGGAATAGTAAATGTAGTGCTGCTGGCCGAGGTCATCGGGGCGGTAGTAGCGGTAGCGCTCCCGGAGCAGCACGCCCTTCCAGTAGGTCGAGTCGGGCACCGCGATGAGCACGACGCCGTCGGACGAGAGCACCCGGGAGACCTCGGCCAGCGCCTGCTTCGGCTCCGGCGTGTGCTCGAGCACATGCTTCATCACCACGATGTCGAAGGCCCCGTCGTCGAAGGGGAAGCGCTCGAGGCTCCCCACTCGGGCGTCGTAGCCGCGCTCCCGGCAGCGCTCGACGGCGTAGCTCGAGATGTCCATGCCGGCGCTTGCGAGGCCCAGGCGCCGACCGCCCTCGATGACGTAGCCCAGCGAGCAGCCCACATCGAGCATCGACTTGGCCTGGGTGAATTGCGCCGCCGCGCGTACCCATCGCATCGCCTTCCGGGCGCGGTGCTCGAAGCGTTTGTCGCGGCCCGACTTGCGACCCTGGAAGTAGGTCTGCTCGTAGAACTCCGCCGGGCGAGCGTCGGGCAGCTCGAAGCTCTTGTAGATGAGGCCGCACTCGCTACAGCGCACGAAGGCCAGCTCGGGGAAGGCGACGTACAGGTGCTGCGCGCCCTCGTCGCACACCGGGCAGCGGGACCAGGTTCTGCGGGTGGACATCAACGCGTCGTGGCTCGCCGGAGTGCTCATGGGCAGGTGGAGGGTTCTCCCTTGCCTTCGGGTATCGCATGGCCCGGGGGCGGGTTGGAGAAGTCGATGAATTTTCCCGTCGAGCAGTCGAGGGCCTTCGCGTGGACGGCGTCGGCGAGGACGCGCACCGTCTTCAGCGCCTCCGGTCCACCTTCGACGTGGAGCAAGATGGACTCCACCGGCTCCTCGCTCCCGATGGTGATGTCGACGCGCCAGCCGTCACCTTGCACCTGGGCCCAGGTGGGCTCGTGGAACTCGGCGCTGGCTACGCCGACCTTCACCCGGCCGCGGACCAGCTCGCCTTCGCCCAGGGGCGGGGGCGTGTAGTCGTCGGGGAACTCGCCCATGCTCGGGAAGTCGGACCGCATCAACAGAATGTGCCAGCTCATGCGCACCTCGGGGGCCGGGCGTACTCTGCGGCTTGAGCGCCCGGAGTGCCAGGGCAAGGAGGTGAAGGGCGCCCTTTCTCGGCGGCCGAGTCCAGCCGCGCCGTGCTCGAGCCCCACGCCCCTGCGACATCTCGCCACGCAACCTTGAGGGTGGTCATGGGTCTCAAGCCCAGGAGCGCGTCACCCCGGCGCCTCCCGCACTGGAGAAACGAAATGAAGACCACTGTCGAGCTGGCGATGAAACTGGCTAGGATTTCCGCTTCCTTCGTCGTCCTCTCCTTCGGAGCGCTGGCGCAGGGCGGCGCCGGAGGGGCGGGGCCAGGCGCTCAGGGCGCTCGGTTGTTCGACCCGACGACCGTGGCGACGTTCAAGGGCGAGGTGGCCGCGGTGGCGCAGATGGGTCCGGCAGGGATGGGCCTTCACCTGCAGCTCAAGACGGCGGACGGGACGATGGCGGTGCACCTCGGCCCCGCGTGGTACCTGCAAGCCAAGGGGGTGGCGGTGGCCGTAGGCGATGCGGTGGAGATCGTCGGCTCGCGCATCACCTTCGACGGTCAGCCGGCCCTCATCGCCCAGAGCATCGTGAAAGGCTCCCAGACGCTCGCCCTGAGGGATGCGCAGGGCTTCCCGATGTGGGCAGGCCGCGGCGGTCGGGCACGCTGAACGAAAACCCTGCGCCGCCGCCGGCTCGTGGTGTCGCCTCTCGTCACCTCGCGTGAGGCAACTCAGCGCGCCGAGGGAGGGGGCGATGGTGGCGAAGGTCGGTGACTCGCGCTGCGTTGCTCCAGTCCAGCCTCGCTGGCGGGCCCGCGGCGTTTGGCCACAGAGACAATCTGTCGCACGGTCCGTGCGCCTGGCTCCCGTAGAAGCCGCCAGCCAATGCTCATCATTCGGCTTCGACACTCTCACTCGGGACGCTTCGTGCCCATCAACCGCCTGTCACGACTTCTGTTCTCCCTGGTGCTTGTTCTGACCATTCCCGCGGGCGCTCAGGAGCAGTCGGTGCCTCCTTCCGAGGAGGTGCCTGCCTCGCCTGTGGCTCCCATGCTCGAGGACACGAAGCGCGCGCCCGTCGTCGCGACAACGGCCCCGAGCGAGCCAACCGCTGCGTCCCAGAAGCCCGCCGGGGCGCAGCTCGACGAGGTCAGCGTCACCGCCACCCGGGTGGAGCGGAAGACCCAGGAGGTTCCGGCCTCCATCTCGGTCATCGACCAGCAGGCCATCAAGTCCACCAAGAACTTCAGCCTCAAAGACGCGCTTCAGGGCACTCCGGGTGTGCTGGTGGAGAACGCCTACAACGGCTACTCCTCCCGGCTCATCATCCGCGGCGCGGGCGCCAAGGCAGCCTACGGGGTGCGGGAGATCATGGTCCTCATGGACGGCGTACCCGTCACCGACCCGGACAGCTTCACTCGGCTCGACTTCGTCGACCCCGAGCTCGTCGACAAGATAGAGGTGGTGAGGGGCCCCAGCTCCACGCTCTGGGGAGCCAACGCCGCCGGAGGCGTGATCAACTTCATCACCAAGAGCCCGCTCGCGCTCAGCGGCGGCACTGCCAAAATCGGCGTCGGCGACTTCGACACCCAGAACGTCCACCTCGGCTACACCGCGCCGATCGGCGAGCACCTGAACACGTCGCTGGGCTACAGCTACCGCCACTCGGGCAACACCTGGAGCCGGTGGAACGAGTTCAGCACCCACCAGGTGAGCGTTCGGCCGACCATTCTGCTCGACCACGGGGTGTTGATCAGCGCCAACATCAACTACACCAAAGCCGACCTGCAGCTGCCCGGGTCGCTCAGCGACGAGCAGTTCGGCGCCTTCAAGCAGACTGGCCGGCGTCAGGAAACCTACGGCCCATTCCAGTACTCCGGTCGCTATTCCGAATCGCTCTACCTCTCCTCCAAGGCGAAGATCCCGCTCGACAGCTTCGAGCTCAACCTGCTCGCCTACGTCAACCTGTGGAAGCACCTGCACCCGATCACCGGCCGTATCAATCAAGCCCAGACCGGCATCGGGGGAGTTGATCTCCAGGGAAGCCACCGCCATCGGCTCGGCATCTTTGAAGGTACCGCCACCGTGGGCGGCACGGTTCGCTCCGACGACCAAAAGACGGATTACTTCGAATACGCGCAGGTCATCACCGCGCCGGCTCGGGACGGCCAGCCATCCATCACCCAGGTGCTCTCCGACCGCCTGGGCAACCAGCAGGAGCGCGAGCTCCGAAAGACCTGGCTCGTGGGCGTCTATGCACAGGAGACCGCCCGGCTGTGGGAGCGGCTGGTGCTCGACATCGGCGTGCGCTTCGACAGCGTGGCGTTCGACGTCACCAGCAACGCCTCCGGGGAGTACGACTACTCCAAGTCCCGCTACCTCACCTATGCGGAGCCGGTCGACGCGAAAGTGAAGAAGACCTTCCAGGCCTTCAGCCCCCGGGTTGGTCTCACCTACGGCTTCCTCTCCTGGCTCAACGCCTACGCCAGCTACGGTGAAGGAATTCAGACCCCCACCGAGAGCGAGATCGCCGCCAACCCGCTGCTCAACCTGGTGCGGGTGAGGAACCTCGAGGGCGGCCTCAAGGCGCGCCACCGGTACTTCAACGTCGACGCGGCCATCTACTATTCGCCGGTGGAGAACGAGGTCGTCAAGGTCTACCAGGGATTGCAAACCAGCTACCAGAACGCCGGCCACACCACGAAGATGGGCGTCGAGGTGTCCGCGTCGGTGGAGCCGGTGGCTAATCTCCGCCTCGGCGGCACCTACACATATACCAACTACCGCTTTGACGAGTTCCGCGAGGTGGTGGGCTTCGGCGCAAATACCACCACGGAAGACCGGAGCGGCAAGGCGCTGCCCTATGTCCCCGCTCATTACGCCTCGTTGTTCGCCTCGTACCGCCACCCATCGGGC
>Ga0182021_10010029_pt1 | contig 11233 bp, 11 predicted proteins | sample 612E3MmetaG_FD_120493 | JGI IMG/M metagenome (GOLD analysis project Ga0182021, IMG submission 120493) | Permafrost microbial communities from Stordalen Mire, Sweden - 612E3M metaG (Illumina Assembly) | ecosystem: Environmental > Terrestrial > Soil > Wetlands > Permafrost | place: Sweden...
TAATCGTGAAGCTTGGAGTAGAGCCAGCATTATAACTAGTTGTTCCAGGAGCAATAACACCATTCGAAGTTTGAGTTACGGTAATTTGATATTGAGTTTGAGTCTGAGTAAACGTTGCAGTTATGACAACTGTTCCACTTCCGGTTATTGTTGCTGTTGTTGAAGGTGTTGTTGGACTGCCGAATGATACTTGGCTTGATGGAGTTGCAGTCCAAGTTGAGAAGGTGTATCCGTTACCTACTGTAGCTACTATGTTAATTGGTGTACCAGAAGTGTAAGTTTGAGGTCCAGTTGCTGTTCCAGTGCCGCTTGTTTGATAACTGACTGTATTTTGACCAGGTGTCGGTGTTGGTGAAGAGCTTGGTGATGAGCTTTGGCCTATGGTATTAGATACTTGTGAATAAGTTCCAGATCCCGATACAACTTTAACTACTACGTTGTCGCCAAGTGCTACGCTGGCAGAAGATACATCGAGGGTTGCTGTTTGTCCAGGGTTAAGTGGTCCTGTCGGGGTTATAGTGCTAGTGTACTGGGTACCGTTTATGTAGACACTTCCAGCTGGATCAAGTGTTATTGCTCCTTGACCAACGTTCTGTACATAGATTTGAAAATGTCCGTTTGAGGCTATTCCCATGCTTTGTATTTGTACTGATTGGCCAACTTGGTTGGTTTTGCCTCCTATGAAGCCCATTACCCAAGCGTAGACAACAAGAGAAGCAACTACTGCTACGGCTATCATTAGTAAAACTGAAATGACTGGTGATATTGCTTTTATATTTCTTCTAATTTTAGTTATTTTTCGCATTTTTTTCACATTTCCCTTCTGTTTTGGAGAGTTGTCGCTGAAAGCTTTCCTCTCCAGTTTGAATTATTTGCGCACGTAGAACTATTTAAAAAGGAATAGAACATTCCTCTATGAAGAAAAAGCATCAACATATCAAAAATCTGACATGTGAACCTTAAGAAAGCATGGACGCAGCGTTAACTTGTCTCAGGAACTTGTTTTCCGATAAATTAAAATTCTCAGGACTTAAGATAAGTAAACAATCTTGAGGCTAAGGCTCATGGATCTTTCAAACATACGTATAAAAGAACACTTTGGATTAATAACAAATGACACAAACACTACACGGTTTAATTTTTTAGTCAGTCCGCCAAAAAATCGGGAAGGCATCGAAAAACAGGATATAGTTTGTCTTGACCATCCACTTTATGGAGATTCATGTCAAATACTTGCCGAAGTAAAAGAAATGGCAAATTATGAAGAAGTCGCAGGTTCAACTGTGGGCAATCGCATTGGAAAATTGTTAGCTACAACGCAAATAATCGGCTACATTGATCTTAGAAATGAAGACAAGCCGCTTCGCAAATTACTTGTGCCGCCAAACCCTGGAAGTCGAATTTACGTTCCGTACGCTTCTTTTTTGGAAGATGTCTTTAGCAGGGGTGCTCAAGGAAAAAAATACAAGCAGCCGATTAACATAGGTAAAACAGAAATCATTGCTGCTTCTCCAGAAGGTGCCGATCAGCAAATAAACTTTCACATAGACGCTTTTGACCTCATCAGCAAGCACACAATTATCTCATCAGTGGACGGCGTCGGAAAAACACACACGACCACTGTTATCATTGAAGAGCTTGCTAACAAAACTAATTATCCAATAGTGATCTTTGACCAAAACAACGAATACAGCACAATAAATCTACCTGTAAGTCCAAATCCAAGTTCTCCATTCAACTTCAAAACTTTATTAGTCAACTCCAACGATGCAAGAAGCAGTCAAGACTTGGTGACGAAGAAAATTAAGCAAGGGGAAGTCATAGTTGTAACTGCAGAAAACTTGGCAGCCTCAGAAAAAACAGATTATTATAGCAACATCTTGAAGGTTTTGGCTAAGAGTAGTCGAGAAAAAAATGCACCGCCGTTTCTCCTTGTAATTGAGGAGGCAGAAAATCTCAAATTGCAGGCTATCGAGGAAATTCTATCCACTAAAGATGGTATATCTACGATTTTTATCACATCACACCCAACAATGCTAGGCGGAAAAGTATTATCGTGCATGCAAAACCAAATCATTGGAAAAACTAGCGACCCCCAGGATTTAGCCTATTTGAAAAGCATGAGTTCTTATCCAGACGACGAGTTGCAAAGGTTGGGGATTGGAGAATGGATAGTTAACGGCTTGAATGTTACTCGTGCAACAAAAATCCATGTAAGAGAACGTTACTCTAAAGAAAAGTAGCGGTTTTTTGCTCTTGCCATGAATTGATAATCCGTAAACGTTTTATTTAAAATCACATTAAATGTGTCCCTATTAGAGGTTTAATTCGTGAGTCAAAAGAAAACAGTTTCCCGAAACATAGTTTTTGTACTATCTGCTGTTGCTATGGTAGCATTAATTGCGCTTGGGGCTTCATTAATTATTTATGAGCAGCAAAGTAACAGTTTGAAAGACAAAGATGCCCAAATTGCCGATCTTCAGAATAATTCAGGGGCACCCAAACTTGTAAGCATCGGCCTAAATTATACAGACGACCGCTCAAACGCAAACGCACCTTTCCTGCACATAACCGGCTTCGTAGTTAACGTCGGAAGCTCTAAAGCAAACAACTGCACAGTCCACGTTAACGCTGAACAAAGTGGAAACGTAACCGCTTTAGACACAATAAAAACCATTACATCACTTGACGCAGGAGCATACGAATCAATAGACATACAGTTTCCATACACAGGAACCGCGTTAGAAGCATACACTAGTTACCTGGCCTGGACAAACTAAACAACTATCTTTTTTCTTATCATAAATATTGAAAAAGTTAGCAAACTTAGAATTAAAATCAAATATTCCAAAAATATTTCTAACGATACTTTATGGAATTAATTGGACGCCTTAGATTCAACTACTATCATAAAGGTAAAGTGGTTGATTCTACTGTACCCAAGGTGTTTATAATTGAGCATTCTACGGTCTGCTGAGGAACATAATGAACTATAATTGTGTCGCCTATTGGAGGGTCTGTGGCAATTTGGTTGTTAGTAGGAGTAATATCATTTGCAAAGTTAATTGTAAAAGAGGTTCCAGCTGGCACGTTTATACTTCCAAGATCCGCGTAAAGATGATTGCCATTTGTTCCTTCAACTATCCATAATCTTGACAAAACTATGTTTGATCCTCCATTAGCAGTAATGATAATAGATCCAGCATTTTGTTCAATTTTAAAGGTTGAATGAATCTGCTTGACGTACAGTTGATTCGCATCTTTTGTTGCCGCATCATGCCAGAGGTAAACGTTTGTGAAGAAGAATAATAGTATGATTATGAGCATTATTGTGCCTATTACTTCAGCTGTTCCTTTACGGTTTTTTATGAATATCCTCATTTTTTCCCCTCTAAGTGTATTTCGTTGGTTGCGATGCAAAGTTTGAGCCTCTTAATGTTACGATTTTAAATTGGTAGTTGTCTCCAGGATTAAAGAAGCCGGCTGATGAATTACCCTGAATTGTCATGTGACTTCCTGGACTAATAACATAATTTTTAAAGTTAATTGAATTTAATGAGGGATTCATAAGTGCAGTTCCATTTACATAAACTGTTGCAATAGTAATGGTGACTCCCGAGTCAGTCCCCAAGTTGGTACTTGTTGCGCTATTATACACTGTTATATTCACAGTATTTACATTATTGTTCGGTTGAATCCATATGTCCTCTATTGTTAAGGACTCTAAAACGGAGCCACCAATTCCTGCCTTATAAGTATCAGAATACACAACAACGTAAGAAAATGCTACGCTCATGCCAACCATAACTACCATTATCATTAGGATTGTTGAAATGACTGGTGAAAGAGCTTTTTTGTTTCTGTAAAGTTTTCTCATTTTTTTACACCCAACCTGGTGGGATTGAAAAGAAGAATATCATGTACCCCACTGCACTTAGAATTATTGCATGTTTCAAGCCGCCCGCTATTCTACGTTCTCCAAGTTTTCCAGCCATCAACCCGCCGGTAACTGCTGAAACTAGCATGTCTTCGTAGAAGAAGTTTTTCAATCCGCTTATACTTCCGACTGAAACGGTGCTTCCAATTTGTGCTGCTCCTTGCATAGGTGAAAGAAAAGAGCGGACTAGAAGAATTGCTGTAACTAGAAACACGAAATAGGCTGCGTAAATTACTATTATGTATGGTTTCATTTGGGCACTTGTTTCTTTGTCCATATCTTTCATTTCTTCCATAAACCCGGATGTGGCGGAGAAAACCTTCTTTATAGTGCCGCCTGAGCGGCTTGCCTCAAGGACCAGAGCACAAAATCTATTCACGATTGGAGAATTGATGCGTTCTTTGAAGTTGGTTAGGGCATCTTCAAAGGATGTTCCCCAAGCCATTTGAAGTGTCAGTTTTTTGACTTCGTCTGATAAAGGATGTCCTATCATTTTATTGTCAACGACTTTTTCTAATGCCTTGACTAGGGTTAGTCCTGTTTCTTGTGATTCTGAAACTCCACGTACCAGGAGTGGCATTTGATCTTCGATTGCTGAAATCCAACTTTGGTTTTCGTAGTCAAGTATAGCGGAGGGAATTATGATTACTAGAACTGCTATTAGAAATATTTCGTTAGCATAAGTTGTAATGACGTTGGAATCAGTTATGAATATGAACAGAACTAATACGAGAATCAATACGGCTGGAACAGCAGCGGTTAGTTGTCTTGTTTTCTTTGAAATTTGGCGCATATCATTTACCTCGGAGGAGTCATTGAATCAACCATCAATAGCAGAAAGCATACACCTGCTGGCGTTATCACGAAGGCTACAAGTAATAGTAACACCTGGGGATCGATGTTGCCAAACATCGATATACCTCCACCGCCTAAGAAGGACATAATTGATAGCATGACAACAAGTGCTAGTGGAAGGGCAATCATAATACTTACATATACTTCTGCCATTCCGCCTAAGCTTTCTAAGTAACTTTTCATTGATGCTACCCTGAGTTTTTTAAACTTCTCGGATTCTTCTCGTAAGTAGCCTGCCAAGTCACCACCCATATGAGAGGTAGTTACAATACCGTCAAGCATTGCACCGAATTTTCTTGAAGCTGATCTAACAGCACCGCTTTTTAAAGCCGCATTAAGGTCTAACCCTAACAGTTCAATATCTGCAATTATTCTGCGAACTTCTTCACCTACACAAAACTCGTCTCCAACATTAGCTAATGAGCGGAAAATGCGTTCTGGCGGCATTCCTGCACTTGCAAGAACAGCCATAAAGTTTGCAGTAAGAGGAAGATTTGCATCTATTTTTCTTGTTCTTGAAGAGATTTCAAACATGGGATACATATAACACATTCCAATCGAACCTAGAAAAACTACAAAACCAAACAAAATAGAGATTACAATAGAGGATAAAATAAACATTGAAAAAAATAACGAAGTAAAAATAAATACTAATGAGAAAGCAATGACAGCAGATACAATTGATGTAAACACCATTAATCCCAAGTAAGCTTGGTAGGTAATTCTTAAGCTTGTTTTTGCTAAATTCTTCTGTAAACCTCCAAACTTGGATGAGATGCCCTGGGGAATTACATTCGATATTCGAAGAGATATGCCTATTAGTTTCTTATTCGTTTTTCAAGGCCTCCGCAAGAACAGGCTCAGGGTTTTCTAGATAACTTCTGATCAAGTTTGAGACATCTTTATAGTTGCGCTTTTGTGTTTTGACCATCCATTGTAATACTTTAGCTCTGCGTTGTATTTCTTCGGCTGCTTGTTCGGGCGTAATACCTGTTTTATCAGCTATCTTTTCTATGATGTAGCTTCTACCTGTAAAATCAAAGGTATCTTCTGCAGGGTTCCATTTGTAGACCTCGTTGGTCAAGATTTCTCCTGAACGAGGATCTAAACCTACTATTTCAGAAGTTGCAACGGTTTTTCTTACAGGTTTGCCATTTAATTCTACTCTTTTTTGAACAAGAATTATGTCTACTCCAGCGATTAGTGTTCTTGGAATATTCATTGGAGCTGACTCTAACCTGTAAACGCATGATTCTACTGATTCTGCATGGACTGTTGACATTCCAAGGTGACCTGTGCTGACAGCCTGGAATAATGTGTAAGCTTCTGTTCCCCTAATTTCGCCCACAATAATGTAGTCAGGTCTCTGTCTTAGAGAAGCTTTGAGCAAGTCAAATAGAGTGACATCGGAGTTTTCTGTAGAAAGGCCAAAGTGAGTTCTTGTTACAGCTGGAATCCAGTTTTCATGTGGAAGGTTAAGTTCTGGAGTATCTTCAATTGAAACGACTTTCAAGTCTGGTTTTATGAACATGCTTAAACAGTTAAGTAAGGTGGTTTTGCCTGCCGCGATTCCTCCAGCTACGAGAATTGAGACTCTGTTTTCAACTGCATACCAAAGGAAGGCAGCCAATTCAGGTGAAAGTGATTTGTATGTTACAAGGTCGGTGATGGTGAATGGGTCAGGTTTGAATTTTCGGATGGTGAAAGTTGAGCCTTTGCGAGTTACTTCGCTTCCGTAAGTTAAGTTGATTCTGCTTCCGTCTGGTAAGCTTGCATCTAACAGAGGCTGTGCGATTGAAACGTGACTTCCGCATAGATATGCAAGTCTTAGAGCATTTGTGTCTAGTTCTTCAGCAGATTCAAAACGAATGTTAGTTGGAATTGACTCAAATTTTCTATGCCAAATGTAAAGCGGCACGTTAACTCCGTTGCATGAAACATCCTCGATTAATGGGTCACGCATAATTGGATCTATTCTTCCATATCCAAGATTATCCCTTACAACGTAATACAATAGTTTACTGCGAGTATCTGGATCTAAATCAAAACGGTAATTATTTAAAACTTCATTGCATTTTTTTACTAAGTATTCGCCAGCGGCCTGTTTGGAATGCAATTCTGTCGGCTTAATTTGCAGTACTTCATTTAAGATTCCTTTCAAACGTTGGAGATTTTCGACGTCAGCTTCGCTAAGCGTCGGTTCTTCAACAGAATAAGTAATATTACCCCTTACAACATCCCTAACCAAGCTGACATACGAATAAGGTTCGTTAAGGGCATAATGATCAATCACAACCGTGTCTTTAACCGGAGACTGGACAGGTGTCTCAGTGATTCCAAGGGCAACGGTTTGATTTTCCAAGTTATCTATAATTGGGTTCTTGGCAACCTCACTTTTTTCATCTATATTTCCAGGAGTAATTACCTGTTTTTTTCTACTAATTTTTCCCAGTTGCTTATTGAACACCATATTTGAACCATCTCAAGAGAGTTAGTTATAGTTTGTTTAGTTGAAATTAATAAAAAAAGGAAAAGGGTTTTTTGCTATCCCAGGTTCTTATTATAGTACTTGCGTCACTTGGCTGAATGTACCGTCGGTGGATGCAACTTTTACGGTGACTGTTTGGCCTGAGGCAAAGGTAACTCCGGTTAATGTAACACCGGTAAATGACTCAGTAGCGCCGTTAGTTAGGGTTGTTCCCACGGTTGGTGATGCAGTGAAACCAGTAGCAACAGCTGTGCCATTGATATAGATACATGGATTACTAAATGTTACACCGGAGTCGCCAACATTCTGGACATATATTGACAACGACCCCGAAGTTGGATTGAACGCTACGCTTTGAATTTGTATTGCTTTGCCTACTTGGGTGGTTTTTGTTCCAACAAATCCCATTACCCATGCATAGACTACTAGAGACGCAACGACCGCAACGGCAATCATTAATAGTACTGAAATTACTGGGGATATTGCTTTTATATTTCTTCGAATTTTAGTTATTCTTCTTACCATTTTTTATTTCTCCATTCATTTTTGATTCGTTGATACTTGTCTGAGAAACATTGCTTAAAAACCACCATGCAATAATCTTCTATCGAAATTTGACATACTTCGGATATGAAATATCAATGACTAACTTGCCAGAAACTATGCCAGAGTTGGAATTTAATGGAAAAACATGAATTCTTAAATCGGAGTAATTAAAAAGTGTTATAACAAAGTTATTCACTGTTAGATAGAAGGATTCACGCATGAAACTAATAAAAACAGGTGTAGCTGGTCTCGACGAATTCCTTACGGGAGGTCTTCCCCCTAAGATTCTTCTTTTGTCAGGTGTGCCCGGTTCAGGAAACGAGATCTTTGCCAGACAAATTGCCTATTCTCGAGCGAAAGACATTGGAATAACATATTTTACTGTAAATACAATTGCAGAAAGCGTGAGAGAAGAGATGGCGACCTACAATTGGGACACTGCACAACTGGAAACCGCTGGGAACTGGAAATTCAAAACTTTAACAAAAACTACAAACCTGCAGCAAATCATAATAGAAGAAATGAAACAACATCGAACTATCATCATAGATTCCCTTTCCGAACTTCTGCTCACCCGCAAAACAGAGGAAGCTATCAACCTTCTTACAGCCATGTCCCATCAAAACAAAGACACCGAAGAATACCATTTGCTTCTCTTAACTGAAGGAATGCAAGAACAAAAAGCTGAAACTGCGATGCAGCACTTCGCCGAAGGCGTAATTGTGTTCACTACAACATGGACTGCAGATGTCACTCATAGAGACATCCTTATTAAGAAAATGAAAGGCACCTTTGTTCCGTCACGAAGACTTCCATATTCTTTTGGCAAAAGAGGATTTCTCATAGAAACAGCAACCAGAATAACATAACTATTCTAGAACTCAGAAAAAGCAAAAATTAACAATCGTTGGAGAAGATTCACTATTTTATTACGAAAAATGATATATACCAAAAAATGATATATTTTTTGTGGTGATGTTACGAAAACGATTCATAACAACAGGGCTGACCTCATTCACGATTGTATGCTAATAGTTTTTGTTTGCGGAACTATAGCTGTAGCGCTGAAATTTGCAACTTTTTTTAATCAATGGGTCTATTTTCCATCATTCCCGAACGCCCTTGATTCAACATTTCTCATATCCGCAGTCTTATATCTCGCTTGGAGAGCACGAAAACACAAATAACCATCCAATAAATTTCAAGCAGCGCTCATGCAAAACATTTTCAAAAAACTGAAGAATCTTTCCAATATATTTTGGTTCTAAACAATGAACTCTTGCATTGTAACCTTAAAATATGGACGGTAGTTCACAAAAAATCGAAGAAAATAAAATATTTACAACATCTTGATTTAAGCTTGAAGATAAAAACAAGATTTCTTGTTGTTGCCTCTTGACCTATTTTTTCATAAGTTGAGATAATTACCCCTTTTAAAAATACCTGAAGATGGAAATTTGAAAAATTGTCCAATTTTTTGAAAAACTAAGTTTTACATAAGTTAGTAAAAAATTCGAGTTGAGTTATAATCTGTATTCTAAATTCTTAAGTCTTATAAATTTAACGGACTTAGATAAAACAAGCGTTCTACTAAATATTAAATCTTGAATAAGCATATACGAAGAGGAGTCCCAATTTGAAGTGCCAAAAGTGTGAAGGAGCAATAGTTTACCCTGAAGGTTTAGATGGAGAAAAAATCTGTGGCAAATGCGGATTAGTTATAGATGAGACTCCGTCTTTCAAAGGTTACACTCAATGGGCGCCCGAGTGGCATTCAAACTGGAATGAACAGGACTCAGAAACACTCAAAGAATGGTTAACTTTACTGAGAGCGGTTTCCTGCCAGCTAAACATCCCAAATTTCCCTTATAGAGAAGAGGCAGCCCGTACAATTAGAATTCAAAATCATATGTTATTCAAATCACAAAAACTCTCAAAAAATAAAAGAGCCACGATAGCGGCTCTAATGCACTTGATACTTAAAGAATATAATAAAATGCGCTCCATTAAGGAGATATGCAAAGAACTTAGCCTCGACAGCAGAATTGTTATGAAACAATCGTGGCTACTCAATAAAACTCTTAAAACAAAAAACCAAACAATGAAAATTCAGCGAAAAACGGCAACAGATTACTTACATGAATATGCAGGAAAAATAACAACAAACAAAGAACTAATCCTCACCGCAGAAAAAATATTACAAGAAATTAAAAGGTCCGGTGGAAATCCCGTTGGCTTAGCAGCAGGCGCTTTCTATTTTGTCTGCAAAAAACAAACGAAGATTTCCAAAGAAAATATCGGCCAAACATTCGGCGTCTCTCCAAGGACCGTATACTCCAACGAAGCCAAAATTAGAAACCTCATGAAGACTAAAGTAACAGTAAACTCAGCTATGTTAATTACTTGCTAGTAAAAGCAAAAAAAACCATAAGGGTCTTTATCTATAATCAGCATAATTTTTCAATAGTTAATTGGTTCTCTCAAAACTTGTTTTTCTTGTAGTTTTTCTTAGTATATAAGAGAACTTTATCAATTGACCCTTGGATGTCAGGTTCCCAATGATTACAGAAGTGGAAGAACTGCATAGACGTGTTGATAAAATTGAAATACAGAAAAATCGAGAAGTCTTAGCATTGGTGGAAATATTATCAAACGCCACTTTTTTTGGAGAAATGAAAATGGCAAATTGCGAGTACGCGAAAAAAGGGCAATGCAGCTTTTTCATTCTAGAAAACGAAACAAAAAACAAAATTCCAATCGTTACTCAATGCCGAATTGAACAATGCAATGAACCATCACGCCATTGTCACATAGAAATATCGAATATTTCGTGCACTCTCTGCCAACAAACAAACAAGACCCCAGAAAAACCTTTTGCCTTAACTCACCTCAAGAAAATCAAAGGTACTCGTCAAAACATAAGAGAACGTTCATTGAGCAGGAAAAATGGAAAGTGAGACAAGAAAAAATGATAAAGAAAATAATACCTTTAACAATTGTTCTTCTAATTTTGATGTCAGCTTTCTTAATATCTAGTCAGAGTACTTCTGCGTCAACAAGTGGGCTCTCCAAACTTAGTATTTACGTAAGCCCAAATAGCGTGCTTGCCGATAATAATACATACAATTGTATTTTTGTTCAATTACAAGACTCCGGCGGACTACCCGCCAGGGCATTACAGAACACAACCATTAGCCTTTCTTCATCACTAACGAACATTGGAACAGTAGATTCATCAATCATCATCCTCAATGGAACAAGTTATGCATTAGCAAACTTCAACTCCACATTTAGCCCGGGAACCACAACAATTTCAGCCTCAGCAACAGGTTACCCAACCGTACAAGCAGCCGTGACAACGATTGGCCCAATTCCTTATGCATTAGCGGTGTATGGATTTCCATCCA
>Ga0182021_10010030_pt1 | contig 11233 bp, 11 predicted proteins | sample 612E3MmetaG_FD_120493 | JGI IMG/M metagenome (GOLD analysis project Ga0182021, IMG submission 120493) | Permafrost microbial communities from Stordalen Mire, Sweden - 612E3M metaG (Illumina Assembly) | ecosystem: Environmental > Terrestrial > Soil > Wetlands > Permafrost | place: Sweden...
AGGGAGGACGATCTGGCCGAGCTTATCGGCAACCTCCTCGACAATGCGTGCAAATGGGCGGCAAGCGCCGTGACCGTCTCGGCGAAGGCGGGGGACGGCGTTGCGATTACAATCGAGGACGACGGCCCCGGAGCGCCCGAAGCTTGCGTGCACCGGCTTGGCGAGCGCGGGCTCAGGCTCGATGGGGAGGTTCCAGGCACGGGCTTCGGCCTTGCCATCGCCCAGGACATCGTGCGCGCTTATGGCGGCACGCTGACCTTCGCCAATATCGAGCCCCACGGCTTCAAGGCAACCATCGGCTTCCCGGCCCTGGCCCCGGGCCGGCCTGCACCGTACCGCTCCGCTAAAACGGCCGGCGGGGGGCCGGATGCCCAGTAGCCCCGGCGGCAGGGGTAAGCGAAGCCGCCGCTTTCCGGCTATTCGTAAATCTGGCGCCGTTTCCGGCCGCCCAGCAGCACAAGGGCGATGAACAGCGAAGCGCCCGCGACGGCCATCACATACCAAAGCCCCGCATAGGTGTTTCCGGTCTGCAGTACCATGGTTGCGGCAATGACGGGGACGAGCCCGCCGATCCAGCCATTGCCGATATGATAGACCAGCGAGACCGACAGGTAGCGCAGGCGCGGATGGAAGTATTCCGACAGGAAAGCCGCCGCCGGCGCGTAAACGAGCGCCGCCATCAGGATGATGAGCTGAAACGCGAAGGTCGCGGAAATGTAGTCCACCTTCGCCAGATCCGCGCCGGTCCTATCCAGTATTGGCTCGCCGTTCTGGCCAATCAGGGGCTCGCCGTCCGCATACTTCCAGGCAATTCCCGGATAGCCGGCCCCGAACAGCGCCTTTTCCACTTGCGTACGGACCTGGGCCTCGCTCCTGCCGGTAATTCCGGCGGAGTGATTGCCGATGGACAGTGTGACGGCTTGCTGGCCGGGAGAATGCTCCAAGGTGAAGGACAGGCCGTAATTGGCAAGCTGGCCTCGAACTTGGTCGCACAGCGTGATCTTGGACCACGGCCCCGCGAACAGGTGCACGCCGCATTGCTCGCGATCCGTTTCAATCGTCACCGCATTATTTGCCCTGAAGGCGGCGAGTTCGGGATTCACCGCCTGCGAAAGCAGCCAGAAGGCGGGCACCAGGCCGATTACCGCAAGCAGGAAGCCGGCCAGGATGATCCTCAGGCGCCCGGTCTTGTCGGAGAGCCAGGCCAAGAGCGGCACGATAAAGAACGTCGTCAAGCCGTTGGCCATGGCGAGCTTGGAAGCGGCGTCGAGACTGAGCTGCAAGGTGTTGGTCAGGAAGAACAGCACATAGGCGTGGCCGATATAGACCACCGCGCCTTGGCCCGCGGTCACGCCAAACAGGCAGACCAGAAGCGCATTCCTGTTCGCGGGCGTGCCCAGCACCTCGCGCACCGGCGCCTCGGAAACGTTGCGCGTGGACCGGAGCCATTGGAAAACGGGCGTTTCGGGCAGCCGCGCGCGTAGGAGCACGGTCAGCCCGAGAAGGAGCAGCGAGGCCAGGAACGGCAGGCGCCAGCCCCACTCCAGAAACTCTTGCTCCGTTAATTTCTCCCGGATCACGGTGAAGGTCGCAATCGCCAGGATCAGGCCGATTGTCGGCGTGATCTGTATCCACCCCGTCGTGACGCCGCGCCGGCTGGCGGGCACGAATTCCGCCATATAGACCGCCGCGCCCGCGTACTCACCGCCAACGGCAAGGCCCTGCACGACGCGCAGGGCGACGAGCATGGCGGGCGAAATCCATCCGACTTCGGCGAAGGTTGGGATCAGGCCGATGGTGAAAGTGGCAAAGCCCATGAATACGACGGTGATAAGGAAGGTGAGTTTGCGTCCGATCGTATCGCCGAGCTGGCCGAACAGCAGGCCGCCGATGGGGCGCACCATGAAGCCGAGGGCGTAGGCAGTGAACGCGGACAGGAAACTCGCGGTCCCGTACTCGACGGGAAAGAATATCTTGGGAAGATACGGGGCGAGAGCGATGCAAAGATAGAAGTCGTACCACTCGAAAACGGCGCCGGCCGCGGTTGCGGCAAGAATGCCGCGTGTACCGCGCGCTGCCTGCACGGTTGCGGTGTCCATCGAATTTTATCCTTTTCCCATCCTGGCTTGCTCGATGGCTTATAGACCGGCCATGAGCAATTCAAGCGGGAACGGAAATAGCGCCGGCGATTTTCGCTTTACTGCGCCGTTGGTTAGAGTGTTTTTCCGTCAGCGGGAAGCAGCTGGGCGGGGGAACGTGGACCCTCCAGCAGCCCGGCGAGAGTCCGCAGCGCCTGCTCCTTCGCTTGCGCCGAGGCCGCGAAGATCTCGTCCATCCGCCTGAAATCGAGCACCTGGAACAGGCCCACGGCCGGGCGCAAGAGCAGATCGGGTGCGGAAAATTTGAGCTTGGCGTTGACGATTGAGCGAAGCGCCAACTGCTGGGCGCCGAGCAGCGTCTCGATCGGCTTCGGGAAGCCGCGCCTCTCCTCGCTGACCCCGCCGCTTACATCCACCGCGATGCAAAAATCGGTGTGGGCGGTAAGCAGGTCGAAGGGCAGCGGGTTGACAAAGCCGCCGTCGATCAGGATGTGCCCGTCGAGCTGAACCGGCGTCAATAGCGCGGGCAGAGCGGCACTTGCGGCAATGGCGGGAAGCAGAGGCCCGCTCGTGCTCACATATTCGCTTTGGGTCACGAAGTCGGCCGCCACCGAGCGGAAGGGGATTTCCAGGGCCTCGAAGGTCTTGGGCAGGTCCGCCGGCAGCACCAGCTCGAAAATCCGCTCCGACTTGAAAAGTGCGGGCGAGCCGGGCCGCCAGAAATCCCAGAACCTGCCCTGCCAGCGGAAATAGAGGTGTCTCAGGAGCGCGCCGCGCCGCGCGAAGGCGGCCTTGCAATAGAGCCGGATTTCGCTGGCGGGCATTCCGGCGGCATAGGCGGCGCCAACGAGCGCGCCGATGCTCGTACCCGCGATCATGGCGGGCTTTATGCCAAGCTCGTCGAACGCCTCGAGAATGGCGATATGCGCAAGCCCGCGCGCGCCGCCGCCGCCCAGCGCCAGCCCGATCCTCATGGGGTGCGCCTCCCGGGTGGCGCGCAGACGGAAGCGAATCTCCCCTCACCCCAGCCCTCTCCCCATGGGAGAGGGAGTTCGCTCGCAGCGGTTGAGAGGGCGTCCCCTCTCCCATCCATATCCGCTTGCGGATATGGATACTTTTGAGTGGCAAGCTCGCCAAGGCGAGCTTGCGTGGGAAAGGGACAGGGTGAGGGGAGATTCCCCCCGTTATTCACGCCCCCCCGCTCCGTCACGGCGCGGCCTTCCGGTTCAGCGAGCGCCAGCCGATGTCGCGGCGGCAGAACCCGCTGGGCCATTCGATCGCGTCGACGGCGGCATAGGCGCGGGCGCGCGCTTCCTCCGCATCCTTGCCCACCGCCGACACGTTCAGCACGCGCCCGCCTGCCGCGAGGATTTCGCCAGCACAGCCAGCGGAGGTGCCGGCGTGGAACACGGTGGCGCCCGGAAGCTTGCCCGCCCCGTCCAGCCCGCAAATAACGGTGCCCTTCCGGTAATCGCCCGGATATCCATTGGCGGCCATGACCACGGTCGTCGCAGCGTCTTGCGACCATTCCAGTTGGATTGCGGAAACGTCGCCCGCCGCAGCGGCCTTGAGCGCCGGCAAAAGATCGGACTTGAGCCGCAGCATCAGCACTTGGCACTCGGGATCGCCGAAGCGCACGTTGTACTCGATCAGCTTCGGCCCCTGCGCCGCGATCATCAACCCGGCATAGAGCACACCCTGGAACGGCGTGCCGCGCGCACGCATGGCGTCGAGCGTCGGCGTTATAATCTCGCGCATGATTTGGTCTTGCAGCGCCGGAATCATCATCGGGGCTGGCGAAACGCAGCCCATGCCGCCCGTGTTGAGGCCGGTATCGCCATCGTGGGCGCGCTTGTAGTCCTGGGCGCTCGCCAGCGGCAGGGCACGCGTGCCGTCGCAGAGCGCGAAGAAGCTCGCCTCCTCGCCAACCAGCATCTCCTCGATCACGACCGAATTGCCGCTTTCGCCGAACGCACCGCCGAAGCACGTCTCGATGGCGGCCTCCGCCTCGGCCAGCGTCTCGCACATGATGACGCCCTTGCCCGCGGCGAGCCCGTCGGCCTTGACCACCAGGGGAGTGCCTTGCGCCCGCACATACGCCAGCGCCGACGCGCGGTCCTTGAAATAGCCGTAGGCGGCGGTTGGGATGCCGCGCTCGTCGCAAATCGCCTTGGTGAAGGACTTCGAGGCTTCGAGTTGCGCCGCCGCTTTCGACGCGCCGGACACGGGGATGCCGGCGGCGCGAAGATCGTCGGAAAGCCCCGCCACCAGCGGCGCCTCCGGCCCCACCACCACAAGGCCGATGCCCGCCTTCCGGCAGAACGCCACCACGCCCGCGCTATCGCTCACGTCTATGGGCGCGGGCGTTGCCACCGAAAAAATGCCCGCATTGCCGGGCGCACAATAAAGGGTCTCAAGCTCCGGGCTTTGCTTGAGCTTCCATGCCAGCGCGTGTTCGCGGCCGCCGCCGCCGATGAGTAGGATGTTCATGGGCTGCGTTTTAACACGAAATGGCGGACTGGCGATGCCTCTGCCACAAAAGTCCACGGCAAAGCGATTGCGAGCGGCGTGGATAACTCTGCGCCAGTGGTCAAAGTCCAGCGCTTGGTGGCAAATGGGTAGGATTCGAGCCAAATGCCCCACTTCGGCCAATTGGCAAACTAAGGCCGATTCCGGAAGTAGCTGGTCTCGAAAACTTCGCTAACTGCGATTCTCGCTTTCGCATCCCATAGCGGGCCGCCATTGGGAGCGGCGACGGCAGCGTCAGGCGCGGGAGGGGCGGTGCCGGGCGGCTAACGCTTTTCTTGGGATGTTGACCTCGGATCTGTTAGAATAACCTCAGGCAACGAGGCATGCGAACGAATGACCGCAACGCTTACAATCGAACTCAAGCCCGAGGTGGGGCAAAAGCTTTCCGAACTGTCGGCGCGCACCCGTCAGTCCGCCGCCGCGCTGGCGGCAGAGGCGGTGGCGTCCTATGTGGAGCGCGAAAGCCATATTTTGGATGCCATCGCGCGCGGGCTTGCCGATATGAAGGCGGGCCGGCTCGTGCCACACGATGCGGCCATGGATGAACTTGACGCAACGATTGAATTTGCGGCGGAAAGCAAGTGAGCAGGCCGGTTCTCTGGTCACGCGCGGCGCTGGACGATCTGAAGAGTGCCGTGTCGTATATCGCGCGGGAGAATCCCGAAGCGGCCAGAAAGGTTGCGGTAGCGATCCGCGAGGCTGGCACAAAACTTGGCGTTCACGGCACCGGCCGGAGAGGCAGAGTGGACGGCACATTCGAGAAATCCATTGCGGGGCTGCCGTACATAGTCGCCTACGCGATCGAGGTAGGCGCCGGAACTGGGCGCATCGTCATTCTTCACGTCATCCATACAGCGCGCGATTGGCCTGCGGGGGGGGCTGGCCCAATCCTTGAGGCATGGGGGTATCGGAGCGCCGGGTTTCAAACAGGAGAAATGCCCGCAGCCAGCTCAAACCGCCATTTTCGAAAACGACAGAGACTATTTGCGCCCAAACCGAGGCTATCGCTTTGGTGCCGGGTTGCTGACAGGAACCGCTCTGAGATCCCGAAGCTGCCATGGCAAGAACGGTGTAGCGAGGCCCCAGACACAGCCGCTACCGACTCATCGCAACCTTAGGAACCGGGTGCCAGGCATCGGATTTCGACCGGCAGGCGAACCGACGGAGATGGAGTGCCATGACCGGACGTAGGTATCGCAGCCCAATCGCGGAGGCCCTGCACGAGGGCATCCGCGGCATGCGCCGCCTCGGTCTGGTGGACAAGAGGACCATGCGGGAATTCGGCGTGCGCTGCCTGACAAAGGTGGAGGAGCTTTCCGGCGCGGAGATCGCAGCACTTCGCGAGCGGGAGGGGATCAGCCAGGCGGTGCTTGCGCACGCGCTCAACGTGACGGCGAACTACGTGAGCCAAATGGAGCGGGGCGCCAAGCATCCCCGTGGATCGACGCTCAAGCTGCTGTCGCCCATCAAGAGCAAGGGGCTGGACGCGGTATTGTAATGGGCGCTTGCGGCAAGGGAGGCCGTGGGCGCGGATTTTGAATGTACCCAAGCTTTGGCGGCAGGGGCGCCGGCGTGCCGGTTGGTCGCCATCGCGCGAAGTTTAAGGAACGGTTCCGTTTGCGTAATGCGCTATCATGCTTAACACAGTTATAGTAAACGCACGGGCTGCCGTTCTTTTTTCGCTGGAATTCCGCGAAATTTTTCCCGCTTTTGCCCGATTTCCGCGATTCAAGAATCCCTTTAAATATGCCGGCAGATCGCAAATTAACCATATCAGCGGCGCAGCGCCGAACATAATGTCAGAATTATTCCTTTCAGCTCCACGCGTTATGCAACTTAACTGTTTTGCAAAACACTTATGCTAAATTGAAACAACATCGAAAGGCGCTTGTTTCCGCCCTGGAAACCGCCAAATACTGTTAACAGGATCTAAACGCGATGGGGCCTTCGACACCTGGCATGATATATATATTTACTTGTCCCGGACCGGCAGTAAGCCTTGAGCGGCCGCTTTGGATGGCTATCGGCGCTGGCTGAGCCGTAGCTGCGGCGCTTTGCCCGCCCTTCTCATCCAGAAGCAGGCCTTGCCAAAACTCTTTTTCGTCGATGAACTTTAAGGCTCCGTATACTGTGACAGCGCTGCTCCGGCCTGGCATCCCGGCCAAAAAGCGAAAGGACCCCCATGATCGACCTCTACTATTGGCCGACACCCAACGGCCACAAGATCACGATGTTTCTGGAAGAAACGGGGGTGCCGTACAAGATTGTGCCGGTGAACATCGGCACGGGCGAGCAGTTCAAGCCGGAGTTCTTGGCGATATCGCCAAACAACCGCATGCCGGCCATCGTCGACCATGCGCCGAAGAGTGGCGACATGCCCATAACTGTGTTCGAATCCGGTGCAATTCTACTTTACCTTGCCGAGAAGACCGGGAAGTTCATTCCAGTAGGCGTGCGCGGGCGCGTCGAGGTCATGGAATGGCTGATGTGGCAGGTTGGCGGGCTTGGGCCGATGCTGGGGCAGAACCACCATTTCTCGCAATACGCGCCGGAGAAAATTCCCTATGCCATCGACCGCTATGTGAAGGAAACGAACCGGCTCTATGGCGTCCTCAACAAGCGCCTGGCAGGGCGGGCCTTTGTCGCGGGCGATTACTCCATCGCCGACATGGCCTGCTATCCCTGGATCGTGCCTTATGAGCGGCAGGGCCAGAAGCTTGCGGATTTCCCGCACCTTGAGCGCTGGTTCGAGGAGATCAAGGGTCGGCCGGCGACGGTTAGGGCCTATGCGCTCGCGAAGGAGATCAATCCGCAAGCGGGCCAGCCGATGAGCGAGGAGGCTAAGAAGGTGCTGTTCGGCCAAACCGCGGCTGTGCTGGAAAGCTAGCGGGCGTGCACTGCGGTCCCCCATCGCGAGGCGGCCACTGGCCGCCCCGGCAATCCTAGGCCCGCCGTGGAGCCGATCACGAAAAAGAAGAATGCCCGCTTCGGACTGGACGCGGGAGCGGGCAGCGCGCATCTCTCCATCACCTTGAATAGCAGCTTCCGAGGAACCGCCATGGCCGAAGGCACGAACCGCCAGATCATCCTTGTATCGCGCCCGCATGGCGAGCCCGCGCCGGAAAATTTTAAGCTCGCCGAGGCTGCGATCCCTGCCATCGGCACGGGCCAGATCTTGCTCAAGACCAAATATCTCTCGCTCGATCCATACATGCGCGGCCGCATGAGCGACGCGAAATCCTATGTGCCGCCCTTCGCCATCGGCGAGCCGCTGGGCGGCGGCACGGTGAGCGAGGTGGTGGCCTCGAACAACCCGGACTATGTCCCAGGCGATATCGTGCTGGCATTCGGCGGCTGGCAGGAATACGCGGTCTCCGACGGGGCCGGGCTGCGCAACCTCGATCCGGCGGCGGCACCCGTTTCAACCGCGCTGGGCGTGCTGGGCATGCCCGGCTTGACCGCCTATGCCGGCCTTATGAACATCGGCCTTCCCAAGCCGCGCGAAACGCTGGTGGTTGCGGCGGCGGCGGGGCCGGTGGGTTCGGCGGTGGGGCAAATCGCCAAGATCAAGGGCTGCCGGGTGGTTGGCATCGCCGGCGGCCAGAAGAAGGTGGACTATCTCAAGGAAGAGCTTGGTTTCGATGCCGCCATCGACCACCGCTCGCCCCACCTGAAAGAGGAACTCAAGGCAGCCTGCCCGAATGGCGTCGACATTTATTTCGAAAATGTGGGCGGAGCTGTTTGGGACGCTGTATTTCCGCTCCTCAACAACTTTGCGCGCGTGCCGGTCTGCGGCCTGGTTGCCAGCTACAACGCCACCGCGCTGCCCGAGGGGCCGGACCGGTCTGTGTTGCTCATGCGGGCGATTTTGACGAAGCGGCTGCGCATCCAGGGCTTCATCGTCTTCGACTTCGCCCACCAGACGCAGGAATTCCTGTCCGAAGCGCAAGTGTGGATCGGCGAGGGCAAGCTCAAATACCGGGAAGACATCGTTGAAGGCCTCGAAAACGCGCCGCAATCCTTCATCGGCCTGCTCAAGGGCACGAACTTCGGCAAGCTTCTAGTGAAGGTTTCCGATTGAGACGCTGCGGCCTTTTTCAATCGAACCGCGCCAAATATAGGATTTTTGGCATGTTAAATCAGGTAGAGCTGCAATCGCTAATGTACTCGTGGTTGCATTGCCATCCCGGTCGAAATTTTACCTTAGCGTTGCCATAATGCGCCATTAGTAACAGCGCAAGGTTAGGCAGTAGCGTAGGGATGTTTCTATGGCCGAGTGGCGTGATATCCTCGACAGGGCGGCAGATAATCTCTCCATCGATCCAAGGTCCCAGGCCTCGTTCCGGCAGCAGCCGGCGATGAGGCAGGGCTCCTTTATAGCGAGCCGCAATCTTCTGGCCCGTGAGCTTGAAGCGGCCTCCTATCCAGCGCAGGCGCCGGCCCAAATGAGGCATCCACAGCACCGTGAGCGCGCGATGGCGGTTCCGGGCCGGGCGTCCATAACGCAATCCATCGGCCTGCCGGTCCAGGCAGCGCCGCAGGCGGCCGCGAAAAAAGGCGGGGCGGCGCGTGAGCTTGCCACGCTTTCGATTTCCGTCGGGATCGTGGCCATGGCGGTCTACGGATTTTTCGTTCTCCTGCACTAAGGGCTCGACGCGCAATAAGCGCGCCATCTTGCTTGTCTTTTTGTCCGTCCGCGGCGTAGCGGAAAGGGTTACATACTTCGGTATGCGCCCCTGTTCGCGCCAGGCGGACGAACAAAAATCCCGCGCCATCCGACGCGTTTATTTCGCATCGAGCCCTAAAGCCAGTTGCATACGGGAATGGCGCGGGCGATATCAGTCGCGGGCGGGAAATCCCCGTTACCGCTTCGTAATTTCTTGTATAGACGCGCCCCATGCCTTCAAAACCGACGGTGCTGCCTGGACGGCGCCTCCCCCAGCCGATCGAGCACGCCGAAGAGGAGCGCGCTTTCGATAAGGTATGGGTTCGCGACCTCGTCTTGCCCATGCGCATCGGCGTGTGGAGCGAGGAGCACAATCTCGCGCAGCGCGTTCGCTTCACCGTCGAGCTTTGGGCATGCGGCAGCGGGCACCGGCCGGGCGACCTTTCGAGCGTGATCTCCTACGATTTTATCATCGACGGCATCAGGGAAATCGCAGGCCAGGGCCATATCCTTTTGACCGAGACGGTTGCCGAGCGCGTTGCCGCGCATTGCCTCTCGCACAGGCGCGCGGAAAAGGTGCGCGTCATGGTCGAGAAGCTGGACCGCGTTCCTGGCGCCTCGCTCGGCTGCGAGATCATGCGCCTGAAGTCCGATGCCGGGTGCAGGCAGGATTGATGCCAAATTCTGCCGGGAATTGAGCGCGGGCAGGATTTTCCGGTTTGCGTTCGCATGGCGTTTCATTATTTGACCGGGTGCGCGCCGCCCAGTGCCGGTGCTGAGCCTTGCAAGGGAGAGAGTGATCGAAGCGATTGAAATTCCAGCCGAATGGGCGCCGCAGAAAGCCGTGTGGACCGCATGGCCCGCGAACTTAAGCGAATGGAACGGCGACCTCGAAACGCCGCGCCGCGATGTGGCGGCGCTCGTTTGCGCGCTGGCGGATTGCGGCTTGGTGCGCCTGCTCGTGAATGGCGCGGAGGCCGAGGCGTCGGCCCGCAAGCGGCTCGGCGGCGCGGCGGAGATTCATCAGGCCCGGTACGGCGACATCTGGCTGCGCGACACCGGCCCGATCTTCGCGCGGGCGGGCGGCAAGCCGGCGGCGCTGCGCTTCAAGAACAACGCCTGGGGCGGGAAGTTCGACCTGCCGGACGACGCGACCGTGGGCGGCGAGATCGCGGCGCTCGCGGGCGTGCCCGAGCGGCAGTTCGATTTTGTGCTGGAAGGCGGCGCCATCGAGCATGACGGCGCGGGCACGGTTCTGACCACGGCGCAGACGCTGCTCAACGCCAACCGCAATAATTGGAGGAAAGAGGACGCCGAGGCAGCGCTGGCGGAAGCGCTGGGCGCAAGCCAAGTGGTCTGGATCGACGAGGGCTTGGCGAACGACCACACCGACGGCCACATCGACAATCTCGCGCGCTTCGTTGCTCCGGGGCTGGTTGTCTGCCAAGCGCCCGTGGGCGAGGACGATCCGAACGCCGGCGTGCTGAACGCCATCGCGCGCACCCTAAGCGAGGCCAGCGACGCGGGCGGGCGCAAGCTCGAAATCGTCCGTATTCCGGGCGTAGGGCGCTATCGCAATGCGGCCGGCGAAACGTCCCCCGCCTCGCATATGAATTTCATCGTCGCGAATGGCGTGGTTGCCGTCCCCGTATATGGCACGCAGTCGCAGGACGCCGCACTTGGCATGCTGCGCGAGCTGTTTCCGGGCCGCAAGGTCATCGGCCTACCGTCGCAAGGGCTGCTCGGCCACGGCGACGCGGGCGGCGGCTCGTTCCATTGCATCACCCAGCAGGAGCCGCTGCCATGACGGCGCGAACGCTGACGGTTGCAGCCATCCAAACCGCCCATGGCCCGGACATGGCCGCCAACATCGCCAAGACGGAAGCGCTCATCCGCGAGGCCGCGCGGCAAGGCGCGCAGGTGATTTTGCCCCCCGAAC
>Ga0182021_10010031_pt1 | contig 11233 bp, 7 predicted proteins | sample 612E3MmetaG_FD_120493 | JGI IMG/M metagenome (GOLD analysis project Ga0182021, IMG submission 120493) | Permafrost microbial communities from Stordalen Mire, Sweden - 612E3M metaG (Illumina Assembly) | ecosystem: Environmental > Terrestrial > Soil > Wetlands > Permafrost | place: Sweden...
ATACCATTATATGTATTGCTTGTAGGTAATGGATTTTGCCAGAACCACGTTGATTGAGCATTAACATGATTATTTAAAAACCATACTACCATGGTATAAATTAAACACATTAATACTTTTCTTCGAATAAATGTTTTTTCCATAGGTTTTTAATTATTGTATTAGAGAAATCCTTTGCTTTTAGCAATTGTTATTTTAACTAAATATTTTTTTGAGGAATGCTTTTTATAAACCTATCGATTCGATGGTATTTATTAATACACTATTATAAGACCAATTTAAGTGTCTAAATTTAAGTAAAGAAATGAATTAGATTTGTGGTCTCTTATACACGCACTTTTTTATTTTAACGCTAACTAATTCTAATACTAATAGATTTAATAATCAAGCGATATTTAAAGTAGGATAAAGAGTTAATATTGAGATTATGAATAATAATAAAAGCCGGAAACAAAACCCCCGGTATTAATAATAATTTTAAAAGAGTTTTTATTTCACCAGTATTATCTTCTTCGTTTCGCTGAATCTTTCTATAGTTAATCTATAAAAATGTACTCCGCTAAAGAAAAAACAAGAACTATTTTAAATATCCCCAGTTATCCAAACTGGTGCAACCTTCGATTTTGCCTCGTTTCCCAAGTTTTTTTTGAGCCTGCCTCACGATTGCCTCACTACAAAATATTTAATAATATAAACAATAGGTAAATTATTTGGAATGGATTTATCATGTTCCTATACAATAATAAAAAAAGCCGGAAGTAAAACCTCCGGCTTTCTTTCTAGATTGAGGATATCAAATTAATATGTTGTAAAAAATATATTATTTTTCAATATATGTATCACAATTACTTGTTCTTTATTACTTTTTTGATTTTGAGCCGTCAAGTTTTAAATCATAGGTGACTTTTGAGTTATTTTTATCTACCTTCTTATCGTGCCTTAATCCTTGATTTGGACCTGCAAGAAGCGCCGGTTTTTGTACTGAAAGGTTCCTATTGTTCCAGGCGATTGAACGGTCGAGTGCGTCTACTGTACCGTCTCCGTTTAAATCTGATGCATAAACTCCCGACAGATTTCTCTCATTCCAGCATACTGACCTGTCAAGTGCGTCAACACTTGCATCCTGATTTACGTCGCCGCTGATGATGCACCATTTCGAACCGACAAGTAACATATTACTGCCAAATGCCTGCGTTGCTGCACTTGTAAAGTCGTATGTTAACGTCGAGCTGGTGAATGTCTGCGGTGTAGCACTCCAAGTCTCAAGTCCATTATCAAATTTCAGGACGATATAATATGGTGTTCCATTTACTGCTTTCGTGAATACCGGATTGCTTACTCCAGATGTATTTATAAGTAAAGTTTGGGAATCAACTAAAGCATATGGTGTTGTAGAATTGTGTAATTCTACTAATACGTTCTTCGGCACCATTGTTGTACCATTGTAATTTCCCGATAATAATGCTGTTAGGCCAAGATTAAATATGGCAGGAGCAATAGGCGTAAAAGCAATTCCTCTAAAAACTTTGTTGGTACCGGCTGTAGCTATTACAGATGCAACAGAACCTGAACCAATATCAGTAACTACATAAATTTTACTATCTGTCCCTGTTTCATATATTACCGGATTTGCTCCTGACCAATCTACAGTTATACCTCTGCATCCGATACTCGTAGAAGGATTTAAAGTATATTGTAATGTCCATGTTCCTCCACTGAGAGTCCATTTTTGAATTCCGCCACTTGCACTTGCTCTATCATCAGCAACATAAATAACATCACCGGAGGAATTTATTGAAAAGCCGTACGATGAAGGTCCTGAAGTAGTTGGGAACCCGTTTAAAAGAGTGGTTGTTTGTCCAGTGGTTGTGGGAAGACCAGTCCCAATTGAACTGACTCCCTGGAAAGTCCCGGAAGCAGATGTTGCATATAATTGTGAGTTAAAAATATTAACACAGCGAATGTTAGTAGGAGTACTGCTTAATTGAACTGATGTCCCCGAAGTACTCCCGAGCGTTACATACCTAACACCTCCTAATGAGGAAGTTGAAGCTGTGCCTGAAGTCCAAAAAGCAGTTCCATCGTTCGTTACTGCACCTCTTATATTATTTGTATTATATCCGTTAGTTTGAGGTATTTTTGTCGTCGTATTAATATTGCCAAGATAATCTACTCTTGCAATTACTCTGTCTATACCTGCTGCGGATACTATTCCTACATAACCAACTGCAGTGTCATAACCCGCTAAACACAGATATAATTTATCAGGTGAAAGTGTTAACGCACCTTCTGAATTAGCTGAACCGGAATTTACAAATCTATAATTTGAGCCGTTTACGGAGGTTGGTAAGCTGATTGATTGAACTAATCCACCGGATGTTGTATATTCATCGAGGAATACAGGTGCAGATGCATTAGAAAGAGGAGTCACGCCGTCTCCTATCCTGACAACAACAATATTTCCGGATGTAAATTGAGAAAATGATTGTCCGATAGTAAAAAGTGTAAAGAATAAAATAAAGGAAATTATTTTTTTCATATTGTTAAAAATTTATTGGAATTAATAAATATTATTAAAAAAATTTTACACATCTGTAATATTCAAATAATAATAGTTAAATAATTTATGCAACCAATCACCTTAACAGTGTTATATTCCTTTTGTTTTTAACTATTTATTTTTTGAAACTTTCTTTGCATTCGAGCCGTCAAGCTTCAAATCATACTTGCCTTTTAAGTTATCTGTGTTACTCTTATTATTTTGTTTTACCGACGGTCTTGCCATAAGTGCCGGTTTCTGTACTGCAAGGTTTCTGTTGTTCCAGGCGATTGAACGGTCGAGTGCGTCCACTACACCATCTCCGTTTAAATCTGTTGCATATACTCCACTCAGATTCCTCTCATTCCAGCAAGCTGACCTGTCAAGTGCATCTACACAACAATCCTGATTTGCATCTCCACTGATTATACACCATTTTGTCCCGACAAGTAACATATTACTGCCAAATGCCTGCGTTGCTGCACTCGTAAAGTCGTATGTTAACGTCGAGCCAGTGAATGTCTGCGTTGTGGCACTCCAGGTCTCAAGACCGTTATCAAATTTTACAACAATATAGTACGGAATGCCTTTTGCCGCATTCGTGAAAACAGGAGTGCCGGTTCCTGATGAGCTCAAACCAATAGTCTTAGATTCAACCAACGCGTAAGGTGTCGATGCATTATGTAATTCAACTGTGACATTTTTGGGCACCATCGTTGTTCCATTGTAATATCCGGATAACAATGCTGTAACTGCAAGCGATAGAGAGGATATGGTTCCCGGGAAATCGGCTTTGAGTACGCTAGCTTCAGCACCCGAACAGATTCCTTTTGTACTATCAATAAAATAAAGAGCATTTAAATCACTGCTGATTGCAGTGTATTGTCCGAACCAGTTGAGGCCTTTATTCGGAGAGTAAAATATTCTGCCAAGATCTCCGCAGACATAAATTCTGTTAGTGTCAATAATCGCTGCATCCTTGAAATTCAAAACCGAGGGAAAGGAAACACTTATATTATTCCAGGTCTGTCCCTTAGTTCTGGAATACATTACAAGATTCGAATCACCCGATAACAAAAGATATGAATCTCCGGATTTTTTCAAACTATAAATATTTTTCGTTGTGCCTGTAATTACCGGTGACCACGAAGCGCCTGAATTGGTGCTTGTATATACCTTACCGTTACTGCCTGCGGTAACAAGTTCTGCTGTTCCGAATACCTCAAGAGCATTAAGATTTACTGCGGTATCAATTGCAGATGAAGACCATGCACTTCCCCCATTGGTTGTGTGAATTACGCATCCATTATCCCCGACTGCCCATCCTTCATTTGCATTAATAAAATTTATTGAATTTAGTTTTTGTGTAACACCGGTTAGAAGCGAAGTCCAGCTATTTCCTGAATTACTGCTTTTAAAGACATGTCCTGCTTCACAGGCAGCATATAAAACAGTACCGCTGACCGCAAGTTTATAAAGATATAAATTATTTCCTATAGTAGAACTTGTCCAGTTTAGTCCTCCGTTCACTGTTTTTAAGATAATTGATTGCTCACCTACCATATATCCGGTATTCGCATTTGCAAATTTTATATCATACAATCTTTGCCAATAATTGTTCGGTATTTTGAACCAGAACTGAGCGGGATATTCTGTCGGATAAAAAAATGCGATTACACTATTTGCAGTGCAATAAGACTGATTGAAATTATCAATAATAATAGTATTGGAATATGGATTTATTGAAGACTGCTGCATATCAGTCCACGAACTTCCCTTCCAGCAATATGATCTCACCAATCTTTCATCCTGAACACCGCTTTGAACTTCACAATTAATGGCTGGTTGTTTAATATAGTCAAGATATTCTAGCTGGATTTTAGCATTAAATGTAGCCGATGCAGGATAAGGAGTTATTTTGTAATATCTTTTTATGAAACGCTTGGATGTTTGATCCGGAATATTAGTATAAGTACTGTTTTTATATACTCTCACCTGGATACTATCGAGATTAAGAGATTTAAAAGTCATAGTTGCAATCGAAAAACCACCGTAATCGATAAATCTGTATGGAACATTCAACTGTGTAGGATGAATGGTCGCAATATCCCAATCTCCCGACGGTGCATTGACATAAGTATTATAAATAAAATTCTTCCTCGCATTTATGAAATATTTAATTTCTTCTATATTCTCATTAAAATCCTGAACCGTTCCCCATTTTAAAGGATCATTTGCCACTTCATTTGCGAGAAGATTTTTCAGGCTGTCAATTTTCGGGTAATAAATCTGTTCAGTGTATACACTGTCAATAATATCTTTTACCCTTTGTTTTAGAATTGGACCTGTAACAGCATTATTAATTACTCTGTCTTTTAAAACATTATCAGGACCGTTAAAAGTCGGTAAATCATAACAAAAGCCATCATTCAGTTCATCATCAGGATAAGGTATTGAACCGTCGCCATCGCGTCCGAATGCCATGTCATAATCCCAGGGAATAATGTACCATTGCTTATTTGCTTTAGTTGTATCTCTGTATAAATCATAATTTGCAGTGTAACAATCACTCATTTGAACCAGACAATTGATGGCAAGCCAGTTATAGACCGAGTTAACTTCAAATGTATTGTTCAGCCATGCCGGAAAATTTGCTTCAGATGTATTATTCAATTCTGTAATCATATTTTGCAGATCTGTATAGTAGTTTGTATCACCGACTTGCTTGGTATAATACAATTTGAGTTTGTTTAATGTTTGTATTGTAAGGTCCGCCTTTGAATAATCTCCGTTAGCTTCATATGTAGGTCCCGAAGCCCTGCCCCGAAGTGTATAGAAATATTTATCTATATTATCAATCCAGAGATAAACACCTTTTGGAACATCATTTATGGTGAAGGAAACAAAACAAAGAGGATCAGGAGCAATACTATTTACCCTTTTGAATAAATCCCAGCAAAGTTTTTCCCGTATAAATGATTTATCTGTAAACATAGGATTCATTTTAAATGACTTCATTCCATTCCACAGACTTGAAAATTTAATTCTGAATCCTTTTTTAGGAAATAACCTCGTGGTAGCTCCTTTGAATCTGATTAAGGCGTCATTCCTGTCAGGATAACCGGGACACTTGAATACGCAGGAATAATAATCAGTAGCATAAGGATCCCTGATGTAAAGACTGTCATAATCTGCCGGAGCCATCGTCACATTATAATTAACAACCTGAGATGAAGAATAGTCCGGAAGAAAGAAAAGGGCTAAAAGAAGTAAAAAAATAATCTTTTTCATGGCTTTATTATTATTAAATTAATAAAAGCATTATTTTATATGCTTTTATTTGAGTAAATAAATTGAAAAAAATAATTTAATTGTTTTCACAACCAAATATTTAAATATGTAAATATGTCTTTTAAAAAACCTATCGGTTCGACGGAAATTATATACACCATATTATAAGGCCACTTCAAGTGTCTGCACCGAAAAAATAAATTAGATTTGTGGTCTCCTAAACACGCACTTTTTTATAATAACGCTTTCTACTAATAACGCTGTCTAATTTTAATTCTACTAAATTCAATAGTCAAGTGTAATTTAAAGTAGGATAATAATTTAAAAATTCAATTTTCTACAATAAAAATATCGAAAATCAAAGCTCCGGGAATTTATGTTGGGGTTTAAAGAATTCTCAATTAAATTCCTGGATATTAGAGAAGTTGGAAAATGATTTATCTAATTAATGTTATTTCCGTCCCAAACCAACTGTACCAGCAAAAATAAGCCGAACCCTTATTTTAAACGAGTTAATTTTTTACTTTCTAATTCAATTCTATTTTAATTCTGAAAATCATTTAACTGCTGTTATCAAATCAAGTTCTTTTCTGAATGCTGATATATATTCGGGTGTGGTTCCGCAACAGCCTCCTATGATGCTGACTCCTGAATCTATGAGTTCTTTGATATGCGAAGACATGAATTCTTCAGATTCAGGAAAAATTAGATTTCCTTTTTTAACTTCCGGAAGACCAGCATTTGACTGAATGATAAGTGGCAAATCAGAACATTTCCTGAATTCTTTTGCAATATCTATCATATCCATTATTCCATATCCACAGTTTGAACCGATTATATCTGCTCCGGCATTTTTCAATTCTTCAGCCGCCTTTGCTATCGTTACTCCCATAATAGAATAATATCCTCTTTTTGTTTTTTCAAACGTCATTGAAGCAATTACCGGAATATCATTCTTTATTTCCTTTGCGGCTTTTACAGCAAGAACTGCTTCAAGTATATCTGACATCGTTTCTATGCTAATAATGTCCGAACCTGAATCAATCAATGCCGTGACTTGTCTGAAATAACTTTCATAAAGCTGATCTTCTGTTAATTCTCCAAGTGGATAAATCATTTTTCCCGAAGGACCTACGGAAGCATTTACATATGCTTTTCCTTCAACAATTTGTTTAACCGCGAATACAGCATTTCTGTTTATTTCTTCAGTTTTATTTTCCAATTCGTAATCAGCAAGTTTTAACGGAGAAGCACCGAATGTATTTGTCTGAATTAGATCCGCACCTGCATCGAGATAGGTTTGGGCAATTTCTTTCAACAATTCCGGGTTATCCAGATTGAATGTTTCGGGACAATTACCCGATTTAAGTCCTTTTGACATAAGCATAGTACCCATCGCCCCATCTGATAGCAGGATTTCACCTGATTTGATACGCGATAAAATGTTCTGCATAGTTATTATATTAAATTATTTTTTCTTTATAGTAAGCTTTCTTGCTGTTTCTACAGCATTCGCTGCATCTAAGCTGTAAGCATCTGCACAATTTCTTTTCGAGATTCTCAAGCAGGGTCAACGCTTCTTCAATGATTTGAGTTATTAATTCATCTGAAAGGAATTTTAATTTTGGTCTCAGCAAGTCATATTTTAGAATATTTACTTTAATCCGTATTCATCTATTAAATAAACAAGTGATGCAATCGAAGCGCTTCCGAGCTGCATTTCCCTTCGATTTACATTCTCAAAAACATCATTTGAAGAATGGTGAAAATCAAAATACCTCTGAGAATCCACGTCAAGACCTATCAGGGGAATTTTCTGGTCTTTCAGATACCAGACATCGACTCCGCTGCCACCTTTTTCAAGATAATAAATTCCATACGGAAGAAGAAGAGGATGCCAGCTTTGAATTTTCGCTCTGGCAGTATCATTTGCATCTATTGAAAAACCAAACGGAGTAAATCCCCCGCCGTCAGACTCAATAGCAGCGATGTGTTTCTCATTTTTTGCTTTGACTATTTCCGCATATTTTTTTGCACCCCGCTGGTTAATTTCCTCATCCATAAAAGCAACAAACCTTATTGTATGTCTTGGTTTGACATCCAAATCTTTGAAAATTCTAAGCACCTCTATACACTGGGCAATCCCTGTCCCGTCATCGTGAGCACCTTCACCAATCTCCCATGAATCAGTATGCGCACCAATAAGAATGATTTCATCAGGATATTTACTTCCTTTAATCTCTCCTATCACATTGTAAGATTTTACCTCAGGATTTTCATGGCAGGTAGTTCTGATATAAACTTTTAAGGCAGGGTCCACTTTCAAAGAACTGCTTAATAAATCTGCATCTTTAGTGGAGATTCCAATTGCAGGAATTTTTTTTGTACTATCTTCGTAGCGAACGATACCTGTATGCGGATGTAAATCATATGCTACTGTTGCCGAACGAACAATAACCCCTATCGCTCCGAGTCTTCCTGCTTCTATCGCTCCGCGAACTCGCTGGTCGACTGCACTTCCGTAAGCAGAACCCGTGTTTATAAATCTCTGGTCTGCAGGGCGGTTAAAGAATACAATTTTTCCTTCTATATCTTCCCTGCCGAGTTTTTTTAATTCATCAAAACTCATCACTTCTATCACATTTGAAAGAATACCTTCGGATCCGGTTCCGACTGAAGTTCCGAGTGCACAGCAGTTCAGGTCAAAATTCCCTACTATTCCGGAAATTACAGAGGCAATTTCTTTATCCCCCCTTACCCATTGCCTGACCATACACTCCTGCAGATAAACAGAATCCAGTTTCATTTCTGTCAATAGATTGTAAAGCCAGTTAATTGCTTTTTCCGACTGAGGTGACCCGCATATTCTTCCACCGATATTTTTACATAAATAATTTAGATTATCATATGAAATTCTGCTTGTCAATGCTTCGCTGTAAATAGTACGTATATTTAAAGAATCGAAGTTTTGTGAATATGAGTTAAGAGAAAACATTAAAAAGCTAATAATTAATAGAGGTTTTATCCGCATTTTAGTTATGTTATAATTTGTTACAATTTAACATCTGATTTAATAACATTAAACTTATTTAATAGGAAACTTTGTATTTTCAGGAAGTCAAAATACTGAACACATTAAATTAATTTGACATGGGAAAATTTAAATTTCTATTTTTTGAATTAGGTAGAATTAATGAAAATGATTTAAAATAATTCCATGAATAGTTTTCAGATTTAAAGAAACTCATCGGATATTTTATGTTATCCGATAAGTTTCTTTTTAATCAATCAGAATTTTTATTTGAAATAATACCTTACCCCAAGTCCACTGTTTATGGTGAATTCAGTTAAAGGAGAAAGATCAAGTACAGGAACGACTTCCAGAAATATATCTACGGGTGCAGTACTGAACTGATAGACCAATCCCAAAGGGATTCGGGCTCCAAGTCTCGTCTCATTGGAGCCGCCTTCATTACCACTGAATTTTATTCGGCCGCCAATACCATAGTAAAACGGTAAGCTTCCCGGACCAGAACTAATTAAACTATTTGTATGCAGGAGATAATCGGCGTGAATATGCAAAGAATTGGATTTTACAAATGACCAGCCGGCACCTGCATCTATTGCGGTATTGGATGAAAGCCAGCTTTTAAATGATAATCCGGTCGGTTCACCGATTATTATACCGGCTCCAAAACCACTTTTCTGTGATTTAGCAACAGAACAGGAAAAAATTAAGATAATTATTGCAAAAATAATTTTTTTCATCTTAAATAGTTTAATTATTAAATGTAATTATAGTACAAATGTTTTATTCAGTGACAATAATAAAAAATCTAAAGCAAAAACAAAAGGAAAACCGTTTATTCAGACATCATCCGTAAAATCACTGAGATCCTTTTCTATCGAAAATTTCTTTTCATTGTATTCTTTCGATTTATTTTTTGGAACTGAGAGGCTGACCCATTCTTTTCTTTTCAGTAACTTAGCTGCGAATATTATCTGACCTACGTGATAAGCATAATGCGCAAGCTGTCTGTTGAGAGCCTCCATTACAGTATGCGCTTCATTACGGATATAGACAATAGACAAAAGGTCCTCGGGATTTATGGAATTGAATGCTGTAAAGAAACAGTCCCATCCTTCATTCCATTTAAACATTAATTCTTCCCGTGATTTCATATCATTTTCAAATTCTGCATCCCTGTCCCTCCATTCTTTCTCTCCATCGGAAGTAAAAAAATGAGTCCACCTCGATAACATATTTCCCCATAAATGTTTTATCACAACCGCTATCGAATTTGAATTTTTGTTAAATGCTTCGAATAATTGTTCCTCCTCTAACTGATCAATTGCCTGCTCACCGAGTTTTTTATAATAACGAAATAATTTTCCTATGTTTTCCAGATAAACGTTATTTATTTCGATGTCCATAATAAAATATTTAATTTTTTGAAATTACATTATTTTTTATTAAAATATTTTGCCATCGGTTCAAAATAAAATTTAACCCATCCTTCTTTATAGCTTTTTCCCTGACCACCGGGAATATTCCATTGCTTTAGGGTCAGCTTACATCCTTTAGCCGTATCTCCCAGAAGTATTTCCAGAATAGAATCCTCATCATCTTTGGGGAAATCTGTAGTTCTCCAGAATTGTAATATTCTTTTACCTTCATCCAGTTCTAATATTTCACCGCTGATATAATTATCCCATGCGGTAAATTTACTGCCGGTTTTGTTTTGAATTTTCGCTTTACCTCCTGTGAATGCTGAATGTTCCTTACTTGACAACCAGGCTTTATACAGTTTTCCCGAACTCACAGTAAAAGATTTAGATATTTGTATTTGCTCTTTTTTCATTTTAATAATTTATATTTATTCAGTGTTTTGCATAACCAATTTCTAAATCATGTTAAGTTTAAAGATAAATGTATTATTTATTTTTTTCAACCATTGAATTTACTGTTTCTTTAATTCCATCCCCGTAAGATGTTGGAGCGAAAGAAAATTTATTTTCAAATTTACTGCTATCGAAAATATAATCTGAATAACTCTGATATAACATTTCTTTGCTTTCACGAATATCTCCGTTAAATAAACCGGCTAATTGAAGCATCCATTTTGAAAGAACTGTATATTTTGGTTCGACACCAAATTCTTTTGCTGCTAATTCAATAAATTCTTTTCCGGTAGGAGGATTATTTTTTGTCGGAAGATGCCAAACCTGATTGTAGGCACTATCTGTATTTCCAAGTATAGCTGTACCTTTACCAGCATCCGGTGTATAATTAAAAGAATGCTTTACCTTATCATTCACAAGCCATTGAGCTCTTGCACCTTTTTTAAAATTATCGAATACAAGCATATTTACTACACTTTTATTATTATGGGGACCATAGAA
>Ga0182021_10010032_pt1 | contig 11232 bp, 13 predicted proteins | sample 612E3MmetaG_FD_120493 | JGI IMG/M metagenome (GOLD analysis project Ga0182021, IMG submission 120493) | Permafrost microbial communities from Stordalen Mire, Sweden - 612E3M metaG (Illumina Assembly) | ecosystem: Environmental > Terrestrial > Soil > Wetlands > Permafrost | place: Sweden...
TATCAAGGTCGCAAACATCTTCGCCAAACGACCATTGCGCGGCAACTACGAAGAAATCGCAGACTACATCCACAACCGTTTAGGAGCAGTTGGGTTAGCTTGGGGTGCATACTCACAGAAAGCCGCAGCAATCGGCGCTGGCTTTTGGCGCTTAGGTGTGCCAGTCATCGTCGGTCCACACGGTGTCAAATATCGCCGCATGCTCATGGGCAGAGAAGACAAACCAGAAAACTGGGAAGTCCTCGACGCACGCACCGGCAACACCGTAAACGTCGGACCCGCACCAGAACACCTATTCACCGTAGCTGAAACCAAAGAAGAATGCATGGTTGCAATCGCAAAACTCTGCATAAGACCCAACGACACCTGGAAAGGACGCAGCATCAAACTCAGCCACTACGTAGACCTGAGCAAACGATACCTCGGCGTCATGCCAAACGACCTACACTTATTCGTCAGAACAATGGCAGACGTGCCCATGACTATGAAAGACGAATTCGAAACCATCCTTAAAGCAAACAACTGGAAGGAAACCGTAATTCCAGACCCAACCATGCTACCAAGAATGGTACGGAAAATGAAGGAGTAACCAAGGAGGAAAATGACATGTCCTGTGAACCATGGCAATGTGCAGAAATAGCATCAACAAAGAAAGCAACCCCGATTCAGAAACCTGAAGTCGCAGTAGCGATGATAAAAAGAGCCCAACGCCCCCTTCTCATTGTTGGAAGCAACGCCACTATGAGGTACATGGAAGGCAAGCCACTCATTGACTACATGATTGACTTCGCCAACGCCTCCAAGGTACCAGTCGTCGCAACCGCCCATATGGTCGGCGAATTCATCAAACGCGGCTACCACCCAGCAAGCTTCATGGGTGCAATGGACATCGGCCAACGACTCGTTGACCCTACTTGGCAAGGACTCGACGGAAAAGGACACCCTGACCTAGTTCTCTTTGTCGGGTTACCCTACTACATGGAATCACTGATGCTTTCCGGAATGAAACACTTCGCGCCAGACCTCAAAACAATGACCCTCGACAACCTGTTCCATGTCCACGCAAGCTTTTCTTTCCCCAATGCAACCTTGGAAGAATGGGCTGCAAACCTCAAAGTCATGACTTTAAAATTTAAAGATGGAGGAAACTAAGAAAATGTCAATGTTTAAAGATATACCAGTCGAAGTTGGCGTAATCTACGAAGGCGAACGCATACGAAGAAACGACATGCAAGTCGAACTTGGCGGACCAACAGTCAAAGAGAAGTTTGAGCTCGCAAAAGTTCTACCAATGGACGCAATTGAAGACGGCAAAATCACCATTATCGGCCCAGACCTCAAAGACCTCAAAGAAGGCGGCGCTTATCCACTAGGTATCCTAGTTGAGGCAGCCGGCAAAACCCTCGACGCAGGCCTTGAAGGCGTCATCGAAAGGCGCATTCACGGTTACCTGAACTACATCGAAGGCTTCATGCACTTAAACCAGCGCTACGACATCTGGATGCGCTTGGGAAAGAAATCCTTTCAGAAAGGCATGAACAGCTTTGAGTACATCGGCAAAGTCCTCTACCGCCTCTTCAAGAGCGAACTGCCAATTATCGAGAAAGTCCAGATAACCTTCATCACCGACCCAGCCAAAATCAAAGAAATGTACCCAGCAGCAGTCGCAGACTACGAAGCACGCGACGCAAAAGCACGCGGTCTCAAAGACTCAGAGGTTGACACATTCTACGGCTGTGCACTATGCCAATCATTCGCACCAAGCCACGTATGCGTTATCACTCCACAAAGATACAGCAACTGCGGAGCAATCAGCTGGTTCGACGGCAAAGCCTCAGCAAGCATCGATCCAAAAGGCCCCGTCTTCGCAATTCCACGCGGTGAAATAATCAACGCGGAAAAAGGCGAATTCAGCGGCGTCAACGAAGCAGCCAAGAAACGCACCATGGGCGAAGTCCAGCAAGTCTGGCTCTACACCGCATTTGACCACCCACACACTTCATGCGGATGCTTCGAAGCAGTAACCTTCTACATCCCAGAAGTCGACGGATTCGGCGTCGTCAACCGCAGCTTCAAGGGCGCAACAGTCAACGGCTTACCGTTCAGCACAATTGCAGACTCCGCAGCAGGCGGGCGACAAATTGACGGCTTCCACGGCATGTCCATCGAATACATGCGTAGCAAGAAATTCTTCGCAGCAGACGGTGGATGGAACCGAGTCGTTTGGGTACCTAAAGAAGTCAAAGAACGCGTGAAAGAATTCATCCCCGCAGACGTCGTTGACAAAGTAGCCACCGAAGAAGACGCAACAAACATCGAAGCACTCAAAGCATTCCTCAAGGCAAAGAACCACCCAGTTGTCGCAAAGTGGGAATCCGAAGCCGCACCAGCAGAAGCAGCAGCACCAGCAGAAGAAACAGTCGCAGCCGAAGGACAAATGATGCCAGTAATGACTGCAGCCTCACTACCGATAATGGCTGGCGGATTCAAAATCATCCTCAAAGACGCAAAAATCTACGCCAACAAAGTCATCATAAAGACAGTCAAAGACGAGAAAGCCAAGTAAACGGTGACACACCTTGTCTACCGACAAAAAAGACAACAAAACCTCCGTCGCTGAAGGTCTGGGCTTAAGTCCCGAGATCTTGGAGCTTCTTGCGAAGTTCCAGGAAATTGAGATTGAAGACTTCCAGATGGACGTCAGCGAAATGGAGCTGTCCTTTGAGCAGGGCGCAAGCGGGCAATATATGCCCAAACTCAAGTTGCCCGCAGCTCTGAAGGCAAAGCCAACTGCAATGTTGCAAGCGGCTTTCATGCCTCCAATACAGACTTATCCGAACAAAATTTCGCAGGTAACCCTTGGCGGCACCAAGAGCCAAGGCGGCACACGCGGCAAGTCAATCACCGTAGGCGGAGAAACTTCTCCCGCTTTCTACACTTTTGAAAGCCCAATCGTGAACGCACCCATCGTGACGTTGGACGTTTTCGACATGGAAGTCCCCCTCTCTAAAGCGGTCAAGATGCACGTCAAAGACGTCGTCGGTGACCCCGCAGCATGGGCAAAACTTGCAGTTGAAAAGTTCGGCGCAGACATGGTAACCGTTCACCTCATCAGCATCGACCCACTACTCAAAGACGCCACCCCAAAACAAGCAGTCAAAACCGTTGAAAACATTCTACAAGCAGTCGACGTTCCACTCGTAATCGGCGGATGCGGCGACCCAGTTAAAGACGCAAACGTTTTCGCAGAAATCGCTGAAACCTTCAAAGGCGAACGCTTCTTGATAAGCTCCGTAACCCGAGACATGGACGTCGAACGATGCGGCAAATTTATTAAGAAAAACGGGCACGCGGTACTCTCCTTCACTCCTATGGATATGAACTTGGCACGTGAACTTAACCGCAGACTCTACGACTACGTTGGCAGAGAAGACATAATCATGGACTTGACCACTGCAGCTTTGGGCTACGGCTTAGACTACGCTTTCACGAACATGGAACGCGCAAGAATTGCGGGCTTGATGGGCGATTCCGAATTGGCACACCCGATGAGCTCAGGTACCACCAACGCGTGGGCAGCAAGAGAAGCATGGCTCAAGATGGTTCCGGAATGGGAACCCCGCGAACTCCGAGGTCCACTCTGGGAAGTCACCACCGCACTGACCCTGTTGCTTGCAGGCGTAGACTTATTCATGATGATGCACCCCGCGGCAGTAAAGACCCTCAAAGACGTAACCAAGAACTTGGTAGCTGGCGGCAAAGTCGACGCGGCAAAATTCGCCGACTGGGTATCCGTCAAAGCATAAGGAGATGCAAACATGGCAAAAGGAAGCATGAAAGAACTCAGCCCAATAGACATCTACAAGCTCCTACCCAAAATTAACTGCAAAGAATGCGGCCAAGAAAACTGCATGGCATTCGCCACCAAAATCGTTAACCGCGAAGTCAACATCGACAGCTGCAAACCGCTACTCAAGAAAGAGTACGAGAAAGCTTACCTGGCACTTAAAGACATCCTCAAACCCGCAGTGAAAGAGGTTGTCGTGGGAGTTGGCGAGAAAGCCAAGAAACTCGGCGGCAAACTCGTCATGTACCGCCACGAATTCACCTACTTCAACCCCACAGCCATCGCAATTGACGTAACCGACGAAATGTCTCAAGACGAAATCGTGAGCCGCATAAAGAAAACAGAAAACTTCAGCTTCGAATACATCGGCTACACACTCAAACTCGACATGATTGCAGTCCGCTGCACTTCTGGCGACGCAGAAAAATTTAAAGCAGTCGTCAAGAAAGTATCCGAAAGCACTAGTCTACCTTACATAATCTGCGCGTTGAACCCAACCATCGCCGAAGCCGGCTTGATGGCTGCACCCAAAGCCAACCCACTGCTCTACGCTGCAACCGCGGAAAACTGGAAAGACATGGCAGAACTAGCCATGATGTACAGTTGTCCTCTCGTGGTTTCAGCTCCAAACGACCTCAACATGCTGGTCTCACTGGTAAAAACTTTGACTGCTTACGGCGTCAAAGACCTGGTTCTTGACCCTGGAACTTTCCTAAACGAAGGCTTAGGTGCCACGATAAACAACTTTACCATGCTGCGCAGAGCGGCATGCAAAGGCGGCGAGGAACTGGCTGGCTTCCCGTTGATGGGTGTTCCAATGGCGGCATGGATCGGCAAAGGCGACACAGCAGACGAAATCATCAAATGGAAAGAAGCCTACACCGCAGCAATGCTAATTGTCCGATATGCAGACATCATCGTCATGCACGGCAACGACGGCTGGTCACTACTTCCAAACGCAGTTCTACGCCAGAACATCTACACTGACCCACGCAAACCAGTCGCAGTCGCACCAGGCCTCAAAGTCTTCGGCACCCCAGACGAGAACTCACCAGTGTTCTTCACCTCAAACTTCGCCCTCACATTCTACACAGTAGCTTCAGATATCGAAAGCGCCAAACTCAACGCATACCTAATCGTCGTCGAAACAGAAGGCTCAGCCATCGACAGCGGAGTCGCAGGACGCAAACTCACAGCAGAACGAGTCGCAGACGCAATCAAAGCCAGCGGCATAGAAAAGAAAGTTAAACACCGCAAAATCATCATCCCCGGCAAAGCCTCGCGCATCAGCGGTGAAATCGAAGAACTCAGCGGCTGGAAAGTCCAAGTCGGCCCAAGAGATTCAAGCGAGATACCCAAGTACCTCATTGAGAAATGGCAACCATAAGCCGTTTTTTTCTCTTCTTTCTTTTTGTATTACTCGCAATTTCTTTCGGTGCTTTCTTAGCCACGTTTTGTTGGACAGAAAAATCTATTACTTACAGGGTGTAAGTACTTACAGGGTGTAAGTAAACGTCGCTCTTCAACCTTAACCCAAAAGAAACTCCAAAAGAGCTTTTCGGGCGTGAAAAAGAACTTGCCGATCTCCTCCGCATGGTTCAAGCAGGAAGGTGGGTGGCAGTTTTAGGCCCACGAATGGTTGGAAAAACTAGTCTGCTGAAAGCAGCCAATAGCCTGCTGGAAAAACAGAAGATCAAAGTAGTTTATGTAAATTTATGGGGCGCCAGAGGAAGCAGTGATTTCTTAAAAGCTTTAACAGGAGCGCTAAGTGAAGACAAGAGTATTGTGCAGAGAATTAAGGACATAAAAATTGAAGGGATATCCTTCGGCTCAAATGGCATTAACATAACCGTTGCTAAGAGACCGATGACAACTATCTGGGACCTGTTTCATGCGCTTGGGCGTCAAAAAGAGACTTATGTGATTGAACTTGACGAAGTTCAAGAGCTCGTTAACGTTTCGGGGCGTTTGCTTAGCGTATTAGCGAACCTATTCAACACTCATTCAAACATTATTTTCGTCTTTACTGGTTCCATGTTTGGAGTGATGAAAACCCTTTTGGAGCCACAATCTACATCCCCACTCTATGGACGTTCACCTGCAAAACTGTATGTAAAACCCTTCGAGTCAGAACAAGCCAAAGAATTCCTTAGGAAAGGTTTCCAACAGTGCAACACAAAAATCCCTGAAGCAACGATAGTTAATGCCGTGGAACGATTGGATGGACTTCCAGGTTGGTTGACATTGTATGGAAATAAAGTGTGTGTGCAATGCCTGTCAGATGAAAAAGCACTTGAAGAAACAACTCAGGAAGCCTACATAATAGTGAATGATGAGCTCGAGCACTTTCTTTTGAATAGAGACCGGATTGCCTACATTGCAGCCCTTAGGGCGACGGCCGTGTTTTCCAGTTGGACAGCAATCAAGTCCTCTGTTTCCCAGGCTAAAGGTTCACCTGTAAACGATGCCATAGTCTACAGAATAATTGGGCATCTTAAAGCTGGTATGTTGATTCAGGAGGAGAGGGGCGGATACCGTGTTGGGGACCCGATGCTCCGTTCACTACTTTTAACTTCCTCTGTTTCAGATGGGCTGTAAGTACTTACAGGGCATGCGTGCGGCATTATGGGTTAACTTTTTTATGTTTGGCTACGAGTTGACTATTGGTGTTTGTTTTGGATCATACAATTGTGCATTTTGAAATTCCCGCAACCGACATAGAAAAAATCAAAAAATTCTACGCAGAACTTTTCGGATGGAAATTCCAAAAGTACCCCGGACCAACCACGTATTACCTTGTAGAAACGGTACCTGTCGGCAGCGACATGATGCCCGTCCGCCCAGGCGTCAACGGCGGCTTATACAGCAAAAAAGACGCGCAGGACCCAGTTAACGCGCAGCAAATGAACTACATCGCGGTCGAATCCGTGGAAGACTACAGCAAGAAAATCGAGAAACTGGGCGGCAAAATCAAGGTTGCCAAGATGGAGATTCCGGGGTTGGGCTGGTGGGCGCTGGCGCAGGACCCTGAAGGCAACACGTTTGGCATACTTGAGTATATGAAGAAACCTTAACCACACTCACCCTTAATTCGAGTAATTTGTCTGCTGCGAAAAGATAGTCCATAAATCTTTAAAGCCAAACCCTCCACTTAAGAAGCTATGAAATCTTTAGTTGTTTACTACTCTCGAACAGGCAACGCAAAATTCGTCGCAGAAACTATAGCGGCAGAAATGGGATCCGACATCGAAGAAATCGTGGATTTGAAAAAGCGCGAAGGCAAACTGGGATGGATGTCCGCTGGCAGAGACGCCACAGGCGGAAGAGAAACCCAGATCAAGCCAACAACAAAAGTTCCAGCTGACTATGACCTGATAATCGTTGGAACGCCAGTTTGGGCTTGGCGTCCATCAGCAGCAATCAAAACCTACATGGGCAAAAATGACTTGTCTGGGAAGAAGGTGGCTTTGTTTTTCACGATGGACAATGCTCTTCGTCAAGCGGTCGAGAAAACCAAGGCGTTGGGGCCAAACGCGGTTTTCATTGGCGAATTGGCGTTGGCGAAGGCGTTGGAGAACAAGGAAGAGTCAGCCAAGAAAATTGCCGACTGGTGCACCAAACTCAAAACGCAAATCTAAAAACCCAACTTCTCTTTCTAATTCTATTCTTTTCCGCGTTGTACAGCCGATTTTTTGTGAATTTGGGGTTCGGTCTTGGATTTTTTGGAGTATCTTTCGATATATTCTTCTCCTGATCTAAAAACATCCTCGATCCTTTGCCTGCGTTTTTCTGCTCTGATGCGGTTGTTTATTGTAGCGATGTCTCTGGTGTTGCTGAAGGTTTCGGTTTTGCCGTCTTCGCGTTTGCGGGTGACTTTGATGCAGTCATCCACCATGCAAGAGAGAACGCATGCTTCGCAGTGGAGGCAGAGGTCGTCGATGACTTGGATGCCGCTATTAGTCCAGTAGAGCGCGTTTGTGGGACAGGCTTTGATGCAGAGTTTGCATTGAATGCCCACACACGTGTATGGTTCGATGGTTATGGTTCCTTCGGGATAGAGGTCTTTGTCTTTGTACTTGGTGGCTTCGAGGAGTTCTTGTCGCTGGGTTTTAGCTGGTTTTTCTGGCTTCTGCTTAGAACTGTCGGAAAGCATGTCGAATATGTCGAAGGATGAAGCGTTTTTCTGCGGCATCTAGTGTTTTTCCCTGTTTAGGGTGTTGTCTTTGCGGGTTATGGGTATTAAGTTTGGTGAATTATTATTACTTATCCCAACATAACCTTGAGAAAGTTCATGCAAACAGCTTATTACTCGCTTTGGGTCAATTTAGCGTTGGTGAATTGTAATGTGTGAATTCAACGTTATCCTCAACGGGAAAACCCAGTTCAAAGACGTAGTTTACGCCAAAACCGAAGGCAAAAACGTGGTAGTCAAGAACGTTCTTGGCGAAACCAAAGAATTCAAGAACTGCTCCATAACCGAAGTCGACGTGAACGCGACAAAACTGGTTTTGACAGCAACCAATTTCTAAATCTTCTTTTCTATTTGTTCCTCTCTGCAATCTGTGCCCCTCCCTTTCTGCAGACCATATTATTTGAAACGCTTTTTTGTTTCTGGGCTCTAACTGGTTTTTTGTGGTGTTTAGGAGTGTGCACAATTAATTTTTTATCTTTGAAGTGCTAAGTTATCTGTTGAGTAAGGCTGAGCTGGTATACTTAAGCACTATTGGTTTGGTATCTTGACAACCTGAGATGCTGTAACCGACTTGGTATTGTGTCAGGCCCAGTACTTGCTCACTGATTTGAGGCTTGCTTCGCCTTCAACGATTGTGTTAAAAACAAACTGAGCTGATTTGTTCTGGGTTAATTTGAATACTTTTGAGCGAAAATGGCTGTTTCGCAATTTAAAATAGTCCGCGAAGGGTAAGGTTATATGGGAACTAAGTCGGTGTACCAGAAGCGGTTTTCTCTAAAAACCACTTCCCCCCACATGAACGCAATTGGTTTACTGAATATTGGGCCGTCGTAGACGAACGTGTGGAATTCGCCGTTTTCGCCGCAAGGATCCACACCCGAAGGCAGGTCAGCCAACAAATGCTTGTCGTATTCCCTTCCGGAAAACTCTTTGCCCAGAACGTTTCCGTCGACAACCGAAATGACTGCCTTGAAGCCCAACTCAATAAAATGGTTAGCTAGGTTCCGTGAGTCGCGTTTCCAAAGAGGGTAAATGCCATGCATGCCGATTCTGGCGAGCAATTCGTCGCGGAACTTTCGGACGTCTTCAAGGAAGATGTCGCCGAAAACCACGCCCAAGACGCCACGGTTCCGGTAACTCCGCAGAATCGTCAGAAACTCTTGCTCGTAATCTTCATCTGCCGCACCCTTTGCAAGAAGCATTTCTTCCACTGGAAAACCCAAAGATGCAGCTTGTTGCTCCAGCAGAACTCGACGCACGCCGTGAATGCTGACTCTGTCGTAGTCTTGCGTCACGGTCGTAAGCAGTCCCACCACATCCATCCCTGACTTCAGGACCTCGTAGAGTGCGAGGGCGCTATCTTTACCGCCGCTCCATCCCACAACAACCTTCTCAGCCAAACTCGGCACACTCCTTACTAATTTGATGGCTAACCCGAAGGGCTTAGCACTTGCGGGTTCCCCGTAGTCCACAAAACAGTCAGTTGGATGGCTGAGATTCTCCAGCGCCCGCCTTCATGCGCAAGTCGAAAATCGTACCTGCCCCCAACAGTCCAAAGCGAATCCCCCAAGGGATTAGGGCGAACATGGGTGGCCACGACGTTGCATGCGCAGGTTGCCGTATTGTCCGTCTGGATTGCTATGTGCTGGTTTGTGATCACGTGCTGGGTTGCCTTCAACGGCGATAACTGCGCCTTCCAACGGTCAATGACTTCAGCGCGTAACAAATGTTCGATTTGTCCGCCGAAAAGTGAAACATAATCCAACTCAACCGTTTCCGCCAAAATCTCGCCAAGCTCCAACCACTCCTTCGCGTCAATGAGGAGACCCAGCCGGTCCACGGTTTCCTCAATTTCCTGCCTCTGAGACAACAAGTTGACTAGCACTAAAACCAACCTCACCTGATTATCAGAGTGTTTATAGGAATATAGATTTTGGTTCGAGGATTTGGTGGCGGGTCCGCTGGGGTCTGAACCTGGACTCTTCGAATGACTTAATGACGTTGTCAGAAAAGTAAAAATTTATTTACTTGTAAGGAATTGTGGTAAAGTATGACAGAGCAGATTGAAGACGTCATAAAGGTTTCATCTAAGGGCCAAATCGTAATTCCCAGAGAGATACGCAAAAAACTGGGTGTTAAAGGCGGGGAGAAGCTTTTAGTGCTCACTCGGGATGGCGACATACTGCTCAGAAAAGCTAAGGACTTATCTCTTGACGACATAGCTGAGCGGATTGACAAAGTAGCCAAGGAAGAATGTATTGACGTTGATAAGCTTGTGGCTGAGGCAGTTGAGTGGGCAAGAAAGTCAAAGTAGTCTTCGACACGAATGTTTGGATTTCAATCTTCATGGAAAAGAGGCTTAAAGACGAGTTTTCGAGGATAAAGCAAGACCTTACTGTTTACGTCAGTGAAGACATCGGACTTGAAGTATCGAAAGTTTTACAATATCCAAGAATCTCTGAAATTCTAAGAAAGACAGGCATACGGGAAAAGGATGTTTTGCGAATCCTCGCAGTTAACTCTAGGCGGGTTGAGCCTAAAGTGCAACTGCACATCATCAATGAAGATAAGGCAGATAACAAGATATTGGACTGTGCAGAAGCGGCTGGCGCAGCTTTCATCGTATCTGGAGATAAGCACCTTCTTAAACTTGGCACGTTCAGGAAAACAAGGGTACTTTCACCTAGAGAATTCTTCGACTACATAACTCAAAATTAAACTAGAGTTTCTCCCTTAGCTAGAAGACAGCAAATTCGTTTGGGGGGTGGCGAGCCCGCTGGGATGCGCCACTCTGGAGGAGAATTTAACCTAGTTCTTTTCTCTTTTGGGAATAAATCTTCTCAGAAAATCAAGACTTCTCCGGCGCAAAAACTGGCAGAATAATTCTCTGAAAGAGATCACTCAGACGCGCACGCGGTGAACCGCAAGCTTTCTCATCTTCGTTCTTCTGCCGAACATGTTCCTAACTTGCTCTTCTGTCATCGCAACCACGATGGTCGTCGGTTCACCTTCCCAACTGCTGTCAACTTCCAGTAACTGGATTTCCGGCGTCAATTCACAAGCAATGATACTGAACTCCGGCACGCTAAGCTCGCCCATAAGAAAGGTCACTGGAAAGTCCTCCGAAATATCCTCGACGAACACCTTCTTCCCGGTCTTCTTGTTTCTGAACGAGTCCATCTCCATTTCCTCA
>Ga0182021_10010033_pt1 | contig 11231 bp, 8 predicted proteins | sample 612E3MmetaG_FD_120493 | JGI IMG/M metagenome (GOLD analysis project Ga0182021, IMG submission 120493) | Permafrost microbial communities from Stordalen Mire, Sweden - 612E3M metaG (Illumina Assembly) | ecosystem: Environmental > Terrestrial > Soil > Wetlands > Permafrost | place: Sweden...
AGTCATTACGGCCTGTAACAGTAGGGATGACCCCAATGTTAACCTGAAATCCTGTGCTGAATACGAGGGCTGCATCCTTATGAACATATTCGGCAAGTTTATTTTCGAGTTCAATATGCAGGTCCAGCGTTCCGTTCAGGAAACGTGATCCCGCACATCCTGTCCCATATTTATCTATGGCTTTTTTTGCAGCTTCCTTAATCTTGGGATGTGTGGTGAGACCCAAATAACTGTTTGAACCGAACATCAGCACCTTTTTACCCTGCATAGTGACAACAGTATCCTGATCCGACTCGATCATTCTGAAAAAGGGATACAGCCCCATTTTCTCGACTTTCTGGGGATCAGTGTAATGAGCAAATTTCCTTTGAAGGATTCTCATATTTATGATTTTGGATAATAAAACATGTAAAGATAATTTTTTTTCAGATATTTTTATCTGCAAAATCCCGGCCCGATCGAAGTGCTTTCAGATTCCGTTCAACTATTTTCTCCCCTTTTTTACTAAAAATAAAACGGACTGAATCTTCAAACTTCTCATAGGCAAGACCCAGAAAAGGAGAGGCAGCGCCCAGGATCACGATATTTGCCGACTTGACCGACCCGGCTTCTTTTGCCAGGGTATCAGCATCCAGTGCAATATGATGCGGCAGTTTATTTATCTCCGCCATGACTTTGTCTATATCCGGATAATCCGGAATATTATTAAAAGGAGTGGTATTGGTCACAACCCAGCCTGTCGGGGAGAGATAACCAAGATATCTCAGCGATTCGAGAGGTTCAACTGATATGATCAGGTCAGCCTGACCAAATGGGATCAGGTCGGAGGCAATCTCATCGTGGGATATCCGGAGGTTTGACATCACATCACCTCCGCGCTGGCTCATACCATGAACTTCCGATTGTTTAAGGAACATCTTCTCCTGAAGGGCAGCATAGCCAATTATAGCTGCAATGGAGATAATTCCCTGTCCGCCAACGCCAGCTAATATGATATCTTTTTTCATGTTCAGACAATTATTTCACTTTCTTGAATTTTTCTCTCATGCGTTTATCAACTGAGACGATGCATTCGCGGCGGGGGATGATAACCGAAACCCCCGGATATTCAAGTTCTTCTCGCATGATCCTGACATTTTCCCCGTGGTACTTGGGGAGAGGTTTGAGAATACGGATATGTGCCTCTTCAACACCAACACCCTTGCAGATATCTTCGAGGTGGCCTGTTCCCGCAGAGGCCTGGCCCCCTGTCATCGCTGTGGTCTCATTATCCAGGATGACCACGGTGATCGGCGATTTGTCATTTACTGCATCCAGCAAACCTGTAATCCCGCTATGTGTGAAGGTGGAATCGCCGATGACAGCAACTGATGGTACCAGGCCGGCATCAGCAGCGCCTTTTGCCATGGTTACCGAAGCCCCCATATCCACGCAGCTGTTTATTGCCTCATAAGGTTGAAGGGCTCCAAGTGTATAACAGCCGATATCGGAAAACACCCGGCCTTTGGAGAGTGCGGCAAGAGCTTCATTCAATGCTTTGTAGGTATCGATATGCGGGCATCCTGAGCAAAGCTGGGGGGGGCGGCCCACCATCAGGCCCGGCACCGGAAGTCCGACAGTATCCTGCATGCCCATTGCCACTGCAATAATGTTCGGATTCAGTTCGCCGCTCCTTGGAATAGTCCCGTCGAACCTGCCTTTGACTTTCTTGCCGGTCGGGAAGTACCCGCGGATCAGCTCTTCGATCATCGGATAACCATCCTCAATGACAAGCACTTCATCGCATTCGGTGATCAGCTTTTCAACCTGTTTCCTTGGCAGGGGGTACTGTCCTATTTTAAGCACCGGGTGAGGAACTTTCCGCTCCGGATAATTCTCCATAAGATAATTATAACCTATTCCGCATACCAGGATCCCAAGGGATTTATCCGGGCCATCCATATACCAGTTAAAGGATGAATCTTCCGATTCTTCAATAAATTGCTGGTGAGCTCTGATAAGATTTTTATAGCGTTTCCTTGCTATCGCAGGTAAAAGCACAAACTGGCGGAGATCAGCCGGCATATGAAGCTCATTCGGCTTCCTTGAATCTCCCCTCATTACACCCGAACGCGAATGTGCCATCCTGGTAGTGATCCTGAGAAGCACCGGAACATGATATTTCTCCGAAAAATCAAAACCATAATGTACCATGTCATAAGCTTCCTGCTGGTTCGAAGGTTCCAATATAGGGACAAGGGCAAATTTTCCATAAAACCTTGAATCCTGCTCATTCTGGGAAGAATGCATTGAAGGATCGTCAGCCGCAACCACAACAATCCCGCCGTTGGCACCGGTGATGGCCGAATTGATAAAAGGGTCGGCAGCAACATTAAGTCCGACATGCTTCATGCACACCATTGCCCGCTTACCTGCATAAGACATCCCAAGGGCAGCCTCCATCGCCGTCTTTTCGTTGGATGACCAGGTACAGTGTATATTTCTCTTCCCGGCTTCAACTGCATGCTGCACATATTCAGTAATCTCTGTCGAAGGCGTACCCGGATATGCATATATTCCCGACAAACCTGCATCCAGCGCACCTAATGCAATCGCTTCATCTCCGAGTAATAATAACTTGTTTCCCATGTGTTTTGTGAATATAAGCAAAGCAAAAATAAGAATATTTTTAAAACAGGATTTCTTTTTTAAATCGTACATTTTCCCTAATTTTGAAGCAATTTTCCGTATCCTTACTACCTGATATTTCAGTTATGACTTTCCGAAAGATCATTTTTCCCGTCTTACTTTGTTTTCCGTCTTTTTTGCTTTTTCAGCATCCTGGTTTTGCCCAGCAAGGCGGCATCCTGCGCGGTTTTATATATGAAAAGGAGAATGGGGAACCTGTCCTTTACACGAATGTCTACCTGTATAAAACAACCTATGGCGCAACAACTGATGAGAATGGTTTTTTTACAATCACAAAAATACCGCCGGGGGATTATATCCTGATGGTAACCTTTGTTGGTTTCGACACTTTACGAATGCCAGTGACCATCAGGAAGAACGACCTGATATCAAAGAAGCTGTATCTTGAGAAATCCACTGTTCTGCTGAAAGAAATAAGTGTGTCCGCTACCAAACAGGATAAACAGCTTCAATCCCAGACATCCATTATTAAAATTACTCCAAAGGAGATCATGCAAATCCCGACGATCGGCGGACAGCCTGACCTGGCCCAGTATCTGCAGGTGTTGCCCGGGGTTATCTTCTCGGGTGACCAGGGAGGCCAGCTATACATACGCGGAGGCCCTCCTATTCAGAATAAAGTATTGCTCGATGGGATGATCATTTATAATCCATTTCACTCCATCGGACTCTTTTCAGTATTTGATGTGGACATCCTGAAAAATGTAAATGTTTATACAGGCGGTTTCAATGCAGATTACGGGGGAAGGATTTCATCAGTCATGGATATCACCACCAGAAACGGCAATATGAACCGTTTTGCAGGTAAAGTGGATGTGAGTACGTTTGGAGCAAAAGCCCTGCTGGAAGGCCCTATTGCAAGACAAAAACATGAGGATGATGCATCTGCTTCATTTGTGCTTTCGGTCAAGGGATCATACCTTGAACAAAGCAGCAAAATATTTTACAACTATGTGAATGAAAACGGATTACCCTACAATTATCTGGATGCCTACGGTAAAATCTCCATCGATGCCCCAAACGGCAGTAAAGTTAATCTCTATGGATTTGACTTTAATGACAACGTTCAATATCAGATCCTCCAGCAATACAAATGGAATCAATACGGCGGCGGGTTGAATTTTATTGCAATACCCGGCAAAACACCAGTTTTGCTTGAAGGGCATTTCGCATATTCATATTACAAAGTGGAGATGGATGTGGTGGATCAATCGCCCCGGACAAGTTCGATCGGTGGGTTCGATGCAGGGCTGGATTTTACTTACTTTTTCGGGAAGGACGCACTTAAATATGGTTTGGAGGGATCAGGTTACCACACTATACTGAGCTTCTATAACAGTTTAAACCGTAATATTGATTATGACCAGAATACCACTGAAGTTGCCGGTTACGTAAAATACAAATGGCTTCCCGGGAGATTTGTTATTGAACCCGGCCTCCGTTTGCAATACTATGCCACCCTGGCCAATCTACGGCTTGAACCCAGGCTGGCTATAAAGTATAATATGATTCCTTCATTCAGGCTTAAAATGGCAGCGGGAATGTATTCACAGGACCTGATCAGTACGACTTATTCCCAGGATGTCGTAAACCTTTTCACGGGGTATCTCGCTGCCCCTCAAAACCTCCCTAAGACATTTATGGGTAAAACGGTCAATACGAGACTGCAGCTTTCCGACCAGATTATTTTCGGCTTTGAATGGGACATTCTTAAGAACCTTTTCCTGAATGTGGAAGGATATTATAAATATTATCCCCAGTTGACCACGATGAACCGGAATAAACTCTATGACGACACCCCGGAAAACGCCAGCCAGCCGGATTATCTGAAAAAAGATTTTATTCTTGAAACCGGCGATGCAGAAGGGGTTGATGTTTCCCTGAAGTACCAGTTATCGAAACTCAGTTTCTGGCTCACTTATTCGCTATGCTATATCCATTTGTTCGATGGGGTCATGCATTATGTCCCTGTTTATGACCGGCGCCATAATGTGAATATTATCGGGACTTATCTCTTCGGCAAGAAATCAAGCTGGGAATTTGATGCCAGGTATAATTTCGGTTCGGGATTCCCTTTCACTCAGACCCAGGGATTCTATGAAAGACTTAACTTCGGTGACATGGGCGGAAACTATACGAACACCAACGGCGATCTCGGAATTCTTTACGGTGATTACAACCAGGGCCGTCTCCCCTTTTACAGCCGGCTCGATTTAAGCCTGAAAAAGGTATTCTTCCTTGGCAGGTATACAAAGCTGGAAGCCACGGTAAGCGTCACTAATGCATTGAACCAGGAGAACATTTTCTATTTTGACAGGGTAACTTATACCCGTGTGAACCAGCTGCCGATAATGCCAAGCATTGGCATCAGTTTTACATTTTAATTAAACTTGTTATGACACGGCGGTTAATTTCTCCGGCTTTAATGATTCTGATTTCCTGCTTAATTTATTCCGGGTGCCAGAAAGACGATTCCACGCAGGTCTCATCGGATGCCAGAACTCTTTTTCTGGGAAACTGGAGTGTCAGCGAAACCTGGACCAAACTGAGCTATGAAGTCAACATTACAGCCGATACAACATCAAAAATGGGCGTGCTGATCTATAATTTTGCCGATATCGGTTACGCATACATGCCAGCCAAGGCGCTGGTTTCAGGGAATTCAATAACCCTGGACCCGAACCAGGTCATCGGAGGCGGGTTAACCATCAATGGTTCCGGTATCATCACGGGCAATTCACCCATTAACTGGATATACACGATCAGCGACGGCGCGACCTTAAGACATGTGGTTTCAATATATACCAAACGGTAATATTTTATCCCTTGCCTTTGGCGACTTTTTGTTTGTTGATATGGCTTATCACCGTATCATAAATACGGCTGAACTGTTTTGTATCCTGCTGATAATACTCAAGGTTGCGCATAACCTGCCCCCTTGTGACATGATACCTGATGAATAAAGATTTATAGGCATCTTCGGCCCATTTCCTGTCCTGCTGGCCCTTGTTCCTCTGGGTCATCAGTCCTGCTTCCAGGAGATGCACATCGGTCAGCAGGGAAACAAATTTCTTTTCAGGGATTATGGAATCGGCAGGTAAACCTTTTTTCTTTTCCGAAGAACCATGAGAACCACATGAATGGATCACCGGGATGATCATAAGAAAGAGGATGGCCAAAGGAAAGCACTTCATTGCTTCATTACCTCTTTCTTTCCTTATATTCTTTGTTAATTGCATCCAAAACATTACGCGTAATGTCCAGGGTGTCATTGGCAATCAGGATCTCTCCTTCACTCTTGAAACCCATGATGTAATCAAACCGCCAGGTCTTGTTATAACGTTTCAGAAAGCTGGTCAATGTGTCTGTAAGCGTCTGGTTCATAGTAATCTGTTGATTGGCCATCATCTGTGTATAGCGGTCTTTCTTCTCAACAAGTGCCTGTTGTCTCTGCATCAGGATCTCGTATATCTGTTTGGCTTTATCTTCGGAAATCGCATTTGATTGCACTTTCTGCTGAAAATCAGCACCGTCCTTCTGCAGGCTCTCTTCTTCCTTTTTCAATTCGGATTGAAGCTTGTTGACTGTTCCCTCGAGATCCTTACGCAGGTTTTTAATAAATTCATATTTGAGATTCAGCGTATCCAGGTTCATGTAAACCACTGACAATGATTTGCCGCCCGTGCTCCTGAGGGCCATGGGGATCTCCACCTGGGGCTTCTTTTGGGTAAAGAAAAGGACGTAGAGTATTATCAGCCCAGCCAGCACGACCAGACCGAGTACCGTATTTATAGTAAATACAAAAAAAGGATGTTTTGGAGGCGTGTGCGATCCTGTTGTTTGTTCCTGGGCATTCTCAGGCTGGTTCCTCATTTCTTCCTGCATTGTGTAACTATTTAATTACCTAATTCTGACATGAATTTAATTCGCATGAGCCGGATTTCTTCCTCGGTAAATTCATCCTCACCCAGTTCCCGCATGGCTTCGTCTACAGAATCCGATTCCGCTTTGCGAAAATACTCGAAAATTTCATGCTGGTGATAGGGGTCAACAACTTCAGCAATATAATATTCCAGATCTATCCTGGTTCCGGAACCGACAATACTTTCAATTTCCGACAGCAACTCGGTGAAACTGAGGTTTTTAGCAAGGGCAATATCTTCCAGGGCGATCTTCCTGTCAATACTGCGGATAATATAGACCTTGATCCCCGACTTATTGATCACAGATTTCACGACCATATCCATGGGCCGTATAATTTCGTTTTCTTCGACATATTCCTTGATCAGGTCGAGAAAAGGTTTGCCATATTTCAGTGCTTTTCCGGTTCCCACACCTGTGATCTGCTTAAGTTCATCCGGTGTTATGGGATATTGTATTGACATATCTTCCAAAGAAGGATCCTGGAAGATTACAAAGGGAGGAAGTTTTTCCTTTCGCGCGATCTCTTTTCTAAGGTCTTTCAGCAGGGCAAACAGGGTTTTATCAGCAGTACTGCTCTTTGACCCCATAGCTTCCATCAGGTCTTCTTCATCCGGATTTTCATAATCCCGGTCATCCATCAGCATCATGGAGTATGGGTTCTTCATGAACTCCATGCCTTCAGGACTGATCTTTAACAGACCATAATTTTCAATATCTTTGGTAAGCAGCCGTTCAATGAGTGCCTGGCGGATTACCGCATTCCAGAATTTCTCCTCCTTTTCGGCTCCCTTGCCGAAAACCGCCAGCTTGTTATGTTTATAGGATTTTATGACAGTTGAATTCTTGCCGATGATGATATTTATGATATGCTTGTTTTTGAATTGCTGTTTAACTGCCAGAACCGTTTCCAGAACAAGCTGGACGTATTGTTTTCCCTCGAATTTCTTTCGCGGATGCATGCAGTTGTCGCAATTCTGGCAGTTTTCTTCCCTGAAAATCTCACCAAAATAATGCAGGAGCTGTTTCCGCCTGCATACTGAAGATTCACTGTATGAAACTGTTTCCAGAAGGAGCTGTTTGGCAATTTCCTGTTCAGCAACAGATTTGCCTTTCAGGAATTTCTCGAGCTTCTGGATATCCTCATAAGCATAAAAGGCAATACAGTTCCCTTCCCCGTCATCCCTCCCGGCACGGCCTGTTTCCTGGTAATATCCCTCGAGGCTTTTAGGCATATCATAATGAATGACAAACCTGACGTCCGGTTTATCGATTCCCATACCAAAAGCAATGGTAGCAACTATGACATCTACTTCCTCCATAAGGAATTTATCCTGGTTCTGGCGACGCGTTGCCGGGTCCAATCCTGCATGGTATGGCAGTGCCTTTATTCCATTGACAACAAATGTTTCTGCAAGTTCCTCTACCTTTTTCCTGCTCAGGCAGTAAACAATTCCTGATTTTCCGGTATGCCCCTTGATATAGCGGATAATATCCTTGGACGCATTTTTTGTCTTGGCCCTGACTTCATAATAAAGGTTTGGCCTGTTAAAGGATGATTTAAAGACAGTGGCATCCATCATGCTGAGGTTCTTCTGGATATCCTGCTGAACCTTCGGTGTAGCTGTAGCTGTAAGTGCGATCACCGGGACTTTCTGGCCTATGGCATCGATGATGGGCCTCAGCCTTCTGTATTCCGGCCTGAAATCGTGGCCCCATTCCGAAATACAATGAGCTTCATCAATTGCATAAAAGGAGATCTTGATTCTTTTCAGCAGGTCGATATTCTCATCCTTGGTAATGGTCTCCGGAGCAACATACAATAATTTTGTCTTTCCCTTGACAATATCTTTTTTCACCTGTATAATCTCCTGCTTGCTCAGGGAGGAATTCAAAAAATGAGCAACTTCTTCCTCGGTTCCAAAACTTCTCATCGAGTCGACCTGGTTCTTCATCAAAGCAATTAAAGGCGACACGATGATTGCCGTTCCTTCTTTGACAAGCGCAGGTAACTGGTAACAAAGGGACTTACCCCCACCGGTTGGCATGATCACAAAAGTATCTTTCTTTGCCAGGACATTCCTGATAATAGCTTCCTGACTTCCTTTGAAACTGTCAAAACCAAAAACCTTCTTGAGAACTTCGTGTAGTTTGTATCCGTCTTTGCTTGCCGCCATTTGCCTAATGATTATTTTCGTACTTTTGTATGACGAACATTGATTTTTAACTTTTTAGCTCCTTATATACAAATATAAACATAAACATCTCCCAATAACCAAAAAAAATTAAAAAAATTGTGCATTGAAAACTTCTGATGCATTGAAAAAGGTTGCTCTGCGGACCATCCGGGAGGAATCAAAAGCGATCGAAGGTCTTGCAAAATCAGTCAACGCCGATTTCCTGAAATGTGTTCACAGCATTATCAGGTGCAAAGGAAGAGTCGTGGTTACCGGGATCGGGAAAAGTGCCATTATCGGGCAGAAGATCGTGGCAACATTTAATTCAACCGGGACTCCTTCAATTTTTATGCACGCCGCAGATGCAATTCATGGAGACCTCGGTATGATTCAAAAGGAAGACATCGTTTTATGTCTTTCAAAAAGCGGTGAGACCCCTGAAATCAGGGTTCTTATCCCGCTTTTAAAACAACACGGAAGCCTTTTGATCGCTATTGTCGGCAACACATCCTCCTATCTGGCTTTACAATCTGATCATATACTTGACACCACGGTGAGCAAGGAAGCCTGCCCGAACAATCTTGCCCCCACTTCAAGCACAACTGCACAACTGGTCATGGGTGACGCACTCGCTGTCTGCCTGCTTGAAGCCCGGGGATTCACGGCCGGTGATTTTGCGAGATTCCACCCTGGGGGAATATTGGGTAAAAAAATGTACCTCAAAGTATCGGATCTGTATATCCGCAACCAGAAACCAATGGTCAAAGGAGGTGATAACATTAAAACAGTGATCCTTGAAATCTCCTCCAAACGGCTTGGAGCCACGGCCGTCCTGGAAGGGAAAAAACTGACCGGTATCATCACCGACGGAGACCTCAGGCGAATGCTGGAGAAGAACCAGGATTATTCAAAACTCAGTGCAAGGGATATCATGTCGGCCAAACCTAAAACTGTTGAACATGACACCCTGATAATCAATGCCCTTTCCCTGATGCGTAAAAATAATATCACACAATTGCTCGTTACCGAGAAAACAGTGTACAAAGGTGTGATACACCTGCACGATATTCTGAAGGAAGGGATAATCTGATCGTTGTTGAAATTTAAGCCAAAATACCATAAAGTATGGATCCCGGGGGCACGAATATTCGTGCCCCTGTGTTTATTCTTCTCAGGGCTTCTAATCACTCCGTCCTTTTGCCAGGTGACCAAAATAATGGGCCATGTACAGGACGTAAAGACCGGGGAAGCCATCCCTTTTGTAAATATCGTGCTGAAGGGCACAACCATTGGAACCCTGACTGATTTCAACGGGAATTATTCCATGGAGTTCAAAGTAAAAGCTGATAGCCTGAAAGCGACACTCATTGGTTATTCCGGGGTAATAAAAAAAATCAATCTGTACCAGTTCCAGACCGTAGACTTTGACCTTGAACCCCGGCAGTATAACCTGCAGGAAGTTGTGGTACATTACCAGGGAAATCCTGCAGATGTTATCCTGAAGAAAGTCATAGACCATAAGAAATCCAACATGTTACAGTCTTTCAATACATACCAGTATAAGGCTTATACCAAAATCGAAGTAGATGCGAATAATATCGGGGATAAATTGAAAGACAAGAAATTTCTTAAACCCTTCGGATTTGTTTGGAACTATGTTGACACTTCAACCATCAACGGTAAATCCTATTTACCTGTCTTTATCACCGAGACCATGTCGGATGTGTATTATCGGAAATTACCCAAATCCAGGAAGGAAGTTATCAGGGCAACCCGAATCTCGGGTCTTGAAAACCTCAATGTTTCACAATTCCTTGGTAACCTGTCGCAGGAAGTTGATGTGTATAAGGATTTCGTTCTCGTTTTTGAAAAAAATTTTATCAGCCCTATAGCCGACAACGGGCTGGATACATACAAATACTACCTTGTTGATTCATCCTTTATTGGCAACAACTGGTGTTACCACCTCATGTTTAAACCAAAACGCAAGCAGGAGCTGACATTTACAGGGAACGTGTGGATCACTGATACCACGTTTGCCTTGAGAAAGGTCGAAATGCGCATTGCTGCCGATGCCAATTTGAATTTTGTCAACGACCTTGCCATTGCCCAGGAGTATGAGTGGAAAGATAAGCGTTTCTGGCTGCTTGTAAAAGACAAGTTCTCGGTTGATTTCAATATTATTGAAAATGCACGGAAGGTGATCGGATTCTTTGCTCACCGCACTGTACAGTATTCCGATTTCCAGTTTGACACTCCTGAATCATTGAAATACTTTTCACAGCTTACTGATGTGATCACTGCACCAGGGTCGGATACAAAGGATGAGGCATTCTGGGATAATAACCGGCCTGAAAAGCTAAGCAAGACTGAACAAGGAATTTATAAGATGGTGGATTCCGTAAAGAGTATTCCCCTTTTCAGGACCTATGTGGATGTGATCTA
>Ga0182021_10010034_pt1 | contig 11230 bp, 7 predicted proteins | sample 612E3MmetaG_FD_120493 | JGI IMG/M metagenome (GOLD analysis project Ga0182021, IMG submission 120493) | Permafrost microbial communities from Stordalen Mire, Sweden - 612E3M metaG (Illumina Assembly) | ecosystem: Environmental > Terrestrial > Soil > Wetlands > Permafrost | place: Sweden...
GCAGAGACGGGGATGACCTTGGATATCCAGAATTGGCCGCCTTCGCGCGAGAACGTCGAGGACGCCGTGCCGTTGAGGCAGCCGCTGATGACCATGAAAAGGGCCCCGCCGAGGACCATGGTCAGGGGCGGGCCCGAGCCGATCGCCTTGAGGATGTCGGTCCCGTTGCCCCGGCCCGTCCTGGCCATGAGCAGGAAGACGAGCGGGATGATCGCCGCGGTCAGGACCCCGTTCAGGAGGAAGATGGGCGTGCGGTTCATGATCCGCCACTCGCGCTCGAACACGGCCCTCACCGGCCGGCGGCCGTCCGTCGTCCGGCGCGACACTTCGCTTCGCGAGAGGGCTTTCCTCCGGCCCGAGATCTCGCCGATCCCGATCAAGCCACGGAAAAACAGCCGCTCGGCCGCAGCGAGCATGCCGAGGAATAGGGCGATCGAAACGGCGGCGAGGAGACCAAGGTTCGCGAGCCCCTCGCCGCTCGCCCCTCCGGCCAGGGCCTTCGTGGCCCAGATCGCCGGAGGGAAGCCCGATCCGATCCGTGTCAGGAGGCTGTTCGGCGAGGTGAAGAATCCGGCCATCCCTTGCAGGTCGAGCCTCGCGGCCGCCATCCGGTTAACGAAGAACTGGAACCCCATCCCCGCGACGATCAGGACGAGACTCCCGACCAGGATCATCAGGTCCTTCTTCCGGGAAATGTTGATGAGGCGCATCATGGCCACGGCGAGCAGGGAGACCACGGCCAAGGGGATCACGGGCAGGAGCAGATAGACGACGGCGGCCGAGATCCCATAGACCGGACCGGAATGGGTCAGGATGCCGTAGGAGACGAGGAGCGGCCCGAGGATGACGATCAGGGTCAGGTATTCGTTGACCAGGACGACGATGAACTTGGAAAGCATGATCTCGAACGGCTTGAAGGGCAAGGCGATCAGCATCTCGAGGTCGCGGGAGAAATAGAACGCCGAGACCACGTAGTAGAGCCCGAAGATGAGGACGAGGAACTGGCCGAGGAGGATGCCGAAGGTCAGGAGGGCCCGCTCCTGGCCCATCGGCTGGAGCATCTCGAACATGAGCCGGATGAACTGGACGTAGCCATAGAGGGCGGGCAGGACGCCCAGGACGCCCAGGGCGGCGAGGGGGAGATACCAGCGGTCCTTTTTCTCCCGGAAGAAGCGGTAGGCGAGGACCGAGAGCCCGAAATTGGAGCGGAGGCCGGCGCGGACGAGGGATCCGAGACGGCTCATGTGTCCGTCAGCTCCAGGAAGATCGTCTCCAGGGAGGCGCCCGCCTCGCGGTCGCGGGCCTTGAGCTCGTCCATGGTGCCGCAGGCGATCAGCCGGCCTTTGGCGATGATGCCGATGCGGTCGCAGAGCTTCTCGGCCACTTCCATGACGTGGGTGGAGAAGAACAGCGTTCCGCCCTGGTCGCAATGCTCCCGCATGATCTCCTTCAGGTGATGAGCGGACCGCGGGTCGAGGCCGACCATCGGCTCGTCGAGGACCATGATCCGGGGCGCGGGCAGGAGCGCGGCCGTCAGGACGATCTTCTGCTTCATGCCGTGGGAGTAGCTCTGGATGGGGCTGCCCACGGCCGAGGTGAGCTCGAAGATCCCGAGCCATTTCTCGATGCGCTCGAGCCGGGCGGCTTTCGGGACGCCGTACACGTCGCCGATGAAGTTCAGGTATTCGAGTCCGGTCAGGCGCTCGTAGACGGCGGGATAATCGGGGACGTAGGTGGTCATGGCCTTGCAGGCGAGGGCGTCCGTCCTCGTGTCGAGGCCGTTGAGGACGATGGCTCCGGCGTCGGGCCTGAGGAGGCCGACGATCATCTTGATCGTCGTCGTCTTGCCCGCGCCGTTCGGGCCGAGGAAGCCGAAGATCTCGCCGGGCCGGACCGTCAAGTCGAGGTCGTCCACGGCCTTGACCTTGCCCTTGTTGTAGCTTTTGGACACATGCCGGATTTCGATCACGCCGCTCTCCTTGCGAGGTTCCGCCCTACGTTATCCGAAGTTGCCTTTCGGGGTCAAATCGTCTAGACTTTGACTTCGCGATGGGAGGACTTATGGATCCGAAGTCGCCGCTGAACATCAGGTCGCTGAAGGAGCAGGTCTACGAATTCCTCCGCGAACAGCTGCGGAAAGGCGAGCTCCGGCCGGGGGCGGTCATCGACATGGAAAAAACGTCGAAGCGGCTCGGCGTCAGCAAGACGCCTCTCCGCGACGCGCTCCTCCAGCTCGAATACGAAGGGTTCGTTTCCATCCTGCCCCGGCGCAAGATCGTGGTCAACCCGCTCACCCTCCCCGATATCCGGAATTACTACGAGATCATCGGCGCCCTCGAGAGCGTCGCGGTCCTGACGGCCGTCGACAACCTGAAGGACGCGGACCTGAAAAGGCTCGAAGCCCTGAACGCCGAGATGCGGGAGGCCGTGGAGAAGGACGATTTCGACCTGTACTATGACCGCAACCTGAAGTTCCACGACGTCTATCTGGGCACGAGCGGCAACGCGATCCTGCACAAGATCATCAACACTATGAAGAAGCGGCTCTACGATTTTCCGCGGCCGTTGAAGTTCGTCAGGGAGTGGGAGTTGGTCTCGATCGACGAGCACTCGGAGCTGATCCAGCTCCTCAAGCGGCGGAACCGGGAGGAGGCCGGGGCTTTCATCCGCGACATCCACTGGTCCTACTCGGTCCAGGAGAAGTTCATCGCCCGCTACTATGCCGGCGCCGCCGGGGCTGACGCCGACCGCTAGAAGTTCAGCTTGAGCCCGAGGCGCAGGGTCCTGCGGCCGTAGAGGGCGCTCGTCACCTGGTAGTCGGGAGAGAGGTACTTCACCCCCGACTGTCCCGCCCCGGCCGCGGCGGGCAGCCAGCGGTCGACGTCGTTCACGCCGATGAGCGACGCGGTGGCGCCGAGGACGTTGGTGATGTCGACGAACATCTCCAGCTTGCCGTTCCTTCCCGTCCGCCAATCTTTCTGCAGCCGCAGGTCGAGGTTCGCCCAGTCCGCCAGCCGGTGAGTTCCCGGCGCGTCGAGGGCCACGGAGTAATAAACCTGTTCGGTGTTGTTGGCGGCGCACCAGGCGGCGGGCATCAGGACCTGGGCGGTCCGTTGCCACGGGATGCCGCTCTGGTACTGGAAGTAGGCGCTGATCCAGGTCCCCCAGGGGAGGGCGAGCGAGCCCATGAGCTTGATCTGGACGGGACGGTCGGAGTTCAGGGGGCCGTATCGGTTGATGAAGTAGTTGGGGCTGTCGCCGGCCGCGGTGAGGGCCGTCGTCTCGTCGGTGGACGTCCCGATGTTGCCTTCGGTCCGGCTGAGGACCACGGAGCCGGAGAGCTGCCAGCCGTGGGACATGCGCTTGTTGAAGGAGAACTCCAGGGCCCGGTACTTCCGCTCGAGCTCGGGGACGTTGCGCAGCTGGAAGTACATCAGGGGGGCGCTCAGGGAGCGGGCGTAGAGCGTCACGGTCTGGGACGGGTAGGAGCCGGTGCCCGGGACGGTGGTGGTGAAAGGGACCCAGTACTTCTGGGCCGCGGCCTGGCTCATGGAGTACCAATACTCGCCCGTGTCGGGGGCGTAGAGGACGTCCTCGAGGATGTTCGACTGGACCTTGGCGATGTAATGGAGCCCCAGGGTGAAATCCCGGAAGAGCTCCTGGTCGAGCCCGATCGACGTTTCCTGCGTGATCGGGGCCGTGATATCGCTCGCGACCCGCTGCTTGAAGTTGGAGCCCGAGAGCATCCGGTAGTCCATGGACCCCAGCTGAAACTCGTCCTCGGCGTCGGGCTGTCCGTTGCCGTTGGCGTCGATCCAGATGACGGGGAACGTCTGGGGGTATAGGGGATTCATGGACAGGAAGTAGCGCTGAGAGAGCTCGTCGGCGATGCGGGCGTACGATCCGCGTAGGATCGTCTTTCCGTTCCCCCAGATGTCGTAGGCGAATCCGAGGCGCGGCGAGAAGACCGTCCAGGAGATGACGCCGGCCTGCTCGGCCGTATTGTAAGAGTCCCAAGGGTTGTAGCCGGCGGCGAAGTCGTTCGGATACTTGGCGTTCAGGTAGGTGCTGACGAACGCGTCGCCGATGAAGACCGAGAGCGGGTTTCCGGACACGGTCTTGCCTCCGGCCGGGAACCATCCCCACGTGTAGTCGAAGCGGAGCCCGAGGTTGATGCTCAGCCGGCGGCCGATCATGAACGAATCGGAAGCGAAGAGGCCGAGCTCCTCGGTCTTGGCGCTCAGGATCGTGCTGTTCTGGACCGAGCCGCAATTCCAAAAGGAGAGGAGGCCGCGGTCGCCGTAATAGGAGCCGTTGGGGTTGCGACTGTCCATCATCCACAGCATGTTGTCCAGGCGCCACCAGTCCATGTCCGTGCCGGAATCCTCGAAGTTGCCGCCCAGGGAGAGCGTGTGGGTCGTGCCGAGGAAATTGAGGCCGAAATACCGGATCGACGCCTCGGCCTGAATCCGCTGCCGCTTGACGGTGGAATTGTAGTCGGCTCCGCTCAGGGGGCCGTAAAGGCTCCCTGCGTCCACGACATAGGGGAGGCCGAGCGCGTCGTTCTGGAGGTTGTGCGGGATGTTCCTGCTGATGTAGGCCGCCCGGACGTAGGCCTGGGCGTCGGGGCCGATGTTGTAGTCGAGGACCCCTTGGATGGCCAAGTTCGTCTCATGATTGAGGATCGACGTGGAGATGAACGGCAGGCGGGGAGACGGGTCCCCGGCCACGGGCTGGTAGACGTCGCCGGCGCTGATCCAGAGCGTCGCCTTGGCGTCCGGGATGGGCCGGGCCGTGGCCTTGAACGAGCCCCACAAGTCCTTGCGGTACCAGTCGTAGGCAGTGTCCACGCGCCCGAGCACGTCGGTGTAAGGGCCGATGAAGTTCGCCACTTCGGACTTCCGGGAGGAGCGGCCGCTCATGTAGAACCAGGCCCGGTCGGGCCAGAAGGCGCCGCCGAGGTTGAACGTGCCGTCGAACATGCCTTTGTCGCCCGAGACGGGCCCGGCCTTCAGCTCCTGGATCTGGGCGGGGGTCCAAAGGTCCTTGTTCAGGCCCTCGTTCATCACGAAGAAGCCGAGGTTTCCGGTGAGCTCGTTGCCCCCGGACTTGGAGATGATGTTCACGTAGCCGCCGGCGCCCCGGAGGCGGGAAGCCGGGAGGCCGGCCGAGATGATCTCGATCTCCTCGACCTCGTCGACGTTGATCGCGGCCACGGCTCCCCCCGTGTACATGTCCGACATGTCGACCCCGTCGAGCGCGTAGGCGTTATCGCGCGCGCTGCCGCCGTGGATGAACGTCTCCGCCAGAGCGGGCGGGGCCGTCACGAGGACGCCGGGGGCGAGGGCCAGGATGTCGCCGAGGTTGCGGGCGAGAGGCAGGAGGTGGATCTGGGATTGGTCCACGATGTCCGCGTGCTTGCCCGAGACCGCGTCGATCTCGGGCGGGGTCCCCGGCGCGGGGACTTCGACGTCGAGATCCGACGGGCCGAGCGCCAGGACGACGAGGAAGGACATTCCCGTGAACAGCGGGATCTTGTCGCGGACGATGGTCTCGTAGCCGGGCATCTCCGCGGTCACGTTATAGGATCCGGCGGGCAGAGCCGGGAAGTCGAAGTCGCCGGTCTTGCCGACCACGTAGATCCTCCCGCCCAGCATGGAAGGGGAGGTCAGATACACCGTGGCTCCGGAGATAGGCTTCCCGGCCTTGTCCGTGACCCGGCCCTGGATGCAGCCGGTGAAGCCCTGGGCCCGGAGGAAGGACGCACCGCCCAGAAGGGCGAAGGCGAGGAGGAGAGCCGTCGGGGTCTTTTTCACTGCGACGCTCCTTGGCGGATGCGGCGCCGCACAGGACTCGGAGCTCCCGGCGCGGGGCCGGCCTTCCCGTTCTTCGACGAGACCGACGTGCCCGAAGCGATGATCGAAAAGACGTTGGCGCTCTCGCCCTGGATCGTGCTCGTGTTGCTCACGTCCGAGAGCCGGACGAGGCACAGGTCCGAGACCGCGTCGGGGATGACCCAGGCGTAGCTGCCCGTGTTTTGAGTGTCGCCAATGACCGTCGTCCATGTCACGCCATCGTCGATCGAGTATTCGATCAGGACGTCGCCCGCGGCGCCCCCCGACTGCCAAAGGATGTTTTGGGTGGTGCCGACCGCCCACTGCTCCCCGCCGTTCGGCGAAAGCAGGACGAAGATCGGATCGTTCGAGATCGTGAAGACCGCGTCGCTCTGGTCGGTCGGGTCGCCGGTCGCCGCCTCCGAGACCATGAGGAGGCATGTCGTGGAGACGTCGTCGGGGACCATCCACGTGTAGGATCCCGTATTCGGGATGTTGTTGGCGACCATGAACCAGTTGGTGCCGTTGTCCACGGAGTACTGGATCGTCACCCTGTCGACTCGGCCCGAGGTCAGCCAGGTGAGGACCCAGTTGAACCCCGTGCGCAGGACCTCGTCCCCGTTTGGCGACGTCACCGCGAGGGAGATCTCCTGGAGCTTGGCCACGAAGCCGTCGCGGCCGCCGTGCGAAACCAGATCCGGCCCGGTCTGGGTCGGGAACGTGTCCTCTTTCGAATAGGTGTTGCCGTTGACGTAGACATTCCCCGAGCCGTCCTTGTCGAGGGCGATGCCCTGGGCGAGGTCGGCGTCCGTTCCGCCGAGATACGTGCAGAACACGAGCTTGGCCCCAGAGATGTCCACCTTGGCCACGAAGGCGTCGTAGCTCGCGGAGTGCGTCAGGAACGGGCCGACCGTGACCGGGAACGTGTCCTCCGCGGACGAGGTATAGCCGGCCACGAAGGCGTAGCCGCGGCCGTCGACGGCGATCGCCGTCGCGGCATCGTAGAGCGCGCCGCCGATGTAGCCGCAGTATGTGATCAGCCCCTCCGTCGGCTCCAGCTTGGCGACGAAGGCGTCATAGGCCCCGCCCACGTAGGTCAGCTTCGGGCCGACGGCGACGGGGAAAGTGGTTTCGGTCGAATTGGTGTAGCCGCAGACGTAGGCGTTGAAACCGAGGTCCACCGCGATCCCGGTCCCGACGTCGCTCGCGCCGCCGCCGATATAGCCGCAATAGGCCAGGCTCTGCCCGTCGTTGTTGATCTTGGCCACGAAGGCGTCCGAAAGCCCCTTCTGGGTCACCACGGGTCCGAACGTGACCGGAAAGGACGTCTCCGTGGAGAAGGTGAAGCCCGTGATATAGACGCAGTTCAGCCCGTCGACGGCGATGGCGTTCGCCACGTCCTCTCCCGTCCCGCCGATGTAGCCGCAGAAGATGAGCTGCGAGCCGTCGGGGGCGACCTTGGCCACGAAAGCGTCATAGTTGCCGCTGTAGGTCAGGAAAGGCCCGACGGTCACCGGGAAGTCGGCCTCGCTCGAGTCGGTATAACCGCAGACATAGGCGTTGCCCGTGCCGTCGACGGCGACGCCCTTGCCGAAGTCCGGCCCCGAGCCGCCGATGTAGCCGCAATAGTCCAGGCCCGTGCGCTTGGGGTTGACCTTGGCGACGAAAGCGTCGTAGTTGCCGCTGAACCTGAGGCTCGGGCCGACCTTGACCGGGAAGGTGTCCTGGGCCGACGACGTGTAACCGGTTACATAGGCGCTGCCGAAGGCGTCGACGGCGATGCCGTAGCCGTAGTCGTTTCCCGCGCCGCCGATGTAGCCGCAGTAGACGTAGCCCGTCCCCTCGGGGTTCAGCTTGGCCACGAAGGCGTCCATGTTCCCGCCGTTATAGGTCAGATCGGGGCCGACCTTGGTCGGGAACGCCGCCCCCGGCGCGTAAGTGTAGCCGGTGATGTAGGCGCTGCCCGCGCTGTCGGCCGCAATGCCGTAGCCGTAGTCGGAACCGGGCCCGCCGAAGAAGCCGCAATAGACGAGGATCACCGGGTCGAGGACGAGGGGAAGCGTCGGGTCGTAGTCTCCCACCGCGAACCCGTACGTGACGGCGCCGTCGGGCCGGACCTCGGATCCGGCGGGCTCCGTTCCGTCCGGCCCGCCGTCGAGGAGTTTGTAGCTCATGGCGACGGGGACGCGCGATCCGCCCTTGTTCTGGTAGGCGACCGGGATCCCGTCTTCGAACCCACCCGCCGGCGTCGATACGGCCAGGCGGCCGTTCGCATCGACGGCGACGGAGCTCGCGCCGCGGTAGGCCAGGCGGATCCGGGACGGGTCCGCGCCCGGGTGGACGACGAACTCGTATTTCAGCTTGTCCTGGCTGCCGGCATAGGCCAGGTCGATCCCCGGCCAGACGTTCGCATATACGACGCGGGAATAGGCCGGGAGGCCGGTCTTCCATTCGGACGGCGCGCCCTGGAAATAGGAGATCGCGGTTCCCGTCTCGTCCGTGCCCACGGGCTCGAGGTCCGGCCGGGCGCCCACGAAATCGAGCTTCACTACCCAGCGCGTCTCCGGCGCCGTCGTCGGGACCGCGGAGCGGCCGGGCATGGTCTCGGGCTCGGGCTTTGCGCCGCTCAGGACGAACGTCAAGCCTTCGGGGCTGAAGAAGATCGTCTTGTCCTTGCCCTGGATATAATAGGAGGCGCGTCCCTCGACTTGTCCCCGGTTGGGGATGAAATGGACGGGCATCCGGCCGTAATCGGGCCGGCTTTGGAGGATTGCGCTCGAAGGCGGAATCGATTTCTGACTTGCTATTGCGGGAGCGACGATCCCCAGGCATTGGATGACGACGCAGATCGCGGGGATCGCGAACTTCAACACTCTCTTCGACATGATGGACTCCTCGAAGTCAAAACAACACTTTAACCGAATTGGTTGCGCGAGGCAAGGCCGGGCTCAAGAAAGATGCGCCCCGGCGGGACCGCGGAGAGCGGCTTGGCCGCCCTACAGGTTGTTCCGGGCCCAGGCCGCCGCCCCGATGGTCCCCGCGTCGTTGCCGAGGCTCGCCCTTTCGATGGAGCAGCAGGCGAACGACGCCTTGTAGGACCGCCGCCGGGCCTCGTCGACCGCCGGGCGGAGAAGAAGCTCGCCCGATGTCATGACCCCCCCGCCGAGGAGGATCATCCCGGGATTGAGCAGGTTGATGAGCATCCCCAAGGCGATTCCGATGAAGCGGCCGGCGGAGGCATAGGCGTCGATGGCGGCCTTTTCGCCCGCTTCGGCGCGGCGGTAGATCTCCTCGGCCGTGACCGCCTCGTTCCGTCCCGAAAGCGCCCCGTACTTCCGGACGATGGCCGGGGCGGCCGCCTCGGCCTCGAGGCAGCCCTGGATGCCGCACTTGCACCGTTCGCCGTCGGCGTTGACGACGATGTGGCCGATCTCGCCCGCGTAGCCGCAGCTGCCCTGCCACAGCTTCCCGTCGAGGATGATGCCGCCGCCGATGCCCGTTCCGACCGTCAGCAGGACCAGGCTCGGCACCCCGCGGCCGGCGCCCCACGCCCATTCGCCGTAGGCGGCCATGTTCGCGTCGTTGTCGACCAGGAACGGGACGTCGATGACCTTTCCGATCTCGGGGTAGAGGGGGAAGTCGTCGAGCTCGGCGCAGTTGGGGGATTGGAGGATCCTGCGCTCGTGGAGATTGTAAATTCCCGGGAAACCGAAGCCCGCGGCCTTGATCCCGCCCGGCGCCGCGGCCTTGAGCTCGGGCCACACGCGGCCCAGGAGGTCCATCAGCCCGCCGATCGTGGGCGGAGTGGGCGCCTTACCCTTGAGGATCAGCCGCCCGGCGTCGTCCAGCAGCCCGTATTTGAGCTGCGTTCCCCCCAGGTCGAACCCGGCCACCACGGACATGGCTAGACTTTCGTCCCGGCCGCGGCGTAGTTCGGCGCCGCGAAGAGGAGGGCGTTGAGGCGGTCGATGTCGCGGTTGAGGATCGAGGCCTCGGCGCCCGCACCGGGGAGGGGCTGGAGCCGCTCGGCGGCGAGTTCGGCTGTTTCCTCGATCGACACGCCTTCGAAGCCCGACGATTCCATCAGGTACTTGAGGGCCTGCGGATGGACGGGCTGCCGATGAGTCAGGTCGAGGAAGTAGATTTGAACGAGGGCGAAGACCGACGTCGGGTTGACCGTCTCGAGGACGAGGACGCCGCCCGGAGCGAGCTTGGCGTAGGCGAGCTCGATCATCCGCTTCAGGTAGGGAGGGGACAGGTGCTCGATGACCTGAGAGGAGAAGATTCCGTCCAGCGCGCCGTCGGGCCGCTCCGCGAGGCCCTCGAGGATGTCGGCCTTCCGGACGTCGAGCCCCTTGTCGCGGCAGATCTCGACCATCTGGCCGTTGCCGTCCACCCCGGAGCCCGCGATGCCCCGCTCCTTTAGGATCTCGAGGAACTCGCCCCGGCCGCAGCCCAGGTCGAGGACCCGACCGCCGGGCTTGAAATGCCCGGCCAGCTTCTCCTGCTGTTTCCGGATTTCGGGCTCCGGACCGCGGAAGCGGTTCTCGAAGCCGGTGTAGCGGATGTCTTCGATCGGATCGAGGATCTCGCGGACCGCGGCCGGGGCGGGAAGGCCTTTTTCCTCGAGGACGGCCGTGAGGCGTTGGAGCTGGTCCTTAAGGAGTACGAAGGTCCGCATGAGAGCGCGCGCGTCGTCGTAGGAAGCGGAGAGCTTGTCCACCCGCCATTCCATGCTCTTGAAGATCATCCCCACGTGGTTGCTGCCCAGGGCGTCCCATTCCTTGTCCCGGGCGTCGGCGAGGGCGTCGCCGGTTTCGACGAGCTCGGCCGCGGCCAGGGCCAGGGCCTTGGTCTCGCGGACGGCGACGGACAGGAAGTCGCGGACCGCGCCGCTCCCGCCGGACGGCTCGGGCCGGCGCCGGGCGAACCACCGCTTTTTGCCGGTCGCGGCACCCGCGATGTTGGCTTGGATGTCGTGTTCGAGGCGGTCGAGGGCTTGAGCCCGTTCGCGGATCTTAAGGAGCTTGCCCCGGAGCGCTTCCTGCTTTTCGCTCCGCTCGTGGGCGAGCTTCTCGATCGTCCGCTGCATCAGGACTTGGAGGCGGGAGGGGTCTTGTCTTCGGAGTCGTCTTTGTCCTTGTTCACCGAGCCTTTGAAGTTCCGGATGCCTTCGCCCAGGGATTTCCCGAGGTCCGGCAGCTTTTTCGCGCCGAAGATCACGATGACGATGACCAGGATGACCAGCAGTTCCGGCAGTCCGAGCGATCCGATGTGCATTTCGGCCTCCTTCTAAGGGCGTATCTGAAAACGGTCAGGTTTTCGGAATTCAACGTCAAGTTACGCTTTCCCCTCCGAATTGTCAATTCGGGTCTGGGCCCGTTCGCCGGTCCGCC
>Ga0182021_10010035_pt1 | contig 11230 bp, 10 predicted proteins | sample 612E3MmetaG_FD_120493 | JGI IMG/M metagenome (GOLD analysis project Ga0182021, IMG submission 120493) | Permafrost microbial communities from Stordalen Mire, Sweden - 612E3M metaG (Illumina Assembly) | ecosystem: Environmental > Terrestrial > Soil > Wetlands > Permafrost | place: Sweden...
CATCTCCCGCCGTTGCGCGAACGCAAAGATGATATTCCTCTCCTGGCAAAACATTTCCTCCAACGCACAGCGCAAATGTATAAACGATCCATCGACAGCATCCATCCGGATGCGATGCACATGCTGCTTGCAAATCCGTGGAAGGGGAACGTACGGGAGTTTCAAAATGTCATTGAGCGTGCGGTAGTTCTCTGTAAGGGGACACAATTGACGCCTGCCGATCTTGTGCTCGATTTTACTCAACGAAACTCCATTCTTCCGAATTCGGTGACGCTCGAAGAGATTGAACGTCAGATCATTGAAACAGCATTGGACGAGATGGATGGAAATCGAAGACGGACAGCAGAGAAGTTGGGTGTTTCCTTGCGCTGGCTTCAGTACCGTTTGAAAGAATGGAATAAAGATTAATGCCGTTTACCATTGAAGAGAAGATCAGCGAGAGCAGTTTTACCAGCGTCTATCGTGCATTTGATACGGTGCTGCAACGACGTATCCTGTTAAAGGTGCTCCACAAGCACCTTGCCGCTGATCATGATCTTTATCAGCGTTTTGTGCGGGAAGCACAGGCTTGTGCTGCACTTCGCTCCGAGCATATTGTACAGGTCTACGAGTTAATCGAATACGAAGGATCGCCGGCAATTGTGTTGGAATTTGTCGACGGTACTTCACTCAAGAATCTCATCGTCACAGGGACAACTCGTTCGCTGAAATATGCAAGAAAAGTTGCATTGCATACCCTCCGCGGACTTGTGGTTGCACACGACCGGGGAATCATTCATCGTGATATCAAACCCGGGAATATTCTTGTGATGATAGACGGAACAATAAAGGTTACTGATTTTGGATTGGCATATCTTGCGTCTGTTCCAACAATAACGGCGCAGGGAATGGTGCTCGGAACGCCAGCATATATGTCTCCGGAGCAAGTTTGCCACGAAGAGATCGACCAAAGAACAGATCTCTTTTCTCTGGGTGCAACCCTGGTCGAAGTTGTGACTGGCGACCGCCTCTTCGAAGGAACATCGTATGCGGAGTGTGCCAAGAAAATACTTTCTTTTAAAGTGGAAATGCTTGATTATCTTGTGGAGAAATCATCTCCTGATTTTGTGAAATTTCTAAAACTTCTCTTGGCGCCAAAGAAGAAAAACAGGTTCGCGACATCGAGGGAGGCACTCTACGCACTGGATCAAGACGGATCGAGCATATTCATTTCTGCTCCACTTACAGCACCAAGAAGAAATCGTCGAATAGGGCTTTTAAGCGGAGCAGCGGTGCTCCTTGGAGTTTTTGCTTTTTTTCTAGCTACAGTTAATCATTCTTCAAATTACCGAACTTCTGGACTAACTCTGCGGGCAGTATTGTCGGATACAACTGCAGCACGTATGAACACGAATGGGGAGGTTCAGAGAAAACTTGGCATTTCTTCTCCTGTTCAACCTGAGCCTTTACAGCAATCCCGAGTGCTCAAACAACGGGAAATTTCAACCACAACATCCATACCGCTATCGATGGATTCCGGTACCGTTCTTCTGACCAGTACTCCGTGGGCAAAGGTATATGTTGACAATGTTTTCTTCGGGGAAACTCCTCTCAGTAGACCTTTAACTTTTTCCACAGGAAAACATACCGTGACATTCATGCACCCATCGTTTGGTCCGATTCATCAGACCATTACGGTGAAGAAGAATAGGGAACTCCATGTTGCGGGGAATTTTATTAAGAGCGCAGGGTTCCTTAATTGTATTGCAACTCCCTGGGCGGAAGTATACATCGATGAACAATATAAAGACACAACGCCCCTGGAGAGACCAATCGTGCTGTCACCGGGGAAACACCAAGTGCGATTTAAAAATTCTTCCTTCGTCGATGTACTCCGCGAAGTGGAAATCAAATCCAAAGATACAATCTCCCTGTGTATATTTTTTGAGAAACAGCGATGATACAGAAAGTAATATTTGTTTCCATTCTCTTCGCTGTGTCCGCGCATGGTGCATGTGCGCAGGAGGATTCTACGCATTCGACCCTGCAGACAATTGAGACTCTATACAATACCGGTTCATATAGAACTGCAGAATTGAATGCCCGGCATCTTCTTGAACATTCTGTGTTAAACGATTCTGTTCGCATAGCTGTTCATAAGTACATTGCCTTCTCTTTGATCGCCCAGGGAAAATCGGAACTGGCAAAAGAGCATTTCATGTCAATGTTTAAGCTTGCACCCGACTGCGATCTTGACCCTGTTTATACCTCACCCAAGATTCTCGTCATATTTAAAGAAACCCGGCAACACTTCCTTTCATTAAAGAAATCTGAGAAAGATACTGTCAGAGGCCCGGTGTTGATCGAGCGCCCTGTCATCACCTATCGGACAATTCTTTTTCCCGGATGGGAACAATTACACCAAGACAGAAAGACGGCAGGAACCTTTTTCCTTGGAGCCGGCATTACAACATTAGGCGCTGGAATTGCTTTTGAATTTTTACGGAGTTCTGCCCGGCAAAATTATTTATCTGCAACTCATTCGTCGGAATTTAATGAGAAGTATGATATTTACAACCGATATTATAAAGCAGAAATTATTTCGTTTGTTGCATTTGCGGTCGTGTACGTTGCATCGGAAATTGATGTGTTCCAAGCCCAACATGATTTGCCCCTCTCATTTGAATCAAACCTATCCAAGCCACGAGGAACAACTCTTACAGTTGCCATCCGTTTCTGATACGCAAGAAATGCAGTGTGGTGCATATCTTGCACGAGCAAAAAAAGAGAGTTCCCCATTTCGAATAGTTTTCCTGGTTTTCTCTGTGGCATATGTATTGCATCGTTTTTTGTGAAATAATCCATTCTCATCATAGAATACCTTTGATAAGGAGCGAGAAAAGTGAAAAATAAATACTGGTTTTTTGCAATAACCGTATTAACCATCGCACTGATTTTTACTCAGTCCCTTCTATCGCAAAATACACCAGCACCACCTTTTCGGAATAAAATCAAGTTTATCTCTCAACCACCTCTTTATGGTCAACGGGGTGTTGCTTATTCCTATACGACTCAAGCTATCACTGCAGACTCCACTGAGATTATCCGATATTTTACAGATAAACACAATCCTCATGGTCTGACTATTGATTCGTTATCAGGTGTTGTTAATTGGATCCCGGCAGCGAAAGGATGGTATACAATAACCCTGATAGCGAGATCGAATAAAAGAGATATTGCCTATCAATCATTTATGGTGACAGTAACCGGCGGCAATGGGATTGTACAAGGACGTGTGACGGATACATTAAATACCGGCATTTCTAATATTATTATCGAAGTACTGCAAGCTCTATCCACAGATCCTGTTCCTTTGTATCCTTCACTCAATAATGGATGTTATGCATACTCCGCTAAGACAGATGATAATGGATATTATCGGATTTCGCATGTTGATCCCGGTGTGTATAAGGTACATGCAATCTCGCCTACGCCTCGATATCTAAGCCAATGGTACGATGGTTGGTACAACCCTAGCGATGCAGATAAGATTATTATTCCTGATTCTCCTTCTGTCACACTCGCCGTCAATTTTAAACTTCAAGGTGGTGTTGTCAGATTGCCGAAGATTACTGTATCAGGCGTTGTAACCGATACGAATCGTCTTCCAATAAAAGCTGCGGATATCTTCTATGTACAATCCGGATTTGCGTTGAATAGTAAAACTACCGTTGATGATTATCGAGAATATTTCAATTTGAATGCTTGGTGGGGCGATTTCATGCTCGATGGAAAATCGAATCATGTCTACAGCGCCAAAGTCGACTCGCTCGGCAAATATTCGCTTCAAATTCCTCAGGGGTCATACATCGCCTTCGCTAAAGCTCGAGGATATGCAACGGAATTTTATTTTAATCAATCTGATCTGCTATCGGCAAATCTGTTAGCACTACGACATGACAGCTCAGGAGTCAACTTTATTCTTGCGCCGCTTCCGTCGGTTGCTCTTGGAACAATCACAGGAAGCGTGCTCGATTCAGCACAAGGTATCGGTGTCCCTTCCCGCATAATTGCATATCGAGATCGATGGACCTCGAAAGACAACTTTAATTGTTTTCGCTCGTACGTCGTTGATACAGATTCACTTGGTGCATTTTCAGTTGATTCATTATTACCAGGATCGTACTTTGTGTTTGCAGTGCCACTCGGTAATTATTCTCCAGCTTTCTATTCAACTGATACCGCAAGTACAAGATGGAAGAAAGCGGCTAAAGTGGACATTAGTGGGAACACTATAGATGGTATCGATATTTATGTGCACCAGATTCCTTCTTCTATGAACGGATACACCAGTATTTCTGGCGCTGTTCGTCTTTTATCGGGTTCCGCCTCAGTAGCAGGCGCTCTTGTCTATGCAAATCGGAATGGTGTGGTCTCAGGGTATGCAATCACGGATGAGAATGGGAATTACAGTATAGAAGGCCTGGCTCCCGGTACCTATACCGTGACGGTCGATAAGCTGGGATATAATACTGAGACGGCATCAAAATCTGCTACTGTTTCCTACAGTACCACAGGAGATCCTGTAAACGCCAACGTCGATCTGTCGATCGATGAAGTGACAGGTGTGACCCAGACTTCAACCCTTCAGCCAACAAAATTCATGCTCGAGCAAAATTTCCCGAATCCATTCAATCCATCAACAACGATTAACTATGCATTGAATCAATCTGGTATTGTAGAGTTGAAAGTGTATAATCTTCTTGGCCAAGAAGTGCGCACATTAGTCAATGGATTCCAAAATGCTGGAAGTTATCATGCAACATTCAATGCGCAAGGACTTTCCAGCGGCATCTATTTCTACCGCTTACAAAGTCAAAACAGTATTCAGACTCGGAAAATGATTCTCTTACAATAAATCACAATCTTTTTTAGATATCTTGCATTTGAATAGGGTTGTCTCGATCTGAGACAGCCCTATTTCATTTTTGCAGCGGGGGAGGGGATCTAACCGAACTCAAGCCGACGTTGATACTCCTTCCCGCTGGTTAAAGTAATTTTTATGCAAAAAAAACAATGTACTTCTACTGTCACGATATAAATGATAAAAAGATTGTGTTCAAATTTTTGGACATGCATATTATTCCGGAATTGGGGCAATCCTAGATGAATCGAATTATTTCTATTCATTTGTGATTAGCTTTCTCCTTGCTGAATTGCATATGAAGAAAATCAATAATTCTCTGTTTATAGATGTATCCGAGGACAAATAAAATACTTGCGATAACAGAAACGATGACGGCGATGATGTATTGGTCCGATTGTATCTCCGCACCGATAAAGGAAGACCCAAGCATAGCGGGAGTGCGTGCAAAAGTTATGATGATGAAGAACAGAGTAGGCTTGATCGGAGTGAGTCCGGCGATATACACAAGAATATCCTTAGGGATGCCGGGTATGATGAACAAGAGAAATATTGTTGTTTCGAGTTTTGAGCTATTCATTAAAATGCTGAATTTCTCAAGCTCCTTCTTGGAAACCAATTTTTTAACAAGAGGATAACCAAAAAGTTTTACACCTGTAAATACAATGATATACCCGATCGTGATGCCAATTGTAGATTAGACTGTCCCCAAGACAGTTCCGAAGATATATCCACCAGCGATCTGTACCGGTTCTCCAGGTATGACTGCTATCACCACTTGAAGTACCTGGAAAAGCATGAATATTATAGCGCTCCAGGGACCGAATGATAATACGTATTCTCTAAATTTATGAGGATCACTGACAAACCTAGTCAGCTCCGGCCCAAAACGGATCGTCACATATACAATCGCTCCGACAAACAGAGAAGCAAGAATGACATTGATAGCAATAAAAGGTCTCAATTTTCTCATTGTACTTCTTTCGTCTAATTATTGGAACCTTCCCCATCACCGTAAAAGAATAGTCGGTAATAGATGGACACAGATACTCTATCGTATAATGCACCTAGCAATTGCCGAATACGTAATCATTTCTTCTCAGACTTGTCGTCGAGCTGTTTCACTTCTTTTTGGATTTCTTCTTGTACATCGCGTGCTGCCTTCCGGAACTCTCGAATACCCTGGCCAAGTCCTTTCATTATTTCTGGAAGCTTCTTAGGACCAAAGAAGACAATGACAATCAACAAGATGAGGAATAATTCTGGGCCACCAATATTTCCAAACATGATACTTCTCCTTTTATTGTAATATTAATTTTGTTCAGACTGCACATGAAAATTTGAAAGTCAATTAAACATCATCATCATCGTACACACTCATAAGTCACGCATAAAGTATATTTTAATTCGCATTACCTTACTGGAACATATGTGCTCACACCCAACGGAAGAATTTTCATTGTTATTCCTGCTATGAATATTCTAGGATCAGCCACGGTTATAAAGAATCCGGGTGAGAAGTAAGAAGATGAAATTACACCAGGATATATATTCAACCGAAACCGGCAATTCCTCGATGCGGAATATACCATAGACGCAAGAAGAGAGTTATTTCGATCATAGTATATTCCTGCCATCGGTCCTGATTCTACTGTATTTGAAGGGACTCCATTCTGTACCGGCAAACTTTTTACGCCTATCGATGCCAATCCGGCACCGATAGAAATGGCATCTTCTGTGTTTCTTTTGAAGGACAGCCCGAGAATTGCAAAGTTACCAAAATGGAAGAATACGCTTGTTGATCTCGATTGTGTCAACGCATATTTCATGACAAAATTCTGACCTGCGTTTCGGAAAGCAAGCGGGGCGAACGAAATTGAAACAGGCTGAGACCAGTCGTTCAGATTTAGCTCGGAAGAAAAGAATTCTGATATTTTGTCGGAACTAAAGAGCAGAATTCCAAGAGGTTGAAAGATCAGGAAGTCAGGGATACAATCTTCATTTGGATAGATATTGTTACCGTTTTCCACCGTCTCGTTGAGGAATTCGCTTGCCATTACAGTGATTGCACCCAACATATATGGTAGAGGATAACCATTGGAATCATACCATTCAGCGACTTTACGCGAGACCATTCCACCGCCAATTCCATGGAGCATATAATTTGGAATCCATTGGGCGCGGTTCACGTCGACACTGGCAGGGAATATTTCTTGACTCAGAAATCGGTTCCAGCCAAAATCACTAATGACAGGAAGAGGAGACGTAACGCTGCGCCAGACACTTGTTGCACCTTTTTTCCATGGGATCGCCTCAAAGGTACTTGGCCGGTTGAGTTGCTGATACGTATCACAACCGCCATTAACAAAGACCGAGATAGGGTTAAAAAGTGCTTCTGACCCGTAGTCGTATGGACGGAAGAAATAATATTCTTTTTCTTGTCCATACAGCTTCGATGAAGAGAATAGACAACAAGCAAAAATAATGAAATATATCGCTGTTATGAAAGATGTCTGTCTATATTTCTTCTGTTGATTTTTAATGTTCGCCATGAAATAATATCTTCAAAATGCAATGTGTAGATGAGTTCCTGTAGTACTTAAGAATCAAAAAAATGCTGATCTTTAGGCGTTTTTTGACAGAGTTATCTGTGAAAAAAATGAAGAAGGAGAGTGATCAGATTTGGAGCTTGCAGAGAGAATAAAAATCGAAAAGTGGCGCATGTGGGGCTGTATGTCTTATTCTTATGCTCCTGCAAAGCACTAGGGCAGCCTCTTCAGTATGTGCTGGCTGGGCTGCAAGGGATACACTATCTTCGTCGATAAGGTAGATACGCCGAGTTGAATTGTTGGCAGGTTGAAAAGTTCTGTTACCTGTAGTACCGAAACGGGCATGGAGTATGACTTGTTTATCATTGTGAGAACTATATATCTCTGAACATTGTCCTTCATATTCTTCGCGTATCATACTATGCGACGTGAAGAGGGCGTCTACATTTATCGCATCGAGAAAGAAAGCCAATGAGAGTGTGAATCGAAAAATATGAGAGAGTAATTTGTTTGACAATGCAAAATTCCTGAAATAATTGTTTATTCAGGATATAAAAAAACACGAAGAGATGCAAATGTCTCTAGGCAAATCAAATAATTATACTAAATGCGTATCCTTAAGAGGCCACTATTTTTTGGAGGGGAATGTCGGGGAATTGCCATCGCTTCTTCAAAACAAGGTTTCACGACAAAATTCTTTCGTTGTCGTTTAAAAAAAATCCCAACTAGTCATTCCAGTCAAGATTATTCTAAAATATATGTAGCGGGGGCACACTATTTCCTGCAGTCACAATTCTTTTAATCAGGGTTTTCGAAATGACTATGGGCTAGTTCGAACCACTATGCATTGCATGTCCGAAAGAGATCCTGCGGTTACCTACAGTTCCGAAAAGGATATTCTCACTGTAATACGTGAATATCTGTTTACTCCAGTTTGAAAACTACAGCCAATGAAAATTTTAATGTATCATCACACTTGAGTCCCAAGAGGGAGGGCCGCTCGACTTTAAAATCAGTTAAGCTGAGATCAAAGGAACCGTTCACTTCAAGTCTGTTTTGTGACCATTTTGTTACCGCTGCTATGATGATGTCTTTTGTCACACCATGAAATGTGAGTTTTCCCGTCACGTTGAGACTGTCACCATTCTGAACAATGAAAGCGCTTGAAAATGTTACATCAGGATATGTGATTGCATCGATCACTTCCATTGCATGCGAGTCGCGGTTTGAATTACCGCTGTTGAAAGTCATGACATCTATTTGTGCCGATACAGTTTTGATTTCTTTCTTTGCAGGGTCGATTTCAATGCGGCAGTTTATTTCTTTGCTTGTACTTTCCATATGATGGAGAGGATGTGAGAGCAAGTACGTCACCGATGTCTCATTCTTGATACACTCGACCGATTTTGCCTGGGCGGCGTCACAAGATAGTGCCAGAAACATCCATCCAAAGAAAGATACTATTCTTATTTTCATCGTGCTCCTCTTAAAATGTTATTACTATTAATGATGCCGCCAGCGCTGCTGTTGTGATATATGCGGACGCCTGATGGAAGTGTGCGATCTGGGATGTCGTAGCATGACGATGGATCGATGCACCGATTATGGGAGTTACGACCATTCCGAGAAAGTGAACCCACGCTAGTGTTTTGTGAATCGTCGTTGTGCTGATTTCATCACGGCGAATCATGGGAGGCGGCGAAAGTACCGCGAGCAATCCGGTCGCTGAATATGATGCGATTGTTATCGTTACAAAGAGTTGATGGTTGCTGCGATTACTTCTCAATTTGCCGCCGTCGTCAATCATCTTCTGACCGTAATAGCATGTTGTTATCATGCTTCCAAGAGTCACGAACCCGCCTATGAGATGAGCGGTAAGCATATTGCGCCGAAGACTGAGTTCACTCCTGCGTACTTCCGGCGTCAGTGGAGAAGCAAAACCTATTTTTCTAAAAAGGCCGTCTTCATCCCATAGATACCTTTCCATAAAGCTTGCATTCGTTGGGATCAATTTACGTTTTGGGGGTTGTGAAAGAGAATCAATGGGTGTATCCAATGAGGCATACAACAACTGATCCCGCAAAGAAGGCTGAAATGCAAATTCTTGAGCTTGAACGCTCGGCATACAGACGATAAAAATTGCACATAAAAAAAAGAGTTTCATAGATAACCTCAATAATGTGTTATGTGGGATTTATTCTTTTATCAACTGTATGTTCTTTGGCCCTTTCTCATTCCCTCAGCAGGTTCTTAATGTGAATTTGATCTGCTTTATTAAACATATTGGAGAATGCGCAAGTTCCGGATATTCCACTCACAGCGTATTATTATACGAGAATGCTTGAATTATCCCCATAGTTCTATAATTATTCATTATAATAACTATTTTTCTTCCATTTGCTTGTCTTCGATGGTTCTCATACCATGTAATACACGAATTTGCCAATCCAAATTAGGAATGAATCATCGCCTTCTTTCATCTTTTCCCGTGTTGCCTTTCTGTGCAGTCCGAGGAGGCGGCGGCGGTGGTGTCCTTGGACTTGAAGTACGTTCTGCTGCTCGCTGGCGTACTTCGCTGTCATGGACTATTGCTTGTTTCGCTGGTGCCTCAGGTGCTTTTTTCCATGTATTTTGATCGCGTTGCTGCCAGCCTTGGGGAGTACTGCGCAAGATGTTGCCGTCCGGAGCTGCATAAACATTATTCTCTTTTGATGAAGGTCGCGTCACGATTCGTGGTATGGGCCTTGAAATCGCACGCATCTCAGTTTGTGGAACTGTAGGAATTACCGACTTGGTTATTGGACGAGTTTCGGACGGAGTTTGCGGCGGCGTTACTCTCGTGACTGCTCTTGCTGTTCTTGACGGTTCAGGCTGTGGAATAGGGGGCGGCAACGGGCGAGCTTCGGATGGAGTTTGCGGTAGCGTTGCCCTTGTTGCTTCCCTTACAGGACTTGGTGTTTCACTCACTAACGGTCGTCGTATGCCGGATCCTCTAAGATCGTAGAGAGTTGGAGCGCGCTGTGTACCGGAAGCACGTCTTACATCATTCGACGTTCTTCCAACCGGTGCGGCCGCTGTTACCTGGCGAACCGGATGGTACTCTTCACGATATACCGGTTTTGTAGCTGGACGGTAAACCGGATGGCTTTCTGCCGGACCCCACCATCCTGCTCGCTCAACTCTTGATTGGTGTGCAAGCCATCCATGCGGCTGCCCCCAACCTGCTCCGAAAGACCAACCTGCCCACGGATCGTAGTGAACATTGAATCCCCACGTCCACGGCCGTGCATAATATGCATGCTTATGCCACGGATGATAATTGTATCCCGTTCCATACACAACCGTTCTGCCATAGACATAACATCCGGTGTAACCAGAAGTATATCCAACATAAACGACATCGGGAGTATAGGTATATACACGAACATAGCGGACATTGTAAACAGGATATCGCGGTGGAATTGCATAAATAACTTCAGGGACGCTGATGCAGACCTCCCATGGACCATAGGGAGTCGCACTTTCAAACCATACTCCTTGATCACAGTCGTAATACCGTCCATTGACACGAATGACTGCTGTCGATGTATTTACGGCATAATCCATTCCTGTGTTTTCAATTGGTTCAAACTGCGGATCTCCGTCGTATGCGACTTGAGTCGTCGTTTGCGAGCGGTCCACCTCTGCCATTTGAGGAATCTGTGCATCAAAGACAGCTTCTTTTGCCGGCACTGTCCCGGCGACATTCGCGAGTACATCATCACGCTCTGATCCGGGA
>Ga0182021_10010036_pt1 | contig 11230 bp, 8 predicted proteins | sample 612E3MmetaG_FD_120493 | JGI IMG/M metagenome (GOLD analysis project Ga0182021, IMG submission 120493) | Permafrost microbial communities from Stordalen Mire, Sweden - 612E3M metaG (Illumina Assembly) | ecosystem: Environmental > Terrestrial > Soil > Wetlands > Permafrost | place: Sweden...
GCAATCTTGCCTGCAGCCGCCTTTCCAGGCGGCTGGACCCGCTGGAAAGCGGGTCCGCGGGCTGGATAGCCCGCCCCACAAGTTCAGACATAATCGTCATTCTGCATGCCGCACTACACTAGCGAGGAGTACCAAAGCAGCTCCACGCCAGGGAGGCGTGGAGCTGGGCCGGGCATGCCCGGCCCCTACCGCAGCTCTTCCATGACTTCGTCCAGCGCCGACCTGGGGGGGCGGGTTCTCGATTGCGGGAGGGTGCCGACTGGGTCGTCTACCATGTTCAGCAGGTCGATGAAGGTGGGTTTGGCGGTGTTCACGTATAACACGCCGGTGACTACTTCGCCCTTGGCGTCGGCGGACTCCAGCATGTTTAGCGCGGCCTGGCGGTTGGTCGGGTCGAAATCGCGGCCGAGCTTGCGGATGCGCAGGTGGGAACCGTCGTGCATTTGCACGTCCATCACCGCGCCATCCGGGATCTCAACGGAAATATCCTCGAATGACGGGACGAAATCCAGCTCTTGCAGGACTTCTTCGTGCTCCTTCACATAGCTGTAGCTCTTGGTGGAACCCTCGTGGTCGTTGAAAGTCACGCAGGGCGAAATCACGTCGATGACGGAGAGGCCGCGATGCGCGATGGCGGTTTTGATAATGGCTTGCAGCTGCTTCTTGTCGCCGCTGAAAGAGCGCGCCACGAAGGTGGCGCCCCACCGCATCGCCAGGGCGCAGCAATCGAATGGCGGCAGATCGTTGTGTACGCCGGTCTTGAGGGTCGAGCCTACGTCGGCGGTGGCGGAGAACTGGCCCTTGGTGAGGCCGTATACGCCGTTGTCCTCGATGACGTAGATCATCGGCATGTTGCGGCGCACGGTGTGCATGAACTGGCCGAGGCCGATGGAGGCCGTGTCGCCGTCGCCGGTGACGCCCAGGCCCAACAGATTGCGGTTGGCCAGCAGCGCGCCGGTGGCGATCGAGGGCATGCGGCCGTGCACGCTATTGAACCCGTGCGAGAGGCCCAGAAAATAGGCGGGCGACTTGGAGGAGCAGCCGATCCCCGAGAACTTGGCCACCGTCCAGGGCTGGACGCCGAGCTCGTAGAAACACTCGATGAGGCGCTCGGAAATGGCGTTGTGGCCGCAGCCGGCGCACAACGTGGTTTTGGCGCCCTTATAGTTGAGAACCTCCAGCCCGATGTGGTTGACCTTTTTGGGCGGGGGAGGCGTTACGGTGGTGCTCATTTATTTGCCCTCCTGTCCGAGGACATCCTCGGTGACCGTGCGCGCGTCGAGCGGCAGGCCGCCGTAGTAGGTGACGCTGCGCAGTTTGGCAATCAAATCGGCGTCGAGTTCCAGGCGCATCAGGCCCAGCAACTGCGCGTCGCGATTCTGATCCACCACGTAGACCCGCTCGTGGCGGCGTATGAAATCCAGCAAGTGCCCGGTGAACGGATACGCTTTCAGGCGCAGGTAGCTGGCCTCGATATCGTACTCGTTCTCCAACTGGTCGCAGCTTTCGCGCACGGCGTAATCCGAGGTTCCCACGGCGATGAAGCCGATCTCGGCCTTCTCGCGGATGTGCACCACCGGGGCGGGTACGTGCTCGCGCATGGCTTCGAACTTGTGCGCCAGGCGATCCATGTTGTCGATGTAGTCGTTCTCGCGCTCGCTGTACTGGGCCTTGTCGTTGTGGCCGCTGCCGCGCGTGAAGTAGGCCGCGGCGGGGTGATTGGTGCCGGGGAGCGTGCGGTAGCCGACGCCATCGCCGTCGAGGTCCCGATAGCGCGCGAACCCGCCCAGCTTGTTAAGATCTTCGGCGGTCAGCACCTTGCCGCGGCTGATGGGCTGTTCGGGGTACTCAAACGCGTCGGCCATCCAGTTGTTCATGCCCAGGTCGAGGTCGGTCATGACGAAGACCGGGGTCTGGAAGCGCTCGGCCAGGTCGAAGGCTTGGATTGCCATGGAAAAACACTCTTCGGGCGAGCACGGAAAGTACATGGGGTGCTGGGTGTCGCCGTGCGAGAGGATGGCGGTGGTCAGAATATCGCCCTGCTGGGTGCGCGTGGGCAGGCCGGTGGAGGGGCCGGTGCGCTCGACGTTGAAGACGACGGCGGGCAGTTCCGCATAGTAGCCCAGACCGATGAATTCCGACATGAGCGAGATGCCGGGGCCGGCCGTGGCGGTCATGGAGCGCGCGCCAGCCCAGCCCGCGCCCAGCGCCATGCCGATGGAGGCCAGCTCGTCTTCGGCCTGCACGATGGCGTAGGTGGCTTTGCCGGTTTCCGGATCGCGCCGGAAGCGCTTCATGTAGCCGATCAGCGATTCCACCAGCGACGACGAGGGAGTGATGGGATACCAGGTGACCACCGTCACGCCGGCGAACATGGCGCCGAGGGCGCAGGCCGAGTTGCCGTCGACGATGATCTTGCCGGCGGTCGCGTTCATGCGCTCGACGCGGTAGGGGTCGGCCTTGGCGAAGGTGGCGGCGGCGTAATCGAAACCCGCCTGGCAGGCGCCCCAGTTCATGTCGGCGGCCTTGGCCTTGCGCTTGCCGAACTGCTTCACCAGGGCCGCGCGGACCTGCTCCATCTCGATGGAGAGCAACTGCGCCAGCACGCCGTCGTAGATCATGTTGCGGACCAGCTTGCGCAGGCGGGGCTCGGGACAGATCGGCGCCACGAGCTTGTCGAACGGCACGGGATAGAAGTGGAGATCGCCGCGCAGCTCGTTGAGCTTCAACGGGGCGTCATAGACCACGGCGGCGCCGGCATCGAGCTTCATGACGTCTTCCCGCGCGGTTTCGGGATTCATGGCCACCAGGAAGTCCACCTCCTTGCGGCGGCCAACGTACCCCTGCTTGCTGGCGCGGATGGTGAACCATGTAGGCAGCCCGGCGATATTGGACGGGAACATGTTCTTGCCGGAGACGGGGATGCCCATTTGAAAGAGGGCGCGCATCAGGACGGTATTGGCGGTCTGGCTGCCGGACCCGTTGACGGTGGCGACCTGGATGCTGAAATCGTTGACGACAGAACGGCCCGCCTGGCCCGACAGGGGCGCAAGCGGCGAAACCTCTAGCGTTGACATCGTTGAAGATTCCTTATGAGCCGGAGTGGGACCCAGGGTTCGTTCATCTAAGTATAGGCGCAGTAGGGAGGCGCCAAGGCCCCCACTGTAGGATGAGTATTTGGCGCGGTTGGTTGCAGGCAAGGCGAGGCCGGCGATCACGGTACACTGAATTGGTGTTGAAGAGGATCACGATCACCGTGAGCGAGGAAGCGGCGCGTTGGGCTCGCAAGAAGGCCGCCGAAGAAAACACTTCCGTGTCGAAGCTGGTGGGGCGGATGCTGGAAGACCAGATGCGGCGGACCGACGAATACTGGGCTGCATACGAGAAATGGAAGAAGATCAAGCCTATCCCAGGTTTGGCGGCGAATCGCCTGACCAGAGAAGAGGCGAATACGCGCCGGCATCCTAATGCCAGTTAGCTCTGGCGCTGGCTGTCATTCTGCAATGATTGTGGGGCGGACCCCCTGGTCCGCGGCCGACGCCCTCGTCGGCCTCCCGACGAGCGGATAGGTCTCCTCTCATTGGGCCGAAGGCGGGTCCAGGGGGACCCGCGCGGACCAGGGGGTCCGCCCCACGATCTTTGCAGCATGCCCCGCAGTGGGAAAAGCCCTACTGCTCGTGGACGTCTTCGAGGTAGGTGTAGCCGTGCAGGCCTTCCTCGTAGAACTTGAGCAGGGCGCCGCTTTCCTCGTAAGTGAGCCGGCTCTCACGCAAGGCGGTTTCCACGTCGCGGCGCAGCATGGCCACCAGCGAGTCCGAAGAGAACTGCACGTAGTTCAGTACCTCGCGGACGGTATCGCCCTTGATCACCGAATCCAGCATCACTTCGCCGGTGGGCCCCAGGCGGACGTGCACGGCGTTGGTATCGCCGAAGAGGTTGTGCAGGTCGCCTAGAATCTCCTGGTAAGCGCCCAGCAGGAAGGCGCCCAGGTAGTAGTCGCCGCCGTCGAAGGTGTGGAGCAATAGCGTGCGCTTCACGTCGCGGCGGTCGATGAAGGCATCCACTTTGCCGTCCGAATCGCAGGTGATGTCGCCCAGCACGGCGGGGCGCGAGGGCTCTTCCTCCAGCCGGTGAATCGGCATGATGGGAAAGAGCTGGTTGATGGCCCAGCTATCGGGCATGCTTTGGAACAGCGAGAAGTTGCAGAAGTAGGTGTCCGAGAGCATGGCGTCGAGGCCTTCCAGCTCCTCGGGGAAATAATCCAGGTCGCGCGCCATCTTCTGGATCTTCCGCGAAATGGCCCAGTAGAGATTCTCGGCGACGCACCGCTGGTCGAGCGAGAGATAGCCGAGGCTGAACAGGTTGAGGGCCTGGTCGAGCGCCTGCTGCGCGTCGTGGTAGCCTTCCAGCAGGTTTTTCGCCGTCAGCGAGCGGTAGGTTTCCTGCAAGTCGATGAGCGGCTGCTCGGCATCGGGCGGCGGTTCGGGCGGCGCGTCGGTCTCGCCCATTCCGGCCACTCCGAGCACGTTGAACACCAGCACGCTGTGATAGGCGGCGATGGCGCGGCCACTCTCGGTGACGATGGTGGGGTGCGCCACCCCTACCTCGTCGCACACGTTCTGCACGTGGTAGATGATGTCGTTGGCGTATTCCTGGAGCGTGTAGTTGACGCTGGATTCGAAATCCGTCTGCGAGCCGTCGTAGTCCACGCCCAGGCCGCCGCCCACGTCCAGGTACCGCAAGCCGCCGCCGGCGCGCGCCAGGTCCACGTACACGCGCACGGCTTCGTTCACGGCCGCTTTGATCTGGCGGATGTTGGTGATCTGGCTGCCCAGGTGGAAGTGCAGCAGGTTGAGGCAATCGGCCATACCGAGATCCTTCAACTCCTGGAGCGCGCGCATGGCCTCGGTGGCGGAGAGGCCGAACTTGGAGCGGTACCCGCCCGAAGACTTCCACCGCCCCGAGCCGCGACTGGCCAGCTTGACGCGCAGCCCGATGGACGGCCGCACACCCACACGCTGGCTGTATTTCAGAATGAGGCGCAGCTCGGTGTACTTTTCCACCACCGGGATGATCTGGCGGCCCACCTTCTGCGCCAGCATGGCCATCTCGATGTATTCATCGTCCTTGAAGCCATTGCAGATGATGGGCGTGTCGTTGTCGGCCAGCGCCATGACCGCCATCAACTCGGGCTTGGAGCCGGCCTCCAGGCCGAAATGGAACGGCTTGCCGAATTCCAGGACCTCTTCCACGACCTGCCGCTGCTGGTTGACCTTGATGGGGTAGACGCAACAGTAGCCGCCCTGATACTTGTGCTCCGCGATGGCCGTCTCAAATGCGCCGTGAAGCTCGCCCAGGCGGTGCTTCAGGATATCGGCGAAGCGGATCAGGATGGGGAGGCCGATACCTCTCAGCACCAGCGTGTCCACCAGTTCCTTGAGGTCGATCGACCGGGCGGGGTCCTTTTCCGGGTGGACCCGGACGTGCCCGTCGTCGCTTACCGAGAAGTAGCCCTTGCCCCAGCTCGCGACATCATAGAGGTCGCTGGCCACTTGCGGTGTCCAGCGCTCCGTCGGCTCCATTACCAGCGAGCCTTTCCGCCCGTTTCTCTCCAACGCGGGATCTCCTTAAACCACAGTGTCCTTCGAATCGCTGAAATGAGCAAGGAGAAAAGCGGCTCGCGCGGCTCGCTTTGCTCGCGGGGCCGGGGGCCAGGGGCCGGGGAATGGAAGCTCGCTTCGCTCGCGGGGTCAGGGGCCAGGGGCCGGGGAAGCGGCTCGCTTCGCTCGCGGGGTCAGGGGCCGGGGGCCAGGGGCCGGGGAATGGAAGCTCGCTTCGCTCGCGGGGTCGGGGGCCAGGGGGCGGGGAAGCGGCTCGCTTCGCTCGCGTCTTCCTAACGGGCCGTGAAGCGGGTCCAGGGGCGCGCGGGCATGTCTCGCAGAATGTCCTTCTGCCAGGTGAAATCGGGATACTGCGCCAGGTGGCGCGCCGCCTTGAACCCCTTGCCGCAGGCGTGCCCCAGCGCGGCCGTCAGCGACATCTTCTGGGCGCCCGCCGCGTCCGTCACCTTGTTCTGAACCGCGCCCGAGGGTGCGTGGGGCAGCTCCCAGGTCCCCATCCCGCGCGGCGAGAGCTCGATGTGCCCGCAGAGGGTGCGCTCGCTGGGAAGGATTTTGCCTTCGTAGGTATCGAAATGGTCCGCCAGGAACCTCTGCCCCGCGGCCACGTCGATGCGGCCCTTGTTCTGCTCCATCAGCGTCAGCCAGCGTTTGTGCCGCGCGGTTTGGCTGGAGCTTTGGTTGGCCGTATCGAAATTGGTTTCCTCCTGGATCAGCTTCGGATCCACCGGGAAATTCGCGCCCACGAAAAAGCCGTCCCTGGTGCGCTCCAGTGTCACATTCTTCAGCCCCAGCTCCAGGCTGGCGATCTCGTTGGTCTTGCGGTCGGCCACCAGCCAGTTGTTGGCATACCCGCCGTTGTTGCCGTCCTTCATGATCCGCGCGAAATCGTCGATGGAAGCGGCGTATTGCATGGCCTTGCGCGCCCGTACGAACTCCGGTACGGCGCCGGGGTCGAACCCGCTGAAGTTGCTGATGGTGGTCTCGGTGACGATAATGCCCGCGGCGTTCACTCCGAAATCGTCGCCGCTGTGGATCAGCCCGGGCATGCCATCCATCAGGATCCGGCTGCCTTGCGCCGGTACGATGTAGAACACGATGTTCCAACGCTCGCCCGAGGCATAGCTGGTCCAATTGTTGTGCCCGATGACCACCCGCCGGTCCCTGGTGTAGCTGCCCGTGGCCACGAACGCGCTGCAATGGTCTCCCGGGCCGGCGGCGGTGGGTTGGCCCTTGTCGAGCCACTTGTCGTAGTAGGGCAGCTCCAGCCACGCGTTCAGGGCCACCACGTCCCATACGTCGAGCGTCGCGCCGCGCGCCTTCAGGCCCTCGACGATGCCCGTCAGTTCATCCCGGTACTCCTGCTCGATGTGCGGCCAGAAGACCTCCTGCGCCGTCTTGCGGAAAAACTCCCAGGGCTTCTTCTCATCGTGCGCCACCTCGGTGGAGACGTCCTGGAAGGTGTCTTTGATTTCCGGCGCCAGCAGGTACCCATGCTGGAAACCGATTTCGGCCGGCGTCCCCTCCAGGTGCACCTGAATCCAGCCGTTGCGCTCGCCGGCGCGGGACGCTTTCTTCAAGCGCGGGTCGGTTTGCGCCTCCCGCGATCCCAGCGTGAAAGCCAATCCCAGAATCAAGACAGCGGAGAGCCGTGCGGTCGATCGCATGCCCGCTATTATAGTAAGGACGTTCGTATGGACGATACTACGCAGCTCCGCAAGCTGACGGCCCACGTGAAGGCCGCGGGTTGAGCGTCCAAGCTGAGTCCAAAGTTATTGGACCAAGTCTTGGCCACCGTGCCCCGCTGGGCCGATGAAAACGTGCTGATTGGGTTTGACACCGCCGACGATGCCGGCGTGTACAAGCTGACGCCGGAGTGTGCCCTGGTGCAGACGGTGGATTTCTTCACCCCCATCGTCGACGATCCGTACACCTTCGGCGCCATTGCCGCCGCCAACGCGCTGAGCGACGTCTACGCCATGGGCGGCCGCCCGATTTCCGCGCTCTCGATCCTGGCGTATCCGGCGAAAGGCGATCTCGGCGATCTCACGCAGATTCTGACAGGCGGCGCCGAGAAGATGCACGAGGCCGGCTGCTCCGTTCTGGGCGGCCACAGTGTGGCCGACGACGAAATCAAGTTCGGCTACGCGGTGACGGGTGTGGTGCATCCGGAGCGCGTCAAAGCCAATGCCGGCGCGCGGCCCGGCGATGCCCTGGTCTTCACCAAGCGGCTTGGCACCGGAGTGATTTCGACGGCCCTCAAGCGCGGCATCGCGAAGCCCGAGGATGTCGAGACGTCGATTGCGTCCATGCTCACGCTGAACCGCCGCGCCTGCGAAGGGATGCTGCGCTTCGACGTCCACGGCTGCACCGATGTGACGGGCTTTGGGCTGATCGGCCACGCGCGCGAGATGGCGCTGGCCAGCGGTGTCACGCTCGAAATCGAGGTGGACCAGCTTCGCTTTTTGCCTGGCGCATTGGAATACGCCCGCCAGGGAGCGGTGCCCGGCGGATTGAAGAACAACCGTGAATTCGCTTCCTGCGCGGTGGAGACGTTGCGGGACCTGCCGCGCGAAATCGAAGACCTGCTCTACGACCCTCAAACTTCCGGGGGCCTGCTGATCGCGCTGCCGGAAGCCGACGCCGCGCAACTCGAAGGCGCTTATCGCGTCGGCCGCGTGCTGGCGCGCCAGCAGAAACCCATCCATCTAATATGAAACCCAACCCCATCATCATTGCCCTGGATGTCGAATCGGCGGCGGAAGCGCGCGCGTTGGTGGCGCGGCTTGGCGGCGCCGTCAACTTCTACAAAGTCGGCATGGAACTCTACGCCGCCGCCGGCATGGATTTCGTCCGCGAGCTGCAAGGGCAGGGCAAAGACGTGTTCCTCGACCTGAAGTTCTACGACATTCCGGAGACCGTAAAGCGGGCCGTGGCCCAAGTGGCGCGCACGGGCGTCCGCTTCCTCACCGTGCACGCGGTGGGATCGGTGATGCGAGCGGCGGCGGAGGGCCGGGCCGCCAGCGATCTGAAGCTGCTGGCCGTTACCGTGCTGACGAGTTTCGGCCGCGCGGACCTGGACGAGATGGGCCACAACTGCGAAGTCTCCGACCTGGTGGAGCGGCGCGCGCGCCAGGCCATGGAGGCCGGCATGGACGGCATCGTGGCCTCGCCGCTCGAAGCCGCGGCCCTCCGCCGGATCGCGGGGGCGAAGGCGATTCTGGTGACGCCAGGCGTCCGCTCCCCCGGCGCCGGCAAAGGCGATCAGAAGCGCGTGGCGACGCCGGCCGAAGCCATCCGCGACGGCGCCGACTATCTGGTGATGGGCCGCCAGATCACGCGCGCGGCGGACCCGTGTGCGGAACTGGCGCGGGTGCTGGAAGAAATCTCACGCTGAGGCCGAGTTGGTTCTGCCTGCCGGGCCTCAACGGGCATCAAGGGGACGCCGGACACTGCCGTCAGCGTCGGCGAACCGGGATCAGTTCATTGTCCCGAAGACCATGATCTCCGCCAGTCCCGCATTCGGGCCTTGCGCCCGGTCGATTCGGAATACCACCGAACGCACGGTCTTCGCCTGGAACCGGATCCGGCGCGGGGCGCCGCCCGGAGGCAGCGATTCAACCGGAATGGTGCTGCCGTCGTCGAACGTCAAGGTGCCGCTGAGAACGTTTTCCGTGAGGTTTGGGAGGTCGTACAGATCCACGCCCAAGACGGTCGCCGGAGCGCCCCAGTCTAACCTGATCCACGCACCTGCCGTCTCACCTTCAGTCACCCAACCTCTGGAATCGGCGATGCCGTCCGCGACCCCCGGCGCGAGCGCGTCGCCCGATTCCTGGACCGACGAAACGCTGACGGTGGCAAACGGGGCGATGTTCCCAACGCCCGCGGTCTCCTTCTTGCCGGCGCGCACCAACGAAGCGGGCCGCCTGATAATGGTCGCCGCGGCATGTCCGCGGAACTTGAAAACCGTCGCCCGAAACTCAATCGCCAGAAAACCGGCGATCAGGCACAATGCCACCACGGTGAGCGTCACAGAACTGCGCACGGACTTCGTCATGTCTGTGCCTCCAAAGCCTGCTGTCTTCACACCCACGGCCCGCCCATTCGCGAGCCCCACGCCCGTTAGATGCGAATACCGGCCCCACCAGTTTCACGATTCCGCGCCCGCCAGCCCCACGCCCGTGGTGGTCACGTAGTATTTGGCCAGCATGTTGGGGTTTTCCCATGCCGGGAAGGTCTCCGGGCGGCGCAGGTACTCGAAGAACTGCCTGGTCACCTGGGCGAAGTGCGCCTCGTGTCCCACGCGGTACCGATCGGGGATGGTCACACGCATCCGCTCTCCCTGGTCCTGGACCGCGATGCCCGGGTATTGGCCGGCCAGCGCGGCGACTTTCCGCTCAAGGGCGGAGCGTACCCCCGCGCCGCCCGGGAACACGTACAACTCGGGCCGGTAGTTCTCCTCTTTCCCCTGCCGGATCTCGACGCGAGAGTTCGACCCGCGATACACCGCCAGATGCGTATCGCCGCTGCCCGCCGGCGCTTCCCATCGCCACAGAACGTCCAGCTTGATGTGGATGCCGCGCAGCGCGTACCGTACCCCCGTGTTACAGAAATAGTCCAGCCCCTCGCCCGGCCCGCCGGTCACCTGCCGGAACTGCGCGGCCGCGATGGGGGTGGGCCAGCGGCTGGCCGCCAGCATCCGGATATCGGTGCGATAGTCGATGGCGCGCCCGGGGAAGAGCGTCCACTGGGCCAGGTCCACCAGGTGAGTACCTACGTCGGCCAGCGCCTCGCCTTGCTCCCCGATGTCGAAGAACCAGGCCGGACGCAGGCTGGGCACGCCCGCCACCAGCTTCAGCAGATGATGCACGCTTTCCATGTACACCGCCGGTTCCCGTTCGGTGCCGGGCAGGATTTCCCCGAAGGTCTCCGCGTCGTTCACCAGTTCGCGCTGCAAAATGCTGGTGATTTCGTAGCGCTCGGTCATGATGTCGTATGCCATCGGACCTGTGCGGCTGGAAGTGGCCAGCGCCTCCTCGAGCGGCGGCAGATCCTCCGCGCGGATGATCCACGGCTTGTCGGCCAGCACGCTAAACCCGGCGTCGAGCGAAGCGCGTATGAGGTCGATTTTGCCGCGATTGCGTCCCGAGAGCACCACGATATTGCCGGACCGTTCCGCGATCATCCGCGCCAGGTAGTCCGGCGCGGCGTGGATGTCCAGCTCCCAGCAGGTGGGGTTCTCCGGGCGCAGATTGAACCGGGCGACACGGTTCAAGTGCTCCATGAGATCGGGCCCCAAGGGGGCATAGACGGCGACCCGCCGGGAGACGTGGGAATACATCTCTTTCTGGATCAAGGCGGCGTGGAAGTGGCCCGGATCGAGAGTGATCAATCGGAATTCCGACATGCCAAGACCAGCTTACTATTAGATGGCCGTCCACATCGACATCGGGCAGGCCTATGCGGGCGCGTCGATCGCCGCGACGCGCACCAGCTTCTTGTTCACGAACTCCTGGATTCCCATGCTGGAGAGCTCGCGGCCGTAGCCCGAGTTCTTGATGCCGCCGAACGGCAGGTCGGGTGTCGTCCAGGTCGGGTGATTGACGAACACC
>Ga0182021_10010037_pt1 | contig 11230 bp, 13 predicted proteins | sample 612E3MmetaG_FD_120493 | JGI IMG/M metagenome (GOLD analysis project Ga0182021, IMG submission 120493) | Permafrost microbial communities from Stordalen Mire, Sweden - 612E3M metaG (Illumina Assembly) | ecosystem: Environmental > Terrestrial > Soil > Wetlands > Permafrost | place: Sweden...
AACAAAAATAACCCCTGCAGCTGACAAGACAACAATAAGTTTCTGACAATTTTGGTAACTCAACTCGCGTCTGGTAACACAACCTCCCGTTATTGCCGGGCTATTATAGCTAATGTGATCAATATTAATTAGTTAGATCTTATATTTACAAATCATCTTTATACCACGACTGCTAATTTTTTCTATATTTGATTGTGAATACAAAACAAAATGAAAGATAACTTTTAACAGGGAAAACTTGTTTTATCATTCATCCTGATACCGAAACTATGAAATTACTTTACCTGAGTTTTTTAACAGCTTTACTTTATCTTAGAAATTCTAAAACTCCATAAAATGACAAATGAATCTTTGGATGAATTACGAGTTAACTTATCTGTAAAATCAAAAAATGGCCTTGATTTTACATTATCAGCAGGTATAATTTGGTTTATAATTGCATGGATATGGACACTTAACTTCAAATCATATGATAAGTCAGTATTTACATTTATCATTGGAGCCTTAATGATGCCGTTGGCATTTTTGTTTTCTAAACTCTTTAAAACCACCTGGACAAATAAGGAGAATCCATTACAACCCTTAGGACTTTGGTTGAATTTTTCTCAGTTGTTTTACTTTCCTTTTTTAATTTTTTCACTTATAAAATTCCCGGATTATTTTGTCATGGTTTACGTGATAATTACTGGTGGACACTTCTTTCTCTTTGCGTGGTTTTATAAGACTAATTTATATGCTGTATTTGCTGGCATTATATCTATTGGGGCAATGACTCTTGGACTAATATTGCCAATAAAAGAGATTTACTTTATTCCAATATTTATGAGTGTTTCCCTGATACTACTTACTGTTTTATTATTTTTTGATAGTAAGAAAAAGAAGTCGTTAAAACCGGATTGATGCATCTCACCTCGTTCGGGTGACTTCGTCGAGCTCGTCGTCACGCTTCGGGGGACTTATCGGTTTTTGAACAATTGCCCGGCAATTATTCAATGAGCTCGGACAGGATAAAATTTCACATTGCTGCACAAAGTGAATTCTGGTCGCTCCCCTGCTGCTTTCGCCAGCCCAGACATTTTCTCAATCAGCCCCAAAGTCAATGTGATTAAACTCTGTCTCCATCTCGACTGTTTCGTCATTACATGACAACTTATGTCCATCGATCGGGACTTGGTACCGTCCAGACAATTTCATCATGACACCAAAATTTTGTCCATCTTCCGGTATGGCAAAAACCACACCACCTCGACACAGACAGCAAGTCACCAAACCGCCGGGCTTTTATCATTCATTTGCAGAAGCTTACTGGCCTTAACCTAAACGACTCAGACTTAAAAACTAAATCAAACGAATGCTAACTCATTGCGACATGATAGAAACGGAAAGACTTATTCTTAAACCTTTAACTTACGAACAACTCAAAAAATATATAAGACTTGACAACTCTCTGGAGACTGAATTGAACTTGAATGAAACATCGAAGACAATTTCCCCGGAGTTTAAAGAAGCTCTTGAACAGACCATTTTACCGAATGTTGCAGATACAAGTAAAAACTATTTATTCTCTACCCTGTGGACAGTTATTTCAAAAGAAGAAAACAAAATGGTTGGTGACTTATGTTTTGTTGGAGAACCAAATACAGACGGGGAAGTTGAAATCGGCTATGGAACTTACAAAGAATTCAGGAAAAGAGGTTTTATGACAGAAGCTGTTGCAGGGATAATTAAATGGGCTGAAAAACAACCAAATATCAGATCAATTATTGCCTCGACCGAGAAATCCAATATTGATTCATACTCAATTCTTGAAAGAAATAATTTTATAAAATCCGGAGAAACAGAGACTCTTTATAATTGGAGACTTAGAATCGATAAATGATTAAAAAAACGAAACGCTATTAATCTAAAATGAGAAATGGAATCAAATAAAACTATAGTCATCAGATTTGTGAAAGCTATCAATGATCATAATGTAAATGAGATAGATAATCTGATGTCGGAAGACCACAGCTTCACTGATGCCACAAACCACACAACCGTTGGTAAAAAAACAATGAAAGAAGGGTGGAAAGGATATTATGAATTATTCCCTGATTATAAAATTGAGATTTCAGACATAACCGAAAATGAATCTATTGTTGGATTATTTGGCTATGTAAATGCTACGTATAAAAATTTAGCAAACAAATTAAACAGTAATTTCTGGAGAATTCCTGCCTCCTGGAAAGCAACAGTAGAAAACAATAAAATAAAACACTGGCAAGTATACTGCGACTATTCTGATCTGTTTAAGATAATAGAGAAAAACAAATAATTAAATCGTGACTTTGCCCGTCCAAACGACTGGAGTAAATATGATAATAATTTTAACAGGCGATTCAGGAATAAAAATTCAGTTTCACTTCATTTTAATTTTCTTATTTACCCTTATGCTTTCCTGTTCTATAAAAGCACAATCCTGGGATTCTGTCAAAGAGAAGGATGGCTTTAAAATAATCATGACTTAAGTATCATTAATCCTCAACCTGCTATGAAAAGAAGCGGAATTGTTTTAGTTCATTTAATGATCTTGTCTTCTTGTAATACGAGGCCACGATCATTGAGTCAACCCACGCACTCGCGGACAAATCTGTACTTAGAGCAGCCTCTATACCTGACCATGTACAGGCACAAATAAAAGTTGCCTCAAAGGAATAATAACTGACTACGCATCTGTCAGGTCAGGCAAAAACAATAATATGGCAGGTGTCAGTGCCTGCAAATTCTCAGGGTTCTGAATTGGAACAATTTTTGCGGTTAATAAAATACAATCGGACAGACTGACCTGATAATGAAAAAGCTAATATTTCTTCTGCTAATTTTCATGTTTTGTTGCGGATGTGAAAAAGATAATTCTATGCGCTACTCATCAAGTTTAATCGGGAGATGGTCCTGGTTAAGGACTTGCGGTGGATTTGCAGGATGTCTGGGTCCAAAAGAGGAGCATATTACAATTACTCTGGTTATTACTAATGATTCAATTTATTATGATTATGTAAATGACACATTGAGGCTATCAAGCAGGTTTCATACTTACGAATCAATTACTGCAGATGGAAATGGCACTTTAAATGTTATTAAATATGATACAGGAGGCGAAGAAAATTTCTCAATAGTGCACGATACCTTAGCAATCGGTGACAATTTATTCGGCAGTATTTACAAAAGAACTAAATAGAAGCCTGAGCATGACACAGACAGTTTTATAAATATTTTAATATCCACTTAAATTAAAATATGACTTAACTATTATGAAAAATCATCTGCTTCTAATAATTCTCTTCTCTTTTTGTCTGATTACCTGCAATAAAAATGAGGACAACTCCTTGATAAAGGATAATTCTTCACTGGTGATTAAAGCCGGATTCATGTGCGGTTGGGGATCCGGGCAGGATTCATTAATCATATCAAGTAAAACGATTAAGTATTTTTATTCTGTTCCTGCCAATTCACAGATTCCGGAAATTAATAAGACAAGATCTACCACACCTGCTGAATGGAATACCATTCTTAATTCAATCAATCTCAACAATTTTTTAAATCTGAATTATAATTCCTGCAATATATGTGTCGATGGTTGCGATGAATGGATTTCTATTAAAAATGATAATATATCTCATCAGATCAGATTTGGACTGGGTATTAAAATTGATTCTATTAAGCCCCTTCAGGATATACTTTCACAGTTAAGATCAGAATTTAGAAACTGATCCTTCAAAACACCCATACCTGTATGGAGTTTTTGTAGGATTAAATAATAATGATAAGGGGCTTTAAAAGGAATCTAAATTGTTCGATTGAATCAATTTAAAAAAAAATGAAAATATTGCTGATATATGGAGTAGTTGTAATTTCAGCATTCATAGTGCAAATCGGAGTGCGGGTCTTAAAAAGGATTCGGCTGAATAATATATATACCTCTTTGGCGGCAGCGGTTTTAATATATTGTATAATGATTTCACTTCAAGTTTCAAATTGGCTTATCAGCGATTGCCTGATAATAATAATATCAATTTTAGCTGGTTTTGTGATCGGAAACTCAATATCAGCAATATCAACATTAATAGTCTTTTGTATAACAGCCGGAATTGTTGATTTTATTTCTTTTACTGGCGGATTATCTGCTAAGATTATAGAAGATTATTCTAAAGGTCATAATTTAATATTACAAAATCTTTGTATCTCAATTCCGATTGATGGGAAGATAGTCCCTTTGTTGGGTATTGGTGATTTATTTGTTCTGGGTATTATTTTACGGTCATTTTATAAAATTGGTTTTGAAAACTGGCTGGTTTCGCTCATACCAATAGCCGGACTCCTCATTGCACTCATTTTAGGATTGATAGTTCATGGTATTTATGCATTACCGATAATGGGTGGTGTTACCATATTTTTTTTACTCACAAAGATTTATATAATAAAAAAGTGATAGCATTAAATCATGCTTATTTAAATTGACTAAATAAAAATAAAACTGATCAACACCTTACAGGTATAACAGCTTTCCTTCGGCTTCAGCAAAAAATGTTTGAGCAAAACCTATAAACTGCAGGATCACATTTGGTATTATATTTGAAACTAATCTTAAAAGTCTTCTATGACATTCAGAACAAGTCACATCCTTGCTGCTATACTTCTGATATTTCCGGTGCTTGAAAAAACGGACAATGGAAGAGATTTTGTTCATAACAAAGAACTGACTTTGAAAAGACAGCTTTATATTTGCGAATGATTAATACACCCTAATGATTACGACTAAAGGACAAATAATTGATATCAACGGAAAAACTGAGTGGCTGCTTTTTCACCGGCTTTCAAAAAGAATTAATCCTGTTGACATTTTATCTCTTACAGACAGTATAATTCAATTTCCTAATTTCCTTTTTACAATATCTTTTTTGATCCTGGCTTTTACACATCTTGATTTAAGAATAAAGCTGATAGCCCCTGCAAGTCTCTATTTTTGTGGCCAGATTATCATAAACCTTCGTCTGGGTTCATTTATTTTTAAACTGTTGAATGTACCTCTGATGGTTTTCCAGAAATTTAATCTTTTTATAATGGCCGGAACATTTATAGCCGGATTTTTCTTTATTAACTGGTGGACACTTATGTTAATTCCCTCCTATCTGCTGGCGGCTTTCAGTTCCGTGCTTATACTGACCTCACATGAGAAAAAATATTACCGTGATCATTGGAATAAAAACATTGGGAATTATGGGATTTTTATAAACAATGCTTTTCTTCTGACTTATAAATACTATGCAACATGGTATAAATTTCCCTTCAGCATATCCCCGACCGACGAGGAAATAAAAAATCAGGACTGGTTAAAACCATATACCCTGATGCGAAAACACTGGGTAGAGATTGAAGATCATTTTAACAAAAAAGCAAAAACATATTGGCGTGTTTATTTAAATCTTAACAAATAGTAGCTGCTCATATTAAGAATGAAGACTGATTTCACAAAATCTGCTTCCTTTTGTAACTGAATAATTCTATCTGATTAGCATATTCGAAAAATAAAATTAAATCAGTAATAAAATGAGGTCAATCCGTTTAATACCCATCCTTCTTGTATTTCTGATATCTGGCTTAAATCTCTACCTGGGCATTATTGCCAGATCACAGTCAGACTTAATTAAATATTCAGTATTTAGTGGAATCTATTTAATGCTTGCTGTTGTATTGATCAGTAAGTTCAGGTTTTCCGATATGGTTGGGATTCTTATCCCTCTGGCAATTTTCTTTGTTTACCCGGCAATAATGGACTTCAAAGATTTGCATCCATGGTCGTCAGGATTTCTTGCAGCAATTAATGCAATAGTTATGATCAGCTGTTTTTTTTCGGTATTGATCAAAATTAAAAGCTGATCAGACGAGATTTGGTTCTCCCTGCCCTCATTTTTAGTGCCGCTTTGTGATTCTACCTCTATTCAGGCAGTAACGCGTCTGCTGACAAAGCCGGCCATTCAATCCTGCAACAGCAGTTGCAGGATTTTATTTTTAAGATAGTGAGACCATATTTCAATAACAGATCTGTAACCTTTCTTCCCTTTAATGGTTTATACTGAATATGAGATCAATCACAAAATGTTTACAATTATAAAAAGGGCGGGTGGTATTATTGGTGCACAGGCAATGCAGTTTCATATACTTGAAGATGGGTCAACAATTATTATGCTCAGCAACACAGGAACAACCAGCATTGATGATTTTGCTGCGGAAATCGCAAAACAAATAATCAATTAATTTAAATATTTCTATTGACGGGGTCTGGCGGGTAAAAACATGTTTTAATTGACCTGAATTGATGCATCATTCCTGATTTATCATCGTCTGTTACTACATTAAAATAATACCAGACTGATAAGATGAAACCCAATACCGGAAATTATGTTGGTCAACAATTTTAAAATTGCAATCCGAAACATTTTAAGGAATAAGACCTTTAGTCTGATCAACATAACCGGTTTATCGATTGGACTTATATCATTCTTTGCAATAAGTCTTTATGTTATTGATGAATTTTCGTACGACCGCTTCCAAAAGAACAGCGACAGGATTTACAGGGCCATTATAAATGCTGAATTTGACGGGCAAATAAAAAGATGGAGTGCCGTACCAAATAAACTTGGACCAACAGTTGCAAGAGAGATTCCCGAGATTGAAAAAATGACAAGAGTATTTCCCCACAACTTCGGAGATATTGCATTTATATCAACAGAGACTGAAAAATTCTCAGAAACAAATCTTTTCTACGCTGACACTGGATTTTTTGATGTGTTTACGATATCAATGGTAAAAGGAGCCCCCGGAAAGGTATTGGACCGGCCAGGCACAATTGTACTCAGCGAGACATCCGCCAAACGTTATTTTGGAGACGCCGATCCCATTGGCAAAAGTCTTCTTGTGGACAATGCAAAAAGATATGAAGTAACCGGTGTTTATAAAGATTTCCCCCGAAATTCATTCCTCAGATGTCAGCTTATAGCTTCTTTCTCTTCGATTCGTTTTGGAACTGTGGAAAACGAGAATTGGGGAAATGCAAGTTTTGATACCTACTTCTTATTGAATAAAGGTGTATCATCAGAAACAATCAATAAAAAAATTGCTGATCTTCTGGACAGGGATATTCCAAAAAATGAACAATGGTTTTCCATAACCCTCCAGTCACTGCTGGATATCCGTTTACACTCGAGTGAACTTACCGCAAGTATTGACAGAAGAGAATACGGAGACTACAATCAGATCAAAATACTTATCGCCCTGGCTTTGGTTATCCTGCTTATAGCTTCAGTAAATTATATGAATCTGGCAACAGCAAGATCCCAGAGAAGAAACAAGGAAGTTGGTATCGCAAAGACATTCGGAGCTTCTTTTCTTGAGCTCAGCGCCAAGTTTTATTTTGAAACTTCAATTTTTGTCCTCTTATCTCTTTTGATCAGCCTGTTTGTCTTTATTGTCTCTCTCCCGCTGATTAACTCCATTACAGGTAAAGTAATTTCCAGGGATTTTATTTATCATAGCTGGTTCTGGCTTTCCTGGTTATCACTATGGTTAGTACTCACATTACTTTCAGGGTTTTATCCTGCTTTCTATTTATCCTCATTTTCACCAAAAACTACATTATTAAAAACTTACACAACCGGAAGCCAGGTCACTATCCGGAAAGTGTTAGTCGTCTTCCAGTTTTCAATATCGATAATTCTGATCATATGTGCTATCACTTTCTGCAAACAAATGAATTACATAAAGGATAAAAAACTTGGCTATGAACCCGATCAGGTTATTGCTATAATGGTTTCAGCAGCTAAAGATCGCAATCAGGTCATTTCCCTCAGGACGGAACTGGAATCATTATCTGAAGTAAGAAGAGTTGCCCGCAGTCAGTCATATCCCGGAATAGGAACCAGTGGTTATACCATTACCCCGGATGGAGCATCAAAGGGTGCTGGCATATTAACCACCAGAGCCACTTATGAAATACTTGATGTCCTTGGGATAAAATTGCTTGCCGGAAAATCATTGCCGGAGACAAAGGACCCTAAAGACACTACAGTTCAGGTCATAATAAATAAATCAACTGCCGACTATCTGCAACTCTCTCCGGAAGAAGCTGTGGGAAGGCGAGTAAAAATTTTCTATAATCACCCGGCTGAAGTAGTTGGTGTTTCGGAAGATTTTCATTTTGCATCATTACACCAGGCAATTGGCCCCTACTGTTTTGATAACAGTTCAGATAACGGTTATATCTACCTCCTGGTAAAGCTTCAGACAAAGAATATGGCCGCTACCATTAAAAAAATTGAAACCATTTTCAGTAAAATTATTCCGGCATCCTTTGAGTATACCTTTCTCGATCAGCAAATGGCCAAGTTGTATAAATCGGATGAAAGACTCTCTAACATTGTTTTGCTTTTTTCTGGTCTGGCAATATTCATTGCTTGTCTGGGTCTTTACTCACTTGCCTCTTTTACTGCCGACCAGCGCACAAAGGGAATTGGAATCAGAAAAGTATTTGGTGCAACAGTCACACAAATGGTTGCCATGTTATCGAGAGAATTTGTTGTGCTGATATTGATTGCATTCGTTGTCGGAATTCCGGCAGGCTATTTTCTGATGAATCACTGGCTTGAAACATTTGCATACCGGACAAACTTAGATGTATTCATATTTTTTATAGCAGGGGCAATAGCATTGGTAATTGCATGGTTTACTGTAAGTTATGAGTCATTCAAGGCCGCAAGGCGAAACCCGGTGGAAAGTTTGAAGGGAGAATAGATGTATTGGCTGAATTGTCATTAAATCAAGTTGAATGAAAAAGATTATACTCTTTTTAATAATCATTGCTTCTTTATTTAGCTGCAAAAAAGACACCACACCAATTAAAGGAGAACCGGTTAATCTTTTAGCAGATGGTAACTCACCTGACTTTAATAAATCTTTGATTTTATTTAATGATAACAATTATCTGATTAAAACGCCTTTAGATACATTTATTATTGGCTATCCATTCAATATTCCGGATGGATATTATAATAACCTGAAAATAAAAGCAATAAATGATGGTACCCAAAAGAATATTTTAATGGTTTCTGATTATATGCCAACCAAGGGAGATACAATTTATGCATTAGCCTATCATCTGGAACAAGGATCATGTTATATGTTCGACAAAAATGCAAAACAAAATGTTAAAACAATTTATATAGAGAAATATGCCGAAGGCGGGCCAATGTCAGCAATCGGAGGACGACGATTCTACATAAATAGCAAGTTGTTTTTTGAAACTGTTGACATGATGAGTAAATAGTGCCTTGATTACATTTAAACCTTAATAAGAAAAATAACGGGACATAACACAGGATGCTTATCAGTTATTATAAAAAGATTATGATTTTTTGTTTATCTTTAATATTATAATTAATAATCGAACACCATTAACAATTACTGTTTTGAGACCGACACTGAAATTAGGTTTATGCATACTTGTTGCACTTATACTTTTTCAATGCAAAAAAGAGAAACCAAGCCCAATAAATATCCCGGACAATCAGTTTCTGAATGTACTTATCCAACAGGGTGTAGATTCCAATGGTGACGGTATTATTAGCCAGGCAGAAGCTGAGGCCATAAGTACATTGAACATTTCTGATGAGAATATTTCTGATCTTACAGGCATCGAAGCATTTGTCAATCTTGATACTCTGGATTGTTCATTAAATCAATTGTCTGTCCTTGATCTTTCTGGAAATAAAAAATTAGTGCATCTGCATTGCGAACGCAATCACCTTAGCTCGCTGGATGTTTCAAACAACCTGGCACTTACTTCAATAGAATGCTGGGAGAATTTGCTTACGGACCTGGATGTCTCGAAGAATACAGACCTTTTATATCTTGATTGCGGTAATAACATGTTAAACTCCCTGAATGTTACAGGAAATGGTGCTATGAAATTCCTGTTGTGTTACAGAAACTATCTTACCACTCTTGATGTATCTGCCTGTACAGAATTGACGGAATTATCTACGAAAGGGAATGGGTCTTTATCTAATCTTGATATATCTAATAATGCCTTGCTGGAAATATTAGATTGCAGTGCGAACCTGATTCAATCTTTAAATGTTTCCGGCCATCCTTCTTTAAAACAATTGATCTGCTCAGGTTTTGCATTAAATCTATTAGATGTTACAGGTGATACTGCTTTACAAACTATAGATTGCAGTTATAGTAAAATGTCTGGTCTGGATTTGTCTACCTGCAAAGCATTGTCAGTGGTGAAGTGTGCAGGAAACAGATTCACAAGTTTTGATTTATCTGGTAATATATTATTATCATATTTAGATTGTAGTGATAATCAGTTAACCACCCTGGATGTTTCAAAGAATGCTATGCTAACCGAATTAAGATGCGATCTGAATAAACTAACAAGTCTTGACGTCTCGCAAAATACTGAACTTGGCGTGCTGTCTTGCGGGGCTAACCAACTCACCAGTCTTGATCTTTCCCATAATGTCCAGCTGGAACTCAGTACTATCTGGGATAAATTTTTGTCAATTGGCGATATGCCTTCCCTTTACAAGGTTTGTGTATGGGTAATGCCTTTCCCTCCGCCAAATTTTCAATTATATGCAACAGGTAGCCCAAATATTGTTTTTTCAACTGATTGCAGTAAATAAGGATTCTATCAGATATTCTGTACTGTCACAAATGACAATTGTACCAGATTCCCCAAACCTGCATCGGGTAAAAAACAGAGACAGGAATTAGTATAATTTTTATTATCTATCTTTATTCCTGATACCAATAACGAGTTGTAAGCTACGTTCGGATCAGCCACCTTTTTTAATTTTACCAGTAATGAAAGCTGAAAACAATAAACGAAAAGGGAAATATACTTTAGATGTTAGTTCAAAGAAGGACAAAACATATGTATATCCAGTAAGAGACTGGAAGGAGTATTTGGGCGAATCTTTATTAATAATTTTTAGTGTTTTGCTAGCACTTGGTGTGACTGAATATATCAATAAATTTCATGAACGAGAAAACACAAAAAGTTTATTAAAAAATATTGTCGCTGAACTTAAGAATAACAAAAAAGCTATTCAGGAAATGAATGAATATAATTTGCATGTTCTCGGCAAAATTGATTCAGCATTAGTAAGCAGAGATTTGCAGAAAAAAC
>Ga0182021_10010038_pt1 | contig 11230 bp, 8 predicted proteins | sample 612E3MmetaG_FD_120493 | JGI IMG/M metagenome (GOLD analysis project Ga0182021, IMG submission 120493) | Permafrost microbial communities from Stordalen Mire, Sweden - 612E3M metaG (Illumina Assembly) | ecosystem: Environmental > Terrestrial > Soil > Wetlands > Permafrost | place: Sweden...
CCTCAACAAACAGCAAACCCAAATAGCGGTCATCGGCCAGATCAAGGCAGGCAAAAGCTCGTTTGTGAACGCCCTGACACAGATGCCCGGCCTCTTGCCAACCGACGTCAATCCATGGACGGCCGCGGTCACGCGCCTGCATTTCGGTAGTCCCGCCAAGCCCCAACAGGGTGCGCTGTTCACGTTTTTCGAACGCGACGAATGGCAGCATCTGGCCGGAGGCGGAGGCCGCTTCAAGGAACTTATCGAACGCCTCGTGCCCGGCTACGACGAGGGGGCGGTGCGCTCTCAGCTCGATGAAATGCGCCGCCGCGCGGAGCTGCGCCTTGGACCGTTTTTTCATCATCTCTTCGGGCAAACGCGTTGGTATGCCGAAATCACGCCGGAAATAATCGAGCGTTACGTCTGCCTGGGACTGCCTCTCGACGAACCGCTGCTTGAGCACGCGCCGGGCAGATTCGCGGACATCGTCAAAACCGCGGACCTGTTTTTCGGTAACGGGCCTTTCGCTTTCCCGGCCACCGTCATCGACACTCCCGGCACCAACGATCCGCTTCTGGTTCGCGACGAGGTTACACTCTCGGCGATCGAGGATGCCGACGTCTTCGTCATCGTCTTGACAGCCCAGCAGCCGCTAACGGCTGCCGACCTCGCACTCCTAAGAATTCTGCACGGCTTGCGCAAAGAACGCGTGATTATCTTCATAAACCGGCTCGACGACGTCTCTGACCCCGCCTTCGCGCATCGAGCGATCCTGACCGGCGTCGACGAGTTGCTGAGGCGCGAATTTCCGTCCGCGCACATCCCTATCGTCGCGGGAAGCGCGCTTTGGGCTAACGCCGCGCTCGGCATGGAGCACGCCGGTCTCGACATGCTTTGGTGCCCGGATCTCATCGGCTACGCTCGCAACACCGGCGTCATGCGGCCCGAAGAGCCTCCCTATATCTCCGGGCCTCGCGCTCTGCCGCCGGAACGCGTGAGCCAGATACTTTTCGCCTGCTCCGGCCTGCCGGAGATGATGGCGCAAATCTCGAAGCTGATGTTCAGGGGCTTGAGCGGCCAAGTCCTGGGCGAGCTGGGCTCGACGCTGATTGCGGCCGCCGAGAGCAGTGCTGCCTCGGCAAGGGACGAACTGCTTGGGGCAAGCACCCTCTCCACCATCGCAATCATGGACGAGAGCCTTTCGAATACGCGTTTGAGCGTCTCGGAGGATGTGGAGCGGCTGCACCGGCTGGAGGCTGAGGCGAGCCGCTATCTCCAAGGCATGGACAAGGAGGTGCAACGGCAGGCGCTGGAGGGCCTTAGCCCTTTGCGTGACGCGCTTGAGCGTGAAATCTCCACCTTCGCCAACGAACAGGCCGCAAACCTGCGCGCCAGCTTGCTGCAAGGCCAGAGCGCACGCGTGTGGCGCTGCGATGTCGTGAGCCTGCGCAACCGGATCGAAGAAAAGGTGCTGCAAGCGTTCTGGGAAGCGGGCAGGCGGTTTGTGGAAACGCAGCGCCAGATCGGTGGCGGGCTGCGGCATTTGCTGCGGGAGGCCGCGCCGGACCTCGATATCGAGCTGCAGCCGGCCTCGCTCTTGAGCTTCAACCTGACGCCTCCGCTCTCGGCCCTGAGCAGGCCATTGACCTTCGATCTCGAAGAGAAATGGTGGCAGGTCTGGTGGCGCCGCCAGGCGGCGGATGAGAAAGCCCGCAAAATCGAAGAAATGATCCTGACAGAGTTCTTCCCGGTCGCGGACGAACTGGCAATGGCGGCGCAAAACGAGCTGCGGACCTATATCTCCTCCGCATTGCAGCCCTTCTTGATCCGCTGCCAAAGCGTCGTGAACGTCGTCCGCGAACGGCAGCAGCGTCTTTTGACCGAGCGGGCCGGGGATAGCCTCAAGGCATGGGAGATGGAGGAGCGAACAAAGGAAGTGTTTGCAAGGCTGAAGGAAAGCGAAAGGCTTGGGCTAGCGCTCGGCGCCAGCCTCAAACGTCATGGAATGCGCGCCGATGCCAGGTAAGCCCCCAGATCCCGCTCCTATTTCCTGGGAATGGCCTCAAGCAGAACCGCCGTCCGCCTCGGGCCTGCTGCTCGCGCGCTTGCGTTCCGCGCGGGATAGACTTGCCCCGGCAAGTCCCGTGGCGCGGGCTCTGCGGCGCATAGAGACCCGGCTTCTGCGGCCGCCAGTCATAGCGGTTCTGGGCGAATCCAGAACCGGCAAATCCTCCCTCGCCGGTCTCCTTTTGAGGAACAGCCCGCAGGCTACTTCGCTGAATAAGCTGAGCTGCCTTTACCTGGCTCCCATCCTGTTCCGCTACGGGGAACGTCAGGCCGCTTGCGGCGTTGGCACGGGCGGCGTGCGGTTCGCGCTGAAGCCGGGCCAGGCTCCCGCCCACCCGCTTCGCTATATCGAAGCGCACCTGCCTTTGGACTGCCTGCGCCATTACGAGATCCTTGACGTTCCAGGCATGGCCGACCCTGCCCGGGACGGAAGCCAGCTCTTGAGCGCCGCGGCGCGATGCGCGAACCTCGCCATCTGGTGCACGATGGCAACTCAAGCCTGGAAAGGAAGCGAGCAGCGTTTGTGGCTTAGCATGCCAAGCCGGCTGCGGGCGGTCAGCGTGCTCGCCGCGACCAGCAAGGATAGCCTGCGCAGCGAATCCGACGAGGAAAAGGTTCTCGCACGGCTCCGGCGCGAGGCGGCGCCCCATTTCGGAAGCGTCATGCTGGTTTCGTCGGTGCAGGCAAGGGAGGCATGCAAGACAGAGCTGGATGAGCCTTTGCTGGAGGGGCTTCCGCGATACCTGTTCCGCCTCGTTGCCACGCAGAAAGACCGCACCTCCGTGCGGGCCGGGCGCGATGAGCTTTGGAAAGCGAGCGGCGCTCAGGAGCTGTTTGCGGGCCTGAGCGGCGTACTCGATGTGGTGCAAGCGAACCGGCAGCAATCCGCCGCGCGGGCCGCGCGCGGTGTGGCGAGGCTGGCGCTTGGGTCCATCGGCGCAGGCAACCCTGCCACCGGAATCGCCAATGCATGGACAGCGCTAGCCGGTGAACTGACCGATACCCTCGGCAGAGCAGCGGTTGACGATGCCTTGTTCGCCCGCTTTGCGGGGGATCTCAGCGATTTCGCCACTAATTCGCTCGGTCCTGCCCTAAGGCCTGTGCTGGGAGAACAGGATTGCGCGGAGATCGGCGATTTGTTTCGTTGCAGCGCGGACGATCTGGCGGAAGCGGCCGATGGCCCCGGCGTGGAGGCGGCCAGGCAGCAATTGCGTGCCATACTGGCTCAGCTGCAAGAAGAGTTGCCGGAGGCGCTCGGCCGTTTGCCGGAGATGAGTGGACAAAATCCGGCCCTCCAGCCGTTATCCGAGCTGGCGCTGTAACAAGCGTTCGCGGCCATCTCACTCTTCCAAGCAAGAACGCCGGCTTCGGGCCAATTCACTGAAACCATTGACAATTATCCACAATCGCGCTCTAAGCCAGCCGGTACGCGCGCATTTGCGCGGCGGAACCTTGAGTGGGCGCAATTTTGATGGTGTTGTCATGACGATGCAACGCGTTCAGCGAATCGGGTTGTGGATGTCCATCGCAATGTTCGTTTTATGCATATTGGCCATGGCATTTACGGTTTATGTCGAGCGGGTGACCCAGTGTCAGGCAAGATTTGCCGGGGTGAAGGCTTATTCGGAGCTAAAGGGGGGTATCTTCGACTCGATGACCCCAAGTCTCATCTGGGCCGGCCTATTTATAATGCGCTTTACGGTACGCCGGAATCGCCCTTTTGCGGATTGGCCCTCGCCGGTAGCATATACGATGCTATTCATCATGGCTGGCGTTTTGCTGGTCTCGCCCGTACTCACGTTCTATTTCACTCACCATTTCATGCGTGCCTGCAAATACACCCTGCTACCCTTCTAGCACATCGAACTGGAACTAACCCGCCCGGCCGCCCCAAACACAGCGCCCCTCTCAGCCGAAAGTCAGCCGCAGCTCTGCGCAAGCTTCGCGGCGCTAAATGCTCCAGTATCTAATAAGGTTGCCGCAATTTAAGCCCGAATCGCAGCGCGATTTCGGCGGCGGTGCGAGCAAATGCGCCTACCGCTCATTTGGCGTGTAACTTTTTATATCTTTGTGTGCTCGAATTGCTTGCCTTGAGGGATGCAAATCACTGATAGTTCATCGCTGCCGAAGGCGGATCGGCGGATGCACATTCGGAGGGGGAAAATGCCATCGGACTTCGCTTCACGCGCGCAGCTCATTTTGCGCGAGCAGCGGGACTTGTATGGCTATTGGCGTGCCTGCGCGCAGGGCAAGCCGATTCCATCCCGCTACGATATCGATCCAGTCGATATTCCTCAACTGTTGCCAGGGCTTAGCTTGCTCGACGCCGGCGGGGAGCTGGACTTGCTCAGATACCGTTTGGCCGGCACGCGCGTGCGCGAGATTTACGGGACCGAGATTACGGGCCGCACCGTGTTCGATAGCGGTCTGCAGCACAAGCGGGAGTATTGGTGCTCGGCCTACCGCAAGGTCATTGCTGAAGGCATGCCGATGCAGGGCGCCGTGCAGGGGCCGGTTTCGGGCCGGGATCATCTGCTTCTGATCTGGATGCGGCTACCGCTAAGCGGCCGTTCCGGCACGGTCGAGCGGGTGCTGGGCTACGATGCGGCGCTGCCGCTGAGCTTCCAGTATTCGCAGGGTGATGAAGAAGTGGTCCGCCTTGTGCCGATTCATGAAAAGCGATTGGCGCGGCGGCATTAAGCCCCACATCTTAAAAAGGTAATTTGGAGAAAGGTCCGGCGCGGGGTTACCGTGACCCTTCTCCGGAGGTAATAAGCTTCGCCTCCGGGTTCCACAGTCGCGCCTTAAGATGACGATTGTGTGGCAACTAGGTATTATTCCACAAGCTTCGGTAAAATAAAAAACAAAATAAATTGAGTTAGGAACCTGCGATTAGCACCAGCAGGGTCTTTGGGCCGTGCGCTCCCATGACGATTGTTTGCTCGATATCGGCGGTGCGGGACGGGCCGCTGATGAGGTTGACCGTGCGCGGCATGATGCCGCTGCCATGGAGCGAGCGCAGTTTGGCCCAGCTGTCCTCGTAGGAACCAACGATGTCGCTGGCGAGAATCACGACGGCGTGGCTCCCGGGCAGGAAATTTAAGGTCGAGGGATTTTCCGGCCCCGAAGCCAGAAATAGCGTCCCCGTTTCGGCTGCGCCGGCAATGGCATGGCTTAAGCCAACCGGATCGCTTGCCTCGGCTGGTCCCCGCAGAATCTCAAGAATGGGGGGGGCGGCCCGCAGAACATCGAAAAGAGGATCGGCGCCGGCGCGCACGCGGAGCGGCAGACCGTTCTCATGAAGTAGGGCGATGATGGCCTCAGGCAATCCTTTGAGCGTGCGTACCCGGGCAACCTTCGCCCCCGCCTTTTCCAGCATGGCCTGAAACAGCTTGATGAGTTCGGCCTTGGGCCGGCGCGCCCGTTCGGGGATCAGGTTCGCTTGCGGGGCGCGCAGCCGCGATTGCACCAGCCCGCGCCTGCCGGGCTCGTCGCTGCGCACGCCAAGCTGGCCGCGAATCCGGCTCAGGATGGCGTGGTGGGCGTCTGTCCTAAAACCGCCGGGCATGGCGTAGCCTCTCCCTCTCAAGTTCGCGCTGCTGGCGCTGCCAAAGCGCCTGGAAGCTCCGCGGCGCGGGCGCGGCCAGGTCGCGGGCTTGCGTCCAGGCGCTGGCGAACGGCAGATAGCGGAAGCGGCGCCGCCTGCCGGCCAGCATCGACAGCAGCCTCGTGCCAATGCCGGCCAGAAGCCGGTAAAGCCGGGGGTGCTTGGCGGCGAAGGCCCAGGCGCGCAAGGCGAGCTTCGGCAACGACGTGGCCGGTTTCGCCCGGAAATCCACTTCGCGCCAGTGCCGCATCAGCTTGGGCAGCGGGATGTTCACCGGGCAGACGGACTGGCAGCGCCCGCAAAAGGTCGAGGCGTTGGGCAGGTGCGCGCACTCGTGAATGCCGATGAGCTGCGGCGTAAGCACCGAGCCCATGGGGCCGGGATAGACCGAAGCGTAAGCGTGGCCGCCGATGGCCGCGTAAACCGGGCAGTGGTTGATACAGGCGCCGCAGCGGATGCAGCGTAGCATGTCGCGGAACGGGCCGCCCAGCATCTCCGAGCGCCCGTTATCGACCAGCACCACGTGATAGGCGTCCGGGCCGTCCGGATCGCCCTCGCGGCGCGGGCCGGTGGAGAAGGTGGTGTAGGTGGTGATCTCCTGGCCGGTGGCCGAGCGGGCGAGCAGCCGGATCAGCGTGGAGGCATCCTCCAGCGTGGGCACGGCTTTCTCGATGCTGGCGATCACGATATGCGTGCGCGGCAGAAGCTGGGTGAGATCGCCATTGCCCTCGTTGGTGACGATCACCGAGCTGCCGGTCTCCGCAATCAGAAAATTCGCGCCGGTAATGCCCACATCCGCGGACAGGAACTTCTGCCGCAGCATGGTCCGCGCCTCGGCGACCAACTCCGGGATCTGCGTCAAGTCGCGGTCCGGCGGCAGGCTCGTGTGGGCGGCGCGGAAATCGCTCTCGATCTGATCGCGGGTGAGGTGCAAGGCCGGCGCCACGATGTGGCTCGGCGTCTCGTGGCGGAGCTGGATGATATATTCGCCAAGGTCGGTCTCGACCGGCTCGATGCCCGCGTCTTCCAGCGCGGCATTCAGCGCGATCTCCTCCGACACCATGGACTTGCCCTTGGTGACGGATTTCGCGCCCGCCTCCCGGCACAGCCCCACGACGATTGCGCGCGCTTCTGCGGCATCGCGTGCCCAATGCACATGGCCGCCCGCCTCGAAGACCCGGCGCTCGTATTCTTCCAGATAGAGGTCGAGATGGGCCAGCACATGGTCCTTGATGGCGGCGGCCGCATTCCGCAGTTCGTCGAACTCGGGCAGTGCCGCGCGGGCCTGCGCCCGCTTGACCATGAAGCCGGTCTTCACATTGAGGAGCGCGCGCTGAAGCTGCGTATCCTCAAGCGCCCGCGCGGCGTTTTCCCTGAAGTTGAGCGATGCCGGTTGCATGCGGTTCCTTGAGCTTCAAGCGGGCTATTATAAGCCGGAAAGGCACGGCCAAGACAAGAGGGCAAACGGAGCAGGGTGTGCCTGGCTTAGGGGCTTGTTAAGCGCAATTCTCCCTGGGATCTGGCGGGAAAGCTCGAAATTGGCCCTTTCCTTTAAGGCACCATTATAGGCAAAGCCTCTTACGGAAGGCTTAAGCAGGCTTCCGGTGCATCGATTTTGAAGAATAACTTCTTGTGCGCGGGAGCTGCCGGCCGGCCCCGGATGCGCCGTTTCATGGTTCATTTCAAATCTGCTTTTATATTTAAAGGATTCTGGAAGCGCGGAATCGGGCCGCCGTTTCCCATGCGCGCATTTACCGTAATGGCGCCCTGCGCAGGCAGGCTTGCGCTCCGGTATGAGCCTTGGCAAGCTTGGCTGTCCCTGGCGGCAGACTTGCGTGCCGGCTCACACCGGAGACGCCGCCCTAGCAGAGCATCCGGGCCCGTTTGCGCGTGAAATAGGTTTCGAAAAGAACTATCTTTGCACTTATGCGCTCCTGCGTTTCCAGCGACGTCAACCGCTCGGCGGCCAGAAGCGACAGTTCGTTGAGCATCGTCTCGATAAAGTCGGCAACTTCATCCTCCGTCGCATCGACGTAAAGGTCTTCGCAGCAAAATGCGTTTCTTAAATCGAATGCACTCATATCGGTCCCCATTTGCCCGTTACGCCCGGCTTTAAGTATGTTTTTAGAAAAACATATGTGCCGATCTGGCGATATTTACTCCAGGCGAGCCACACGGCAACCAAGCTTGAGTTGTATTCGCCAGCGCCGAACCAATCCTTGAGCTGATTATTCCGCGGCAAGTTGGCGCAGGAGAAGGGCGGCGTGGCTCCGCGGACGGCCTGCGATCACGTCAGAGTAACGTCTGGCCGCTAGTGCAGCCGGAGGCAAGTTCGCACCCCGTTAGCCGCACGCGTCGCCACGCGAACTTGCATCGGATAAGTTGTACTAGATTCAATAGCTTGCTCGTACGCCTTATCCGCGGGAAATCCCGTGAGCGCTCGCGGCAAACGGGGCGGGTTTTCCCGCGGGGGTACCAGTACCGCTAATGTCCCAGTGTTAATCGATCAAATTCAATTAGTTAGGCGCGTTCAATGGAGGTATTTGCAAAGGAACCCATCGTTGTAATCGCGACATGGCGTCATGCCGCGCCGGCCTCACAAACGTAGCCGCCTCGCTGAACTCGCAGACGAAATCGGCACTCATGCCCCCAAGACAGCCCCCCATCCTGGGAAAGGTAATGGTTCCGGCCGTTATTGGCAGCGCGGGTGGCGCAACTGGAAGCCAAACTCAACATTCCGCCCAAAACTCCCGGCAACTCATCGCTGCCGCCATCGAAGGGGCAGAAAGCAAACAAACCGGAAAAGGCGAAGAAAGAGCGCAAAGGCCGCCCTGCCGTGGCGCTCCGGCCAGCCGGATTTATCCTAAATCCCGCAGTCCGGCCCGGCCCAGGCGGAAGAGTTCCCGGCTACACGGCATGTTGCCGGTTTCTCGCCCTTCAGCCGGGTGAAGGGCGGCAGACACCGCCGGGGACCGCCATTCCCAGGAAAGCGGGAATCCATGCCGGCAAAAAGCGCATGTCCCATATATGCTTACCATGCGTTCCCGCTTTCGCGGGGGCCGCGCCGCGCCTGACCGGAAGGTGCTTGCAGGGGCTCCAACTGCGGGAACTCGGTTCATTTCGAATTTCCCTGCCGATAGCCAGAGCCCTGAGTCCGGTCACTCCTTGCGCAGCCTCTCCAGATTCATAAGTTTCCAGCGAACCGCCGGAAGCAAGTCCACGGACGACAGCCCGAGAGCCTCCCAATCGGGATCGGGTTCGTGAAACGGGATCGGGAAATTCCGCGCTTTTTCGTCAAGATGCGTGCGAAGCTCAACGGCCATCCAGTTTCGTGCATCCAGCAGATCGTCGAGCGTCACGGCATCAACTGTCGTCCCGAGGAATTCCTGGTTGAATGCCGGAGCGATATCCTTCGGGTTCGCCTTGCTGTCCGGCGAGCCGTTCCCATCGCCAGGATCCGTGGAGAACTTGCACCTGCAAGTCAGCGGCCGGATACCGCCCCGGCCACATCGCGCCATGCCTGGCGCACACAAAAAAGCCAGCGGCTTTCGCCGCTGGCTCGAAATGCTGGATGTAAGCTGGAGCTTACTTCAGCGGACCGTCGGAAGCCGGGTTCCAGAGCGGCTTGATGATCGTCAGCGTACCGCGGACTTCCTTGGCCGTGTCCACGCTGTTAACCTGATGTTCGACATCGCCAGCAAGCTTAGCCTGGGCGATAAAGGACCCGAAGTCATAGCCAACGAGGCCACCGACCGCGAACTGGTTCTCTTTGGTGCGGCAATTGGAAACTGCGCAACCCGTGTCCCACGAACCGTAAGCAATGGCGCCGATTTCCATCTTGCCGAGCTTCTTGGTGGCTGTCAGGTCGAGGTTGAACCACGGATTTTGCTCATGGTACAGCCCACCGTTGCCGCCCTGGCCCCAAATGCCCGTCGACGTCAGGTTCCAGCCGTTAGCAACGTAGCTGATCGAGCCGCCGCCCGTGAACGCTGTATAGTCACGACCCAGAGCCCGAGGAAGGAGCTGCTCGCTCGGCAGCCAAGCGCCAGCGCGAAGCGACACGTTGAAGCCGTTGTGCAGGTTCCAGGCGATCGAGCCCTCGACCAGCGTGTTTAAGAAGCTGTCTTTGCCGATGCCGCCAGTAGCCCACGCGTCAGCAATAGCCGTCGTGGTGTCGAGCGCGATGCGGCCGCCAGCGATCTGCCACGGGGTCGACCAGATCAGCCAAACCGGGAGAGCATAAGCGAGGTTGCCGTCCCTGGAAGAGCCGTAGCTGCCGATGCTGATGTCATACACGCCTTCCGGCAGAGGAGCGCCGAGAGCGATACCTGTGGTGATGCCAGCCGGCAGTGTCGAGCCAGCGAGAGTAGCAGTCGAAGAAGCGGCGAGCGCGGCAGCGCCGAGAACCGCAAGCTTAATGGTGTTTTTCATAGCCCCTGTCCTACTGTACAAAAACCGATCTATGCGCATTCCCTGAACCCGCCTCGCCGTGCCCCCGGCGAAGCTGCATCAATTGCGCGTGTAACCTCGATGCAGGCTGAGATTAGCAGACCTATTGAAAGAGTGGCGATAAAGTAGACCCAAAACGGGCCCATACGTCAGTTCCGCAAAAGCTGCGGCACTTCAGCAACATGTGCCTTCCCTGCACCGGCCACCGCACGCGGTTGGGTGGCATTTGCCGCCTTGCGAAAGCGCGGCACCGCCAGCATGTTTCGGCTGACAGGGGGAGAATGCCGGCATCTTTGCAGGATGCGCGGCCGTCATTCCCGCGAACGCGCGAGTCCATTTCTGCCGTTAGCGCAGGACGTTAGGACGGGTCCCCGCCTTCGCGCATAGGCGCCAACATAAGAGCTGCCAGATGCGAGGTTCCGGCATTCTCGAACCTCGCTCCCCTCATCCTGTCCTTCTCCCACGCAAGCTCGCCAAGGCGAGCTTGCTACTCAAGAGTGATCCCTGAATCAGCCGCAGCGAGATTTCCTGCGTTCCCTCTCCCAGGGGGAGAAGGACAGGGTGAGGGGAGATTCGCTGCGTTCAAGGCACCATCGCGCCTTATGTTACAGCGCAAGCGCCTCCGCTGGGACGACGGTTGCGGCGGAATTTACCCACGCAATCCATACTGGCGGCAACATCGGGGTAATCAGGTCTTGATAGGGCGCAATTTTCATAGAGCTGGCGCTGGAGAGCTTCCAAGGCATTTGCGATCTCGATCTATCGCAGGCTCACCAGCCCAGCGACAGCGGCGCACCAATAAAAAAAGCCAGCGGCTTTCGCCGCTGGCTCGAAATGCTGGATATAAGCTTGAGCTTACTTCAGCGGACCGTCGGAAGCCGGGTTCCAGAGCGGCTTGATGATCGTCAGCGTGCCGCGGACTTCCTTGGCTACGTCGTGACCGCCAACCTGATGCTCAACGTCACCAGCCAGCTTGGCCTGCGTGATAAAGGAGCCGAAGTCGTAGCCAACAAGGCCGCCAACCGCGAACTGATCTTCCTTGAGGCAGCCCTTAACCGCGCAACCCGTGTCCCACGAACCGTAAGCAATGGCGCCGATTTCCATCTTGCCGAGCTTCTTGGTGGC
>Ga0182021_10010039_pt1 | contig 11229 bp, 8 predicted proteins | sample 612E3MmetaG_FD_120493 | JGI IMG/M metagenome (GOLD analysis project Ga0182021, IMG submission 120493) | Permafrost microbial communities from Stordalen Mire, Sweden - 612E3M metaG (Illumina Assembly) | ecosystem: Environmental > Terrestrial > Soil > Wetlands > Permafrost | place: Sweden...
AGTGTGCGCTGTCGACATGGTGCGCGCCCCAACCGGTGATCATGCCAGCCCCAAACTGCCGGCAGCGCAGCCATCCGGGCCGGTCGTATCCCTTCTGCGGATGCACGCGATCCACGGTGTAGTACAGATAAGGCGTCTCGCCCAGCCATATTTCGTAGTTGAACCAGTCGGGAACCGGCATGGGCGTCTTGTCTCCGCCTGCGGGGTCGCCCGGCAAACCGATCTCCACTCGCTGCAGGTCACCGATGCGCCCGTTGCGCACCAGTTCTGCCGCGTAGCGAAACTGCACTGTCGAACGCTGCTGGCTTCCAATCTGGAGTAACCGTCCCGAGGCCTGAACCGCATTGCTCAGTGCTCGCCCCTCCGCAATCGTCAGCGATGCCGGCTTTTGAAGGTACACATCCTTGCCGGCCCGCACCGCGTCGACACCGATCAGCGCATGCCAGTGGTCGGGAGTGCTCACCACCACGGCATCAATGTCCTTGTTGGCCAGCAGCTCGTGATAATTCGCATACCCCGTTACGCCGTCGAAAGCCTTGCCGGTCTGTTTCGTGTAGTAGTCGTTCACAAACTTCTTGCCATCCTCAACTCGATGCGCATCCAGGTCGCAGACTGCAACAATTCGAGCCTGGTCATACTGCAAAATCCCGGGCATGTCGTGGACACGCGAGATGCGTCCCACACCTATTGCTCCAATATTGATCCGCTTGCTCGGCGCGTACTGGCCAAAGATGCTCGCTGGTACGATGGTTGGGAAGCCGACGGCTGCCGCCACGCCCAGGCTCGTTTTCAAAAAGCCGCGGCGGGATATCCCGCGTGAATCTTCCTTCGTTTTCATGGATCCACTCTCCTTTTCGAGAACCGCATTTGCCGGACGATTCAACCAAGCGCCCGGCATGGATCGATCAACAATATGATTGTGAATGATTTATCCCAACATCAACTGTCACGTCCAGAAACAATGTGGAACTTGGTCTAGATTTGCCCCGAAGAAGGTCGATGAAGATCACCCGTACGGTTAGCAACTCTTCAATCCGTCCATATCCTTGAAATCGACGACACAAACAGTGCCGTCCGCTAACGTGAGTTCGGCCCCAAGAACCGAACCCGATCGAGTCACGTCGAAGATCTGTATATCCTTGACTGGGCTTAGTTCCTCCGGCGTCCATGCAGTATCGTCCGTCTTGTGCAGCATGGCGGTGATCATCAACTCCATCGGCGGATTCTTGGCGATGCGTTGGCGGTAAGCGTACAACACCGTGCTCTCTTCCGTCTCGGCATTCAAGCCTCGATGCACCTGGCTCTGAAGTTGGTCCCATCCGGAGTAGACGATCAAGGCCACCTGGCGGCCGGGAATGGAGGCCGTCATTCCGCGCTCACGCCCTGACTTGAATGTGCGCACTACGGCGCTTTCCCCGCTGAGGTGGGGCAAACCATAGTGGCCAAGCGTGAGTTCGTGCTCGAAGGCGAGACGGCAGCGATCCACTCGCACCACCCCGCCCGGCACCGTGATCTCGGCCAAATCGATGATGTACCCGACGCCATTGTTCGGCGGCTTGCGCATGATCAGTTGTCGGTAGAGCACCCCCCCGCGGACGCCGTTGAATAGAATGCTCTGAGAGGTCGTATACGCGCGGTACTCCGATCCCGAATTAGCGACCGTGCGGCCGGTAAGATAGAAATTGATGTCTGCGCCGCGCAAGTCGCGTGGATCCAGACTGCGGAAGCTGTACTCCTGCGATGTGCCACCCTTGGTATTGTGGTCCTCCCAGGGAAAATGCGTGTTGAACACCAGCTTCGAATAGTTGTGATCGTCGTCGTAGACCTTGCCGGAGATGATCTCTGAACTTCCGCTACTTCCGTGATTCACGAGAACGATCCCCGGTCTCTCCAGAACCGTTCTTTTCGACTGCCTTCCCAGATCCACCCACATCCCGTCGTTCTCCTTCGCCGTCCAGAACGGAGAGTCTTCTGGCAAGGCGAGGCAGATGAACGGCAGAAACATGATGAACGGGCTCGCCGGGCAACTGTAGCTTTGGATCGCGAACTCCCGCTGCCCGTAAAAGCCCAGACTGGGGATGTCGTTTTGGTAAAAATCCTCCTGGCCGGTGAACTGCAAGATCGATCCGGAACACAAGCGCCGCGCCCAGCCTGGATCGAGGAGCGGTTTCGATCCAAGCAGGAAAGACGCCGGGAAGCCGCCCGAAATCCAGGAGCGATAGCAGATGCTTCTCGCCCACATGTTGATGAAGCCGTTGCGTCCGAAAAAGTTGGCGTAGGTTTGAAACAGTTCCGCGAAGCTCTTCTCGAGTAGGTCCGCGATTTCCGGATAGTGTTCCCGGCCGAAACTTCGACTCCAGATCGTGCCGTAAACCACAAAGAGACTGATCGTGTAGTAGTTGTAGCTTTGCTCCAGATACCACCCGTTCCCTGCATGGTACGACGCGATCCACATCAGGTGGCTCTTGAGCAGATCGTCATCGATGGCATAACCGTTCTTCTTCAGGAAAGACAGCGCACAAATATTGAAGAGCCGCCAGTTGTTCTGCGTCGTCCGATGATGCGCCCACTTCGCGATTGTCACGGCCATCTCATCCCGCTGCTGCTGGGTCAAGTACGGCCACAGCACATCGGGCATCAGCAGCAGCGTCTTCGTCAGTCCGCCGAACTCGCACGTGAACTGATGGGTCGCGTCGGGCAGATCCTCGGGCATCGGCAGACTGTTTGCGTGTCCGGGCGTCAGAGCATTGTAGAAATGATGGCAGTAGTAATCCCGCAATTTGATGTTGCCGAGGCAGATTTCTGGATCGACGTGGATGAGCGGCGCCGCAAGGTTAAACGTCCTCTCCAACGCCTCGAATTCGTACGAGCGATACCGCCATTCCGGGTCGCCCGGCTGGGGATAGGACTTGCCTGGTACAAGAGGAAAGGTGATCGGCGTGTCAAAAGATTTCACGTGCCTGAATGCCCGTCCGAGGACATATTGAGCACACTCGATATAGTGTTTCCTGGTCATCCCCGTCATCGGGCTCAGGTCCAGGTCGGGATTCCTGACTACAAAAGCACCTTGAGTCAGGCTTGGGTTCACAGAAGCTGTCGCGGGCGCCATATTGTTTTCCTTGCGAATTATAATATCCTCCAAGCTAAACCTGCATCAAGAAATCCGTCAAGATAATAAAAAGAACTTCTGCTCTCGAACATTCAATGTTTTCATTCATGCGTCAAATTAAAAGGAAGAAATAACGGGATCAACGTAGTCTGCGACAGGTTTCTTACCGGCAACGTCAACTGGTAGCCGTGCGGATTTTCAGACCCCGTGCGCGCGTCTCTACAGCTTGACCACCGGAATCTGCACCGTCCTCCCCTCAGCGCACGACGTATAAATGCTCTGCACCACCTCGAGAGCCTTGTAGCCTTCGATGCCCGAGCACGACGGCGCGCGCCCGGCCTTGCACGCTTCGCCAAATTCCGTAAACTGTCTTTCGAACGGCGTAGTCGAAATAGCCATGGGATCGGATGCCCCCGACTTCGCCAGTCGCGCAAGCGGAGCTGCCTCTCCCGCATCACCTAGCACATCCCACGCCGTCAATTGGTCTCCGGTGACAATCGCGCTTCCCTTCGTGCCGTGAATCTCCACTCGCTCGGAATAGCCGGGCCAAAGTGCTGTCGCTGCTTGAATTACGCCTGTTGCTCCTGAGGCATAGCGCATCACTGCGCAGACACAGTCTTCCGACTCGATCTGGTGCGTTGCGCCCAACTGCCAGTTGCCGAACACCTCGTCTACCGCGCCAATCAGATGTAGCAGCACATCCACCTGGTGGATCGCCTGGCTGATCAGCGCGCCGCCGCCTTCCACCGCCCAGCTTCCCTTGATCGGCCGCGCGTAATACTCATCGGAGCGATACCACTTGACGTATGCGTCTGCTTGCAGGATCCTGCCCAGCCTTCCCGCCACCAGAGCCCTCTCCAGGAAAAGAACCGAATCGTCGAAGCGGTGCTGGCTGACAACTCCCAGTTGAATTCCAGCCTTGCGTGCCGTCTCGATCATCTTCCGGGCCGTTTCCAGGTCCACAGCCATCGGCTTCTGAACCAGCACATGCTTTCCATGCTTCGCGCACAGTTCCACCGCGCCCAGCCGGTACGCAGGAAACGTACACACATCTGCGAAGTCTACGCCTGGGTGGCTGCACAACTCCTCCGGCGTGGCAACAAACTCGGCTCCGGTGGCGTCGGCAAACTTCCGGCCCTTCTCGATCGTCCGATCGGTGCAAACCGCAATCCTGTAGCCGATGTTCTGGTAGGCCTGCGCATGCTTCCAGGCGATCGCACCTGTTCCAATAATTCCGACTCTCATGAATTCATCGGCTCCTTAGCCCCTGACTGTTCGCCAGTCAATCCTACTATCGTAGAAATCCTGGTGAGCACCGGTTCGATTCAAGACACGAGTGGAGAGCGATACAATTCCAGCGAATTGAATCGGGCAAGGCCGCTCGAAGCGGAAAACTCAGGAATCGTACAGTCCTTGTCGAACGCCGCTCGCAAACCGCAGTTCCGGCCTCCAAACCCGACACTCCATGAGGACGAAGCCATGAGAATGAATCGACGCCAGGCAATCCAGTTGATCGCTACCGCGGTGCCCGCTTCCACTGCATCCGCGGCCTTTAGCTTCACAGGTCAAGCGGCCACCCCTGCAAGCAATACACACGGTGTAACGAAATTCGTCTTTGACGGCGTCTATTCCGAGCTGCGGATTTCAATGAAGGAGCTCGGCTTCGATTCCCCGGCGGATCTGTCCCCATATTCCCATCTGGTGATGGAGATGCGCACGAGCTCACCGCAGCGCATGTCGCTATGGATCTTTACCACCCATGGGATGCGGTCCATGGGCTTCATCGCCTTCGGACAAAACGCATGGCTGCGCGCCTCTGTCCCGCTGCACTTTTTTGTGGGGCAGGATTCGAACGGCTTCGATCTCGCTTCTGCCGGAAACCGGCGCACCAATTCCTGCTGGTTCTCAGTATGGGGGCCCTACGGCGATCTTCAATCCGTCGAGGCCATCGCCTTCTCCATGGAATACGCGCTCAACAAGCCGTTGATAGAATTTCGCAATATCCACTTGTCGAAAGCCGATGAAGGATCTGAATTTCTTGAGCCCGGACCGCAGCTCGATTCCTTCGGACAGTGGGCACTCGCCGACTGGCCCCGCAAGCTCCACAATCAGGAACAGTTGACGCACGAATTGGCGGAAGAGGAGAAATCCTTCGGCGGCGCCGCCCACTTCGGCTACTCCCGCTACGGCGGCTTCGGAAACACGCAGGCCCGCGCCACGGGCTTCTTCCGCGTCGAGCAGATTGATGGCCAATGGTGGTTCGTCGATCCCGACGGTCATCTCTTCCTCTCCACCGGAATCAACGGCACGCCCGGCGGTGGCGCGGGCTTTGGCGCCAACGATGAAGGCTCTGAACGCACCAATCGCCGCCTCGATTCCTGGGGTATGACGACCGGCGGCCACGGGCGTCCCTCAACGGTAATGCTTCGCTGGCCGCCCGGCATCAACTTTCTCGGCCTGCCCGACGTGTACTCGTCCCAATTCGCCGCGGATATCGATGCTGCCGCCAACGCTCAATGCACTCCGCACCGGAACGATCCGCTGATTCTCGGTTACTTTGTCGGCAACGAGCCGCCCTGGAACGGACGCGAAGCCGAGCTGTGTGGCCTCATTCTCGCCGGGCCGGATACCGCCACAAAATCCGCGCTGAAAGAGTTCCTCACCAGAGGCGACACGCCCACCTTGCGCCGCAGATTTGTCCTGGAAAGTTTTCGGAAGTACCTCCGAATCGTCTGCGGCGCGGTGCGCAAATACGATCCCAACCATCTCACGCTCGGAATCCGTTTCGGTGGCCGCATGTCCGACGAGGCAATGATTGCCGCTCAGATATTCGACGTTTGCAGCATCAACGTGTATGAATACGAGCCCACTAAGCAGCTCATACGCGCCGCCCGTCTCTCCGGCCGTCCCATCCTCATTGGCGAGTTCCACATCGGCGTCCCTGCCGATGGTCTCGCAGCCGGCCTCGTGCAGGCAAAAGATCAGACCGAGCGCGGCATGGCCTACCGCTATTACGTAGAGCAGGCCGCATCCCTGCCATGGTTCGTCGGAGCTTACTGGTTTGAGTGGCGCGACGAACCGGTTCTCGGCCGCATGGACGGCGAAAACTACAACATCGGCTTTGTCGATGTCACCGACCGCCCCTATAAAGAGTTGATCGAAGCTGCCAAAGCGACCCACGCACGTCTTCAGGATGTGCACACCGGCAAGTTGCTCCCCTTCGCCCGCCACCCCCTGGCCTCCGACGCTGGCGCCCCGTCTTCGCCCTGGCCAGAGTGATGAGCAGGAGAGGATGCAAGGTGGTTCACCTTCGCCTCAAGGGGATATTTGCGGCTAAGATTGGATACCCAAATGTGTGGTCTTTTATGGTTTTTCAACTCTCCCGCCTGTGCCAACTCCGGCACCTGTTCTCTTCCATCCAACCGCCAGCCGTGACATGCCGCTTGGATTCGCGGTAACCTCTTATGTACGCGCATTAAGCGGTTCAAGGAGCCTTTCAACCCCACCATGCCTATCCAGACGACTTCCAAGATTTGGCACAACGGCAACCTGATTCCCTGGGAGCAGGCCACGCTCCACGTGATGAGCCACGTCATTCACTACGGTTCCAGCGTCTTTGAGGGCATCCGCTGCTACGGCCAGCCGCAGGGCTCGGCTGTCTTCCGGCTTCCCGAGCACATGCAGCGCATGCTGGACTCGGCCAGGATCTATCGCATGGAGCTGCCCTTCACGCTTGAAGAGCTTTGCGCCGGCGTGGTCGAGTTAATCGAGGCCAACGGTGTAGCGCCGTGCTACATCCGGCCCATCGCGCTGCGCGGTTACGGGGAGATCGGCGTGAGCCCCAAGGGTTCGCCCATCGAGGTCTACATTGCCAACTTCCCATGGGGAAAGTACATCCCGGGGAACAGCGGCGCGGATGTGTGCATCTCAAGCTGGAACCGCCTTGCTCCCAACACCATGCCCGCCATGGCCAAGGCCGGCGCAAACTACATGAACTCGCAACTGATCCACATGGAGGCCGAGGTCAACGGCTACGCCGAGGGCATCGGGCTGGATGTGAACGGTCTGGTAAGCGAGGGCTCGGGCGAAAACATCTTCGTGGTGCGCAACGGTGTTCTCTATACGCCTCCGCTGGCCAGCGCGGGACTCAGCGGAATTACCCGTGACTCAGTACTGACCATCGCCAGGCACCTGGGCTTCACGGTCACCGAGCAGCCATTGCCCCGAGAACTGCTTTACATCGCCGATGAGGTCTTCTTCACCGGCACGGCCGCCGAAGTTTCGCCCATCCGCTCGATTGACCGGATTCTGGTAGGGGATGGAAAGCCCGGCGAGATCACCAAAACGATTGCCGAAGAGTTCTTCGGAATCGCGAACGGCCTGAAGCCGGACCGCTTCGGCTGGCTGACCCCGGTCAAAGTGAACAAGGCGGAGCCGGTCACGGCGTAGGCGACGCCAAAGTTGTATCCTGCGGGCGGCCCGAAAAGGCCGCCCGCTCGCTTTTTGAAGACTATCGCCCCGGACAAATGAGCAATTCATCACCAAGCAAACGACAAGGAAGATGATCGAATGGAAAGCGACTCTCTCGCTACATCGCGTCAGGCCATCGCCAGTTTCATTGATCGCGAGTCGCTACCCGACACCGATCCAGACTCCGGTTTTTGGACCGGAGCTTCACGGGTAATCGCTGAAAGCGACTTTTACGGTCAGCCCATCGAGGGCCATCGCACTGAAATCCTCCTCCAGTGGACACAAGAAAATCTGTACCTCCTTTTTGTCTGCCCGTATCAGGAACTCAATCTGAGGCCCAAACCCAATCTCACAGCCGAGACCTACGAGCTCTGGAACTGGGATGTAGCCGAGGTCTTTGTCGGCGCAGACTTCCAGAATATTCGCCGCTACAAAGAGTTCGAAGTCTCTCCGCAGGGCGAGTGGGTCGATTTGGACGTTAACCTGGACAATCCTCCTCACGAAGTTGACTGGGTCTGGCAATCCGGCTGCGAGGTCGCTGCACGGATCGATGCCCCTCAAAAAACCTGGTACGGCTTCATGCGCATTCCCTGGCCGGCAATCGACAGCCGCCCCCCGGCCGCGGGCAACGAATTGCGGATCAACTTCTTTCGCTGCCAGGGTTCGGGTCCCGATCGAAATTACATCACGTGGCGGCCAATGTACCGCGCGAGCTTTCACGCTCCCGAGGCTTTCGGCATCCTCAGGTTGGCTGCGCGCGAAGATCGGGTCACGCATTAGAATTGCTGGGTTGCTCCATCGACATAAAGGGGAAACAAGAATGAATCTCTTGATAAGGATCGTTGCTCTTGGCCTGCTTTTGCCGGCTGCGGCCGCCACGCTTTCCGCCCAGACGGATTACTTCAATAACTGGCCCGCCGGTCGCTCCCCCGAGGATGTTGGTAAGCGCCTTGCCGATCATTTCGTCACCAGTCCCCACCAGTACACCGCCACCATCCACTATTCCGAGGTTTGCACCTGGTATGGAGCATTGACCTTTGCACAGCTCACGCACGACAATGCTCTGCGCGATGCCCTTATCAAGAAGTTCGAGCCGTTGATGCCGGGCGGCGCTGAAGCCGGCCGCATTCCGCCACGTCATCACGTCGACGACAACATCTTTGGCATCATTCCTCTCGAGATCGGGCTGGAAACCCAGGATCAGAAGTATCTGTCTTACGGCAAGGATTGGGCCGATAAGCAATGGAATAATCCCACGCCAGATGGCCTTTCCGACGAGACGCGCTTCTGGATCGACGACATGTACATGTTGACGATCCTGCAGTTGGAAGCCTATCGCGCCACCGGGGACAAGAAGTACCTCGACCGCGACGCAACCGAGATGGTCGCTTATCTCGACAAGCTCCAACAGCCCAACGGTCTTTTCTACCACGCCCCTGACGTACCCTACTTCTGGGGTCGAGGCGATGGCTGGGTCGCCGCCGGCATGGCCGAAATGCTCCGTACCCTCCCGGCCGATCATCCCCTCCGCCCCCGCATCATGAAGGGCTACAAGCTGATGATGGAGGCACTGCTCAAGTACCAGGGCAAAGACGGCATGTGGCGCCAACTCATCGACCACGACGATGCCTGGCCGGAGACCTCCAGTACCGCAATGTTCTCCTTTGCCATGATTACAGGAGTCAAGAACGGATGGCTCGATGCGGCCACATTCGGGCCCGCCGCCCGCAAGGCCTGGATCGGCGTCGCCGGCTACGTCGATCAGAACAACGACATCACCAACGTCTGCGAAGGCACCGGCAAGAAAAACGATCTGGACTACTACTACATGCGCGGCCGGCGCACCGGCGACTTCCACGGTCAGGCGCCAATCCTGTGGGCCGCGTCAGCGTTGCTGCGGTAGTTCTTCAGTTTCCGACCTCGGATGAAGAAACCCGTGCCCCATCCATGCGACTCTCCTGCGTCGCATGGGTGGGATACAACCAACCCCACCCCCCGCATCGGTTGGGATTCAGCTCCCGCCATCAGGGCCGCCTTTTTTCCGTCGGACTTTTGCACAGAATTACCTGTCATTGGCGCACAATCATTTCGTAGCCCTCCTCCACTCTCTGCCCCTGAAGCGGTTTTGACCACGAAGCAGCAGTTGAGAGCTGAAGGACGAAAGCTCAAGAGAAACCACTAACCCATTTGTTAAGAGTATCCTGCGGGCAAATTCAATGCCGCGGATATTTTGGAGCAGCATGCGCCCCGCAAACCCCGGGAGAAAAGGGCCTATCCGCAGAGTCCTTATAGGTGGTGGGGTGTTCCCTTGGACGTTGGTAGGCCCGCTCGTCAAGAAGCAATCTGATGCGAACGCGAAGGGCCCAGATGAGTGCGCCGACGATCGCGAGACCAATCAGCAACGGACCGAGGTAATCGCGCCCCGCACCGTGTGCGAACTGCAGCCCTTCGATTCGCACCAACACTAACTTATTCAACGCCGTCGTCAACATCTGATCCCTCCACAGGCGGGGCGCATCTCCCAACCGGTGTAAAGGGGAAAACACAGCTTTTCGTGGGAAGTTTCGGTAACGAGGGAAGCGGAATTCCGGCTATCTCTTGGGCAGCGCAGCGGTCAGGATGCCGCGCAGTTCACCACGCTGCGGCTCGGAGAGGCCGGCGAGGGACAGAATGGAGTAGGTTCCGGAGTGGAACATGAGCACGATCACGTTTTTCCCTTCGCACCAGTAGTCGTAGACATTCCAGGAACTCCTCGACGAGGTTCCGGCAGTGTTTTCAGTGGAAATGGAATCGTGCGTAATGCTAACGGTGAATTGCCCGTGCATGCGCGGATCTCTCCGGTAGAGGTAGCGCAATCTCATCGGGACAAGTCCGGTGACGATGAGGATCCAGAGGCCGGTAATCACGAGGAACGGCCCAAAACGCTCCATGAAGCTGGAAGATGTGTTGGCATCGTTAACGGGTCTCACTATGGACGCCTGCGCAATCAGATGCTGTTCCGCCCCGCCGGGGAGAGGCCTGCTGGGCAGAAAGGCCCTGTAAATCAGCAGAAGCCCAAACATGATAGCCATCCAGAATGCCGCAGTTTTAAGCGAGGAACGGGACGACGCCTTGCGCTCGACGCCCCACGCCTCTCGAAACTCCGATGCAGTGATTTTGTAGCTGAATTCCATCCCCGCCAGCCTACCATCGCGAGGCAAATTTGACAGTAACTCTTCCGAGTTATCTCTTACGCCACCAAAGCCTTAGGGCGAAGGCGTAGTTTAATTGCACCAGCACAATAGCCACGATGCTGACCCAGGTGCTGATAACGCACAAGGCCGCTCCGGCAGCATAAAGCGACTGCGCAATAACCACCCGTTTGCAGATGCTGGCGCGCACCTCCTCAGGGGTGTCAGTCTTGATGAGTCCGGCGTGCGTGGCGTACTTCCAGCTCCAATAAAGCATGGCGCCGGGGACAAAGATGTTAAGCCAGTAAATGCCAAGAGCCGCCCGGTAAGTGATGAACTCAGCCAGCAGCCGCGTCGAGAGCGGCATCAGCGTAATGGCAAACAGGAAGCCGAGGTGAATCCAGGTCAGGTCGCGCGTGCCCTCGCCGATGTGGTTCAGTTGCGTCTGCTGCCCGGCCCAGAAGATGCCCAGCGTGAGAA
>Ga0182021_10010041_pt1 | contig 11229 bp, 10 predicted proteins | sample 612E3MmetaG_FD_120493 | JGI IMG/M metagenome (GOLD analysis project Ga0182021, IMG submission 120493) | Permafrost microbial communities from Stordalen Mire, Sweden - 612E3M metaG (Illumina Assembly) | ecosystem: Environmental > Terrestrial > Soil > Wetlands > Permafrost | place: Sweden...
TCTCCCGGCCACCCCTCCTTCAAAAGGAGGGGAAACCTGTTCCATTCATTCTTTCGGGAAAACAATGCTGAAGTTTCCGTATATTGCCTTCTGAGTTAATACCTCAATTCAATTCATAAAACAAAGAACGCTAATATGAAGTTTATTATCATCGGCTTTTAAATAGATTTAAAAAAATTAACGCATCACAGCTAATACGAATTGTAAATAATAATTTTACTTCAGAGCCAATTGTTGCATTAATTTTCTTATTATTTTCAGATCAACCGTTTTACAGTAGTGGATGGTAATATTTTTAGATTCTGGAGATCCGCATCTTTTATAAGGACCAGTCCCGGTTTCTTGCCAGGTTCAATACTTCCAAACTCATTTTCTTTTCCGAGGGCTATTGAGCCATTAAGTGTTGACCATCTTACAAGTTTTTCCAGAGGTATCTCAGGAAAATAATCCTGCAGAGTCTTCATTTCTCCTAATATACTCAATGATTTATTTGAAGCAAGACTGTCAGTCCCGATAGTAATATTGCATCCTTCTTCAACGAGCAGATCAGCAGGAGGGACCCTGTTCTCAATCCGGAGATTGGAATTGGGGCATAAACACCAGAAGATCCCTTTCCTGTTCATTAAACCATGAATATGCTTCCTCTTGATAAATGTATTGTGCACCAGCAACAGGTTCCCGGATGGGTTCATTTCATTTAGAACTGCAGAGACATGGTCTCCCGGAATATTCAGTTCCGAAAAAGGCGACAGGAATTTTCTATAGGCATCCATTAGTGGTCCGGTATGTGATTTAAGCAGCTGTTCCTCTCCTGCCGATTCCAGGAAATGGACCGAAGAAAATGTATTTGCCTCACTTTGCTTTTTTATCAGTCTGAATAACTCAAGTGATACAGAATAAACCGAATGGGGGACAATAAAATATGGCAGTTCCATCTTTTTTGCCTTTTCGGAAACACTGATGGTGTCATTCATCCGGTTTAAAGCCCGGGCGGAGTCGATTCCAAAAACCTCCAGAAGGGAAATATACATTATCCTGCTCTTTTTCTTCAGGAAAAAAGTCGAATCATCATTACAGATATCCGCACATAAAACAACTCCTTCATTATACATTTCCTGGTCAGCTTCCCGGATGGATTTAAGCTTATTTGTATCGACTGAATGTCTCTTAAGGCTGATGTTTGCAAGGAAGTCAGGCAGGCCGTTACCTTGTGGTATTATATTCTTAAGGTATGATAATTCAAGATGACAATGACAGTTAACGAATCCGGGAACAATAATCCCATTGTGAAATTCAACCGAGTGTTTTTCCAGGAGTGTTCCGTTGTTTTGTTCCACACCGATTATCGTTCCATCATCCTCTGCAGCAATTACTCCTCTTTTAACAGGGCCGGAGGTATTAGTGAAAATATACTGGGCAGAAAAAAACTTCATTTTGTTTCAGCCTTTCTGAGGATAATATTTTCCAGTTTGGCATGTTTGCGCCATTCACCTCTTTTTTGATCACTGTTTAGAAGCCAGCCTCCAACATATTTAAAGGTTGTATCAGTCAGTCTTTTCGACAGAGAATAATTGTGGTTCTTACTGTCTTTAGGCAGGGATACTTCATCCCAGGCTACCCTGTTTTCATTTTTAGAGCTGTCACTATGCCAGAAAAACAGGGTCACTCTCGGATTCAGGCTTTTATCATCACGGTAAACAGCTGCTGAGAATTCAATGAAATAGAGACCGGTATCTTTCACTGCAACCCTAAACCATACAGGATCTTGTGAACCGGATTCAGGAAAACTGAGGAATGTATTCTTTTTCCATAAATTATTTCTATACTGATTTCTGAAAGCAAGTTCTTTATCAATCCGTACCTGCTTTTCGTTAAGCCTGATAAGAACCTGGTCATAGATATTTTCCAGTTTTTTGGGTTTAACATCGAAATAATAGTGCATTGTTCTGTCCATGCTTTCCTTGGTAAAGCCATGCTTCGTAATAATATCAATATGATTAAGCATAGAGTCTTTTGAAGCAAATACTTTCTTGATATTAGGCATAACCAGCAATCCGTCACCGGTATACAGGGCTGTAAGTAAATCAACGAGATCCTTTTCAGGGATCAGCTTATTTTTGTCCTTCCTGCTGTGGCATGAGGGAAGAAGTATTATAATAATTAGCAGAGTTGCTAATGCTTTTACTGTTTTTTTCATCTTATGATTAGCTTATTCCGGTATTATCCTTTTTTACCAGGTATTTTTTTGTCAGGTATCTGACAGGATACAGAGCCGCCCAGTAACCTATTATCAGTACAATAGACGGGACAATGATAAAATCCCTGAGTTTCAGGATTACAGGATATGATTTCATTATGAGTACCTCGCTGTTAAGTTTTATCAGGCCAAACCTGTACTGTATCCAACACACAATAAATCCAAGGACCATGCCGGCAAGGGCTCCCATGATCGATATAAGCCAACCTTCAAAGATGAATATTTTCCTTATCAGGTTATTATCTGCACCCAGGCTTTTCAGGATCAATATATCCCGTTCCTTTTCTATGATGAGCATTGTCAGTGACCCTATGATATTAAATGAAGCTATAACAATTATCAGGGTAAGAATAAAGAAGATCGCAAGCCTTTCAGAATGCATTACCTTATAAAAGATCTCCTGTTGCTGAATGCGGTTTTTTATCACATAGTCCTTCCCAAAGATCTTTTGTACCTCTCTTCTGACCGAAGGTTCCTCACTGTAATTTTTCAGCCTTATCTCAATAGCACTTATCTCACGGTCGTACTCCAGCAGTTCCCTGCAAAAATCCATTGGAAGAAATATATACTTTGAATCATACTCCTGTTCAATTTCAAAAATACCAGACGGGAACAGATATCTGTGAATGAGCGAATTTTCCGGACTTATACTGTTGCCCCCGGTGCGCCTTGGAACATATATCGAAAGCGGTGTAATGAAATTGATATTGGCACCAAGATACCTTGCCACTCCATATCCCAGAACGGCCCTTGGCTGACCACCCTGCGTCTTAAGTATGAAATCACCATCAGTCATTGAACTGTCTATCCCTGAGACATTTATATAATTATCATCAACACCTTTTATAGTTGCTAAAGACTGTTTGTCGCCATATCTCAATGCTGCGTTATCTTCAAGTGTTGTGGAAAAGGCATATATCCCCTTTATTTCAGACAATCTGACGAGTGATGCTGAATCAGGAGTGAAAACCTTGCCTTTTGCAGCTGTAATACAGAGATCCGGATCAAATGTATTGAAGATCTTGTTTATCATGTCTTCGAGACCATTGAATACGGAGAGTATTGCTATCAGAGCCATCGTTCCCACTGCAACCCCAGCCACGGAAACAGCCGAGATCACATTTATCGCGTTCCTCGATTTTTTTGCGAACAGATACCTCTTTGCTATGTAAAAAGACAGTTTCACATTAAAATTTGTATGCTATAACCAGAAGCCCGGTCCCTTTTTCATTATGTGAATAAAGATCAATAAAATTAAAGATCAGGCAGAAAGGGAAGAAGATAAGGTAATAAAATGGGAGAAGAACATAGAAAACATACGACCTGTTGATCATCTTAATGGGATATTTCATTGAGAGATTCCATGAAATTGTCCCTGCAGGGCCATATGTATAGAGGATCTCCGTTCTCCCAAACCCTGCACTTCTGAGTTTTTTCTCAATATCGGTTTTCGAATAACCATCCCTTACATGCTCATCAATAAATGAATGGTCATCATTGTCATGAACATCTGATCCGCCCTGGTCAGAAGGAGTTGATATCATAAGGATACCTTTGTCTTTCAGTGAGCTGTAAAAGTTGGAAAAAACCAGCTCATCCTGTTCGATGTGCACCATTACATCAACTGTCAGGACAAAATCATATCTGGACTTTTCATTCAGCTGTGTCAGATCTCCTGTTTCAAACATCACTCTGTTTTTCCTGTTGGTCATTTCTATAAAGTTCCTGCAATCTTCTATCTGCTCCTTATTGATATCAATAGCTTTTATTTTCCAGCTTTTACTCAGGCTGCTCATTCTCCAGGTATATTGTCCGAAACCACAGCCTGCATCCAGTATTTCAGAGTTTTCAGGAAGGGCAGGTGTAATTCTTTTTAAAGCTTTTTTTACATGCCAGGTGCGAAGCAGGAGCAGATCGAGAAGGAGATAAAAGGTCTTTCTTAATAAAACCGATCTGGTAAACATGCTGCCAAGTGACTTTTTGATAGGTTCGTATTGCATATCACTCAGGATTTCAATAGCTTGTCAATGTTGTCAATATAATCAAGACTATCATCAATGAAAAATGCAATTTCCGGAACGATTCTGAGCTGAGTCCTTACCTTCTGTCCCAGTTCGAATCTGATTTTTGAAACATGTTCCCTATATGTATCAAGCACTTCATCCTGATTAGTTGAAGGAAAAACACTAAGGAACACTTTCGCAAATGAAAGATCGGGACTGACTCTTACAATTGTTATAGATACAAGCTTTCCGGGGGCCAGATCCTTATTGTTTTTTAAAAAAATATCTGCGAGCTCTTTCTGAATAAGCCTGGATACTTTTTTTTGCCTTGTGGATTCCATTTTCTTTATTTTAGGATGCGGCAAAGTTACTAAAAAAGGCATTACGGCATAACGCCTCAACATCATAACGTCATAACGTCATAACGTCATAACATCAACCTGACGCCTTTATACCTTTTTTTATTAGATTTGCGCATAATTTAATCAATGTATATAATGGAGACAGTTGTCAGCGGGATAAGATCGACAGGTAATTTACATCTGGGTAACTATTTTGGTGCAATAAAGAACTTTCTTAAAATGCAGAAAGAGAATAACTGTTTCTTTTTTATTGCGGATTATCATGCTCTAACCACTCACCCCAAACCAGATGATCTTCATGGAAATATCAAACAGGTTCTGGCGGAATACCTTGCATGCGGGATAGATCCTGAAATCGCCACAGTATTTATTCAAAGTGATGTTCCGGAAGTCTCTGAACTTTACCTGCTTCTTAACATGAATGCCTATGTAGGGGAGCTTGAAAGGACAGCATCATTTAAGGAGAAAATTCGTAAGCAGCCAGATAATATAAATGCCGGACTTCTGACATATCCTGTTCTGATGGCTGCGGATATAATTATTCACAGGGCAAATAAAGTGCCTGTTGGTAAAGATCAGGAGCAGCATCTTGAGATGACAAGAAAGTTTGCCAGAAGATTCAATACCATGTACGGAGTAAATTATTTCCCTGAACCGGATGCATACAATTTCGGAAAGAAGCTGATTAAAATCCCGGGTCTTGACGGAACCGGAAAGATGGGCAAAAGCGAGGGTAATGGTATTTTCCTTTCCGATACACCTTCAGAGATAAGAAAGAAAGTCATGAGAGCAGTTACTGACTCTGGTCCGACTGAGCCAGATCAACCTATGTCTGAGCCGCTACAGAACCTTTTTACAATTATGAATGTAGTATCAGATCACTCTGTTGTTCAGCATTTCAGGGAAAAGTATGCTACCTGTGAAATACGCTATGGTGACCTTAAAAAACAACTTGCCGAGGACATAGTAAAAGTGACTGAACCAATCAGGGAACGCATCAATGAGATCTATTCTGACAATAAATACCTGTCTGAAGTAGTTGCAACCGGGGCTGAAAAAGCCAGAGCAAGCGCTTCAAAAACCGTAAGAGAGGTAAGAGAAATAATTGGGTACAAGAAATTTGCCTGAAATAATAAAAGCCAGGCTTTTGGCCTGGCTGCCCTGATGTTTCAGGGATATATTGGTGATTGCCTTTACTATCCTGAAACAAAATGCGTGCCAAACATTTTCAATTTATTTGCTTGTCTGCTATTGAATCAGCAAAAATATTGCGGGTAGCATCTCCTGCCCACCTTGTTACTTTCCGCTCCTTCATATTGTACCGGTCACCCCTTCTCAGGAGGAAAAACTTTGCCCCGTTTTTTAATTTCTTTGAACCCTCCGGATTTTCCTGCCACAGGCGATAGTCATAAATTGCCACAAAACTCTGACCTATAACTTCAAATGCATTTTTGTTTACAACAATGGCTGTATTTTCGTCAAGACCAATGCCGAGCAGCTCAGGATACTTTGAGATCAGGGATGGAAGATCATTCTGTCTGTTCCTGACAAGCAGATGCTGATCAATAGCTGAGTTTCTTAGATAGCCAAATCCTTTATCATGGTCTCCCATCAAAAGTGTATTTGTCCTGGTATCACCCCTTACGAGATAACTCCCCTGTATTGTTGCACCGGCCGAGCTTCCTCCGATAACCCCGCCTCTTGATAATACATTCCTTATTTCTTTTTCTGTGAGTGTATTGGCGTAAGCTTCAACAATGCGCCATTGGCGACCTCCGTTAAACCATACTCCTCTGGCATTTTTGAGAGGTTTAACAAACTCCTCACTGTTTGCTACTGAAGGTTCATAAGTGTGAAGAACTGTTACATTTTTTGCTCCGGCTGAAGTTAAGATTTCAGCAGCTATCTTGCTGTCTATCACCTTTTCTCCGCTTGCGGTAGGTATCACAACAAATGGTGAATCATAACCGCCTGCAAGAGAAATGAATTTTCTAATTATTGATGTGTCTTTCATGTTACCGCCGACAATTACCAGAAAACCGGTATCCGGTCCGGATGTTGCATATTCAATTGACTGATGCCGGACTGGCGGATTATTATTGCATGAAATCAAAATCAAAATCATAAACAGTGCGAAGGAAGCATTTTGGAGTAGTTTTTTCATAGACCGGTTTAGTTTAAAATTAATTATTGAGGATCATTATTGATCAATTTTAAAGATAAAAATAATTGTCTGAAAGGGTTCTTCGCAACATTGGGTTTCGCTACCACTAACATTTTATAATGATTTATTTATACTGCTAAGGTAGTTTTACAAGGTTCTTCGCTTCACTACGTTCCGCTCAGAATGACAAATCTTTTTCGGTTTTTTTGAGGGAGAAGGGGATAGGCGGCGGAGCCGCCTATCCCCTTCTCCCTCTCCTTCTTCTTACCTTAGGACTGTCATTCTGAGTGCAACGAAGAATCTGGCCCCCCATTATTGCATTCTTTAAATAAAAACTGTCATTCTGTGCACAGAAGAATCTGGCAAATCACATCTGTGTAATTTAAAGGAATTAAAATTCGTATTTTTGACAGACAACCCAATGGTGTTGGTGAAATGATTTTTTTTAAATCAATGTTATCGTATCTTTATCATCCTGATAACTTTATTTTAAACATTTTTCACCTCTTACAGGTTAATGATAATAGCAACCTCTGAAAATTAGCAGACAGGCTATGAAAAAAAGTAATTTATTATTCATTGTAATAATCTCAGGACTTATGATGTCGGGGTGCATTAAAAACACCTATGACCTTAATAAGCTTTCTTCCGGGAATCAATATTCGCCGACATTCGTGATCTCAGCTGTATCTGGAAATATTACTCTTGCAGATATGTTAAAGCCCAATGATACAATTGTATACGGCTCCGATAAATCATTGAAGTTTGTCTTTAAAAAAGATTCGGTTATCAATTTTCAGCTGAAGGATTACCTTGATCTTACCAATATAGTGAAATTCAGCAGGGGTTATAAAATAGGAGATGTCTCCATTGCAGATTTTAAAGATTCTATTCAGATCCCGTTGAGCTCTTTCAGCAGTTCAATCACACCTTCTCCTACAAACGGCACCTATATTTTTCCTCCATTTGGAGCTATAAATCTCGGAAATAAGAATTTCAGCGCCTTTCAGAATTTTCAAAATGCAGTTTTCTCATCAGGTACACTGACAATCTCAGTTAAGAACGGACTACCTGTCAGACTTAATAATATTAATATCACTCTTTACAACAATACTGTCCCCATAACTCCAATTAGCGGAATCCTGACAATTCCGGCCATAGATCCGGGAACAACCAAGTCAGTCAACTTTGACCTGACAGGTAAAACACTTACAAATTCAATAACAGCTGCAATTGTTCTTACAGGGAGTCCGGGTTCAGCACCTAATCCGGTAAATGTCAATCTCAGCAGCACATTCCAGGTAAAAATTGCAGCTACAAATCTCAAAGTGCAATCAGGAAAGATTGTGATGCCCCCACAGACCGTTACCTCACTTTCAGGTAATGATATTGTTGCTTTTAATCCCGGAACAGGTATTGAGATCGAAAAGCTCAGGGTCCTTACGGGTCATTTCAACTATAACCTTATTTCATCAAGCAGTGTCAGTGGTTCATTTTCTTTCACTCTCACTTCTACTGCTAAGTCAGGTGTACCAATTTCGAAAACAGTTAATATTTCCGGGTCAGGTACCAATGTCAAGGACACTATTTCACTGACAGCTACTGATGTTGATCTGAGTACCGACATCACACAACCATATAACAAATTACCATTAACTTACTCTGTTGCAGTAAGCTCTAACGGGTCAATGATTACTTTCAATAGTAATGACAGTATTCATATCGACTTAAGTTTCCTTAATCCAAAGCTTGATTTTGTAAAGGGGTATTTCGGACAATTGTCTCAGCAGATTGATCCCAATAACCTGGATACCGGACTTAAAGATTTTATGAGTACAATAACAGGTCAGCTTCATATTTCAAATCCATCAATCACACTGAATTATTCCAATTCATTCGGGATACCACTTCAGGTTACATTTAATGCCACAGGAAAAAGAAATACTCAAACAGTAAATTTGAATCTTGCTCCATTTATTGTCTCATCACCAACTTCAACTGCAGTGAGGGATGTATCTTCTTCTTTTGCCATAAATACAACAAACTCGGCTATTGCAAATCTTGTTTCACTTCCTCCATACCAGATCTCATTTTCAGGTTCTGCATTAATGAATCCTGCCGGGATGCAGGGCGCAAGGAATAATTATGTTTTCTGGAACAGCCGCTTCCTTGGCTCTGTTGAAGTGAATGTACCAGTTACAATCTGGGTGAATAATATTCAGTTTTCCGATACACTGGATAATTTTCTCAAGCCGGATAAAAACAGCAATGGTTCATTCAGCTTTGAAAATATGGATTCATTAAAAGTTAATATCACAGCCCAGAACGGTTTCCCTATGGGAATTTCAGTAAAAATGATGCTATATGATTCTGTCAAAAAATCAATACTGAAGACTATTGATGCTTCAAACTTCCTTCTTCCGGCTCCAATTGACGCATCAGGCAAATCTTCCGGGAAAACACAAAGTACTACTTCAATTACTTTTTCACAGGCATTCTTCGATGCAATCAATTCTGCCAATAAGGTTATCCTGTCGTTCGGTGTAAATACTTCAGGGAACGGCACCACAGATGTGAAGATCTATTCCGATTATGCTATAATATTCAATGCCTCAGTGCTTGCTAAACCAAGATTAAAATTTTAATAAAGTAACAACACTGAAATGAGTATCCGCAAATCAATATATCTGCTGTCACTGATCCTGGTGATGACCCTGAAGGATGCATTTCCCCAGACAAGTCAGGTTTTATATTACATGAACATTCCGCAAAATCACCTGGACAACCCGGCTCTGAAGCCTACTAACTCATCTTATATCGGAATCCCTTTGCTGACCGGACTGGATTTTACTATAAATAATAATTTCGTCAATTTCTCTGATATTATCATGAAAGGTCAGAAGAATGATTCACTGATTTCCGTTTTACATAAGGATTATAATATCGACAACTTCATCAATAAGCTTAAGGTCAGTAATTTTATTACTCCTGAAATCAGCATTCAGGTCCTGGGTCTTGGTTTTACTGCAGGGAAGGATCTGTATATTACTTTTGATATGGTAGACAGGATTTATACCAATATTGCGATACCCAAAGATCTTTTCCTCCTGGCTCTTAAAGGTAACAGCAGTTTCGTCGGAAGCACGATGGACCTGTCAGGCTTTGATGCTCAGATAAGATACTGGCATGAATTCGGGATGGGAGTTTCCAAAAATTTCGGAAGTAATCTAAGGATAGGGATTCGTCCGAAGATACTATTAGGTGTTGCAGATTTTTCTATAAATAACCAGGCATTGGGGCTGAAGGTGAATAAGGACGACTATTCATGGGATTTTAATGCAAACCTCACCGCAAATATCAGTGGTCCGGTTAAGGTATATACGAGCAATAAAAACACCATAGACAGTATAAAGTTTGACGAAAACAAATTCAAAAAGGGATCCGGGAATGATGTTGATATAAATAAGGTTATGAATTCCTTTTTCAACAAGCAGAATATGGGCCTTGGAATTGACCTGGGTGCTCAGTATTCAATTACCAGTAAATTACAGGTATCAGCAAGTATTACTGACCTGGGTTATATTCGCTGGAAGAGTGATATAACCAACCTTAAAGCTGAAAGCACCTTTAAATTCAACGGATTTAACGTAACCGATGTAGTCAATGGATCCAAAACAATGAATGAACTTGCACAGGATATGGCAGATTCCATTAAGAATTCATTCTCAATTACAAATGGAAGCAAACCCTACAATACTGCGCTGCCTGTTGGGATAAATCTTGGCGGCAGTTATAACATTACAAAGAATATTTCTTTTGGATTATTGTCACACAGTATTCTTAGTAACAGTAAATTAAGAGAGGCGTTAACTCTATCTGCCAACATAAATCTGGGTAGTGCACTTTCCACAAGCATTTGCTACACTGCTGAAAACGGCAGATTTGATAATCTGGGTGCCGGTCTGGCCTTCAGGCTGGGTATCTTCCAATTCTACTTTATTGCCGACAGGATTCCGGTTACTTTCAACAGGATAACCTCAGATAATAACTCATACGTTGTGCCGGCGACATGGAATACCTTCAATACAAGGTTTGGTATAAACCTTGCATTCGGGAACAATGTAAAGAAGGCCAATGATAAACCTATGATTATTGAGAAAAAGTAATTTTCAGGGGTTCAGCATGGTCAGACTAATACTTATTCTCGTAATTATTATACTTATTGCCAGGGCATTTATTGTATATGCCGGTAACAGCAGTGAAGAGAAAACACATCCTGGTCAGGTAAAAAAGGACAAATCAGCAAAGAAGGGAGTTCCTAAAGGAATAGGAGAGTATGTCGACTACGAGGAGATAAAAAAATAGTCGACTCTATTTTGAATTCCTTAGCTTTTTGGCAAAGGAATTAGCAAACACAAAATCATTAAGCTTTTCACAATCAGA
>Ga0182021_10010042_pt1 | contig 11228 bp, 3 predicted proteins | sample 612E3MmetaG_FD_120493 | JGI IMG/M metagenome (GOLD analysis project Ga0182021, IMG submission 120493) | Permafrost microbial communities from Stordalen Mire, Sweden - 612E3M metaG (Illumina Assembly) | ecosystem: Environmental > Terrestrial > Soil > Wetlands > Permafrost | place: Sweden...
AGCTGATTGCCGCCGGCAGCTCCAACTTCGGCCCCGATGCGGATTGGACCGGCTGGAACCGCACCGTCCTCGACTTCCTGAAGAACCACGCCGACTACCTGTCCCTGCATCTGTACGTGGGCAACGCGGAAAACGACTTCGGCGAGTTCATGGCCAGTTCGCTGGAACTGGACGACCGCATCAAAACCGCCGAAGGCACCATCCGCGCGGCCCTCTCGGGGTTGCCGCCGAGCCGCCGCATCTACATCGCCTGGGACGAGTGGAACGTGTGGTACCGCGCGCGCAACGGGGCGGCCGAACGCGGGCGCCGCGCGCTCGAGGAGCGCTACAACCTCGAGGACGCGCTGGTGGTGGCCACCTTCCTGAACTCCTTCCTGAACCACTCGCACATCGTGAAGATCGCCAACCTGGCGCAACTCGTCAACGTGATCGCGCCCATCTTCACCAGCGACGACGGCCTGTTCCTGCAAACCATCTACCACCCGCTGCGGCTCTTCGCCAACAACAGCAAGGGCACGGCGCTCGAACTGTTCGTCGATAGCCCGAAGTACCCCAGCCGCCGGTTCGGCGACGTGCCGTATCTGGACGCCTCGGCGGCCTACGACAACGGCACCCTGGTGCTGAACGTGGTCAACCGCCACCGCGGCCAGGCCATCGATGCCGAGATCGAAGCCGAGGACAAGGAGTTCTCGGGCCCCGCCGCCATCACCGAGGTGAATGGCCCCGATATCAAAGCCGAGAACGATTTCGGCTCCGTCAAGGTGCAACCGGTGGAGCGCACCGCGGCGGCGGCGGGAAAGAAACTCGCGCTGCGGTTCGCGCAGCACTCCTACACCATGGTCAAAGTACGGCTGGGGTGAGCTCGTGCCGTGGGACGGACCCCCCAGGTCCGCGCGGGACGCCCCCGTCCCGCTTTTCGGCCGCAGACGGGAAGCCGCCCAGCGGGCCGGCCGCGGACCACGGCGTCCTCCCCACGCTCCTACTGCCATGACCGCGGGATTCGGTGCCATCGCGGAACCGCTCGGGACCCCAAGTGGGTACCCCGCGCGCGGCTCCGTTCGGAGCCACGACGGGGTGCGCTTTGGGCCTGGAGTGGTTGCCGGCAATGGTACCGGACCACGCGGTCAGAGACCTACTGGCCCAGACGCCGCAGCAGATCCTTGATACTTTTCTCTTCCGCCGCCGGAGGATTCTCGTGCAGGGCGGCGTTTAACTCGCGCATCGCGGCCGGCTTGTCTCCCTTCTGCTGATACGCCTGGCCCAGGTGGTAGCGGAAGGTCGAGGAGTGCGGGTTGGCGCGAACCAGGTCCGTGAAGAGGTCGGCCGCATTATCGGGGAGGTTGCGCTTCAGGTAAATCCAGCCCAGGGTGTCGGCGACCTCGGGGCGGTTCGGCAGGAACTGCCTGGCGCGCTGGGCGAGGGTCTGGGCCTCGTTCAGGTCGCCGCCGTGCTCCGCCTCCAGAAACGCCAGGTTGTTGAGGGAGACCGCGTTAGTAGGATCGAGTTTGAGAGCCACCTGGTACACCTTCCTCGCCTCGTCCCAGCGGTTCGCCTGATCCAGCACCAGGGCCAGGTTGCTGAGAATCAGAGTGCTCTCGGGATGAAACTCGCGCGCCTTCTCCAGGCAGGCGATGGCATTCTGCAGGTCGCCCTTGCGGCGATAGGCTTCTCCCATGCGCAGCATGACATCGGCGCGCCTTCTGTCTGCCTTGTCCATGGAATCCGTGGCGTGCTGATAGTGCTGGATGGCCACGTCAAACCGGCCGGTTCTGCCCGCCGCATCGGCGAGGGCCACTTGCAGGTCGACCCTGGCCGGCGTCTTGTCGGCTTCGGTTTGCAGGGTGGCCAGGGCCTGATCGGTCTTGCCCTCGACGATCAACGTCTCGGTGAGCCCCAACAGGCCGCGCGGATTGGTGGGGTTCATATCGTAAACCTTGCGGAACGTGGTCTCGGCGTCTTTGTACTTGTTTTCGACCAGGTTCAGCACCGCCAGTTGGAACAGCACGTCGGGCGAATCGGCGCGCCGCGCCAGCAGGGCGTTCAGCATGGCGTGGGCTTCGGGGTATTTCTTGAGGTTGATCAGCGCCGCCACCTGGATCAGCCGGGCCCCCAGGTTGTTGGGGTCGACCGTCAAGGCCAGTTGCGCCGCCTTGATGGACGCATTGAAATCTCCCCGCGAGGCCTGCAACTGGGCCATGGCAAGGTGCGCGGCGAGATAATCGCCGCGGAGTTCGATTGCCTTGGCGAACTGCTGCCGGGCCTGCTCCCATTCCTGGCGCATGACATAGGCGCGTCCCAGGTTGAAATGAGCCACGGGATTGTCGGGAGACTGCGTGACCACCTGCTGTAGCTCCGTCTGCGCGCGAAGGACATCGCCCTGATCCAGTTTCAGCGAGCCGTCCAGGCTCTTGGCGTCGGGATCGTTGGGGTTGTCTTTCAGAATCTGTGCATTGAGGGCGGCGGCATCGCTCCGTTTGCCCTCGCGCATGAGCACTTCGATGATGTGCTTCTGGTAGCTGGCGCGCCGCTTGGGATCCTTGGCCATGCCCTCGCGATATTCGCGGATGGCCGAGTCCCAATCGCTCAGCCGGAAGTAGAAGTCGCCCACATCCATGTAGGCGCCCGGGTTCTCCTTGGCGTGCGCCTTGATCTCCTGCAGGGTCTTGATCATGTCGTCGGTGCGCTTCTGGGCGAAGTACAGCAGCGCCAGTCTCTGCAGAAACATGTATTGCGTGGGATTGTTCTGGAACCCTTCCTTGAGCAACTGCTCGGCCACATCCGCCCGTCTCTGCCGGATCGCCAACTGGTACAGGCTGACGTAGGCCATCAGGTACGACTTGTCGGTAACCAGCACCTTGCGGAACATCCGCTCGGAGGCCTCGAAGTTTTCCTGCACGGCGTAGACGCCGGCGATCTCCACCATCACATTCACCTGACCGGGCTTGATGGAGTCGGCCTTCAGGTATTCCACGAGGGCCGCGTCGAGCAGCTTCCTGCCTTCGTCCCGTTCTCCCGTCCGAAAGGCCTCCATGCCGCGTACGTTGTCCAACTCGGCGGTCAGACGGTGGCCGTCGAAGGAGTTGGGATCGCGGGCCAGCAGCAGCTTGCAGTTCGCCTCCACTTCCCCCTGGAGTTGCTTGTCGCGGCTACCCATCGTGATGTAGATCGACGACAGCTTCACCAGGGCGTCCCAGCGATTCGCTTCGTTGGGGCCGAGAAACTCGATGGATCGCCGCAGGGAACGGACACCTTCCTGCAAGTTGTTCATCTTGAAGTACGTCAACCCCAGGCGATAGTGCGCCTCGCCGAATCTCCTGTCCTTCTGCAGGGCGTCCCGGTACATCAAAGCCGCTTCCTTGTACTTGCCCTTCTGGAAGTACTTGTTCCCGCTCTCGACGTAGCGCTTTTTGGCGACGTTGGGGTCCCGGTTGCACGATGACAGTGCCAGCAGAGCGACAGCCACGACCGCAAAAATACGTATTACGCGCATGAATTCCTCACTTCACCGATTCTCTTACATTATGACAGCCGGGCTGCCCGCGCCAGGCTGCGATCCCGTCCGGTGCCCGGACGGCCTCTAGCGGTAATAGTATCACCGAAGTCAATCCCGCTCAGTCCACCCAGACCAGCGCCACGTTGGCGCCGGAGGTGGGACTGGCGATTCCGCCGATTTTCAGGGTCACGGGCAGGCCGTTGCCGCTCAAGTGATTGCCCGGAACCCGGCAGTTGATTTGATAAACCCCAATCTCACCGGGCGCCAGCCCGCTCCAGTCCACGATTACCCCCGAATTGCTAATGGTGGGATCGCCGAAATACACGGACACCGGGCCGGTGACCGCCAGCGGGTTCGACGGCGACGGGACGCCCGCCGTCACTCTCCCGCCCCTGGTCACACCCAGCCCGGTGGCGTAGATGGTCAAGGGCTCGTCGCGCCTGGCCGGGTGATACTGGTCCACGCGGGCGCCGTCCTGATGAAAAATCGCCGCGCCCTGCTGGTCCACAAACACCGCCGGGGCATACCGGGCCACCGTCACGCTCGCCGGACTCGACGCCCCCTGGGCCGAAATCGAGCGGACCACCACGGGGTAGTTGCCGGCCGCCAGCGTGGGCGGCAACTGGGCGTTGATCTGCCCCCCCGACGTGGCGATCAGCGGGATGGCCACGTTGTTCAGCGTGACGCACACGCCTCCCAGCAGCGTGGGCAGCGGCGTGCTCGAATACACCGCGTTGGCCCCCAGGTTCCTGCCGAAGATCCCGATCAGCCCCCCGGGCGCCATCTGCGCCTGGTAGTTGGCCAGATTCACCACCCCGCCGGGGGAAATCTGCGGCGAGGACGAGGCGGCGGGAGTCAGCGCGATGACGCTCAAGCCCGAAGCGGTCAGCGCATACGCCGTGGAACTGGCGGCGTCGTAGACCATGCCGCGGCCGTTGGTGTTGACGCGCGCCGCGCCGGTCACCTGGGTCAAGGGCCCTTCCAGGGCGTTGGCGGCGGAGGTGGCGGATTGCGACGAAACGCTCACCAGCTCCACCAGGCCCGCATCGCCCGGCACGGCTGCCGCATTGGCGCGGATGGGGGTCGAGAAGCGCACGTAGGACTGCGCGTTCACCGCGGCCACCGCCGACACGGGGCGCGTGGTGGCCTTGGTGGAGACGATGGTCAGCGAGGAGTTCAATTGCAGCCCGTCCACCAGGAAGTAGTCCCCGTTGGGCCCGGCCGATACCGCGCCGAAATAAGTGGAAGTAATCGGCGTGGTCACCACCACGCGGGTGGCAATGAAATCGTCGGCCGATGCGCTGTACAGATAGCCGGTCCCGTTGCCCGCCAGCAGCAGGGCATAAGAGCCCTCCGGTGAAGAGACGAAGGACGCCTGGGCCGGAGTGGAAATCGCCGTAGCCGTCCCGAAAATCAGGGGGTTGGGCGTGCGCGGCGTCACCGTGTTGTCCACCACCTGCCACAGCGAGCCATCCGACATCACCACTTGCGGGCCGTGCTGGGTGCATACCACCAGCAGCGGGCTGAGGATTGGCAGCGCGGACCCGAAAGGCAGCGGCGGGAAGGCCACCGTGCCGGTGACCGCCAGCTTGCTCACGTCCACCACCGTGAGGTTCTCACTGCCGCTATTGGCGGCGTAGAGCGTGTTTCCGTCGCCGGCCAGGGCAATCGACCGCGGCAACTGGCCAACCCCGATGGGAGCCAGAAACTGCTGCTTCTGGGTGTCGAACACTTCGATGCGGTTCATACCCGGATTGGCGATGTACAGCCGGGGCCGGGCGGGATCGGCCACCACGTCGGTCAGTCCCAGATTCCCCGCGCCGGTGTCCACGGGGATGATAGTACCGCGCGCCTCGGCGTTGCGGTTGTTCTGGTAGACGCGCACCGCCGGAACGATATTGACGGCCTCTGGAGATTGGATCAGCAGTTGGTCCGGGGCGGCCGTGCCCAGCGTCTTGCTCACGTTGGGGTTGATCGCGGCGGTGACGTCCGCGCCGTAGGATTTGACGGTGGTTCTGACTGAGACCGAAGTAGCCGTGCCGGCGAGGACTTGGGCGGTGACGGTCATGTGGCTGCCGCCCGCGTTGCGCACGGCGATGGCCGCCGAATTCTGCGCCGCGGTGACGCCGCACTGGTCGGTGGCCAGCAAGGCGACATTGGAATCCGGCACCGCGATGGGGGAAGTCTGCTGCACCGTGCCGATGGGCAACTGCATGAATCCGGATTGGGAGATGGCGTAAACGGCCGCGCTGTCCGAGGTGACCGCCAGTTTGCCGCTCAACTGTTCGGGAAGCTGGAAACCCATCTGGACGAGCAGGTTGTCGGGCGCGTTGACCAGCAACTGGCTGGTACCAGCCTGCGCCGCCGGGTTCTCGACGGGCACGATGTTGTACGCCGTGAGGAGACTCTTGCCGTCCGGCAGGAACGCCGCTCCGCCTTGCGCAGTCGCGGTGGAGAAGTTCGCCCCGGCGGTGAAGGTGAACGGCGCATTGTTGGCATTCTGCTGTGCCAGCACCAGCAGGGTCGCGGCGTCGAAGAGGATGCTGCCCGAAAGCAACCGCGAGCCGTCGGGCGAAATCGCCAGAATGGGGCTGGGAGGCGAGTTGGCGACCACGCGAGAGCGCAGCACCGTCCCCGAAGCCACGTCGTAGACCCACACCGCCCGCGAGGCGGCCTGCTCGTTGACGCCGGCGATGGTCTTGCCGTCGGGCGTGACCGCCATCCGGCTGTGCCCTGCCAGGTAGGCGTTGTTGCCGGGCGGCGGAAGCGTCGGGGCGGTGGGCGCGGGCGGCGCCACCGCCACCGCCCGCAGCGCGCCGGCCGTGGGATCGTAGACGCTCAGGACGGCTTGCCCGGCTGTGGTGCCGATGGTGCCGATGAGGACCTTCTCGTCGTAGCCCACCGCAATGGCTTCCGGATTGGCGGAAAGCCTCACCGTGCCCACTTTGGCCAATTGATTCAGATCGATGATATCGAGCGCCGCGCTGGTGTAGCAGGCGACGTAAAGGTATCTGCCGGAACGGGACATCGCCATGGATATCGGTATGGCGTCCACCCCGATCGGGGACGTTCCCGGCGCCAGGCTGGGGGGCTTGGTGGCGATACTGTAAATCTCGACTTGGGGGGGATTGGCGTTCAGGACATAGAGCCGCTTCCTGGCTTCGTCAACGGCGATGTCCGCCACGGGCGCGGTGTGGGGCACGACCACGCCGAAAGTCGCCCCCAGTGCCGGCAATCCATAAAGAGTTACTGCGAGTAGGCAAACCGGCCCCGGCATTCGGCACATACGCTGTGGAGACCACTATAACCCATCGCGCGGCGGCCCGCTGGCCTTATGTGGGGCCGGTTGAAAACCTGCCCCACAAAGCACTGGCGAATCCACTTCCACGCCGCGCACCGGAAGGTCCCCGAATCGGGGGTGCCGCGCGGGCTGTGGGAAGCCCGTGGGGCTGTTCCCTTCAGAAACCAACCGCGGAATCCAGCATCTCCCGGACTTTCGCCGCCAACTCATCGGGGCGAAAGGGCTTCTGAACGTACGCCACACCGCTGGCCAGCGAGTCCCGGTGGGCATTCACGTCCTCGGCGTAACCGGACATCAGAATCACCGGGAGCCGCGGACGCGATTCCCGCAGTTGTTCCGCCAGGAGGCGCCCGTCGATGCCGGGCATCACCACATCCGTCAACAGCAGGTCGATCTCACCGGCATGTCCCCTGGCGACGGCGTGGGCTTCGGCGCCATTGGCGGCTTCGAGAACGTGGAAGCCGCGCCCACTTAGAATCATCCTGGCCAGCCGGCGCACGGAATCCTGGTCTTCGACCACCAGCACCGTCTCGTCGCCGTGCGGCGCACCGGCCACGGCCGGCTTGGCGTCGTCCGCCGCCACGCCGGCCTCGAGACGGGGCAGGTAGATGCGGAACGTGGACCCGCGGCCATACTCGCTCTCGACCTCGATCCACCCGCCGTTTTGCCGCACGATGCCGTACACCGTGGCCAGCCCAAGTCCGGTTCCCTTGCCTTGTTCCTTGGTGGTGAAGAACGGCTCGAAGACGTTGCGCCGGACCTCGTCCGTCATCCCCGTTCCGGTGTCTGTGACGGTCAACCGGACGTAACGTCCGGGAGCGGCATCGGGGTGCGCGGCGGCGGCCTCCTGGTCCACTTCGGTGTCCGCCGTGGCGATTTCGAGTCTGCCTCCGTGGGGCATGGCGTCTCTGGCGTTGACGGCCAGATTCATGATCACCTGATGGATCTGGTCGGGGTCCGTCATCACCAGTCCCAGGTGAGGGGCCAGCCTGGTGACCAGTTCGATATCCTCTCCAATCAGGCGCCGCAGCATCCGTTCCGCATCGGTGACGATGCCGTTCACGCCGGTCGCTCTTGGCCTGATGACCTGTTTCCGGCCGAAAGCCAGCAGTTGACTGGTGAGACTGGCGGCATGCTCGCCGGCCTTGCCGATCTCCAGGGCATAGCCTCTGAGCGGGTCCGGGAGGGCCAACTGCTCGGACAGGAACGCCGCATAGCCATTGATAACGGTGAGCAGGTTGTTAAAGTCGTGCGCCACGCCGCCCGCCAGACGGCCCACCGATTCCATCTTCTGGGTCTGCGCGAGTTGGGCCTGCAGCAGCCCTCTCTCCTCCTCGGCCCGCTTGCGGCTGGTGATGTCATTGAACGTCACCATGAGCTTGTCCGCCAGGAAAGCGGCGTAAAGTTCGCAAATGCGCACGGATCCATCGCGGCAGGCGACCCGGTACTCTCCGGTGTTGACGGCCTGGCCGGATAGCCGTGCCTTTTCCAGAGCCGGTTTCCACCGGTCAATCAGCTCGCGCCGGTAGTCCGGATCCGGGTAGGCTATCCGGTACCACTCCTCCGCGGTGGGCGCGGTATGCCCGAAAAGCGTGAGGGCGCTGCGGCTCCAGAAATCGATGACGTTGTCCTCGACATCGACCAAGGCAATGGGGAACGGCGTCGCATCCAGGATGGCGCGGAGCCGCATCTCATTGTTCCGCAAGGTCTCCTCGATCCTCTTACGTTCGGTGATGTCGCGCAGAAAAACCACGATCCGGCCGCCTCCAGTGGCGCGGTACTGGGCGCTGACTTCGACTTCAAAAACGCCGCCATCCTTGCGGCGGTGCCGGGACTCGAAACGCACTTCGCCCCGCGCCATGATATGTCGAATGTGGGCGGCCGTGTCTGCGGCCGTTTCGCCCGGCACCAGATCCGGAATGGACATGGCCAGCAGTTCGCACATACTGTAGCCGGTCATGCGGCAATAGGCATCATTGACTTGCAGCAGACGCCCCTGAGTGTCCACCAGCCAGAAGCCGTCCATGGCCGTCTCGAGGACGGTCCGGTGCCGTTCCTCGCTGTCCCGCAGCGCCTGCTCCGCCCGCTTGCGCTCGGTGATGTCGCGGCAGGAGACGAGCAGGAGCACCCGTTCCCGCCTGGCGAAAGCCCGGGCGGTGATCTCGACCGGAAAAACGGTTCCGTCTTTCTTGCGATGAAGGCGCAACGGGATTCTGAAGACCTGTCCCGGTTCAGCCCGCGCATCTTGGGTGCGCCGGTGGGTATCCTCGGGTTCCGCCGACATGTCCGTGGCCTTCCTGGCGCGCAACTCATCCCTGCTGTAGCCATATAGCGAGGCCGCTATGTCGTTGGCTTCGACGATCCGGTCGGTAGCGGTGTCGATCAGGAACAGTGCGTCGGACGACGATTCGAACAACTCACGATACCGGCTTTCGCTCTCCCGCAGCGCCTCCTCCGCCCGCCTGCGTTCGGTGATGTCCTGTATCTGCGCGACGAAATGCAGTGGCTGGTTCCGGGGGTCCCGAATCAAGGTACAGCTTACCTGCCCCCAAACCACGGTTCCATCCTCGCGCAAATAGCGTTTTTCGAGATGGAACATCTCCGTTTCGCCGGACAGAACCTGGCCAACGAGCGCGGCGCCAACCGGCCGGTCTTCCGGGAGGGTCACATCCTGAAAGGTCTTCCCCTGTAACTCGGGTTCGGTGTAACCGAGCATGGCGCAGAAGGCGTCGTTGACCCGAAGAAAACGGGAGCCGGGCGACACCAGCGCCATGCCGGCCGCGGAATGCTGGAACATGCGCCGGAAGCGTTCTTCGCTGGCGCGCAGCGTCTCGCCCGCCCGCTCCAGATCGCCGCCGGTGCGCCGGGCGGTCCAGGCGATGATGACCACGATCACGGCGCCGGCCACCAAGGCCGCCAGTGAGTGCCACAGCGCCGGATTCAGGGGCGCCACACTCGACTGGATGGCGTGCAGAAAGCCCTCCACGAGAATGATTACCAGCATCGCCGGCAGGAAAGCGCGCAGCAGCACGCCGCGTATGGAACTGCCGCTCCAGGGGCGCAGCACGGGCACTCCGGGCGCCGCCAGCCGGATCAGCCCCGCACCCATCAGCACGCAGGCCAGGGCGTTGAGAAATGGCATCGGAACGGTAGGGCTTCCATACAGCAGCGGAACGCCATAAGAATAGCCGACCGAAATCACGATACCGATCATGGCGCCCGCCAGCGCCAGCAGGGTGGCCCCGGAGGCGGCCAGACGCCATCGGGCGGCGTGGACCAGAAGCATGAGCGCCGCGCTTTCCAAAAGAAGCGCCGCGGCAGTCAAAGGCGATATCCGGCCCAGCGCAATATGGCCAATCAACTGGTTGATCCGGGCCAGTTCCCACTCCACCCCCAAATCGAGGCCGGCGAAGAAGTGCGCCAGAACCAGCAGTCCCAGCAAAGCCGGGAGTCCGGCCAGGGCCAGCGCAAGACGGCGGCTCAGCCGATGCGCGCTCCAACGCGCCTGGCTGAAGACTCCGCCGCTCAAAAGCAGCACGGCCAGCGCGGAGACGGGAGCCATGGGGAGATACCGTCCCCAGCCCCCGGTCAGGGGACGCGAGTGGAACAGCCAACCCAGTTCGGCCAGCAGCGCGATGGCGAAGGCCGCTCCCGAGCACAACTCGGCGAACTGCTGCGCTTGCGCGGACGGTCTGGCATCCGCAGAGTCCGGCTGCCGGGGCAACGTGGCCTCCTCCGCCCTGGGTACGGCGCAAGAGTCGATGCCCACTGCCCGAACCGTCCGAGAGCCTGTACTATGATACGCCGTCATTGCCCGCACCGGGCGCCATCCGCCACGCGGCTAGAGGGCTGGCGCCGTGACGGCGAGGTTCGGTGCATCTTCGGGCGACCACTCCCTCACGGTCGTGGCTCTGAACGGAGCCGCGCGCGTCAGCAAGCGGTCCCGCGATGGAACCGAATCACGCGGTCGGAGACCTAGTCCCCCAGGAACTTGCCGATGGGCCGCAATTCCTTGACGTTGTCGCAGACCGCTTTGAGGCCGGCCGTCAGCGGGATAGCCAGCAGCAGCCCGGGAGCGTCCCACAGGAACCCCCACAACATCAGCGAAAACGTGACCGCCAGCGGGTTTAAATGCACGCGTGAGCCCACCACCTTGGGATACAGCAGGTTCAGCGCCAGCAGGTGCAGCAGCGACACCGACACCAGCACCAGCACATAGGTGGAAACGGAGTTCTCCGGCAAGGCCGCAAAAAGGGGCGGCAGCAAGGCCAGCGGCAAACCAATGTAGGGAACCAGGCTGAGGAAACCGCTGAGCGGCCCCACCAGCGGGGCCAGCGGCAGGCCCATCAGCCAGAACATGACGGAGCTGACCAAGGCGAGGAACAAGCCCAGAATCGAGTTGCCCACCACGAACGCCCGCACCATGTCCGCGAT
>Ga0182021_10010043_pt1 | contig 11227 bp, 6 predicted proteins | sample 612E3MmetaG_FD_120493 | JGI IMG/M metagenome (GOLD analysis project Ga0182021, IMG submission 120493) | Permafrost microbial communities from Stordalen Mire, Sweden - 612E3M metaG (Illumina Assembly) | ecosystem: Environmental > Terrestrial > Soil > Wetlands > Permafrost | place: Sweden...
CAACTTTGGTCATCCGACGACGAATGGTTACAAGGATGTCATCAAGGCGTGGTCGCCGACGAATTACAGTCCCGCCGGGATGGCCCAGCTCTTCTACAATGCCGGCGCGCGGTTCGTGCTCGTGCAAGGCGTGCATCACGACAACTTCGACAACTGGAACTCGCGTTACAATCCGTGGAACATGGTCAACTTCGGGGCCAAGCGCGACACGATGGCGGAATGGACCAACGCCATCCACAATCTGGGGATGCACATGGGCGTGGCGTTTCACCATGAATACAGTTGGTGGTTCACGCAGCCGGATTTTTCGAGCGACAGTTCGGGGACTTACGCGGGCGTCCCCTACGATGCCGTGACCACGGCGACGAACACGGCGGGGAAATGGTGGGAATCCTACGACACCCGCCGGCTCTACAATGTTGACCTGCGCAAGTATCAGGGTTTCAGCACGCCGAACCAGGGATATTGGAATCCGAGTTCGGGCATTCTTACCGACGATCTGGATTACGCCAACTGGTATGCCACGCAATGGGCGCTCCGTATGTTGGACGTGGTGGAAAAATACGATCCCGACTTCATCTACACCGACGGCACGGACTCCCAGCCCTTCAGCGGCTACGGCACCGGCACCGGCTACAAGTGCGACGCCATGCAGCGCGTCATCGCGCACTACTACAACCGCACCCTGGAGCGGCACGGGAAGTTGGACACGCTCGCCGTCGTCAAGTTCCACAACGGCGACCGCATCGGCACGACCTTTGAAGGCGGCTACTCTTCGACCATCAAAACCGACCAGCCGTGGTTCGCGGAATTTGGCATCGGCGACTGGTTTTACCGACCCGGCATTTGGTATGACGACGGAGGAGCCATTGTCTGGCGGCTGCTGGAGGCGATTTCGCGCGATGGCGCCATGATGGTCAACATTCCCAACCGCCCGGATGGCGCGCTCGACAGCGGTGCCACCAACATGCTGGTGAAGGTGGGGCAATGGATGAACCTTCACAGCGAGGGAGTTTACGGCAGCCGGGCTTGGGCGATTCCGACCGAAGGCTCATTCCGTTTCACCGTCGGCACGAATGGCTGCCTCTACGCTTTCACGGGGATACCGGCGGCGGGCACCAAGCTGACCATTGCCGCGCTGGCCACGGGTTCGAGTCTGCTGAAAGGGCCGATCACTTCCGTTTCATTGCTTGGCAGCGCCAGCGTTCTCGCCTGGTCGCAAACCTCCACCGGTCTCGTGGTCACTTGCCCGGCGACAATGCCGAGCCTGCCGTCCGGCACCGCCATTGGTTTCAAGATCGGTCCGGCCACCGCCATTGGCAGCGCGATTCCCGCAAGCGTGAAGGCGTTGCCGGAAACCAACGGAATCAGCCTCGCGTGGTCTTATTCGACGCCGACCGCGACGTTCAATGTGAAACGCGCGACGACGTCGGGCGGGACTTACACCAACCTTGCGACGGGCCTCACGAACACCGCCTTTGTGGACACCACTGTTGCTCCGGCCACGTTCTATTATTACGTCGTGTCCGCCGTGGATGTCGGCGGCGAATCCGTCAACTCGGCCGAGGTGTTCGCCGCGCGCGCGGCCGCGCCTTCCAGCAACTGGTTGACGGCCGACGTCGGCGCGGTTGGGGCGACGGGTTCGTTCAGCCAGGCGGGCGGCGTGTTCACCGTCACCGGCTCCGGCGCGGACATCTGGTATAACGCGGACGAGTTCCGCTACGTTTTTCAGGCGGTGCGGGGGAACTACACGTTGACGGCGCGCGTGCTGAACCTGCAAAACACCGCCGGGTGGGCCAAGGCGGGCGTGATGATGCGGGAGTCACTCGACGCGGATTCCAAATATGTCGTCCACTTCATGTCGCCGGCGAACGGCGTGGCGCTCCAGCAACGCATCAGCACGGGCGGCGGCGCCTCCGGCGCGGCCAATGGCAGCGGACTGACTGCGCCTTATTGGGTGCGGCTGACGCGGGACGGGAACGTTTTCGCCGCCCAATATTCTCCGGACGGGACGAACTGGACTTCCCTCGGCACGACGACGGTAAGCATGAACGGCAGCTACTACGCCGGGCTGGCGGTGTGCAGCGCGAGCGACGGCACGCTCTGCCAGGCGCAGTTTGACAACGTGAGCTTTTCGTCAACCAACCAGAGCGTGGTCGTAACACCGGCGGCATTGGTTCACCGCTATAGCTTTAACGAAACCAGCGGCACCAGCGCGAATGATTCCGTCGGCGGCGCGAACGGGACATTGAATGGCGGCGCGACCTTTGACGGCAGTGGAGATGTCGTGTTGAACGGCACCAGCGGCACCTACGTTTCGTTGCCGGCCAATCTGCTCACTGGTTTTTCGAAGGTCACCATTGACGCCTGGTTTTCGTTCACGGTGCCGAACAACAACGTGCATCTGTTTTCCATGGATGATGGTGGTGGATACGGTTCCGGCGGCAGTTTCCTGCGCTACAATCTCTACGACAGTGGCAATGGTTATGGCGGCACGAATTATTTTCAAAGCTTTGTCTCATGGGGCGGCAATGGTTTGCCCGGCGGTTCGGTGCTGCCGACGAATAATACGCAGGTGCATGTCACCTTGGTCTATGATCCGGTCAACGGCGTGAAATCCATTTATGTCAACGGCGCTTTGGCCTCGACTTACAGCGGCGCACTCGCCGCGTTGAGCAGTTACCCGGAGAATGCGTTTGGCCTGGGGCGTTCGCCTTGGAGCAGCGATCCGTGTCTGAAAGGTTCGCTGAATGAATTTCGCATTTACAACACGGCCTTGAGCGCCGGTGAAATCGCTGCCAACGACACGGCCGGGCCGGACACCATTCCGCAGATCACGGTCGGCGCACCGCAGTTATCGCCCACCACCACCGTGTATGCCGGTGAAACCGTGGTGCTGTCCAGCGGCGTCTCCGGGCCGGCCAATGGCTATTATTGGCAATGGGACAACGGCTCCGGCGGCACTTCGTTTGTTCCCATTGCCGGCGCCACGGCCTTGAACTACACCCAGGCCACCGCCGGTTTGCTGGGCAGCTACCAGTATGAATTCGTCGCGACGAATTCATCCTCTTCGGTCACCAGTTCGATGGTCACGTTGACCGTCAACGCGGCGACCGCGCCATTCATCACGTCCGGCATCACCCCCGGCTCGGCAGCCCGATATGTTGGAGGCTCGGTGACATTTGCCGCCGCGTTTGACGGAAACCATCCGATTACTTATCAGTGGCAGGTGGACAAAGGCGGGGGCTTTGTTGGCATCGCCGGGGCCACCAATACGTCGCTCACATTGACCAACCTCCAGCTCTCTGACGCTGGAAATTACCGGCTGGCGGCGACCAATTCCATCGGCGGCAATGTCAGCGCAGCGGCGGCCTTGACCGTGAACTCCAGCCCTTTGCCACCACTGATTCACCGCTACAGTTTCAACGAAACCAGCGGCACCGTGGCGCATGATTCCATTGGCGGCGCCGATGGAACCTTGAACGGCAGCGCGGCCTTTGACGGAAATGGGCGCGTCGTTTTGAATGGCACCAGCGGAACCTATGTTGCCCTGCCAGGGAACTTGATTGCCGGTCTCACGAACGTGACGATCGAAGCCTGGGGCACCAATGCCGTTTCGCCTGACAACGTGGCGTTGTTCTCGTTTGACGATGGCTTGCAGGACGGAGTCGGCGGCGGCTACCTGCGCTATGTGCTGCACGATCAGAGCAACGGCCGGAATTTTCTGGAACTCGCCAGCAGCGGCGGCAGTCCGAAAATTACGGCCCAGCCCGGACTCGGCGGGCAATATGTGCATGTCGTCTGCGTCTATAATCCGTCCGCCGGCGTGGCGCTCCTCTATACCAACGGCGTGCTGGAGGCCAGCCAGGGCGTTGCCACTTCGTTGTCCAATGTCAGTTTGAATGCGGCCGCGCTGGGAAGATCGCCGTGGAATGGTGATCCGTGGCTGAATGGAGCGATTGATGAGTTTCGCATCTATGCCGGACAACTGCAGCCGGCTGACATCACGGCCGCCCAAACGGTCGGGCCGAATGTCCCGCTCACGACCAATGTTTCGCTGGCGGTTTCCCCAGGCAACGGATCGCTGACGCTAAGCTGGCCGGTGGCCGGCTCAGGTTTCACACTGGTATCCAGTTCCATCTTGGGCACGGGTGCGGTTTGGATCCCGGTCAACATCACGCCCTCCATCAGCGGCGGGAACAACCAGGTGACCATCATTCCGACCAATGCAACCATGTTCTTTCGGTTGCAGCGATAATATCGGGGTAATGCTGTTTCAATATGCGATCATCAGGAGGCACAACCCTTGATATGTTCGCTGGTCACGATGGACAACAAAACCTTTGGCATCCACCGCGCCGCTGACTTTCAATTGCGGCATTGGTGAAAATCAAATTCAACTGTCGTGGCCGGCGAATCACACCGGCTGGTGCTTGCGGGCGCAGACCAATTCGTTGACCGCCGGCCTTGAACCGGGATTGCCTCCGGTTTACTGAAAAACCAACCACCCCTTTGGTGGTCATGCTGGTCGGGGTTAATTTCTCATGTAAACCATGATGAACATTGGCCCCCATCCGGCTGACCCGATTGTCAAAATGGCTGGAGCAGAATCCCCGCTCAAGCGTTTACAGCAGTCTTTCGATTTGTTTGTCCGCAAGTCGCGGACAAACATCAAGGACTTGGTGGACATCACCGGATTTGACGGCAATCCAAGTCTATTGTCTGGCAAAAACTGATTGGAGTTAATTGCCTCGCAGGGCGAGAGTTGAGCGACACTATGAAAAAAATCGCACTCCTCGCACTCCCGGCGGCGTTCGCGCTCGCCTTGACCACCACCGCTTTTGCCGCCGACGGCAAGGCTGTCTATGCTGACAACTGCGCCAAATGCCACGGCGACGATGGCAAAGGTGCCACCAAGATGGGCACGAAGCTCGGCGCGCGTGATTACACCGACGCCGCCGTGCAGGCGTCGGTCACCGACGAGCAGGCCTTCAAGTCCATCAAGGAAGGCATGAAGAAGGACGAAAAAACGCTGATGAAGCCGTCCGAGCTTTCGGCTGAAGACATCAAGGCGTCCGTCACCTACCTGCGGACGTTCAAGAAGTAATTGCCCCCGCGAAAACGCTTTTGCCGCGCGCGCCGCTGGTGCAAGCTGGCGCGAACGGCATGAACATCGCGATCATCGGACTCGGCTACGTCGGGCTGCCGCTGTGCCTGCAATTTGCGCGCAGCGGCGTCCGCGTGCTGGGGCTGGACACGGACGCAAACAAGGTTTCCGCGCTCAACGCCGGCCGCAGCTACATCAAACACATTCCGGCGGGCGAAATCAAAAAACTCGTCCGCGCCGGCAAATTATCCGCCTCGACTGATTTTGAGCAGATCAAATCGGTCGGGGCGGTTCTCATTTGCGTTCCCACGCCGCTGAAAAAAAATCGCGCGCCGGATTTGTCGTTCGTTCTCAACACTGGAAAAAGCATCGCGCCGCATTTGCGGCGCGGACAGTTGGTCGTCCTCGAATCCACGACCTATCCCGGCACGACGGAGAACGAACTGCGCGCAGTGTTGGAACGCGGTTCGGGGCTGAAGGCGGGCAGGGATTTTCACCTCGCGTTCTCGCCGGAGCGCGAAGACCCCGGCAATCCCCGGAGCAAAGTCGCGGACATTCCCAAAGTCATCGGCGGCTATACGCCCGCCTGTCTCGCGGCGGCGAAGAAGGTTTACGGTCAGGCGATCCGCACGTTGGTTCCCGTGGACAACTGCCGCACCGCCGAGGCGGCCAAGCTGCTGGAAAATGTTTTTCGCGGCGTCAACATCGCCCTCGTCAACGAACTCAAGGGCGTTTATGCCGCGCTGGACATAGACGTCTGGGAGGTCATCGCCGCCGCCAAAACCAAGCCGTTCGGGTTCATGCCGTTTTATCCGGGGCCGGGACTCGGCGGACATTGCATCCCGATTGACCCGTTTTACCTCGCGTGGAAGGCGCGGCAGGTCGGGCAGGAAACGCGCTTTGTGGAACTCGCCGGCGAAATCAACCGCGCCATGCCGGAGAAAGTTGTCGCGCGGCTGGCAATGGCGCTGGCGTCGCAAAAGAAAAAATTGCGCGGCGCGCGGGTGCTGCTGCTCGGCCTGGCCTACAAGGCGAACGTGGAGGACGACCGCGAATCGCCGAGCTACCGGCTGCTGGATTTGCTCGCGGCGCGCGGCGCCGATGTCGCGTATCACGATCCGCACGTTCCGGTCATCAAGCCGACGCGGGATCATCCGCATTGGGCGGGCACGAAATCCGTGAAGTGGAACCGCCCGACGATTTCCAGTTTCGACGCCGTCCTGATTTCCATCGCGCACGACGCGGTGAATTACCAGCAGATCGCCGACTGGTCGCCGCTCATCGTGGACACGCGCAATGTCATGGCCAAGTGCAAGGCCGCCCCAGGCAAAGTCTGGAAGGCCTGATGTTGGGCGTGCTCTGTGGAAACGAACCCACGCAGTTGGAATGGGGAACGCCGGCGGCTGATCCGGGCGGTGGCGTCGGAATAACACGAGGAATGGATGGAAGGCAGCCGTTACCTCAACGCTGATCTGTTACGCGAACAAACCAAACCGACAACAACCGTGATGATGACGGTATGACCGGAAAACCAATTTGCTGAACTTGACGCACACAACTGAATTTCGCCGCCAAAGCCCGGCCGGCAGTTTTACGCCAGCAAGCGCACCACGCTGGCGACAATGAAGAAAACCAGAATCACCGATCCGCACAGCTCCCAGAGAATTTCGCCCACCATCCACAAGGGCAGATTCAACATGCGAATCGCGCCGGGACCGGCGAGCACCGCAGCCAGCACGCCATGCATGACCGCCCCCAGCACGACATACGGCACGTCAAAACTCATGCCGCCCTTCAAAAACAGGACGTCCTCGTTGATCATCGGCGGCACCAACCGGAAAACCGCCGCCGCCCAAAGTCCGAATCGGAGACAAAGCTGCGCGTCCGTCCAGCGGACCAGCAAACCTTCCCGCACGGCAAATCCGATGGCCACCACCGTCGCCAGCAGCGCATTCAACAGCAATATCGCCGGACTGCGGAGGTCATTGGGGCTGTTGTAGTGGATTTCCCGATACGACGAGACCAGCGCGACCACGAACGCCCCCAAAACCAGCGCCCAGACCGCGACATTCCACACGGCGGACGGCATTGGTTGGCTGTCCGCGGCTTCGGTCTTCTCCGAACTCTTCCGGGTATTCATCGCATGGCTGGTTGCCGCGCTGGCTTCCGCAGGTTAGAGCATTTCCAAAAATCTTGCAACGCGGCGGAATAGACCAGGTCCACGTGGCGCGAAACCCGTTCAGCAAAGGCGGGGTCGGAATTCCTGGCGGAGAGCGGAAAGTTCGATTGACGCCTTCGATCGCGTCAGCCGCGCTGGCGGGTGGCTTCGTAAAGGAAAATCCCCGTGGCGACGGCGACGTTCAGCGAATTCATGTGGCTCGGCATCGGGATTTCCACCATGTCGTCGCACGCGACCAACACGCTGGCCGTAAGCCCCGGCCCTTCCGCGCCGAATAGCAGGCAGCAGTCGCCGCGCAAATCCACCTGCGCCAGCTTCTTCGCATCGGCCCGCGGATGCGCCGCCAGGCACCGCACGCCGCGCGCCCTCAACGCCGTCAACGTCGCCACCAGATTATCCACCTGCACCAAGGGCTGTTCAAAGATGGTGCCCATGGAACCGGAAACCGCGCGGCGCTGGAACGGGCTGCCGCACGTCTCGCCCACGATGAGAAAATGCACGCCGAACGCCGCGCAATTCCGCACCACCGCGCCAAGGTTTTCCGCGCTGGCGATGCCTTCCACGGCGGCGAGGAGCAACGGGCGCGGGGAATTTTTCAGCAGCGTTTCCAAATCCGGCAGCGGCGGAATCTTGGCCACGGCCAGCGCGCCCTGATGCAGCTTGTAGCCGGTGATGGTTTCCAGCAACGGCGGCTCGGCAACAAAGACGCGGATGGCTTCCGGGCGGGCGCGCAGTTGCGGCTCCAACTTCTCCAGCCACGCCGGCGTGAGCAGCGCGGAGACGACGGTGTAACGGCTCGCCAGCAGGCGCTTGATGACCTTGTTGTTCGCAGCCACGAGCACCCCTGCCCGCTCGTGTTCCTCGACGCGGCGCAGCGTCTGATACAACGCCAGCTCCGGCAGGTCGAGCGATTGAACCGGTTGGATTTGCGAAATGGCCACGCGGGAATTAAACCGTGCGGCGGCGGCAATGAAAAGCGCAGAGGTGAGAACGGAATTCAACATTCGTTGTCGGGGACGGAAATTCCGTTTGCCATGTGTCTCCGCGCAAGCTAGGCTTCGCGTTCACTTTTTTTCACTATGATTGGATCAATTCGCAAACATTCTAGCTGGCTGTGGTGGATCATCGCCGGACTCACGATCATCTCCTTTGTTGTGTTCATGGGCTCCGGCCCGGGCCGCAACGGCGGCGGCCGGGTCGCGGACGGCGGCTACGGCACGATTTACGGGCATGAGGTGACCGGCGAGGCGGTCGCGCTGGCGCAGCGGGAATTCCGCATTTATTACTGGCTGCACTCCGGCGAATGGCCGGAAAAAAGCGTGAGCTTCAAGCGCGAGGACATGAACCGCGAAACCTACATCCGCCTGCTGCTCGCCCGCAAGGCGAAGGATCTCGGCATCCACATCGGCGATGAAACGGTCAAGGCCGCCGCCGTGGAACTGCTCCAATCCCTCGGCCGCAACGGCCAGAGCTTGCCGATGGAACAGTTCCTCACCCGCGTGCTGGCCCCGGAAGGCCTCAACGCCGCCGATCTCCAGCGGTTCCTCCGCAACGACCTGATCATCCAGCAACTGGTCCAGACCATCGGGTTGTCCGGCGCGCTCGTGTCGCCGCAGGAGGTCGGCCAGCTTTACGACCGCGAACGCCAGGAAGTCACCGCGCAGGCGGTTTTCTTTTCCGCGTCGAATTATCTTGCGCAGGTCGCGGTCACGCCCGCCGCCATCGCGCAGTTTTACACGAACAACATGGCCGCCTACCGCGAACCCGACCGCGTGCAGGTGAGCTACGTCGCGTTTGAGGTGACGAATTATCTCGCGCAGTCCAAGGCCGAGTGGGCGAAGACGAATTTCGAGGAAAACGTGGACGCCGTCTATCGCCAATACGGCGCGACGGAATTCGCCAGCGCCAAGACGCCGGAGGAGGCCAAGGTCAAAATCCGCGAGCTGCTCATCCACAACCGCGCAAGCGCTGCCGCCGGCCTGCAAGCGAAGGAATTCGCCACCGCGCTGTTCGCCGTGGACCCGGTGAAGCCTGAAAATCTCGCCGCGCTCGCGAAGCAGAAGGGCCTGGTCGTCCGCACCACCGCGCCGTTCGCCGCCGCCTTCGGGCCGGAGGATTTCAACGCCCCGGCGGCGTTCACGAAGACCGCGTTCAATTTGACCGCCGATGAACCGGTGGCCGGGCCGGTGGCCGGGCCGGACGCCGCCTATGTCCTCGCGCTGGCGAACCAGATCCCCAGCGCGATCCCGTCGCTCGCCCAGATTTACGCCCGCGTCACGCGGGATTACCAGGAGGGCGAGGCCGTGGCGCTCGCCCAGCGCGCCGGCGTCAGTTTCCATGCCACCGCCACCAACCAGATGGCGGCCGGGAAATCGTTTGCGCAGGCGGCCATCGCCGGCGGCCAGACGCCGCAGATTTTGCCGGCGTTCTCCCTGAGTTCCGACGATCTGCCGGAACTGGGCGGTCGCGTTGAATTGCGCCTGCTCAAGCAGGCCGCGTTCACCACGCCGGCCGGCCGCGTCAGCAATCTCATCCCCACCGCCGACGGCGCATTTGTCCTGTTCGTCCAGCAGATGCTGCCGGTGGACCTGGCCCGGAAGACGGTTGAGCTGCCGCAGTTCACCGCGCAGGTCCGGCGCGGCCGGCAGAGCGAGGCGTTCAACATCTGGCTCCAGGCCGAGGCCAGCCGCGAGTTGCGCAACACGCCGGTCTATGCCGAGCTGACCGGCGGCAAAACGCCCGCCCGCTAATCGTGAGCGCGGCCGTCAAGCTCTCGTCGCCCGCCACGCGCGAGTTCTGGGAAATCCCCGTCCTGTTCGAGGACGAGCATCTGCTCGCGCTCGACAAGCCCGCCGGGCTGCTGCTGTCGCCGGATCACCTCACCCCGGAACGTCCGAGCCTAATGGCGCTGCTCCATGCCAGTGTCACGGACCAAAAACCGTGGGCGCGGGAGCGGAACCTGGATTATTTGAGCAACGCGCACCGGCTCGATTGCGAGACGAGCGGCGTGATCCTGCTCGCCAAAAATAAAACCGCGCTCGCCGCGCTGGCGGATTTGTTCGGCTCCGAAAAGCCGGTGAGAAATTACGTGGCCCTCGCGTGGGGCAATCCGCTGGCGGCGAAATTCGAGGTGGACGCCGCGCTCGCGCCGCATCCGCTGAAGATCGGCCAGATGCGCGTGGATCCGAGGGAAGGCAAGCGGGCGAAGACGGAATTTGAGCTGCTGGAACAATTCTCCGACTGGTCGCTGCTGCGCTGTTCGCTGTTGACGGAACGGACCCACCAGATCCGCGTTCACCTGAAGCACGCGGGTTTTCCGGTGGTCGGCGACGAGCTTTACGGCGGCAAGAAACTCTGGCTCTCGCGGCTCAAGCGGGATTTCCGCCTGAAGCCGGGCCGGGAGGAGCGCCCGCTGCTTTCGCGCACCGCGCTGCACGCGGAGGAATTGAGCCTGGTGCATCCCGTCACCGGTGAAACCGTGACCATCAAGAGCGAATGGCCGAAGGATTTGAAAGTCGCGGTGAAGTATCTCCGCCAATACGCGACCGGTTTCAGCCGCCGAAACGACGCCGGCGACGAGCAGGAATAATTTTTCTCCGCGCGCCCCGGTGGCGGATCAGGCCACTGCCCAATTCATGATCGCCTTCTGCACGTGCAGCCGGTTTTCCGCCTCCTCGAAGATCGTGCCGGCATGGGCTTCCAGCGTCGCCTCGTCAATCTCCTTGCCGCGATACGCGGGCAGGCAGTGCATCACCAGCGCGTCTTTCCTCGCCAGTTTCACCAGGGCGGCGTTGATCTGGTAGCCGGTCATGATCTGGATGCGCTCCTTCGCCTCGGCTTCCTTGCCCATGGAAACCCACACGTCGGTGTAAAGCACGTCCGCGCCTTTCGCGGCGGCCTGGATGTCGGACGTGACGGAAATGTTTCCGCCGGCGCGTTTC
>Ga0182021_10010044_pt1 | contig 11227 bp, 10 predicted proteins | sample 612E3MmetaG_FD_120493 | JGI IMG/M metagenome (GOLD analysis project Ga0182021, IMG submission 120493) | Permafrost microbial communities from Stordalen Mire, Sweden - 612E3M metaG (Illumina Assembly) | ecosystem: Environmental > Terrestrial > Soil > Wetlands > Permafrost | place: Sweden...
AAGTCGGTGAGGTTGAGGTCGTAGCCCTCGATGGCGTAGGGACCGCTGTCCGTGCAGACGCAGAAGCATTGGGGGAACGGGCCGAGGCAGGTGTTGGCCACGATGAACGTCCGGCGCCGGTGGTCGCGGTAGACCTCGTCCACGAAATCCTGCCCGAGGAAGAAACGGTCGAGGCAGGCGAGGCCGGTCAGATCGCAGGCGCGTACGCCGATCAGGGCCTTGGGCCGGACGTAGTCGGTCCGATCGATATTGATTTTCTGCGAGGTCCGGTCGTAGGCATAGCGCAGGATCTCCTCGAATTGGGGGAAGACTACGGCCTTGGGCGTATTATACGGGATGGGGGCGTCGAGGCGCAGGGCGGACGGATCGTCGAGCTTTTCGAACAAGGCGTCGCCCGAGACCGGGTGGAGGATCGGGCCGTAGAGCTCGTGCGATTCGCCGAGGGCCGCGACGAGCCGGGGCAGATCGGACTTGGGAAGGATATGCATGGCTAGACCTTCTCGATCCTGACGGGAATGGGCGCATCCTCGCCGCGCTCGATGTCGGCGGCGTGCGGCTTGAGGAAACCGGGGATCATGGGACCGATGAAATACGGCGCGTAAGCCATGCCCGGGCGGACATCGTAGGTCACGCGGGCCGCCACGGCCATGGATCCTTTCGCCGAGACGACCCGCACCGGCCGCTTGTCGCGCACGCCGAGGCGGGCGGCGTCGTCGGGATGGATTTCGACGAGCCCCTGGGGATAGAGCAGAAGCAAGGCGTTGTATTCCCGGCGGGGGATGAACGTTTTGCGCATGATGGCGTTCTGGTGCCAATAGTAGGTCGACGTGCCCGCGACGAGGGCCATGGGAAACTCGTCGGAGAGGGCGGGCCGCCACGGTTCGGCAGCGACGGGCGCGAAGGTCAGCCGGCCGGCGTCCTCGGCCAGGAGCCGGGGCGTCCCCTGGGGATGGGCGGCGTCGCACGGCCACTGCAGCCCGCCGAACTTCCGGTCGAGCTTGTCGTAGGTGACGGCGCTGTAAGAAGGAACGGTCCGGGCGATGTCGGCGAAGACGTCGGACGCGGTCCCGTAGCCCCATTCCTGGCCTCGCTTCGCGGCGAGGTCGGCGAAGACGCGCCAAGCCGGCCGGGCTTCGAACCGCGGCTCGGTCTTGCGCCGGTTGATCTGAATGCGGCGCTCGGCGTTGGTGTACGTGCCGTCGCCCTCGGCGTACGAAGTCGTGGGCAGGACGGCGTGGGCCAGCTCGGCGAACGGGTTGTTATAAGCCCCGAGATACACGACGTAGTCGAGAGCCCGGACGGCGTCCGCCTCGAGGTTGATCTCGTCGTCGTGGTCGACCACGACGAGCGCCTTCAAGGGCGAGCGTCCGTCGCGGAGGAGGTCGTCGATCCGGCGGCCGGGCCGGGCCTCGAGCCCAGTTTTCCAGGCGGCCCCGAGCTCGGCCGCCGCCCGCTCGTCGGGCAGGCGCCGGGCGCCGGGGAGCATGTCGGGGGATGCGCCCATGTCGCTCGCGCCGAGCATGTTGCTGATGCCGGTCACGGGGTTGACGCCGCATCCTTCGCGGCCGACCTTGCCCGCGGCCAGGAACAAATCGAACAGGAGCGCGGCCGTTTCGCGGTCGGGGCCGGCGACGCCCGCCGCGGTGAAAGCCAGGGCCCGGCCCGCGGAGGCCAGGCACCGGACGGTTTCCCGGAGAGCGTCGAGGCCGAGGCCGGTCCGGGCTTCGACGGTCCCGAGGTCGAAGTCGGCGAGCGACGCCCGGAAGGCGTCGAAGCCCCGACCGTAGCGGGCGAGGAAGTCCGCGTCGTGGAGGTTCTCGTCGATCAGGATCCGGGCCATGGCCATGAGGACGGTGGACAGCGAGCCCGGCTTGGGCCGGAGATGGGCCGTGGCGAGGCGGGCCATCTGGGTGGCCCGGCTACTCAGGACGACGACGTGCGTCCCCCCCCGTGCCGCGAAATGGACCTCGCTGGCGATGATGGGATTCTGCTTGGTGAGGTCGGTCCCCGCGATCAGGATGAAGTCGGCCGGGCGGATGTCGGCTAAGGCGGCCGTCATGGCCGGCCAGCCCGCCGCGTCGAGGAGGACGCGGGAAGAGGCCTGGTGGCCGGCGTCGGACAGAAGGCCGATGTGGGGGCTGCGGAAGACCGCCCGGGCCAGCCGGACGAGGGCGTACGTGTCTTCGTTGGAAGCGCGCGGCGAGGCCCAGAACCCGATCTGTTCCCCGGGGAAGCCGGCCAGCCGGCCGGCGACCGAAGCCACGGCCTCGTCCCATCCGGCCTCGCGGATCCGGCCCGCCTCCCGGAGGAGGGGCCGGGCGATCCGATCCTCGCTCGTCAGCAGCTCATGGATGTGCCAGCCGCGCACGCAGAGGCGGCCCTTGCCGACGGGATGCTCGGGGGAGGGAAAGACGCCGCGCACGGCCCCTCCCTCGACCTTCAGGAGATGGCCGCAGCCCGTTCCGCAATAATTGCATACGCCCGTATAATTGCTCATGCCCAAGCTCCACGGCTCCCGGAGCGGCAGGGAGCGGACACCGCGTCTCCGGGCCTGCTGAGCCCGGCCGGCGTCCCGTCCCCTTTCGTCGAGAGCCCGCTCTCTCAAACGCTATGAAAACGGCTCCAAAATTATAATGAATAAAAATGAAGGGCTTCGGTGGGGCGCCCTTGTGAGAACCCCCCGCCCTTCGGCGCTTATGATAAAGGATAATTTAGCACGAAGCGCGCGATTTGTAAATATCTAAAGCGCGCCCAGCTTCATGGCGACGACATAGAGGATGTTGTAGAGGTTGCTGATGCCGCCGATGAAGCGCTCGCGGATCATGCCCTTGGGAATCTCCTCGATCGTCCTTTTCACGGCGTCAAGAGCGGCCCGCACCTCGCCCGCTTCGCGCCGCATTTCCGGGACGCCTTCCACGGCCCGGCGGGCATCGATCCGGGGGCCGGCTTGGGACACGTCCTGGAATACGGCTCGGTAGAAGGTCCGCGACGCGGGGGGGAGGTCCTTGATGATTTTTTCGGCGACGCAGCTCCGGACCAGCGCATAGCCGAGGAGGACGCCGGATGTGTCGCGGCCGACGCTCCGCTCGGGATGGCGCTCGAAATAGGCCTCGCCCAAGGCGATCATGTCGGCCGCGCCGAAATCGAAATCGCCCTCGAGGGCGGTCACGGCCGCCCGGAAAGACGCCAGGTCCTTTTCCCGGCGGAAGATCTCGGCGGGGCTGGCCATCGAGGGGCGGGGCGGCGCCCTACGCTTTCAGGCGGCGGAGCGACGAGAGGAGCATGTCGAAATCGACGGGCTTTTGAAACACGCCGTCGAAGCCCAGGCCGCCCAGGTCGAGAGCCCCGGCCGTGGCGTCGCCGATCGTGCTCAGGAGGAAGATGGGGACGTCGGCCCGCTTGCTTCTCATGACCTTGGCCACCCGGATCCCGGAATCGACGTCCTCCATCATCATGTCGCACAGGACGGCGTCGGGCTTGACCCGGCCGAAGGCCTCGAGGCCTTCCATGCCGCTGAGCGCGGTCTCGGCCGCAAAGCCGTTCGCTTCGAGGACGGCCTTCATGGATTCGCAGATGGCCGGATCATCGTCGATGACCAGGATCTTCTTCTTGTCGGACATGATACCCTCCGCTCCGTTTTCGAAGAGGCATTATACACCACGCTGCGAGCGCCCGACAAATTATACTATACTAGTCCGGGAGGCAGGGATCGGACATGAGCGAACGGAAGGCCGGGACGCGGCCGGCGGCGAGCGCCATCGTGCTGGCGGGCGGCGACAGCCGGCGGATGGGACGGGACAAGGCGCTCCTGCCGGTCCGCGGCACGCCCCTGATCGACCTGATCGTGGACCGCCTGGCCCGCCGCTTCGACGACGTCCTGATCAGCGCCGGGCAGGGCGGCGGCCGCCGCTTCCCCGGCCGGACCGTCATCCCCGACGCGGAACCGGGCCAGGGCCCGCTGATGGGGATCGCCACGGCCCTGCCCCGGATACGACACGACCTCGCTTTCGTGATCGCCTGCGACATCCCGCGCATCGACCTGGACTTCGTCGAGCGCCTCATCGAGCGGGCCGGAGGATGCGACCTCGCCCTCCCCGATCGCGGCGGCGGGCGCTACGAGCCGCTGTTCGCGGTCTATCGCAAGAGCGTCGCCGGGCCGGCGCGCGACATCCTGGCGGCCGGCGGACGGAGCATCCTGGAGCTCCTCGGCCGGGTGCGGGTGGAGCTCGTCGCCGTCCCGCCGGGAGTCCGGATCGGGAACATCAATACCGACTCGGACTACCGGAGGCTCCTGCGCGATCCCTCCCCCCTTTGATTTCGGCCGGCCGCCGGGGTAAAATCTCGGCCTAGGCTCCCATGGACGGATGATGAGCGAAAACACGATCCCCGCGGCCCTGGCCCGAAGCGCCGAGCTCTTTGCCGACGGCCCGGCGCTGTCGTTCTACGACGGCGAGCCGATGTCCTACCGGACCTTCAAGGAGCGGGTGGACCAGATCTCGGAGTTCCTCGCCGACCGGGGCGTCGCCCCCGGCGACCGGGTGGCGATCCTCAGCGAGAACGGGCCGCACTGGGGCGTCGCCTTCTTCGCCGTCGCTTCGATGGGCGCCGTGGCCGTGCCCATTCTGGCGGACTTTACGCCGGCCGAGGTGCACCATATCCTCCGGCATTCCGAGGCGCAGGCCCTTTTCGTCTCGGAGAAGCAATACGCCAAGCTCGAGGACGCGTCCTTCGAGCACCTGAAGCTCAGGATCCTGATCGACGACTTCTCGGTCATCGACCCGGGCACGAACCGGGACCGGCTGCGGAAGCTGATCGCGGACGGGGAAACGGAGCTGCGCAAGATCAAGACCCGCGCCCTCCGGTTCGTCGGGCTCATCCCCTCCAAGGTCCGGGCCGACGATCTCGCCTCGATCATTTACACCTCGGGGACGACCGGCCACACCAAAGGCGTGATGCTGACCCACGGCAACATCGTGGGCAACGCCGAGGCCGTCTTGAAGCTCATCCCGGTGGCCCCGGCGGACCGGCTGCTGTCGCTGCTGCCGCTGGGCCACGTCTACGAATGTACCCTGGGCCTGGTCGCGCCGATCATCAGCGGCGCGTCCGTGGCGTATCTCCGCAAGCCGCCCACGGCCGCCGTCCTCCTGCCGGCCCTCAAGGCGGTCCGGCCGACCATCGTCCTGTCCGTCCCGCTGATCATCGAAAAGATGGTCCGGGCGCGGGTCTGGCCGGAGATGCGCCGGACGGCCGCGCTCCGCTGGGCGGCCAAGATCCCGTCGCTGCGCAGGACGATCAGCCGGAAAGCGGGGAAAAAGATGGTCGCCGCGTTCGGCGGGAGCCTAAAGCTTCTGTGCATCGGCGGCGCGGGGCTGGCGCCCGACGTCGAAGACTTCCTCCTGGAGGCGGGCTTCCCCTACGCGATAGGCTACGGGCTCACCGAAACGTCCCCGCTCGTGACGGGAACGGACGCGGCCAGGACGAGGCCGCGATCCGCGGGCTGGACGCTCGACGGCGCCGAAATCCGGATCGACGCGCCGGAGGCGGCCTCGGGCGCAGGGGAGATCCAGGTCCGGGGCGCCTTCGTGATGAAGGGCTATTTCAAGGATCCCGAAAAGACGGCGGAGGCCATCACCCCGGACGGCTGGCTCAAGACCGGCGACCTGGGCTGCCTGGACGGCGACGGGTATCTCTTCATCAAGGGCCGACGGAAAAACGTCCTCATCGGCCCGAGCGGAGAGAATATCTACCCCGAGATCATCGAGTCCATCATCAACCGGCTGGAGGACGTCCAGGAATCCCTGGTCTACGAGCGTCGGGGCCAGCTCGCGGCCCGCATCTGCCTGGACGGCGAAAAGCTGGACGCCTTGATCGCCGAGCGAAAATTCAGCGAGGCCCAGCTCCGGGAGCACATCCGCGGCCGGCTGGACGACATTAAGCGGCACGTCAACGAAAACGTGGCCGCGTTCTCTCGCCTGGGCCGGGTCATCGAACAGACCGAGCCCTTCGAGAAGACGCCCACTCAGAAGATCAAGCGCTTCCTCTACGTGGACGGAGGGCCGACTTCGTCGGACGAACGGCTTACGGAGCCTTCTTCTCCAGGGCGGCCTTGACCCGCGCGGGCGTCATAGGCAGCTGAAAAAGCCGCGCTCCGACCGCGTCGAAGATCGCATTCGCCACCGCGCCGCCCATGCCGATAATCGGAGGCTCCCCTCCCCCCTGCGGCGGCGCATCCCCGCCGTCGAGGACGACCGTCTCCATCGCCGGCGTCCAGGAGAACCGGGGGATCTCGTAGGTATCGAAATTGACATCGAGGATCTCCCCGTTCTTGAAGTGGATTTCCTCGGCCAGTGCATATCCGAGGCCCATGGTGATGGCGCCCTCCATTTGGAGCTTGGCCCCCGCGGGGTTGACCGACAGCCCCATGTCCTGGGCCACGACGACCTTTTTCACCTGGACTTTGCCGCCGGCCTTATCCACCTCCACCTCGGCGATATGGGTGACATACGTGCCGGCGTCGGTGCCGCAGGCGATGCCGTAGCCGCGGCCGCTCGGCGAGGGAGCGGGCGTCCAGCCGGCTTTGGCGGCGGCCGCCTTGAGAACCCGGATCATGCGCGGGTCCTTGAGGTTCCGGAGACGGAACTCGACCGGGTCGATCTTGGCCCGCGAAGCCATGATGTCGATCTGGGATTCCCGGGCGAAGGTGTTCGTGTTGTTGGACGGGGCGCGCCAGGCGCCGGTGGCGAAGGGATGGGTGCCGGGGCCGCCCGTCCAGCCCGAGCCGTAGACCGTCGTTCTCGAATTCGGGATGTCGTAGAAATGATCCGAACCCCGCTGGCCGGCGAAATATACGGCGAAGTCCCACAGGACGATGGATCCGGACTTGGCGGCACCGGACCGGATCTTCACGATCGCCGCGGGCCGGAACGTGTCATAGAAGAACTCTTCGCGGCGGCTCCAGGCCACCTGAACGGGCCGGCCCGTCGCCTTGGCCAGCCGGGCCGCCTCGACGGCCTGCGGATTGCCGGACTTTCCCCCGAACCCGCCGCCGACGAACGGAGGGATGACTCGGACGTTCGCCGCCTGGACACCCAAGGCGCGGGCGATCTCGTCCTTGTCGCCGAACGGCCGTTGGGTCGAAATCCAGGCCGTGACCTTGTCGCCTTCGATCCGGACCGTGGCTGTGTGGGGCTCGATGGGGGCATGGGCGACATAGGCGTTCAGATACGTCGATTCGACCATGGGATCCGCGAGCTTCGCCCCTGCCTCGAGGCTCCCCTTCAGCCCGCTCTCCTCGCCCTTGGGAGCAGCCTTGAGGAGATGATCGTAGATGGTCTTGTCGTCCGGGCCTCCGGCCGGGAGGTCGAACCGGGCGGTGATCTTGGCCAGGGCCGCCTCGGCCGCGTCCGGGGATTCATGCAGGACGGCAACGAAATCCGCCTCCTTGACGACCCGGACGCCGGGCATCTTTTCCGCCTCCGAGATATCCGCCGACACGAGCTTGGCCCCGTGGGCGGGCGGCCTCAGGATGCGGGCATGGAGCATGCCGGGAAACAGCATGTCGCCCGCGTATCTGGCCCGGCCGGTGACTTTCTCCCGGGCGTCGCGGCGAAGCTGGGGCGTGCCCACGACGCGAAAGGCCCCCGCGGACTTGACCGGCGGCTTTTTCTCGAGATGGCGCTCGATCTTTCGGCCCTTGGCCAGCCGCGCATAGGCGACCTTGGCCGCCGGATCCTCGATGTCGTAGACGACGCCGTCCCGGGTCGCGAGCTGGGCCGCGGGCCGATGGAGCTCCTCGGCGGCCAGGTCGACGAGGACCGCCCGCGCCTCGGCCGCGGCGGCCCGCATCGCCGGCCCGAACATACGCGTGGTCATGGAGCCGAACGTGCCCATGTCCCACGGGCAGAGATCGGTGTCGCCCATGACCATCACGACCGCATCGAGGGGCACGTCGAGCTCGTCGGCCATCATCTGGGCGAGTGAGGTGACGATGCCCTGGCCCATCTCGATTTTGCCCGTCAGGCAGGCGACCTTCCCGTCCCCGCCGACCGCCAGGAAGGCGTTGAAATCCGTGGGCAGGTTCCCGCCCGGGCCGCGCCCTCGCTGGCCTTCCTGCCCGTCCGCGAAATCGGCCAGGGAGAAGGCGATGACGATGCCGCCCCCGAAGACTTTCAGGAATTCCCGCCGGTCCATGGGCGGAAGGTAGGATGCGTCGAAGAAATCCAGCTCCCGGGGATCCTTGGCGCTCATCTTACTTCTCCCCTCTCATCTCGCGGGCCGCGTCCTGGACCGCGGCCACGATCCGGGCATACGTGCCGCAGCGGCAGAGGTTGCCCGACATCTCGTCGATGATCTTCGCCCGGCTCGGGTTCGGGTCCCGGCGCAGCAGGCCGTAGGCGTTGAGGATCATGCCAGACGTGCAGTACCCGCACTGGAGGGCGTCGTTCTTCATGAACGCTTTCTGCAGGGGGTGGAGCGCTTCGCCCACGGCGAGGCCCTCGATGGTCACGATGCGCCGGCCCTTGACGTCCTTGAGAGGGGTCCGGCAGGACCGGACGGCCGCATCGTCCACGAGGACCGTGCAGGCCCCGCAGAAGCCCTCCCCGCATCCGTACTTGACGCCGAGAAGCCCGAAATCGTACCTGAGGACACCGAGCAGCATCCGGCCGCCGTCGGCCGCGACGGTCACCGGCTTTCCGTTGAGCGTGAAGACGATCTTCTCATCCATGGGAAACCTCCTTCGAACGTTCCCGAAGGAACCGGTCGATGTCCGCGCGCCGCGGCGCGGACGGCTGGGCGCCCAGCCTGGTCACGGAGACGGCCGCGGCGGCATGCCCGAAGCGGACCGCGTCGGGCAGGGGCTTTCCCTCGCCGACCGCCACGGCCAGCGCGCCGTTGAAGACGTCCCCGGCGGCCGTGGCATCCACGGCCTTGACCTTGAAGCCCGGCACGAGGCCCTCGAAATCGGGTCCGGAGACATAAGCCCCGCGGGCGCCGAGGGTGACGATGACAGATTTCGCCCCGCGCGTCCGGAGGGCGCGCGCGGCCCGCGCGGCCGACACAGCATCCTTCACGGCGATCCCCGTCAGGATCTCCGCCTCGGTTTCGTTCGGCGTTAGAATCGCGATCCGCTTGAGCAGGAGGCCGGGCAGCTTGCGGGCTGGGGCCGGGTTGAGGATCACGGGGATGCGCCGTCCGGCGGCGAGGTCGATCGTCGCCTCCACGGCTTCCAGCGGCACCTCGAGCTGGACGAGGGCCAGGCGCGCGGAGGCGAACGCGCAGGACGCCTTCCGGACGTCGATCGACGAAAGGGCGGAGTTGGCCCCCGGGGCCACAGCGATGCTGTTTTCGCCGTCCCCGGCCACAACAATCAAGGCCACGCCCGACGGGCGGGCGGCGTCCTTCGCCAGATGGCTCACGTCGATACCGTCGGCGGCGAGCCCCGCGATGGCGGCCTCGCCGAAAGGATCGCGGCCGACGCGGCCGATGAAGACGACGCGGCCCCCCGCCCGGGCGGCCGCTACGGCCTGGTTCGCCCCTTTTCCGCCGGGCGCCATGGAGAACGCCCCGCCCAGGACGGTCTCGCCCGGCCGGGGAATGCGCTCCGCCTTGACGATCATATCCGTATTGGAGCTGCCCACGACCACGATCAACGCGTCCGACATGCGCCTTCCTCCCCCGTGCGGGGAATCCGCTATTTTTTCTTCAGCGTCCCTTCCATGCAGGCTTTAAAGTCCGGGCCAGGAGCCCGACGACGGCTGCCGCTAAAAGGGCTTTCATTCCTGGCGATTTTCTCATGATGACCTCTCTCGAAGACAGGTTTATTATTTCCCGATTCCAGAAAAATGTCCACTTCCGGGAGGTTCCCGCCGGGGCCCGGGAATGCGCCTCCTATTCCGGCGGAAGCTTCAGCTTCGCGAGCAGCGCAAGATAGCGCGGATCCCCTCGGAGCGCGTCCAGCCGAGGATCGACGCGAATGTGGATCAAAGCCGGATCGCGCTTATCGGCCGCGCTCTCGAAGAACCGGAAAGCCGGCTCCCGCATGTCGAGAGCGGCGTAGATCAGGCCAACGTCGAAAGCCAGGGCGCCGTCCGTTGCGGAGACGGAGTCGCGGGCCAGGAGCTCGGCGATCCGCAGCGCCTCGTCCCTTTTGCCGGCGGCGGCGAAGACCCGCCCCAGGACGGCCCTTTCGCGCGGACCGCCCTGGGGATCCACCGCGGCCAAAGCCAGAGACAGGGCCTCGTCGCTCCGGCCCGATTGGGCATAGACATCGGCCAGGAGGAGCGAGGCGGCCGTGTACCGGGGCATCGATTCGAGGGCCTCGCGGCAGCTCAGGGCCGCGGCCTCGTACCTGCGGGCATAGAAATCGACCGCGGCCCGCTCCGTCAGCGCCGCGGCGGCCGGACGGGCCGGCGCGGAGGGTCGGCCTTCCGGAAACGCGGTCGTCCGCCGGATCCAGATCGTGAGGGCAAGGACCCCCGCGGCCGTCAGGATGAGGAGCGCTGCGGCGGCGCGGCGGGACGGCATCATGCGCCGGGTCCTCATCCTGTTTCGGCGTCAGACGAAGCGGAACGAAATGTCATGCCGAGATTCTATCAAATTCATTGGACGCGAACCACGCCCGGATCCATGCCGCGCTCCCGGACGTCCGTCTCGAGAAGCTCCGCGAGGGCCGGGCGGCGCAAATCCTCCACATCGGGCCCTATTCCGCGGAAGGGCCGACGATCGAGCGATTGCACCGCTTCGTCGAGGAGCAAGGGCTCCGCCTGCGCGGCCGCCACCACGAGATCTACATGGGCGACCCGCGGCGCGCCGCCCCGGAGAAGCTGAAGACCATCATCCGCCATCCGGTCGCATAGGGCCGGCCGGGCGGCCCGGGAACGGGCGGGGAGACGAGCGGAGGCGCTCAGGCGCGCGCCATGTTCCGCATCCAGCCGTGGGCGAAGATCTCCGCATCTTCGCTCCCGATCCCCTTCAGGATGACCTCGGCCAAGTACTCCGGCGCATCCGGCGGCCGCAGCGGCCCATGGCCTTGCTCCTCTTCGGGCGCCGCGTCCGCGGCGCCGCCCCACGTTTTCTCCTCGTGCCGGATGGTGTTCGCCTCGAATTCCGTGAGAGTGATGTAGGGATAGACGACGCTGACCCGGATGCGGTCGCCGCGGAGCTCCGCGCGGGCCGTCAGGCTGATCTTGCCCAAGGCGCTCTTCAGGGCCGCGTAGGGGCTCATCCC
>Ga0182021_10010045_pt1 | contig 11226 bp, 7 predicted proteins | sample 612E3MmetaG_FD_120493 | JGI IMG/M metagenome (GOLD analysis project Ga0182021, IMG submission 120493) | Permafrost microbial communities from Stordalen Mire, Sweden - 612E3M metaG (Illumina Assembly) | ecosystem: Environmental > Terrestrial > Soil > Wetlands > Permafrost | place: Sweden...
AGTGTGCCCTTGGCGGAAGCATCCATGAGCTCATCTATTGATATCGGTCTTTCGGAAACAGCGATATTCCACCTCCTGGCCATCTGTATCACTGAATCACGGGTCACACCCGGCAGGATGCTTCCCGTGAGGGGAGGCGTAATCAATTCGTCGCCGATGAGAAAAAAGATATTGCTCGTCCCCACCTCTTCAATATATTTTCTCTCGATGGCATCCAGCCAGAGCACCTGTGTAAATCCCTTTTCAGCGGCTAATTTACTTGCCAGGAGACTGGCGGCGTAATTGCCTGCGGCCTTAATGAACCCTATGCCCCCACGCACGGCGCGGACAAACTCTTCATCCACATAGAGGCTCGTCGGGCTGAATCCCTGGGGATAGTATGGACCGACGGGACCAACGACAATAAAAAATATATATGCATTGGCGCTATGGACGCCCAGGGCCGCCTCCGTGGCAATCATCGTCGGCCTGATATAAAGGGACGCCCCATGGGACATGGGCACCCAGTCCTTGTCGAGGAGAACTAGTTTTTTTATGGCCTCCAGAAAGAGATCGGGATCGACCCTGGGCATACAGAGCCTGTCCGCGGAGTTATTCATCCGATTTATGTTCCGGTCCGGTCGGAAAAGGAAGAGGGCATTGTTCTTTCCCCGATACGCCTTCAGTCCTTCAAAGATTTCCTGTCCGTAGTGAAGGCACATGGCCGTGGGATCAAGGGACAAAGGCCGATAGGGCTCTATCATTGCGTCATGCCAGCCACGGTCCGCATGGTATTTCATTGTAAAGATGTGATCCGTAAATATCTTGCCGAACCCGAGCTTTGATTCATCCGTAGGCTTCGCTTTCATTTGCTTCGGCTTGGCTCGAACAATCTTGATCTCCATATATCCGTCTCCCTCCTTGCAAAAAGCGCATAGGTAGAGTTCCTTAACACTAAATCATTTTTCTATCAAGGCTTCTGTATTGGATGGCCTCGGCGACATGGCGGGAGCGGATATTCTCATCCCCTTCAATATCCGCGATGGTTCTGGCAATCTTCAGCACTTTGGTATAGGCCCGTGCTGAGAGGCCGAGTTTCTCTATGGCCATTTCGATCAATTTCTGGGATTCCTCATCGACAGGACAATACAGTTTTATCTCTTTATCTGACATTCTCGCATTGAATTGCATGCTCCGGTCCGTAAATCTTCGCTTCTGCATGGACCTCGCCTGCTCTATTCTTTCTTTGATGGCGCCGGACGATTCACCGGCAGACCTTCCCGTAAGGTCTTTATAACTTACCGACGGAACCTCGATATGAATATCTATCCTGTCCATGAGAGGGCCCGATATCCTCGCCTGATACTGGCGGATCTGCTGCGTTGTGCATCTGCAGGCCCGCGTCTGGTCGGTATAATAACCGCAGGGGCAGGGGTTCATTGCCGCCACAAGCATAAATCTCGCCGGATATGTGGTAGTAATGGAAGACCTCGTGATCGTAACACGTCCATCCTCTAAGGGCTGTCTCAATGCTTCAAGGACATTTCTCTTGAATTCCGGGAGTTCGTCCAAGAACAAGACGCCGTGATGGGCAAGGCTTATCTCTCCCGGTCTCGGAGTATGTCCTCCCCCCACGAGTCCGGCATCTGAAATTGTGTGGTGAGGGGCCCGAAACGGTCTTGTCCCTAAAATAGTCTCCCTCTTGTTGAGCAGTCCTGTCACGGAGAATATCTTCGTGATGTCGATTGCCTCAGGAAAAGTCAGCGCGGGGAGTATAGTCGGGAGCCTCTGTGCGAGCATCGTCTTTCCCGAACCCGGCGGGCCTATCATTATTATATTATGACCTCCCGCTGCGGCAATTTCCAATGCCCGTTTTGCATGCTCCTGACCGCGGATCTCGCTGAAATCGAAAGGATAATTGCAGCTCTTATTGAATAGCTGAGCTATATCAAGCTTACGTGGTGCTATTTTCTTCCTGCCGTTGAGAAATTCAACCACGTCGGAAAGGACATCAACTGGAATCACTTCGACAGATTCCACCATAGCGGCTTCGTCGGCGTTTTCCTTAGCCACGATGATGCCCCTCTTCCCCATTTCCTTTGCCAGAAGGGCGGCGGAAAGCACTCCATCAACGCCCTTGATGCTTCCGTCCAGGGAGAGTTCCCCGATGAGGATGTAATCGAGGGCGTCCGTAAGCTCAATGCAGCCTTCGCCTGTCAGGATGCCTACGGCAATGGGAAGATCGAAACCGGTTCCTTCTTTTTTAATGTCGGCAGGTGCGAGATTTACGGTAACGTGATTGTTGGGGAATTTATAGCCGGAATTCTTTATGGCTGCCTTGATTCTGTCTTTGCTTTCCTTGACCGCGACATCGGGAAGACCCACCGTCAGGAATTGAGGAAGCCCCGGCGATATATCTACTTCCACATCCACCGGATATGAATCTACGCCGACAACGGTGCTGCTGATGACTTTTACAATCAATTCGCGCTCCCCGAGATTTTCTCAAGAGTGGGCGAAAATATTATAAAATTAGTTTTTTCATAGCAAGACATTTCTTTCGGAAAAGTATTTTTTTAACTCTCTTGACTGGGGAAAGGCGCTATGCTAATTTCGGCGCAACTTCCCGCTAAGAGGTTCAGAAAATCATCATGACTAAGTTCTCCCACCTCGATGATAAAGGCAAGGCCAAGATGGTTGATGTGACGGAAAAGGAACGGACCGTACGAAAGGCCGTTGCCCGGGGAAAGGTCATGATGAAAAAAACGACACTGACTCTCATCGAAAGGGGAGAGATACCCAAGGGAGACGTCTTTGTTGTAGCCAAGATCGCGGGGATCATGGCGGCCAAGAAGACAAGCGAAATGATACCTATGTGCCACCCCCTGGAATTGACCGGTATTGACATAAGATTTACGAAAGATGCCGATCTCGGTGAGATCACCATTGAAGCAACCGTGCAGACCGTGGGAAGAACAGGGGTGGAGATGGAGGCCCTGACCGCCGTCAGCGTTGCGGCTCTCACAATCTACGATATGTGCAAATCTGCCGACAAGAACATGGTTCTTTCGGACATCAAATTAATTACAAAACATGGCGGCAAGAGCGGTCTCTTCATCAGAGATGAATAAATGAGAGATTCCCGGCTATGTATCAAAAAGTCTACAGAATAAGAAGATCGTTCCTCATTCCCTTTTTTGCTGATTCTGTTCTCCTCTTCTTCCTTCTCCTGCTCTCGTATTTCCTGGGTGGGTCGAAATTGGAAAGAATATTGCTTACTGCGATCTTCATACCCGTTCTTTACGTTCTCTTCGAATCGGCATTCCGCATGGTCCGGACGGGAGACCAGGGCATCATGATCAGGAAATTCATGCGGAGAAAAGAGCTCCGCTGGGAGGATATCACTCATATAGGCGCGTTGATCCTGAGAAATAGGGTATATATCCTGTTGACTACAGTGAAAGGATTTTATATTCTATCCAATGCGTATGACAAATTTTCCATTCTCGTTGGTGATCTCGCCTCTCACATGGACAATGAAAAGGTGGAAGAAGAAGTCAGGAGACAGATTGAACATCCTGCAAAGAACACGTCGGATATCATTATGACCTGGTTTACGGCTGTTGTTCTTGCGGGGATCATAATGATAAAACTGTTTACCTCGTAAATTTTCTTATCTTTTAAAAAGTCATAAGCTAAGTTAAGAGTCACAGACTTTCTTCACAACAAAAGCACGGGAGAAGGGGCGCGTCGTTATTATGAAACGCAAGAAAACGAAATCTGTAGCTGTCGACCAAAATATTCAGGCGAAGCCATATGTGCTTATTGAAGAGGCTATGGGAAAGAAGCTTGAAGACATCTCTACTGTCCTCTGTTCAGCCGGTGACGGAAAAAAACGGAAAAGCAGATTGCATGAAGAAGTTTTGATCATGGTGGAAAGATGCCTTTTCAAAATTGCCCTTAAGCGGAACGGTAATGTCAAGAGTGCTGCAGCCAATTACCTTGGAATCAACAGAAATACATTCCAGAAAAAAATGGCCAAGCTGGGCATCAATTGTGAAAACAAAAGTTAGCCTGCCGCATAACATAGTTAAATTGATGGAGAAGGGGGTCAATATACCGAGCCCCTTTTCTATAGATATCGGGGAAGAAATAGTTCTGGAGAGGATTTCCGGCGACGGTGTATCCATATATCCCGGAACGAGGATATCTGGGTCAAAAACCCTGATTTCTCGGGGAACCAAGTTGGGATATGAGGCGCCGGCAACCATCGTCGATTGCCAGACCGGACCGGATGTCGAGCTGAGAGGGGGATTTTTCAAATCATCCGTCTTCCTGCGAAAGGCGGCCGTGGCAAGCGGAGCGCAGGTCCGTGAAGGATGCATCCTTGAAGAAGAGGCTAATGCGAATCATACGGTCGGACTAAAGCAGACCATACTCTTCCCGTTCGTAACCCTGGGCAGTCTCGTCAACTTTTGTGACTGTTTCATGGCAGGCGGAACGAGCCGGAAAAATCACAGCGAAGTCGGAAGCTCCTATATACATTTCAATTACACGCCCAATCAGGACAAGGCCACTCCTTCACTCATCGGCGACGTACCCCGAGGCGTAATGTTAAACCAACCGCCCATTTTTTTGGGGGGTCAGGGAGGCCTGGTCGGTCCTCGCAGGATCGGTTACGGCAGCGTAATTGCGGCGGGAGTGATTTGCAGGAAGGATTATCCGCACGGAAATAAATTGATAACGGAAAGTCACGTCTCTCTCCACGACAAAAACTTTCGTGCAGGCTTTTACGGAAGTATCAAGCACCGCGTCTATAATAACATCTGCTACATCGCCAACCTCTTAGCCTTAAGACAGTGGTATGCCCACGTCAGGCAACCGTTTTTTCAACAGGAGCATATGGGCGGGGAGCTTTATGCCGGGGCAGTGGATAAGCTCGAAATTGCCCTTGAGGAAAGATTGAAGCGATTTGCAGACCTTTCTTATAAAATGGAAACATCGGTAGAGCTTAGCAGGGACGCCGCAAAGAAAAGCGCACAGAAAGCGCTTCTCAAACAGAAGAAAGAATTGAGCGAAAATTGGCCGAGGCTTGAGGAAACCCTCACCGCTGGAAAAGAAACAATTGTTGATCTCAAGACTCGGGATACATTCATCAAACTCATTCATAACAGAATGAAACACGAAGGCGATTATATAAAGGTCATTCAGGGCCTGGATAGAGATGCATCAAACAAGGGAACGACATGGCTGCAGAGCATTGTGGATCACGTCGTCCATGCGGCGTTAATCCCTTTGCCGTCCTGCAACTCCTGACGCCATCAATTTAAACGAGATCAGGGCTTTGATAATTTTTCGTATGCAGATATTAAGACAATGGTGCGCTGAAATAATCAGCTATCTTACGAAATGGAAGATCTATGTCGGCGTTAATGTATACGCGGTTCCCGAATACTCGATAGTCTTCTTTCCGCTGATTCCTGACGTCGTATACTGCGGGTTCGCCGGAATCCTGGCGGTAAAAGGGGTCGGCAAGCGCGAAGAAGGCAATCCCATAAAAAAACTTGCCCAGCTCTTCGGGAGCATCAGGAAAGATAACATGAAGGCGCTCTCTGCTGGCTCTATAACATCCGGCCAATATCTGGGGGGCGGCCGGAAGCTTCAGGAAATGGAAGAAACTTTCTTCCAATTAAAGACAGACGCCGCATTGCAGGAAATCTATTTCAAGCCCGTCACGGCCGGAGAACTGTCGGGCCTTACCACCGAGATGAAGGTGTTTTTCCTCAGCGAAGAAAAACACCTTGAAGAAAACGCCGGGAACTTCCCTACGGAGGAGACGGAAACGATTAACAGCAGGCACATCCTGTTGAAAGATATTATCTGGGGTCTTGAGAAAGATGTACTCGAGAATATAGAAAAGATCAGGCGGCTCTCGGGGGCGGGCGGCGACGAAGAAATTTCTCCTGCATCGTTTACAAAATATAAGAAAATAAATTTCCTTCTGAACTGCCTCGACCGGCTGGAGGTAAGGGGAAGGGACTCGGCGGGAATAGAGATATCCTTCAGACTCCCTGAAGGCGCCTCGTTTGAGAATATCTTGAGCATGCTCAAAGAGAAAGGCCTGTATGATGATTATTCCGCGAGGACCCGCGCAGGCGATCTTATCAACGGTTCAATCTGTGTCTCCCATGCAATCCCGTCCACGAATAGTTCGCGGGGGAAAGGAATTGATCTCGCATTCGTATACAAGACATCATCCGTTATCGGCGAGCTCGGACAAAATGTCAGTGATCTGAGAAAATTCATCTCCCACGACAAGGTGTTCTATGAGTTATCCAGAGAGGAGACGGAATTTGAGACATCTTTATCACACACGAGGTGGGCATCAGTAGGTTCCATCACGGAAGAAAACTGCCATCCGATTAATAACTTTACGCTGAGCAGAAACGGCGGCCGTGAAGATGCGCTCTGGCCGGAGATCACGAAGAAATACCCTTTCTATGGCGAGGGCGGCTGGTTCATTAACGTTATCCTGAACGGAGATATAGACAACTATCAATCCCTGCGAAGTGCAATTGAAGAGGGAGAAGACCTCATTGCTCCGCATATTACGACCGACACGAAGATCATTCCCCTGCAGATTGAAAAGCATCTCTCTGCCGGGCATGACCTGGCCGAGGCGTTCAGATTGGCGGTAAATGCATTTGAAGGCTCGCATGCCATTGCCATGACCAGCAATACGGAGCCGGGGAAGGTGTTTCTTGCCCTCAAGGGGAGCGGGCAATCCATCTATGTAGGTCTTGCCCCCGAAGAGTATATATTTTCATCGGAGCTTTATGGTCTCGTGGAGGGCACTCCTCTTTTCGTGAAGATGGACGGCGAAAGATCTTCCTCAGACGATGATCCGGAAGCGTCAGGCCAGATATTTATCCTTGAACAGAACTCTCAAGGGGGTCTTGCGGGGATCAGGACGCTTTTCTACGACGGGAGTCCTCTCTCCCTGGGAAAGGACTCTGTGCAGAAGGCGGAAATCACCACCCGTGATATAGACCGGGGTAATTATCCGCACTATTTCCTGAAGGAAATTTCTGAAGCAACTCTCTCCATAAGAAAAACCCTGCGCGGCAAATATAGAATCTCAAAAAAAGAAAACGGAAGATATGGAGTTGCCTTCAATCTCGGCCGGGACATCATCCCAGAGGGGTGGAGACAGGCCTTCGCCCGCGGCGAGACAAAGAGAATCATCGTCATCGGCCACGGCACCGCCGCCGTCGCCGGAGAGGCCGTTGCCGACGGACTGCAACGATATCTCAAAGGCACCCACATCAAGATTGACGCCAAGGTCGCGTCGGAATTGAGCGGCTTCTTCTTGGAGGATGACCTGAAAGATACACTGGTCATCCCCATCACGCAGTCGGGCACGACGACAGACACCAATCGTGCCGTAGCTATGGCCGTGGAACGGGGTGCAACAGTTATCGCCATTGTCAACAGGAGGCAATCCGACATAACAGGGAAGGCAAACGGAGTTTTTTATACGAGCGACGGCAGGGATATAGAAATGTCCGTGGCTTCCACCAAGGCATTTTACTCCCAGGTTGTGGCGGGCCATGTACTGGCGCTTTGTCTTGCCCAGCTTCTCACGAATGTCTCAGACGACTTTATTGCCGATGAGCTTCACAACCTCGAACAGGCGCCCAGCATGATGAACAGGGTGATAGAGAAGAAAGGACAAATCAGGCAATCCGTCGAACTGCTGGCAAAGAAAAGAAGGTACTGGGCCATCGTGGGAGACGGGCCTAACAAGGCGGCGGCAGATGAGATCAGGATTAAACTGAGCGAGCTCTGTTACAAAACGATATCGTCGGATTTCATAGAAAACAAAAAGCATATCGACCTGTCTGCCGAACCGTTGATCATCGTCTGTGCAGCGGGCAGCCCGGAAACTGTCACCGGAGACATCGTCAAGGATGTAGCCATCTTCAAGGCGCACAGGGCGGCTGTTGTCGTTTTTGCAGATGAGGGTGAAAGCAGGTTCGACGGCGTTGCCGATGCCGTCGTTGAGGTGCCGAGGGCGGCGATGCCCATGCCTGTAATCTTAAATACCCTGGCCGGGCATCTATGGGGTTATTATGCCGCCTGCAGCATCAACGAAGACGCGGTTTTCCTGCGGGAATTCAGGAGTCATCTCGATCTTATAATGGTGGAACATGAGAAAAAAAATTATTCCATCTATGAGAGGTTGGCCGACAGAAACTACCGGAAGCTCGTCAAGGATTTTTCCGCTGAATTCAATCAAAAGAGAACGGAAGGCGCCTTTTCATTTACAAATGTGAATACCATATCCGATATAGTTCTTCTCCTCAAATATGCAGCCGGAAAGCTGCCCCTCGAAGACTACTGGAGCGATTTTAAGAGTGAGGAGGTGCTGCCGTCCCCGGTCGAGATGCTTGACATCTCACTCGGCCATTCGGTAGATGAACTCTCGAGACCGATAGACGCGATCAAACATCAGGCGAAAACCGTGACAGTCGGAACAAGCAGGAAGGAGCAGCCTCTCAGAGGCATTATCTTTGACATATTAAGGGAACTGGAATTCTCGACCAAATCCATCGTCACCAGGAATATATTGACGATCGCCAGGGTTCAGCCGGCCATTGCCGCGTTGAAGGGCTATACCCTCTATGCAGTTCATAATCTGGACGCTGAAGGGAATCCCGTGGATACCTCAACGATAACTGTTAAAGACAGAGGGGGCATCTCACTCACGATGAAGTCGAGGACAGAAGGTTCAGGCAATCTCATGGGGACCAAAAGGACGATAGTGAGTACCGGCAACGTCTATATCGGCCGGGGCAAATCCGACGGCGCTTCGATGGTCGTTATTCCTCTTCTCGCGGAGGGGGGAGGCATAGGAAGCCTGCTTTTGATCCACGTGGAATTTAACGAAACACTTTCCCTGAAGGGAAAGAAAGAAGTCTTAGGCTACAAATTTAATGACATCCGCAATCTCGTCAACGAATATAATCTACCGTGGGATGACCGCTATCTCGAAACCATTTCTACGGGGACTCTCCTCGGCGAGACGGTGGAGGTTATAGCGGGTCAGATAAGAAAATCTCTGGGAGGGAACGGCGGCAACTCTCAGGCCAAGTAAATTTCAGGAGCAATCATGAAGAAGACAAAATTTATTTTTGTAACAGGCGGCGTTCTCTCCTCCCTCGGCAAAGGCTTGGCGGCTGCTTCTATTGCAGCCCTTCTCGAAAGCCGGGGGCTTAGGGTGACCAATCAAAAGCTGGATCCCTATATCAATGTCGATCCCGGCACCCTCAGTCCATTCCAGCACGGCGAGGTTTTTGTGACGGACGACGGCGCGGAAACAGACCTTGACTTGGGGCACTATGAGAGATTCAGCTCGACCCGCATGGCGAAGTGCAACAATCTCACATCTGGTCAGGTATATTTTTCGGTAATCTCCAAGGAGAGGAAGGGGGAATATCTGGGCAAGACGGTGCAGGTGATTCCCCACGTTACCGATGAAATCAAAGATTACATCAAGAGCTGCGCCGCGGGGTTTGACGTCGCGATCGTGGAAGTCGGCGGAACCGTCGGAGACATTGAGAGCCAGCCCTTTTTGGAAGCGATCAGGCAGTTCCGCAACGAAGTCGGAAAACAAAACGCCATATTTATACATCTGACTTGGGTCCCTTTCATAAAGACCGCCGGGGAGGTTAAGACAAAGCCAACGCAGCACAGTGTGAAGGCCCTCCGTGAAATCGGTATCCAGCCGGATATTCTTTTGTGCCGCACGGAAGATTTTCTTCCGGAAGAAATCAAGGCCAAGATCGCCCTCTTCTGCAATGTCGAAGTTTCATCCGTATTTACGGCAAAAGATGTGCAGTGCATCTACGAAGTGCCCATCGTTTTTCATAAGGAAGGGGTGGATAATAAAATTGTCGACCTCTTAAACATCTGGACGGGCAGGCCGCATCTCGAGGCGTGGGAAAATGTGGCAGACAGGATCAAGAATCCTCCCCACGAAGTGTGTATCGCCATAGTCGGCAAATACGTGAATTTGACGGATTCCTACAAGAGCCTCAATGAGGCTCTTGTGCATGGGGGCATTGCAAACAACTGCCGGGTGAACCTGCGTTTTGTCGATTCGGAGAAGATCGAAAAAGAAGGGTTGGGCAACCTTCTGGAAGGCGCTGACGGCGTCCTCGTCCCCGGAGGATTCGGAGAGCGCGGCATCGAGGGCATGATTACCGCCATTCAATTTGCCCGTGAGCACAAGGTCCCGTATTTCGGCATCTGCCTGGGCATGCAGCTCGCCGTCGTGGAATTCGCCCGTCACGTATGCAAACTCGAAAAGGCGAACAGCTCCGAGTTTGACAAAGACACCGCGTATCCGGTGATCGATTATCTCCCCGAGCAGAGAGATATAAAGGAGATGGGCGCAACCATGAGGCTGGGCGCCTACGCCTGTGTTTTAGAGGCCGGGTCTTTCGCATTTGATGCTTACGGTGTGAGTGAAATCAGTGAAAGACACAGGCACCGTTACGAAGTGAACAACACCTTCAGAGATATCCTCGTAGAGAAGGGACTGCACATTACAGGCACGTCGCCTGATCGCCGTCTGGTCGAGATCGTCGAGATCAAGGACAACCCGTGGTTTCTCGGATGCCAGTTTCACCCTGAATTTAAATCGCGGCCAACGAACCCACATCCGCTCTTCGGCAAATTTATCGGGGCAGCATTGAAGGGACATCTGCAGAAATAGAAACTTCTAAAAATTTCTATTCCAAGTCATTGCGAAGAAAATAGTTCTCTATCGTAATCGCCATGTAGAGCAGACCTCCACGTCTGCCTGTCATTGTTTCCTCCCGAAACGGTCTCTTGAAACAATTAAATAGGGACAGTTGTATCCTGCAAGCCACATCACTTTGGTTCACATACAATTTTGTTCTCACTCCATAGAAAAATCACATTTTCGTTTCTTTATCGCATTCTCGCTACGTAACAAGGGAAGACAAATACTCCCCATATTCAAGTGATTATGGATGCCAGCGCGCCTTTTCACATCTGGCACATATCTTGAGTTACAAAACTTCGAAAATCAGATTTAGGAGGAATTGTTATGAAAAGATATATCTTCGTGAGAAATGCTTTCTTACGTGTGATTGTGACTTTGCTTTTGCTGACAGTGGCTGTGACCTCCATCTTGGCTGAGGATCAGAAACCTGCTGC
>Ga0182021_10010046_pt1 | contig 11224 bp, 9 predicted proteins | sample 612E3MmetaG_FD_120493 | JGI IMG/M metagenome (GOLD analysis project Ga0182021, IMG submission 120493) | Permafrost microbial communities from Stordalen Mire, Sweden - 612E3M metaG (Illumina Assembly) | ecosystem: Environmental > Terrestrial > Soil > Wetlands > Permafrost | place: Sweden...
GATGCCGGCTATTAACTTAAAAAAAGCTTTTTCCTTGGGATCGTCGCTTCCTTCTTCTAATTTAGTATAGAGCGCCATACCTCTCGCTTCGAAATCAATAGCTGTGCGAACCGCCTTCAGATCGTCTTCATTGCCTTTGAAACGGGTAGCCTTTTTGTCCGCCATGGATTTTATAATAGTGCCCGTCAGAGATTTTTTTACTTTCAACGGTATTGTGGCCGGCCACTTTTTTTTCTGTTCCCAAGTATCATGCAATTGTTTTAAAATTTCAAAATGCTCTTTTTCTTCATCGGCGATTTGTTTGAACATATTTTTACCGGCTAAATTCTTTGTCCGACGAGCATTAGCCAGATAAAATTCTCGTTCTTTCTTCTCGTTTTCTAAAGCAAATTTCAAGGCGTTCATTCTTTTATTCATCTTGATCTCTCCTTACACGGATGTTCAAGTTATACCAAGTCGTCTTCTTTGGCTGACTTTGTCGATCGCGTCATCCTTTGAATACAACTTGGTATAAATAAATAAAATTTAATCTTAGGTCAATTATAGAGGATATTACTGATTAGTTCAACACGTATTTCTGGGCAAAGATAATGAAATAATGCTGATTCTTAATTCAAATCGGCGAATTGCCGGGGCATGTAATCTATATTGAACATGTTTTATCCTTAATATCCAAAACATATTCAGCGATATTGTTGCAATGATCGGAAATGCGTTCCAGATGAATGAGCATTTCGACAAAAATCAGTCCGGCCTCGGTCGTGCAGAGGTGCTTGTGAAATCTTTTGAGATGTTCATTTCTTGCTTCTTTAACCTTATCATCTATTTCGTCCTCTCGTTGAATGATATCGGTGATTATCTCAGCATCCGACACTTCTATTAAATTCATGGCGTCATCGAGATTCCGGTTCACCAAAGAGATGATTTCCTGCAATTCCTTCTTGCCGTTTTCGGTAAATATGATATTTCCTGCGGCTTTTTGCGTGGCCAACTCGGCGATCCACACTACATGGTTGCCGATGCTTTCGATATCGCCGGCTATTGCCGTAAAAGCAAAAACCTTTTTCGAAAGATGAGCCGAAATATTGTGAGCGGATATTTTCCATAAAAACCGGACAATCTGAGCGCGCAGATTGTTTACGATCATCTCGATATAAGAAATATCTCTTTTTCTGCCCTCTTGAGCATCAGCAATCAAGTTTGTAGCGGTTAAAAACATTTTCCGCGTCAGATTGATTTCTCTCTGCAGTTCCCTTTGCACATTATCAAGCGCTTTTTCAGTGTTGGATAAATCTTTACGATCAAGAAATTCCGGCCAGATAGGCAGGGTTTCATCATTGCCTTTTAAAATTTTCTGCATCAAGGCGGCAAAAGGCTTCAGGAAAAAAATAAAGGCCAGCATAATAACAAGATTAATTAAAAAGTGAGCCAAAACAATTTGCTGAGCGACGTTCGGAGAAAGGTTTCTCAATACAGTCAGAAAATACGGCATAAAGATAAAGAACAGAAAAACGCCGGCGCATTTGAAGATTAAGTGGGAAAAGGCGCTTCTCTTACCGCTGACGGTTGCCACTGCTCCGGCTAATAGAGCGGTTACAGTCGTGCCGATATTAGCTCCCATAATTATGGGAAGAGCATTATCCAGAGAAACTAAATTCTGCTGAGCTAAAAGAGCCATAATACTGATAGGTATAGCCGAGGCGTGAACAATGCCGGTAACTGCAATTCCCAGACCGACGCCCAGCAATGGATTCTGGGTTTGCGTAAACAAATTCAGAAAAGCCGGAGAATATTTTAAAGGCTCTACCGCCTGACTGATTAATCCCAGGCCAAAGAAGATCAATCCAAAGTAAAAAATTATCTGGCCGGTGATCTGCCATCTACCCCGGAAAGTTAACCACAGAAGGCCGCCGACGGTAATGAAGAGAGGCGAAATATCCGTAAAATGCCAGACAACAAATTGCACCGTCAGGGTCGTGCCGATATCGGTGCCCAAGATAATCGCCAGAGAACTGTAAAAGCTGATCAATCCCGCGCTTACCAATCCGACGGTCAGCGCTGTGGAAGCGGATGAGCTTTGAAAAATAATTGTGGAAATCACACCGGTGAGCAGCCCGTAGAGAGGTTTTTCCACGGCATATCTGATGTATTCTTTTATGCGGACATCAATGAATTTCCGGACGGCGGAGGAAAGATTGACCATGCCGATCAGAAATAAAACAACACCGCTGATAACGATTAGTAGTTCTTTCATTAGTTAAGTATTAACCTGCGCTGCCTGCTTATTGGAAAAGGCAACGGGCATCAATCAACTTTTTTAAATATCTTTCCTTTCGCGCCGCATACCGGACAGGTTTCAGGCGCTTCTTTCTCCGCGGTATAGCCGCATACCGGGCAGACGTAATAACTGTAAGATTCTTTCGCGCCGTCCGGATTATCCAGCATTTGCTGATAGAGACCGGCATGAATTTTTTCCACCTCGTTGGCAAAATGAAAAGTTCTCTCCGCTTCTTTATTTCCTTCGGCTTTGGCCGTCTCAATCATTGCCGGATACATACTTTTAAACTCATGAGTTTCTCCGGCCACCGCTGCCTGCAAGTTTTCCTTTGTGGACTTGATTCCTTTTAACGCCCGCAAGTGAGCGTGGGCGTGGACGGTCTCCGCTTCCGCCGCCGCCCGGAACAATTTTGCCGCTTGCGCAAATCCTTCCTGATCGGCTTTGGCGGCAAAGGCCAGATATTTACGGTTTGCCTGTGATTCTCCGGCAAAAGCTTCTTTTAAATTTTCTTCTGATTTAGACATAAATTCCTCCTTAATAAAAATATTACGGCCATATACTGACAAATTTATTTTAAAACTACAAGGGCAATAATTAATATGGGATAAACCGGAATAAGCTGCGGTGCCGCTGAGAAAAGATATATTGGGGTTGAATATCCCAATACCTGTTGTTTGGGGAATGAATCTGAAGGAAGTGATGGTTGAGATAAAAAATAGAGTAAATTTAAAACTCAACGGCAGTATTTTTTCTCCCTGGCTGTTTCTAATGCCATGCAAATTCCTAATTCACACGCCTTTTGTGCATCGGAACAGCCCAATTCTTTGTTTCCCTGATTTAAATATACAATGGCTCTGTTGTTGTAGGCATCGGCATAATCCGGTTTCAGGCGAATGGCCTCGTTATAGTTTTCGATGGCACGCTGATACCGGCCGAGATTATTATAGGAGATCCCCCGTCCGTTGTAGGCTATGGAAAAATCCGGTTTCAAGCGTATTGCCTCGTTGAAGTTTTCGATGGCACGCTGATTCTGGCCGAGATTACCATATGCATTTGCGAGACGCATATGCGCCAGATAATTATTCTTCGTTACATGCAAAGTGTGCTTCCAGATATCGATACTGCTTTTCCAGTAACCGCATTGCTTCCATGTTAAAACCGCCAGAACGGCCAGCACGGCTATTCCTGACGGGAGTAAAATCTTTTTACGGACATTATGATTCTTAATCAGAGACGGTATACCCCACGCAATTATTACGGCAATACCAATCGAGGGCAGATATGTATGGCGGTCGGTCATGGCCTGTCCGCCGACCTGAATTAGGCCGATTAAGGGAATCAGAGTTCCCAGATACCAAAACCAGCCAACGAATAAAAAAGGCATTTTTTTGATATAATAAAGAACGGCAAAAGTAATTACTGTAATAACCAGAGCCGAAATTGAAATTTTCCATAATGGCTGGAACTCATAGGGATAAAAAACGGCCAGATTAACCGGCCAGAATATTTTTCCTAAATAAGCGGCATAAGAAATAACCGCGTTAATAACACGTTCGAAAAGTGACAGGCTGTCGATAGTAGCGACTGCCCTTATTTTATTTTGTCCCGCAAAAGTAACGATACTGGAGGCGATCGTCAGACAAAAAAAAGGAATCTTTTCCCCAACAAGTCTACCCATTAAATGAGAACGGCTTTCAACGGGAGATGAAAAAACTTCTGGCCAGCGTTTCAGCGGCCAGTAATCCAGAAGCATCAGGACGAAGGGCAGGGTGACCATCATCGGCTTGGACATCAGAGCCAGAGCGAATAATATCAGACACAGAAGATATTTGGATAGTTTTTGACTTTCAGCGTAAAAGGCGTAAGCATAGAGGCAAGCCATTCCGAAAAACATACTCAAGACATCTTTTCGTTCGGCTGCCCAGGCCACTGATTCCACCCTGAGGGGATGCAAGGCGAAAAAGGCAGCGGCAAAAGCGGAAGGCCAGAGATTATTTGTAGTTTTATTTAAGAAGAGAAATAAAAAGATAACAACGCCGATATGCAAAAGCAGACTGACCAGATGATGGCCGGAGGCGTTCGCTCCGAATAGACTCCAGTCCAGCATGTGAGAAAGCCAGGTAAGGGGATGCCAGTAAACAAGATATATCTCAGTGAATGCCCATTTGATACTTTCCGGATTAATGCCGGATTTAATAAAATTATTTTCGGTAATATATATGCCGTCATCGAAATTAATAAAACCATTTCCGGCGATCCGTCCGAAAGCGATAAGGCAAGTGACAATTAAAAATGTGATTACAATGCAGGTAACATTTTTATGATCACGCAAATCAATAACCTCACAAAACACATGGTAATAGTTTTGTTCCTTAATATCATAATCCTTAATAAAATATCATCAACAATAAAGGATTTTAATCCGGTATTTATATCGAGACGTATAAATTGCGGATAACAAGAAGGGCTTGCTTAAGACACCTGCAATAATATTTAATTACCGGAGCGGCACCTACTTACCGTACTGTTCTTCAATCCACTTCTGGTAAGCGCCGGTTTTGATATTCTCCACCCATTTTTTCTGATTTAAATACCACTCAACGGTTTTGCGCAGACCGGATTTGAAGGATTCTTTTGGCGTCCAACCCAGTTCTTTTTTCAGCTTGGCGAAGTCAATCGCGTAACGGCGGTCATGGCCGGGGCGGTCTTTGACGAAAGTTATCAGCTGGCGCCGGGGCTTTCTACCTTTTACAGGTTCGATCTCATCGAGAATATCGCAGATCATCTGCACGATTAAAATGTTTTCCATTTCCGCGTTGCCGCCGACATTGTATGTTTCTCCGGTTCTACCGGATTTCATGATTGTCCAGATGGCTTCGCAATGGTCCTCGACATAAAGCCAGTCGCGGACATTTTTCCCGTCACCGTAAACCGGCAGAGGTTTTCCTTCCAGCGCATTGAGAACAATCAACGGAATGAGTTTTTCCGGAAATTGATAAGGGCCGTAATTGTTGGAACAATTGGAAATCGTTGCGGGCAAGCCAAAGGTTTTATAATAGGCGCGCACCAGATGATCGGAAGCCGCCTTGGACGCCGAATACGGGCTATTGGGTCGATAGGGCGTGTCTTCGCGGAAAAGGCCTTCGGCGCCGAGACTGCCGTAAACTTCATCCGTGCTGACATGGTGAAAGAGTTTGAATTTGTCGTTTCGCGCTTTGGCCGCCTCCAGAAGGTTAAAGGTTCCGACAATATTGGTCTGGATAAAATCCCCGGGGGATTTTATGGAGCGGTCAACGTGCGATTCAGCGGCAAAGTGACAGACGGCGTCAACATCATATCGCGAAAATATTTCTTCCAGTTTCGCGGCATCACAGATATCCGCTTTTTGGAAAATGTATCTCGGCTTGAAATCAACGGCGATGTCAGCAAGATTTTCCGGATTGCCCGCGTAAGTCAGACTATCCACATTAATTATTCTGCCGGAGAAATCATTGTTGTTGATCAGGCAGCGGATAAAATTACTGCCGATGAATCCGCAGCCGCCTGTTACCAGTAAATTTTTAAAATCAGCATCACTTTTTTTTTCAGTTTTCATTTTATTTTGCACTCATTGAAATGGATTTGTGATTCTATTTCAGGAATCCCTGAATAATCCTGTTGACCGCCTGATCGTAGGTCAGTCCCAGGCTCATCAGTTTGGTCAATTGGTCGTTGGCGATTTTTCCGATTGACGCTTCATGAGTAAGTTCCGCATCTGGATGAAGCGCTTTGAGCGCGGGCATGGTTTCATTGGTGCCGTTATCCATGATGATGGCGTCGCATTCAATATGCCCGAAGCATTTATTCCTCGCTTCCATGTTGGCGTGAAAGATTTGTTTGGAATTTCCTTTCATGACCGAACGTGAAATCATGTTTGCTTTGCTTCCGGAACCCTGCAGGATGATGTTATTGGTAGATGCCGCCGTTTGCTCGCCGTCGGTCAGAACCCTTTCTGTAATCAGCAAAAGACTGCCGGGGCCGAGAATGGCTTCGTTTAAGCGGTCGGCTTCATCAACACCGCCAATCTGGGTCAATTCCATTTCCGCCGTCGCTCCCTCATCCAGAAATACTTTTGTCGTCGGATTGAGTGTGCGGCGGCCGCTGCCTTCTCCCATGGCGAAATGCTTTTCCACATAGGTTACCTTCGCTTTTTTCCCGACTTGAAAATCGTGAATACCCGCGTGTCCTTCGGATTCAGACGAGCCGCAGTGAATACCGCATCCGGCAACTATCGTTACTTCCGCGCCTTCGCCGATGATAAACGAATTGTAAACAACATCAAAAAGACCCGCCTGGCTTAAAATAACAGGTATATGAACCGATTCGTTTTTTGTACCCGGTTTAATGGTGACAATGATGCCGGTTCCTTCGGCATTGGTTTCGATATTAATATTAGCCGATATTTCCCTGTGCAGGAGCTTGCCGTTTTTTCTGATATTATAGGCTCCCTTGGGCAATTCTTCCAGATCGGCGACTGTTTTTAATAATTTCTTATCTAAGGCATCCAGCATCCTGATCTCCCTCGCATTTGTGATGATAAGCGCAAATACTCAAATCAGTTAACAGCGGCAGCGCTTCTTTCAAATTGCCGGTATAAACAAATCGTCCCTTGTCGATGATGATCACGACATCCGCGACGTCCAGAAAGGCCTTGTTATGGCTGACAACAATGGTCGTATTTTTCGAGGAGAGTTCTTTTTTCAAAAGGTTAACCATGGGGCCGATTGTCCATAAATCAATACCGGTGTCCGGTTCATCGTAAATGGCCAGTTTCGGATTGGCGGCAATTGTCGTCGCCAATTCTATTTTTTTTATTTCTCCGCCGGACAGCGTGGCGTTAACTTCTTTATCAAGAAAAGACAGCGGGCAGATGCCCACCCGGCCTATCATTTCCAGAAATATTTTTTCGTCGTCAGTTCCGGTGGCAATGGAGAGTAAATCCCGGAAAGTAATTCCCTTGAAACGCGCAGGCTGTTGAAAACTGTAAGCGATGCCTGATTTGGCGCGTTCCGTAATTGAGAGATTGGAAATATCCTTGCCTTCGAAAAAAATGGAGCCGCTGGATATGGGATTAATTCCCATGATCAGTTTAGCCAGAGTGGTTTTCCCACTGCCATTCGGGCCGGTAATGACGTAAAACTTTCCTTTCTCAAAAGTAAAATCTATGCCGTCAATGATATTGCGCGGAGCGCCGTTTTCGTCATCACCAGCGGGCGCTGTAAAAAAAAGTTTTTTTAATTCCAGCATTCGTTTAATCCACCTTTATCTTTAAAATATAAAAGTATGATCCCTGATTCGTTTCCTCAATGATGCGCATTTACGGAGGGGTATATAGACATAATTCCATATAAAAATCAACGTTGAAAGATATCAGGAGGTTGCATGAGCAGTTCAGAGAAAAACTATGCGCGGCGGGAGCGCATAAAATAATGGCGGTAACTGTTAAAAACAGTTACCGCCAAACGTTCTTTTTCGAGACACGGCGATTAAGGAAAAGTTTTACTAACAAGGGAGAGAACTATAACTGCTCTCGCAAAAATCAATCCCGTGAAAACAATAACGCCGTGTCTCCTGCAAAATTTACTAATTCAAATAAATAAAATTATTTATTTCTTCTTTGCTACTTTTTTCTTTGCAACGACTTTTTTCTTTACAACTTTTTTAACTGCTTTTTTCTTTGGAGCCGCTTTTTTCTTTACGACTTTCTTTACAACTTTTTTCTTTGCTGTTGCCATTAGGTGAAGCCTCCTTTACAAAAATTGTTGTATTAAAATACTTCTAATACCATCTGTGGAAGAAATTTTACTTTATTTTTTCCATCACGTCAACAAAAACTATGAAAAAAATAATTATTTTTTATCACGACGCATTAATGAAATAAAATTAATTTATCAAAAGATAAAACACAGGACGTATATTTTTTGTATTATTGATGCTATGATCCGCGCCATTGCTGCGTTTCCAGATAATCAAAAAAACGAATGATAAACGGTGATCATGATAATTATGTGTATGAAGGATAAAAAGATATATGAAAAATAAATATTTTATTAGCGATGAAAAATGAAAAATATTAAAAAATATTTTGAAAATTTAAAATATTTGAAAAATAATGTAAAAATAATTGTGTTTTTTAAAATTATAAATAAGATTTTCCGCCCATGTACTGATTTGTAAAATAATCCGTGTAGAGAGAATCGGTGCGAATTTTTTTGCCTTGCGATGAAGCATGAATAAATTTTCCGTCTCCGATATAAATTCCCACATGCGAAACACGCCTTGTTCCTTTCTTGGCAAAAAATACGAGATCACCTTTTTGTAAATCATTTTTACTGATGGAATCTCCTGCATCGAATTGCCTCATTGAGTTGCGCGGAAGATTAAGGCCGTTTAACTGATAGACAGTCATTGTCAATCCGCTGCAATCAAATCCATCATCGACAGATGCGCCTCCCCATAGATAGGGAACACCGATAAAATCTTTCGCCGTTTTTACTAATGATTCCCTCAGATAATCAGTGCCATACTTCTTTTGCTTGGATACGGAGTAATCTTCCGGACGAACAATATAAAATTCTTCAATTATTTTTGCTTCTTTAAGACTTTGCGCTCTTGCCCGGGCGAGCTCCTTGGTGGTAAAATTACCGAAACGAACTTTAAAAAATTTATCGGAAGCCAGAAAATATGTGGCGTCGAGGCCATGATTATTTTTCAGCCTTTCCGTTAAACGCACCGCGTTTTCCGCGTTTTTAAAAGCGCCGGCCTGAATGGTGTATCCCATTAACTCCAGTGCCGGTTTGCGCCGGACCGGCGCGGATGCCGATTCCAATGCCGGTTTTTGTTTACTGGGCGGCGGTGGCGGCGTTGATGTCGAACGCGAAGTCCGATGAGAATGAGCGCACGACACAACAAACAAGAGAATTAAAAATAAAAAAATATTTAAACGGTAATTTCTCATTGCTCTATCTTCCAGTTCGTGCGGACGAAATCCTGGGCTTCTTGCGGCGTTTTAATCTTTCCTTCCAATTGTTCGTCTTCCAAAGCGTGAAGAATTTCTCCGATAATTTTTCCCGGCGTGAATCCCATAGCCATCAAGTCATTGCCGGTTAATAAGCGCGGCGGATGCAAATCATCCTGATCCAGATGCAGGAGCTGCTCGCGGCAGAATTCATAATTATCGAGCATACCGTGGCTGGCGACACAATCGAGGCGATGCAATTCCAGATGCAAATCAAAGTCCGGCATGCGCAAAAATCGTTTCAGCCGTCCCGGACGCATTTTCTGAACATTCATAAACACCATATGCTGGCGGATGAGATCGAGCGCGGTTTCTCTCTGAGCGCGGGAAAAGCGAAGACGCTGCATGATATCATCGGCTAATTCTGCTCCCTTTTCAACGTGTCCGTAAAAATGCACACCTTTTTCATCCTCACTGCGGGTGAGCGCTTTGCCGACATCATGCAAAAGCACTCCCCACCAAAGACTTATGTTTTTATCGGTCTCTTCGCTTCGAGGCAGAAGCTCCAGCATATTTAAAGTATGCTGCCACACATCGCCTTCCGGATGAAAACGCGGCGGTTGTTCCACGCCCTTCAATTTATTAACTTCGGGCAGGATGTCTTTCAGGATATTCGTCTGAATCATTAATTCAAATCCGGCGCGGGCGCCACCGCGCGTGAGGATTTTATTCAGCTCGTCCCGCACGCGTTCAGCGCTGATTTGATTTATTTTTGGCGCGTTTCTTTCAATGGCTTTTTTTGTTTCCGGCTCTATGGAAAAACCGAGATTAGCAGCGAAACGGATCGCCCTCAGCATCCTCAGATAATCTTCATTAAAGCGGCTTTCAGGATCACCGATCGTGCGGATTATTTTTTTCTCGATATCAGAGCGGCCATTTACATAATCGGTTATCTCACTGGTTTCCGGGTCCATTAAAAGGCCGTTGATGGTGAAATCGCGCCGGAATACATCTTCTTTAGCGGAAGAAAAATGAACCTGGGAAGGATGACGTCCGTCTTCATAAATATCGTCACTGCGGAATGTGGCAACTTCGTAAGGGTGGCCTTGCTCGATTACCGCGACAACGCCGAACTTCGCGCCGATGGATATGGTTTTTGGGAAAAGTGCTATTACCTGATCGGGAAGCGCCGAAGTTACAATATCGTAATCACTGGAAACATTTCCGAGAAGAGAATCGCGCACACAGCCGCCGACAAAATATGCTTCATGACCTGATTGTTTCAACCGGTTGACGATTTCTTCTGCATTTTGGCGCTTGTCGTTTTCCATTTTATTTCTCTAGCATGTATAAAATCATTAAAGACTTCTGGATTCCCTTGTCTCGCACACGCTCGTAAGGGAATGACAAAAGAGATTTCATTATCCGGCTTGACCGGATAATCCAGTTTTTCCACTTGCTACTTCACTGCCTGCGGCAAGGTTATTTTTTTTAGATAGAAATATAAAAATCAGTTAAAATTATTTCCTGCGTTGTTTTTTGCCTAATTTAATGGCGCAGAATTCACCGCACATGGTGCAGCCTTCATCATGGGCGCTTTTGCTTTTTTCCAGAAGCGAGACCGTTTTTTCCGGATCGATTGATAAATCCACCTGTCCCTGCCAATCAAAATTGTTCCGGCACTGTGCCATCTTTCTGTCTTTTGCGCGGGCGTCGGGTAGTCCTTTGGCGATATCGGCAATGTGCGCGGCGATGCGCGCGGCGATAACTCCGTCGCGAACATCGGCTAGAGTCGGCAGGCGCAAATGTTCCGCCGGCGTAACGTAACACAGAAAATCAGCGCCGGCGGCTCCGGCAATCGCTCCGCCGATGGCGGAAGTGATGTGGTCATAGCCCGGCGCGATATCCGTGGGCAGAGGTCCCAGCACATAAAAAGGCGCGCCCTGACA
>Ga0182021_10010047_pt1 | contig 11224 bp, 6 predicted proteins | sample 612E3MmetaG_FD_120493 | JGI IMG/M metagenome (GOLD analysis project Ga0182021, IMG submission 120493) | Permafrost microbial communities from Stordalen Mire, Sweden - 612E3M metaG (Illumina Assembly) | ecosystem: Environmental > Terrestrial > Soil > Wetlands > Permafrost | place: Sweden...
ACACCTCGGCTTCCGCCGTCGTGGGGAACATCGCCCAGCCGATCCTCCCGCCGGTCCAGGAGAAGCTCTTCGACGCCCCGCCGACGAGGATCGTCCGCGCCTCCATGCCGGGGCACGAACTGATGCTCTGGTGCCGGGATCCGTCGAACAGGATGTGCTCGTAGACCTCGTCCGCGTAAACCCTCACGTCCTTCCGGCATTTCCGTGCGATCACATCCGCGATCTCCGCGAGCTGTTCCTTCGAAGCAACGCCGCCGGTGGGGTTGGATGGAAAATTGAGATAGATCATGCGGGTGCGGCTCGTGACCGCAGCGGCGATTTCCGCGCCCGACAGCGTGAACCCCTTCTCTTCCTTCAGGTGGACCGGCACCGGCTTTGCCCCGACATGAGTGATGAAGGATTCGTAGATGGGATAGCCAGGGCTGGGATAGATCACCTCGTCGCCCGGCTCGCAGTACGCGATCTGGCAGAGCCCGATCGGCGGCTTCGCGCCCGGAAAAACAACGACGCGTTGCGGGTCGGCGGGAATCCCGCGTGTTTCGGCGAAATGCCGGGCCACCGCCTGCCGCAGCGGGAGGATCCCCTGGGGATCGCAATAGTGGGTGTTGTCCAGGTCGATCTGGCGTTTCACCTCGTCCTTGATGAAGCCCGGCACGGGGAAGTCCGGCTCGCCGAGGTTGCACTTGATGACTTTCTTCCCCTGGTCCTCGATCGCCTTGATCTTCGGCCCGATCTTGAACGCGTTCTCCGTGCCCAGCAGCCCGACCTTCTTCGAGAACAGCGCCATGGAATCCTCCCGTTCCCGCACCAAAAAAAAGGAGGAAGGCACTTGAGTGAATCTCAACTGCCTTCCTCCTGTCTTGTGACCTGAGAGATTATCCCTCGACGGAGGGATTTTTCCCCTTCGGTGTCCGCGGCGCCAGCCGGCGGAGCTCTCCAGGATTCGGATTCCTGCAGTCCCTTGTACCTGAGAGATTCGCCTCGCCAGTGACGGGGCTTGCCCCTTCGGTGCCCTGGGGCCCCTGCGCCGAATGCGCCGCGGGGCCAGGGTCTCTCCTGCAGAAAAGTCATGGTACGTCCAAAACCGGGCGGACGCAAGATAAATCGGGTACCGGCGGCGCCGCCTACCTGTTCTGCTGTGAGGGCTTCGTGGACAGGTCCAGCTTCAGCGCATCCCTCATCTTCCCGAAAGCTTCCACCGTGCGATCCACGTCCTCCTCGGAATGGGCTGCGGTTGGAATCATGCGGAACAGGATCACGCCGCGCGGGACCACGGGGTAGGTGACGGCGCTCACGAACACGCCGAACTGTTCGCGCAGCATCACGATCATCGACATGGCCGTTTTCTCGTCGCCGGCGATCACGTAGACGGGCGTGATGGGGGACTCGGTGTCCCCGATGTCGAAGCCGAGATCCACGAGCCCGGCCTGGAGACGGCGGGCGATGCTCCACATCCGCTCGCGAAGCTGGGGCTCGGATTCTACTATTGAGAGGGCTTTTCCCACGGTGCGGACATAAACCAGGGGGAGCGCCTTCGCGAACACGTTCGTCCGGGCGTTGTAGCGGACCCACTCCACGACGTCGCTGTCCCCGGCCGTGACGCCCCCGATGGCGGCAAACGCTTTTGCGAATGTGCCGAAATAAAGGTCGATTCCCGCCTGCACGCCGAGGTGCTCGCCGGTCCCCCGGCCTCCCTCGCCCATGACGCCGAAACCGTGGGCATCGTCCACGAACAGCCGCGCGCCGTACTTCTCCTTCAGCCGGCAGATCTCGGGAAGCTTCGCGAGGTTCCCCTTCATTCCGAACACGCCCTCGGTGATGACCAGGATGCCGCCCTTGCGGTCCTTCTGCGCGGCGCGCAGATGCGACTCAAGGTCCTCCATGTCGTTGTGCTTGAAAGGCCGGAAGCGTCTCCCCGCCGAGGCGAGAATGGTGGCATCGATCATCGAGGCGTGCGAGAGGGAATCGATCACGATGACGTCGTCGCGGCCCACAAGGGCTGACACGGTCCCCAGCACCCCGAGATACCCGTAGTTGAAGACAATGGAACCCGGCTTCTGGCAGAACGAGGCGAATCGCTTCTCCAGCTCGATGTGCTCTTCGGAGTTCCCCGTGAGCAGCCGGGATCCCATCGGCGCACTGGGGCCGTGCTCGGCGAGCGCGCCCGAGGCCGCGGTGGTGAGCTCGCTCCGCCCCGCGATGCCGAGGTAGTTGTTGATCGCCCAGACGATCACGTCCCGTCCCTGGAATTTCATGCGCGCCCCGACGCGCCCCGAAAGCACCGGCTGGGAGAAGTACATGTCCTTCCGCGCGCGGAATGCGCCGAAGTAGCCGGCGTCGGTGCGGCATTTGTCGAACAGGTCGCTCATGTCAGGGCGGCCCGCAGAAGCGCCAGCCCGCGCGCGGTCCCCTCGCGGCGGAGGGACTTCAGCGTGAAGGTGGCCTGAGGCCGGAGGAACGCGATGCGGCGGTCGCGCCGCAGCCTTCGGTGACCGCCGCCGGTGATATTCAGTGCGACGAGGTCCCGTTTCCCGATCCTGCCCGTGCGCACGGCCTGCGTCAGCGAAGCGCAGGCGACCTCGGCGGCCGGATCGATATCACACCCCTCGAGCTTCGCGAAGAGTCGTCCTGAGGCGCGCGCGTCAGCGTTCGTCACGCGGTACATGAATCCCCGCGTGTCGGCCAGCGCATCGTACAGCCCGCCGGCAATCGAGTACGGGGGATTCCTGTTCCCGAGCACGCGCGCACGGATGGACCGCGACAGCCTGCGCCCGTCCGGGAGTGGGGAAAGCGTCCGCGAGCCGGCTTCCCAGGCATCGGTGATGGGCGTGAAAGGCGCGTTCTGGGAAAGGTGGAGCTTCATCTCGCCGGGGCCGAACCGACCGTCGTCCCGGAGCCGGAGACTCATCTCCCATGCGGCGATGGCGCCGGTCCCGCTGCCCACTGCCTGGAAGTAATGGTCGGGTATGCGGCCCGCCGCCTCGACCGCCGCCAGCAGCGCGGTTCCCATGCCGTCCCTCCGCGCGGCATTCCGCGCGCCGCCCTCGGGATAGAATCCTTCCGTCGCCGCGATCCCGTTGCCCAGCTCGATGGCATCGGCGTAGTCGGCCCCTCCTTGCAGGACGGCGAGCCGTACCCCGGGATGGGATGCGCCCGTGCTCCAAAGGAGCGGCATGCAGTTTCCGGGGACAACCAGGAGGGCGGGAACCTCGTACCGGGAGCACGCGTCGTGGAACGCGCGGGCCGTGTTGCCTGCCGAGGAGACGACCAGGGACGAGCGCCAGCCGTCCACGATCCTCCCGCAGACCGCCTGCGCCTCCAGCTCCTTGAACGTGCAGGTCTCCATCAGCGCGCCCCTCTCGGGCCACCATCCATTGAAGATGATGAACAGGTTCTCCAGCCCGAGTGAAGGACCGAGTGCCGTGCTGTGAAAGGCCACGGGCCCGGCGGCACCCGGGAGCTTCCGCCTGATGGGAAGCCAGTCGAAGAATCGAAATACGCCGGTGTGCTCGGGGTGCGTGACGAACTCTTTGACCCTGTAGATCGCACGCAGGAGCGCGGGGGCGTGCGGCTCCGGGCAGGAGAGCAGGAACTCGCCGGGGCTGTCCTCGTACCGGCCGCCGCAGAGCGGACACTCCAGGAGGTAGTCCGCGGCGTTCCCTTGCATTTTCATTGACGCATCCATACTCTCACTATGAAGAGACAGTACTTCTAGTGCCCGGGTCAACTGTCCCGGGCTCGCGCACGCGTGAATTTCGGGATTTCGAGGCTTCGAAAGAGTTCCGGCAGCGGGCGCAGAGGTACAGGAGCGGGAAAAACCGGATATTTGACTCCCCCATCCGGTTCGCCCCGCCGGGGAGATTCATGGGGCGCAACCGGAGGGATACCCTCCTGAAAATCGGCGAGAGACTCTTTTCCGAGCACGGGTACCGGGACGTGAGCATCAAGGATATCACGAGCTCCGCGGGTCTCGGTATGGGAAGCTTCTATACGTACTTCTCGAGCAAGGAAGCTTTCTACGCGGACATCCTGGACGGGATCGAGCAGAGGGGCGTCCGTGACGTCGAACGCCGCGTGAACAGCCTCCGCTCGCCGCTGTTCCGGCTGAAAGCCCTGTTCCGCTATACGATCCTCAGCCTGCGCAGCAACGAGATCCTCCGCGGCATCTACACGCACGAGAAAAGATTCATGTATCCCGGTGCCGAGGAGAGGACGCAGAAAGGCAACACGCTCTTCGCGCGCATCGAGGCGCTCCTTGGGGAGATCCTCGACGAGGGAACACGCAAGGGTGTGTTCCGCACGAGCATCTTCCGGGACCCGCGGCAGATGCTGATCGCAATCTTTTCCGCCGTTCCCCTGGACGGCGGAGCCGCCGCATCCCTGGAGATCGCCGATGACATGATGATCCTCATCGAAAGAGGATTGAAGAGGTGGCTCCGATTCCGCCGCGACGAGCGCGTCGACGTGCGTGCGCGGCGGCGGGAACCATAGGAACCGAACCGGATATTTCGTTCAGATGTTCGACGCAGCGGCGGATGCCGACGCCGCAAACGCGTATTCTTCACCGAATTGCCAGCAACTCCGGCGCTTCCTGTTGACAGGAGCCGCGGTGCGGAAAAGAATCCCGCCATGAAAGACGCTGACAGGAAACCGGCTCTCTCACTGGACTGGTGGACCGTTCTCGTGGGGCTCGCCCTGGCGGCGCTCGTCATTGCCGGCCTTCCTGCCATTCCCTGGTAGGAGGCGACATGAAGCGGATCATCGACGCGAGCCTCCGCCTGCTCCCCGGCCTCGTCCTCGTCTTTGCCCTGGCCATCGGCGGAAAGCTCCTCTCCGACTGGCTGCAATCGGTCATCGCGATCAACTGGGTGCGGTCGCTCGCCTCCAACGTCATCATTGCGATCGTGGGAGGAATGATCATCGGCAACTTCGTGCCGATTCCGAAAGTGTTCGCGCCCGGTATCGGCGGCTACGAGTTTTTCTTGAAAGTCGGCATTGTCCTGATGGGCGCGCGCTTCCTCGTCACCGACGTGGCCCGGCTCGGCGGCATTGGCCTGGCAATGGTCGTCATCGAGATCCTCTTTTCCATCGCCTTCGTCAGCCTCGTCGCCCGGTGGTTTCGCCTGCCCGGGAAGCTCGGGAGCCTGCTTTCGGTGGGAGTCGGCATCTGCGGCGTGTCGGCGATCATCGGCGCGGCGGGGAGCATCGATGCGGAGAAGGAGGACACGGGTTACGCGATCGCCGTCATCCTGGTCTTCGGCGCGGCTGCCCTCATCGCCTACCCGCTCATTGGCAGGCTGCTCTCGATGTCCGACAAGCTCTTCGGCATCTGGGCGGGCCTCGCGGTCGACAACACCGCCGAGGCGGTAGCGACGGGCGCGATCTACTCGAAAGCGGCCCTCGCCTACACCACCCTCGCGAAGCTCTGCCGCAACGCACTGATGGGCTTCGTGATCCTCGGGTTTGCCGTGTACTACGCGCGGCGCGGAATGGCGAAGGAAGTCACGCAGAAGGGCCGGTTCCTCTGGCAGAAGTTCCCCAAGTTCGTGCTCGGGTTCCTGGGCCTCTCGGTCCTCTTCAGCGTCCTGCTCGCCCTCTTCACTGCGAAGGACGCCCACGCCTACCTGGTGGGGCGCATCGGTGCGATGCGCAACCTGTCCGAGTGGGCATTCCAGCTCACCTTCATCGGCGTGGGACTGCGCACGAGCTTCCGCGACATGGCGCGCACCGGAGTGAAGCCGCTCGTCGTGGGCCTGGCGGCGGAGACCGCCGTTGCCGGGTTTACCCTCGCCATGGTGTTCGCGGCAGCCGGGTTCCTCCCAAGCCTCTAGAACAGGTAGTCGGTGTTCACGAAATTCGAGGTCCGTTCCCTCACGATCTCCCGGAGCAGCCCGGTGTTGCCGTCGGTGCGCGGCGCTGCCACCATGGAGCGGATGGAGAAGCAGCGCAGGGCGTCGGAAACGGAAAGTGTGCCTTCCGCGCTGTCCTTGCGGCCGGCAAACGGGTAGACGTCGGGTCCTCGCTGGCACTGCGCGTTGAGATTCACACGGCAGACCTGGTTCGCCAGCGCGTCGATGAGCGGCCCGATCCGCCGCGGATCGGTGCCGAAGACACTCGCCTGCTGCCCGTAGTTTGACGCGACGATTGCTTCGAAGACCTCCTGCACGTTGTCGAAGACGGCGACCGGGACCACCGGGCCGAACTGCTCCACGGAATACAGCTTCATGGCAGGCGTCACCGGGTACACCACCGAGGGAAAATGGAACGTGGCGTTGGAGAGTCCGCCCCAGCGGTTGACCACGTGGGCGCCGAGCCCCTGGGCGTCCAGGACGAGCTCCTTCATTTTCGCGACACGGTCGAGCGACGGCAGCGGTGTGATCCGCACGCCCTTCTCCCAGGGCATCCCGAAGGGCAGGGCATCGACGGCATCGGCGAGCCTGCCGACAAACTTCTCCGCAACGCTGCGATGAACGAACAGGAGCTTCAGCGCGGTGCAGCGCTGCCCGTTGAAAGAAAGAGAGCCCGTCACGCACTCCGCGACCGCGAGATCCAGGTCCGCATCGTCCAGCACGATCGCGGGGTTCTTGGCATCCAGCCCCAGGATGCAGCGCAGGCGGTTGGGCATCGGGTGCCGTCGCTTGAGGTCGTTGGCCGTGTGCGAGCTGCCGATGAAAGCCAGCGAGGCGATCGTCCCCGATTCCACGATCGGTCCCGCGACTTCCCGCCCCTCTCCGTTGACGATGTTGACGACACCGGGCGGGAAGCATTCCGCGAAGCAGGCAAGCAGCGGCGCCTGGCACAGGGCGCCGAAGCGCGGCAGCTTCACCACGACGGTGTTGCCCATCGCCAGGGCCGGAATCAGGGTCGTGAATGTCTCGTTCAGGGGATAGTTGAAGGGGCCCATGCAGAGCACGACCCCGAGAGGCGCGCGGCGGATATGGGCGAGAACACCGTCGTTCGCCGAGAACCGGGCCCCTGCCCGATCGGTCTCCTTGAGAGCCTCGATCGTGTCCGCGATGTACTGGAGCGTGCGATCGAACTCTTTCTCACTGTCCGCCCGGCTCTTTCCGATCTCCCACGTGAGCAGGCGGACGGTTTCTTCGCGCACGGCCCTCATGCGGGCGGCGAATGCGAGCAGCGCCTCCACCCTGTCCCCGACGCGCATCGTCGGCCAGCGGCCGCGGCCGTGATCCCATGCCTGCCGAGCCGCCTCCAACGCGCCGAGGGCGGCTTCCTTGTCCAGCCGGGCTTCGAGCCCCAGCGGCCGCTGCGCGACGCCGCCGGCACCGTCGCTGATGCAGACCGCGGAGAGGGCTTCCGCGGTCCGCCCGTGCCAGGTCCGCACCTCGCCGCCCACCAGGTACTGGATGCCTTTTTCATATCGAGAGACATCGGCTTCCGCGGGAACGCTCTCACGCCGGGGAAAAATGTTGGCGATTCTTTTTCTGATATCGTCTGCCATGCGGCCACGATGACCCCGGCCCGCCCGAGCTGTCAACGTCAGGCGGAGGGCGGACCCGCCCACCCTCCGGTGCACGCTCCTAGAGGTTGTCCATCCTCTTCCAGAGAGATTTTGCCGCTGCCTGCGCTTCCGCGTAGACCGGGGCCGTGTCCCACGGGAAGGTCCTGTTCTCCATGACGATCCGCCCGTTGACGATCACGGTGTTCACGTCGCGGCTGCCCATGCCGAAGAGAGCGTGGCCGGCGACATTTTCCCGGGCCAGCGGCGTCGGGGAGTCGTAGTCCAGGATCACCAGGTCCGCCTTGCAGCCCTTCTCGACCCTGCCGAAGGCCTCTCCGAAGTACCGCCGGAGGATCTCGTTGCCGGACTGAAGGAACCGCATGAAGGCGCCCGGGCCGAGAGGACCGCCGGCGTCCCGGTGGCGGAAATAGGCGAACTTCGCCTCCAGCAGCATGTCGGAGCCGATGCCGTCGGTGCCGAGCACGACATTCTTCACGTGGGGAAGCGCGCCATTGTAGCCGACGCCGTTGTTCATGTTCGACCGGCTGTTGTGCGCCAGGCAGGCGCCGCGGGCGTTCAGGATATTCCTGTCGTTCTCGGTCAGGTACAGGCCGTGGCCGATGATCGACGACTCCGAGAGCAGGCCGAAATCATCGAGCCGTTTGAGTGCATCCTTGCCGTAGACGCGGTGAGAGTGCGAGCCGTCGAAGGTGTCCTCGGCAACGTGCACGTGAAAGCCGCGGCCCGTGCCGCGCACCACGTCGGCGAGAGCGGTGAGGTCCTCGTCGGCGAGCGTGAATGGCGCGTGGCCGCCGATCATCGCCTCGATCAGCCGTTGCTTTCCCCTGCTCTTCTTTTCCTCTTCCACCAGCACGGCGAAGCGCCGGTTTTCCTCCGCCCCCTGTCGTGCGCCGTCGCGCCCGTTCCTGTCAGTGGTCTCGTAGCAGAGGATCCCGCGGAGCCCGGCCTTCTCGAAGCTTTCCTTCAAAGTTGACAGGGACCCGCCGATGAACGACGGGGATGCATGGTGGTCGATGACGGCCGTGCAGCCGGCCTTGATTGCCTCGAGTGAGCACACGAGCCCGCTCAGACGCAGGATGTCCGCGTCGATCGCCCGGTCCAGCCGCCACCAGAGGTTCTGCAGCGTGGAGACGAAGTCGCGACAGGGCGCGATCGTCGCCATGATCCCGCGCGAAAGCCCCGAGTAGAAGTGATCGTGTCCGCACACGAGCCCCGGCATGACCAGGCGCCCCGCCAGGTCGATGGTGCGCGACGGCTTCTGCCCCTCGCCTGCGGCCCGTCCGACGGCCTGGATCTCCGTTCCGTCGATGGCGATATCGACGCCGGGAATCACCTCGCCGGGGTGCAGGTGAACGACCGTGGCATTTTTCAACAGGATCATGCGTCGCCTCCGAGAAGGTACCGGTAGTCGCTGACGATCGCCTGCACGACGGCGAGACTGCTGGCGTCCGGGGGGGTGCGGGGGCCGCTGAAATCGGCCGTCACGTTTCTCGCCCCGTCAACGTGGAGCCGCCCCGTCCTGCCGCCGACACGGAGTGTCCCTTCGTTTCCCTGGAGGAAGAACCCGGGATTCGTGCTGTCCGTGAAATCCTCCTCGGAGGCGAACACGGTCAGCTTGTCCTTGTAGGGCCTGCCTTCCCACGGGCAGAAGGTGGCGCAGTTGCCGCACTCGTTGCAGAAGGCGTCGATATGAACGATCTGGAACTCGTCCCGGAAACCCGCCGGCACGCGCACGAGCGTGTTCGCCCTGTTGGGGCACACCTCGACGCATTTCATGCAGAGCGCCCGGCAGCCCAGGCAGCGCGCGGATTCCGCAGTGGAGACCGCCGCATCGTCGCCGGGCGCCGAGGCCGGGCGCATCCGATCGCGCGCGGAGCGCAGCGCCGCCACATTCTCGGCGGGCAGCTGCCATTCCCGGAAACGGGCGCCGCCTTCGCGCGCGGCGATCGCGTCAGCCGCCCTGCGCGCCGAGGCGATCGCGCGCACGATCGTGGCCGCGCCCTCCGCCGCATCACCCAGGAGATACACCCCGGGGACGCCCGTCTCCTGTGTCGCGGGGTCCGCTTTCGCCTTTTCCGGCGGGAGGCCGAGTGCCGCGAGTGCCGCCGCGTCCACCTCGGCCCCCAGGGCGGCGATCACCGTGTCGGCCGGAAGCGTCTCGGTCTCGGACGTCGGAACGGGACGCGACCTGCCCGTCGAGTCCTCCGGCCCCAGCTTCATGACGCGGCAGGCAAGCCCCGCGCCTGCTTTCCAGCTTTCGGGAGCCCGGAGGAAGTGAAACGCGATCCCCTCGTCCCGGGCGGAGTGATATTCCTCTCGGGAGGCGGGCATCTCGCGCACGCTGCGCCGGTAAACGATGCGGACATCTTCCACGCCCGGGCACTTCTTCGCCGCGCGCGCCGCGTCCATCGCAGTATCTCCGGCGCCGATCACCGCCACCGTTCTGCCCAGCCGCAGGCTCGAAGCGTCCTTGCGAAACTCGCGGAGGAAGGAGAGCGCGTCGCGCGCGCCGCCGATGCCGGCATCGCGCTGAGCTTCCGCCCCGACGCCGACGCAGATATACGGGAAGCCTTCGGCCTTCAGCGCCTGGACCGGGCGAGCCCGATGTCCGAAATGGAAATGCGCACCCATCTCCTGCACGAGCGCCACGTCTTTCTCCACGGCCCCGGCGGGGATCCGGAATCCCGGAAGCAGGTAGCGGACGATCCCGCCCGGTTCCTGCTCCCGCTCGAAGACGTGCACCTCGAAGCCGTCCCGGCAGAGGAAGGAGGCCGCCGCGAGCCCGGCAGGGCCGGCACCGAGCACCGCGACTTTCCTGCCCCGGGCAGGGGCCATGCGGGACAGGTGCGCGCGGCCGGAGCGGAACTCATCGAATCCTGCTTCGGCGGCGATCCTTTTCATCTCCCTGATCTGCACGGCCCCTTCCCAATCCTTGCGCGTGCAGTTTCCCATGCACTGGTGGTCGCAGAGGTACCCGGTCATGAACGGCAGGGGGTTTCTGAGGAACACAGCGTCCAAGGCGTCGGCCATCCGGCCGGCCCCCGCCAGGTGGATGTACTCGGGGACGTCCTGGTGGATCGGGCATGCCTCCATGCAGGGGGCCACGAAGCAGTCGTACAACGGCAGCGGGCCGGGGACGGACACCACGGCGGTGCCGCGATGGTCCTTGCGGGCCCGTGAGGCCTGGACTGCGGCCGCGGCTTCGGCCCGGGTCTTCTCCACGTCCACGCCCGGCATCTGCCACGAATCGACCCGCGCTTCGGAGATCTGCGCCAGCTCCTTCATCCTCCCGTAGCCGCCCGGCTTCAACAGCTCGGTGGCGAACGTCACCGGACGGATGCCGGCACCCAGTATCCCGGCCAGGTTCCAGGAGGCGGCGCCCCCCGAGAACGAGAGCGGAAGGCGGCCCTCGAACTCCGAGGCAAGCGATGCGGCCAGCGTCATCGTGAGCGGGTAGAGCGCCCGACCGGACATGTACATTTCCGCGCCCGGAAGCACTCCGCGGGTGTTGGCCGCGGCGAGCGTGTTGGAAAGCTTCGCGCCGAAATGCCGTCCTTCCGCTCGTCCGAGTGCCAGCAGGCGGATGAGCATCGGGATGGCGTCCGTGTATTGCAGGTCCTTGAGGAACCCTTCCGGCTTCAGGCCGACGTAGCCGAAGCCGAGCCCCGACAGGATCTCGCTCGCCCGGGAGTGCCCGAGGAGCGTCGGGTTGAGCTTCACCAGGGTGTCCAGCTTCTTCTC